>Ga0209210_1002560_pt1 | contig 13088 bp, 10 predicted proteins | sample RifGroA1_FD_183991 | JGI IMG/M metagenome (GOLD analysis project Ga0209210, IMG submission 183991) | Contaminated groundwater microbial communities from Rifle, Colorado, USA - Rifle Groundwater A1 (SPAdes) (version 2) | ecosystem: Environmental > Aquatic > Deep subsurface > Groundwater >...
TCACTTCCCAAAGAGGACAGGTTATCCGAGTCACACTAAAAGGAATTCCCAAACTTACCCGCGATACCCAAGGCGTCATTATCATGAGACTTTCACAAACAGACAAAGTAGCAGCGGCAACCATTATCAAAACAAAAAAGGAAGATGAGATTCCGCATGAAGAGAAAAAACAGCCGCAAACCAATGTAGGCACCAAAGCCCAAAAACCTAAACCAAAAACAACCAAAAAACCAAAAGTAGTAAAAACGAAATCTCCAAAGAAAAAAATCATCAAAAAGCCGGCCAAAACAAAGCCGAAAGCAAAAGTTGCCAAAAAAACCAAAAAGAGGTAGGCTTCGCAAAAGAAAAATGATATTGCGAAAAAGCAATAAATTCAATAGATTACAAAAGCCCTTCGGGGCTTATTTTTTAGTCTTGGGCAAAAAATGAAAAAGGCAACTTTAATCCTTGAAGACAAAAGTCATTTTGAGGGTTATGCTTTCGGGTCAGTAAACTCCGCAGCCGGTGAAGTAGTTTTTGCAACCGGTATGGTCGGCTACGAACAAAGCCTGACCGATCCTTCATATACCGGGCAAATTTTGACCTTTACCTATCCTTTAATCGGCAATTGGGGAGCACCAGAGAAAAAATACTGGGAATCGGAAAAAATTCAGGTTGCGGCAGTTATCATATCCGATTTGGCAACCAAACCTAACCATCATTTGATGCAAAAAACGTTAGACTCCTGGTTAAAAGAAGAAAATGTTCCAGGAATCTTTGGTATCGATACCAGAAAACTTACCCAAAAATTAAGAGACAGGGGAGTAATGCTTGGGAAAATTATAATGGACAATAAAGATATCGGCTTCCGAGATCCTAACTCGGAAAATCTGGTTGCCAAGGTCTCACCTCTAAAGCCTACTGTGCACTCAACCTTTCAAGGTGACTCCTTTAAAGGTATAAAAATCGGTCTTTTAAACTGCGGAGCAAAGAACAACATTTTAAAAAGTCTCATGGCAAGGGGAGCAACCGTTTACGAACTGCCCTGGAACTACGATCCCTTTGTGGAAAAATTGCCAATCGACGGTCTTGTAATTTCAAACGGCCCCGGAGACCCGAAAATGGCCAAAGAATCAATTGAGATAATTAAAAAAGCGCTGAATAAAAAAATCCCCACGTTCGGCATTTGTCTAGGGAATCAGCTTCTAGCACTTGCAGCAGGAGGCGACACATACAAACTTAAATTCGGCCACCGTGCCCAAAACCAGCCGACAATTGAAGTCGTAGATCCTGAACGAAGTCGAAGGGTCGGCACTCAGCCAACTGGCGGACGCTGCTATATAACCACCCAAAACCACGGCTTTACGGTTGATGAAAATAAGTTGCCCCAAGGTTTTAAACGCTGGTTTTACAATGCCAATGACAATACCAACGAAGGCTTAATCCACCAAAAACTGCCGTTTTTTTCAGTCCAATTTCACCCCGAGGCAACACCCGGGCCTTTTGATACAACTTGGTTATTTGACTATTTTTTGAACGAAGTGAAAAAAAGAGCTGTGTGACCCTTTTTGGAAAAGTTTAGATGAAGATTTTACTTTTAGGATCCGGTGCTTTAAAAATCGGCCAAGCTGGCGAATTTGACTATTCAGGCTCGCAGGCAATCAAAGCGCTCAAAGAAGAAGGGCATAAGGTAATCCTTATTAACCCAAATGTAGCAACCATCCAGACATCAGAAAACTTTGCAGACTGTGTTTATTTTCTGCCGGTGGAGCCCCATTTTGTCGAAAAAATAATCGAAAAAGAAAAACCTGCGGGTATTCTTCTTTCATTCGGCGGCCAAACGGCCCTCAATTGCGGACTTTCGCTTTTCAAGTCAGGTGTTTTTAAAAAACATAAAGTTTCCGTTTTGGGAACCCCTGTTCACGCCATCGAAGAAACCGAAAACCGTCATCTTTTTTCCCAAACCCTCAAAAAAATACACCTTTTGATTCCAAAAAGTGCCGCCGCCTCCAACTTAAACGATGCCAAAGAAGCGGCCCGAAAAATCGGCTATCCGGTAATGATTCGCGCCGGCTATTCCTTAGGCGGGCAGGACAGCGGTGTCGCCAAAAACCAAAAAGAACTTTCAGAAATCGTTAAAAGGGCACTTTCCAAGCTTGATCAGGTATTAATTGAAGAGTATTTGCAGCACTGGAAGGAAATCGAGTACGAGGTGGTTCGTGACAAATTCGACAACTGCATCACAGTCTGCAACATGGAAAATTTTGACCCGATGGGTATTCATACCGGCGAATCGATTGTTGTTGCACCTTCGCAAACCCTAAACAACTTCGAATACCATAAGCTTCGGGAAATTGCCATAAAAGTTATCAGACATCTGGGGATAGTAGGTGAGTGCAATATCCAGTTTGCTCTGAACCCAAATCCAAAATCGGGTGGCGCCGACGGAAGGGCTTCCGACAGCCCTTCGACTTCGCTCAGGGTAAACGCGAGCACTGCTTGTCCTGAGTTTATCGAAGGGGCGGGAGGGAAGTCGGCGACAGGACCCAATTTTGGTGAGCTTGATTACCGCATCATCGAGGTTAACGCTCGCCTTTCCCGATCGTCCGCTTTAGCTTCCAAAGCCACCGGCTATCCATTGGCCTATATTGCCACAAAACTGGCACTTGGCCATTCGCTTGTTGACCTTAAAAACACCGTCACCAAACAAACTACAGCCTGCTTTGAGCCGGCTTTAGATTATGTGGTCGTCAAGATTCCAAGGTGGGATCTGGGCAAGTTCCTAAAAAGCGAAGCGGAAATAGGCTCCTACATGCAATCTGTCGGAGAAGTAATGGCAATCGGCAGAAAATTCGAAGAGGCTTTGCAAAAGGCAGTCAGAATGCTCGATTTGAACCTCGAGGGAATTTTGGATGAAAACGCGCCAAAAGCCAATTGGCAAAAACCAACCCCGTGGCGGCTTTTTTCAACAGCCCAAGCAATAAACCGCGGCACATCATCTGCGGCAATTTTTTCAAAAACCGGCATCGATCCATTTTTTTTGGAAAAGATAAGAAATATTGCGGATCTGGAAAAAAGTCTTAAAAGTAACAAAAGTATCGAAGGTATCAAAGGTACCAAAGTAATCAGAACAGCGAAACAACACGGCTTTTCCGACAAAAGAATAGCAAAGCTTGCAAGCTCCACCGAAGAAAAAATCAGAGATTTCAGACACGAACACAACATCCGTCCGTCGGCTAAACAAATAGACACATTAGCTGGCGAATATCCTGCACAGACGAATTACTTGTATTTGACCTACAATGGCGAAGGAGATGATATTGATGAAAAGTCTCAGTCAAAGGCTGATCCGCCTCTGGCGGAAAATGTCAAATGTCAAAAGTCAAAAGTCATCGTCCTTGGCTCAGGCCCTTACCGAATCGGCTCCTCTGTCGAATTCGACTGGTGCTCGGTTACCTGCGCCCAAACAATCACCGCCAACAATTATTCACCAATCATCGTAAACTGCAATCCGGAAACGGTCTCCACCGATTACGACATGGCAGACCGGCTTTATTTTGACGAACTATCGCTTGAGACAATACTGGAGATTTATCAAAAGGAAAATCCCATTGGCGTAATTGTTTCCATGGGCGGCCAAACACCGAATAACTTAGCCGATAAATTATCGCGCCAAAACGTCAAAATTCTGGGGACAGATACAAAGTCAATCGACAGGGCAGAGGACAGAAGCAAATTTTCCGATCTTTGCGACCGGCTTTCCATAAAACAGCCCAAATGGGCCAAATTAAAAACCCTAAGTGAAGCAGTCGGCTTTGCCCAAAGAATCGGCTATCCGGTTTTGGTTCGGCCGTCATACGTTCTTTCGGGCGCGGCCATGAACGTTGCTTTTACCTCTGAAGACTTAAGGGAATATTTAAAGCTGGCCTCACACATTTCCCAAGAATTTCCGGTTGTTATCTCAAAGTTTCACCAAAATGCCAAGGAGATAGAAATAGATGCCGTTTCTGCACGGGGTAAAATCCTAACTTATGCAATTACAGAGCATATCGAAAATGCCGGAGTGCACAGCGGCGACTCAACAATTGTCTTGCCCGCTCAGAAATTGAATCGAAAGACAGCCACAAAAGTTGAAAAAATAGCACAGAAACTTTCAAAAAGCCTTAATATCACAGGCCCATTCAACATCCAATTTTTGGCGATTGGAAACGAACCTATGGTTATTGAATGCAATCTTCGGGCATCCAGAAGCCTACCGTTTGTCTCGAAAGTGTCAGGCGTCAATTTTGCAAAAGTAGCAACAGAAGCAATACTCGGCGTTAACCAAATACTAAATACTCAATACCAGATACTAAACTATGTGGCTGTTAAATCCCCGCAGTTTTCTTTTTCCAGAATTAAAGGCGCGGATCCTATCTTGCGCGTCGAAATGGCCTCAACCGGTGAGGTCGCCTGCTTCGGCGATGACGTTTATGAGGCATTTTTAAAATCGCTGATTGCAACCGGAGTTCACTTACCCGAAAAATCGGTTTTTATCTCCTTGGCAGGCAAAGAAAACAAAGCTGAGTTTTTGGAAAGCGCCAAAACCCTGGCAAAATTAGGACTTGAAATTTTTGCAACGGAAGGAACGTCGAAATTTTTAGAAAAAAATAAAATCAAAACCACCAAACTTTACAAAATCCATGAAAAGAAAAAACCCAATGTTTTGGATTATCTAAATTCCAAAAAAATAGATTTGGTGATAAACATCTTCGACCCGTATTTCAAAAAAGAATTTGACGATGATTATTTAATAAGACGCGCCACAATCGACTTCGGAGTCGAGCTTTTGGCCAACATGCAAACCGCCAAACTTTTCGTTTCCGCAATTTCCCAAAAAACCCTTTCCGACCTCAAAGTCCTTCCATGGAGCAACTACGTTACCTTTAAAAACTAACTTCCACCACAATTTTTGTCTCCTAAACAAAAAGTTGGTAGAATTAAGTTAAGGGGAATTTAATTTTAGGACAATGGAATCCTACCCACTATCAAACGCCTTAGGTTATCTTGCTATAGCTTTAGGGTTTTTTGTTGTGATTTGGACCGTCCTCTTCATTTTGGGCAGATTGCTTTTCGCAAAACGAGCCTCTCGGTTCCAACTAGCCATTCTCGCCTTTGCAGGCGCTATTATTTTCTTTGTTATCTTTTGGCTTATATTATGAAACCCTCTTGGAAAGCAATTTTGGTGATTTTTGTTTTGACTCAAACCTAATTCGCAAAGCGCTGGGGCTCATATTTAATCGCCGCTGATTATTCGACTATAATAAGCTTTTTTTACTTATTCCCGCTATGAAAAGCCTTGTGAACTTCTCTCAGTTGCTGATTAGTAACGTGGGTGTAGATTTGGGTGGTGGCCACGTTTTTGTGGCCCAGAAGCTCCTGAACGCTCCTTAAGTCCGCACCGTTTGAAAGCAAATCCGTAGCAAATGAATGGCGAAGCGCATGGGGAGTTGCCTTAATCGGCAGTCTTGCCCTGCGTACGTATTTTTCGACAATCCGCTGAACCGAACGGGAAGTCAAGCGCATTTTCTCACCATTTGGACCGGCTTCCAAATCCGGCTTTTGGCTACCTCTCATCCTAATAAAAATCGGGTTAAAAGAATCGTGCCGCTTTTCAAAATATCTTGAAAGCCACAATTTAGCGCGGTCAGAAAGAAAAACCACCCTAGCCCTGCCGCCTTTGCCAATAATCCCAAATTCTCCTCTTTCCAGATTAATCTGGTCGCGGTTAAGCTTACAAAGCTCGGAAACCCGAAGCCCGGTTGAAAAAAGAAGCTCCATAATCGCTTTATCGCGCAATCCATGGTCTTTGGAAATATCGGGCTGGGCAAGAAGTCTTTCCAGCTGATCTCTATCCAAAAACTTCAATGAACGGCTTTCCGTCCTTGGAAGTTCGATTTTATCGGGAGTCAGAACCTTGTAATCCTTCCTTATTAAATAGCGAAGATATGACCGGAGGGCAATAACGTAGTAATTTTGGGTAACTTTTTTGATGGGTAAATTGCCGTTTGGGCTGTTGTAATGGGCTAAATACACCCGATATTTGCGCACTAATTCAACCGTTATGTCCTGAGGTCTGGAAATCGGGAAGTTTTTCTTGGACCACGAAACAAAATTCATCAAATAATGCCGATAGTCACGGATGGTTAGGGGAGAAAGGTTGCGCTCAACCTCCAAATACTCAAGGAATTCTTGGACTAGGGCAGTAAGATCAAACATTAAATAATATTAAGTATCTGGTATTAAGTATAAAGTCGGGGAGGGGAATAGTCAAAGATTCTGCGACGTACAACAACTTATCCTGAGCCATTCGGCACTGAGCTCATGGCCGAAGTGCGAAGTCGAAGGATTGTGCGACGCAACATGCCGCAAATAGTGACAGCAAGGGGTTGAGTTGCTAAAATAACCCTAATGGCTTCTCCTTACAAAAGGGTCCTTCTTAAACTTTCCGGTGAAACGTTTCTTGGCAAAAGACAACACGGCATTGACCCTGAATTTACCCAGTGGCTTGCAAGAGAAATCAAAAAGGCAATTGCAACAGACACCCAAATTGCCATAATCGTAGGCGGCGGCAATATATTTCGGGGCGCAATTGCAGAAGAACATGGCCTAGAGCGAACCGTAGGCGACTATATCGGCATGCTGGCAACAATCATGAATGCACTCGCACTTCAGGCAGCACTAGAAAAAGAAAAACAGCAGGTAAGGGTACTTTCGGCAATTGAAATAAAAGACGTCTGCGAACCCTATATCAGAAGGCGGGCAATCAGACACATGGAAAAAGGCAGGGTGGTTATTTTTGCAGGCGGCAGCGGCAACCCGTATTTTACAACCGACACGGCAGCAGCTCTGCGGGCGCTTGAGACAAATTGCCAGATTATTCTAAAAGGCACAAAAGTGGAAGGCGTTTTTGACAAAGACCCGCACAAATTTAAAGATGCCAAATTGCTTCCGCAAGTAAGCTTTGAAAATGCCATCAAAGACAAACAAATTGGAGTCCTGGACAACAGCGCACTTTCTTTATGCATGGATCATAAGATCCCGATTTTGGTTTTTAGTTTAAATAAAGAGGACAATATCAAAAAAGCCGTAGAAGGCGAAAAACTCGGCACCATCATCTCCTAATCCAGTATATCTACCTTCAGAACCTGCGGTTTATTTTGCGAAGCAACTGGAGGAAGTATTACTGGACTAATCTTACCCTATAGTAATTAGTGCCTGAATTTGATAGAATAATCATCTATGCAAACAGAAAGAGCCGCTAATTCTCGTTTGCCAAGGGTAGAAATAGAAGCGGGGCTAATCGCAGATCATCTGGGGCGTCAGGCTAAACTCATTGAGTGCCTGACTGAAGGACATTTTAATTTTATAATTCCAAATATCTCAGAAGAACATCCTGCTATCTACCTAATGACACCCGACAAAGAAAGGGTTGGTTTTGCCATGGCAGTTTACACAACAGATCATGAAAACCCCAATATTCAGGGAGCCATTTCTGTAGAAAATGGCGAACTCGATTGTGCTTTTGAAAACCCTCTTCTTTTAATCGATGGTCCACCGGCAGAAAACCGAAACGAAAAATACGAACAAATAGGAAAACATTTGCATTCCTATATTTCGCAATTGTCTCCAGCATTCGAAAAAACACCAATTTTGCTTTTTGGATCTTTGGGTGAATTTCGAAAAAAACTTCCTTTGGTTCGAATCAGATACCATGGACACCAGCTCACAGCTAGCAGAAATAGCATCACAATTCCCATTTAGGCTGTTTTGACAAGCTTTTTTGAACTTATAAGCTCATTATTGCCCCTTAAACGGCTTTTTATAGAAAAACCGACTGAGTAACCGTCATTTTTCTAAATTCCGCAACAAAGGGGATCAAAAAAATTCAAACAAAATACAATAGGGGAGAAATGCATCAAACTAGACATCCGGAAATAAAAATAAAAAAACAGAGAATTGCAAAAATAAGAAATAAGATTGTCAAAGACCGGCAAAATTAGTAAGGTCTGAAATTTAGCCTCACTCCCTGTTTCGAGCCTACGTTACGTCGCAAAAGTCATATTGTGCGACATTACGTACTTTTATTTTCTCGAGTTCTATAAAAAGAGAATAAGTGGCTTTATAAAAGCAAATTGAAAAAGAATATTTAATCTCTAATCTTTAACTTTTAATCTAATTTTTGCCCCTTCCCCGGAAAACATCCGAGGATAAAAAATCCCGTAAGCACTTAGTCTTTCAATTTGCCAAATAGACGAGGATGTTCCCGAACGGCAGTAAATGAGTCTTATAGTTACTACCTAGCAAAGGTCTGAATCATAAAAAATAAACCTTATAGTTTTTCTTTTATAATTTTCACGCCCTGCTTCTCCACTTTTCACGATGTATCAAACTATATCACCCTTCGAGTTCGCTCAGGGTAAATTTTACTCCTCTACTCTGCTTCCCTACCTCTTTATTTCTCCGGAGTTTTTTGAAGTTAGCCTGAAGCTAAACTATAAACGATGAACTACATACTAATTACTAAATTACCCTCTTCCCCAATATATACTATAGGTTTTAAATCAAGGCTAGCCGCCCCATCTGGTGGTTGCAAATATAGCTATGAAAACTACCAACGCTACTGCTAAATGCTCCATAACCACCCTTCCTTTAAGCTTTTCACCAAATTCAAGCTGGCCCAAACCTAAAAGTATGTACATCACGGTAGCCAGTGCCAAAGCCCCATTTATAGGCGCAATCGGCCAGAAAGAAAGAACTAAAGCGATTTGTGCCGAAATCAAGGCAAAAACGGAAGAATAAGCCAAATCCCTTTGTGAAACAAATTCCTCCAGCTCATATGACCAAAGGCCGACTAAATATAAAGGGAAAGTAATTACCAATGTACCCGCAACAATCAAATAAAACGGCAGATGCAGTGAAAATAAAACGTTGGCCAAAAAGAATGCCGACAACAACGAAAACAAAAGGCCGACAGCATGCGCGGCCCGAAGCAAAGCAATCGTTCTTATAGCCGCAACATTGTAGATGTTTGAGGTAAGCATCAGCAAATACACCGATATGCCAAAAAGCACGGCAAAAGGCAGTCTCGTCAGCCATCTTACAGGCAAAAGAAAGTAGAAAAGTGAAGCTCCTGCCACAAAATAAACCGGAAGCAACAAAAGCAGTAAATATTTTATCCCTGAAAGTTCTCCCCAAAGGGCAAAAATTGAAAGCCCAATTGTTATAAGGGCCAGAAGCCCAACTGTCTGGAAACGCATGCTTTCATCAACTACCTGAGTGATTATCAAAAAAAATGTCAGCACAAAAGTCATAAATACCAGCTTTTGCCTTTTGGTGATTTCAAAAGATGTGATCTTTGAAAAAAATTTGCGCAGATTTGTCACTTCCCTATAACCTCTCGTCTAACGCTTAAAGCTAAACGACTAAAGCAAGAAAAAATAATCAATTAACTTTTATTTTCTTGCTAGCGTTAGTCGTTGGACTTTTGACGTTTTGCATTTTTAAAACATGACAAATCGCAACCGCCAATGCATCTGCGGCGTCATCTATATAACCGTTTAGCGGTTTTTTAAGTTTTCTTTTTCCCAAGTGCTTCATCACCGATTTTTGGACTTCTTTTTTGTCAGCTCTTCCACTGCCGGTTAAAGTATGCTTAACATGCAATCCCTGATATTCAAATATCGGTATCCTATAGGATGCGGCGGTCGACAAAACTACTCCCCTTGCTTGCCCAACCGTCATCGCCGTTCTGGAATTCACTCCAAAGAACAATTGTTCCACAATAACACAATCTGGATTAAACTTTCTAAGCAGTACTTTTAGGTCCTTTTGGATACTATATAACCTCATAGGCATATCCCATTCCTTTGGAGTCACAATACAACCATAGTTAATCAAAGATATTTGATTCTTTAATTTTGATCTTTTATTTTCGATAACCCCATAACCTGTGGTTGCAGTACCGGGATCTATGCCAAAAATAATCATGTTTTACTTTCTGGGTCTTGGGCCATCGTATTCGATATCTTTTTCCGAAAGACGCCTTACCGGTTTTTCTCGCAATGCTTCTTCCACAACATGGGCAACAATTCCGGGTGTTCTGGCAATTATGAAAAACCCCTTGCCCGCTTTAGAGTTAAACCCCATCTCCAAAAGAAGAGCAGCAAATATGCCGTCGATATTAAGCGGTAATTTTTTGGCACCTTTTGAAAGATCGTCTTCGACTTCAAGTGCAAATTTAACGAATTTACCAAAAAAACCAAGCTCTTTGGCAATTTGTATTAATCTTTCCGTGCGCGGATCAGTCTCATAAAGTCTGTGCCCGAAACCGGAAACTCGCTGGCCAGATTTTGCAAAATCCTCAACCAACTTTTTGGCTCCGGCACCCGCTGGCGGGCAATATTTCTTAAAATTCTCCATCGTTTTTTCGATTGCCCCGCCGTGGAATTCACCAAGTGCCAAAATTCCGCCTGCAACCGCCGCCTGGACAGGGCTTCCGCCGGAATAAATATTCCTGGCCGCAACCACCGACGCCGGCTCAACGCCGTGATCAATGGCAATTGTAAGCATGGAATCCAGCATCTTCTCGCTGTTTTTGTCCGGCATTTCGCCTTTTAATATTAGATAGATTGCGCGCGCAAATGTGGCTTCCCCGGCAAGCTTTAAAAGATCGTGGCCGTAAACGTAAATCCTGCCGTTTTCGTGAGTCGTGATTGCGGTTCTGTATGGTTCAGGCATAGAGGTTAATTGAATTATACCTGCATTAAACATCTAAGAGCAATTTACGAAGGAACGTCAAGAGCTGCAAAATCAGCTTGTCCGCCAAACTTTTGCATAAAGTTTTCGAATGACTGGTAACAAGCAAAAATCGGCCCCATCTTTTTTTCTCCCTTTTGGTACCTAGTAGTTAGCTTATAGCCTTTTCTTGCTCTTTTCAGCCTAACACTATCTACATGTCTTTTCGAAACTTTCTTAACGGCAAAACCAAACCGCCTTGAGGTACGCGACGCTATGCCGTGTGTAACAGCAACGACTGAATGGAACTCCGATCCCCAACGAACCGCTTCTGAGGCAATTTGACCAAAACTTTCACTAAAAGCCCCAAGTACACCCGCATATTTGTTATCGTTATTATTCCCATTCCCCTTTACAGCCTTAGGCATGTGAATCTCAATGACTACTCCTTCGTCAGGCAAGCACATTGCCCTCCTAACTTCTTCACTGAACTGCCCTACAGGAGTGAGTACTGCAGAAACTGCACCAAAACTTGTTTCTTTATTAAAAGGATTAGATGTAAAGATTGGTCTTTCGATCATACTTAAAATTTACAAAATTTAGAGAACTTTTTTAATGGCGGCAGGAATATCTTCAAATTTCTCAACAACAATTGCCCCTGCTTCTTTCAGGCTTGTTATTTTTTCATCGATCGTTGAACCCAACCCCACAATTGCTCCGGCATGGCCAAGCGCCGTGTCTTTTGGCAAAGATTCGGCAAATTTGCCTGCCAAAAAAACGATAAACGGTTTTGTGAATTTCCCCTCTTTTATTAAATTTGCGGCCTCAATTTCGGCTGTTCCCCCGTATTCTCCAAAAGCAACTACCGCTTTTGTTTGGCTGTCTTCTTCAAAATCCGCCAAAAGATCAGAAAAGGTTGTTCCGGCAAGCAAATCCCCACCGATACCCACGACTGTCGATTGCCCGAACCCCCCGTTTGTAATAAGCATCGAAAGTTCCGCACACATGCCGCCGGATTTGGAAATGACACCAACCGGGCCTTTGGAAAACACCCTGTCCGGATCCGGGCCGCCGATTGAGCCGATTTTCACCTCGCCCGGAACGATTGCGCCAACAGATGCCGGGCCCAAAACCCGAACATCTTTTTCTTTGGCTTTTGCCAAAACCAAGCACACATCAAAAATGGGCATTTTCTCGACAAAAATATGAATCAAGGGAACTTGCGCTTCAATTGCCTCGAGTGCCGCATCTTTGGCTAAAAGCGGCGGGACATAAACCATTGAGGCATCTACTTTTCCAACTTGAGAAACTGCATCTGCAATAGAGTTAAACACCGGAACAGTATCAACTTTCTGCCCTGCTTTGCCCGGAGTAACACCTGCAACCACTTTTGTTCCGTAATCCAAAAGTTCGGAAGTTACCTCTCTTCCCGATTTGCCGGTTATGCCTTGAATCAAAACCCGTGTTTGTTTATCAATTAAAATTGCCATTTTATTTTTGATTTTTGAATTTACTGGACAACTGCGCCATTTTTTGACAAGCAACAGAAATCGGGGTATCCGGCCCGAAAAGATGAAAGTCGAATCCTTCTTTTTCAGCTATTTTCTCAAGCATCTCGTAGGCTTCCTTTTGCCGCGGACCACCGCGCCTGACGACAATCGGAAAGGCTGGCTTTGGCTTAGTTTTTTTAAGGCCGTCAGCAAATCCGCTCAAGGTTTCATAAATATCGGTAAAGTTTGCATAGGCTCCCGCTACCAGACAACCCGAAAGGCCTTCTTTGGTAAGCGTAATTTCCGTAAGTGCCTCAACCTTTTCTCGGGGAGGATTGCCGGAATATTCTGTATAATTTGCCGGTTTTGCACCGAATGCCGAAAGGGCATCCATCACCAAAAGGCTTGCGCCACCGCCTGATGCCAAAACCGCGATATCACCGTCAAATTCAATAAAAGTCGAGCCTGCACTGCCCCGATAGTCTTCTGCGTCTATCTTTCTTGCCGTAACTTCCCTTTGCGTCGGAATGGCAGAAACTGCCCCTTTTGGCAAAACATCGATGTTTTTATGGCGAATAAGGCCCGAGTCATCAAGAATAACTTTGGCATCAACTGCAATTAATTTGCCCGCAGATTGGGCAAGCGGGTTGACTTCGCAAAGCCTGCAGTCAAATTTCCAAAAAACATCCCACAATCTTTGGGCAAAATCGGAAAAATAAGATTCTTTTGGAAAAATTTTCTCAAGATCTTTTTTGGCAGGACCTAAAATCGGATTAATATCAACTCTTACAATTTTCTGGGGTTCTTTGGCCTGAACTTCTTCGATATCGACTCCGCCTTCTT
>Ga0209210_1002564_pt1 | contig 13081 bp, 21 predicted proteins | sample RifGroA1_FD_183991 | JGI IMG/M metagenome (GOLD analysis project Ga0209210, IMG submission 183991) | Contaminated groundwater microbial communities from Rifle, Colorado, USA - Rifle Groundwater A1 (SPAdes) (version 2) | ecosystem: Environmental > Aquatic > Deep subsurface > Groundwater >...
CACGCCACAAGCCGTGGTTATGTTGTGGTGGCTAGGGATCCGTGCGTCCTTTTTGCGTTTCCGCAAAACAGTGTAATTTACCTGCTTTGCACTTACCCACTTAAATTGGTGAATAAATGAGTACAAATAGAGTTCAGGAACTGTCAGATAAGATTATTGAAGCTAGGCAAGACTATTATAATGGTACGCCTAAATATTCTGATAAGGTTTTTGATGCTTGGGTTGATGAATTACGTCTTTTAGACCCAAAGAATAAGGCTGTAACATCTGTTGGAGCACCTATCGTTCAGTCAGCATGGCTTAAAGCCAAACATCAAATCCCAATGGGATCTCTAGATAAGGTTAATCTTCCAGCAGAATTGTCTAAATGGGCATCTGATATGGCAAAAGATGAGGAGCTTTTTGTTACAGAGAAGCTTGATGGTCTTTCTATTGAGCTTATCTATGAACATGGAGTACTTATTCAGGCTATTACTCGTGGTGATGGAGATGTTGGCGAAGATATAACGGCAAACGTTACTCGTATGGGTGGCGTTCAGAATAAATTGTCCTGTGATTTTAATGGTTCTCTTCGTGGAGAAATCATTATGACCAAAACAAACCATAAGAAATTCTTCTCAGATAAAGCAAATCCACGAAATGCAGCATCAGGTGTATCAAAAAGGCTTGATGGTGTTGGTGTAGATAAGCTTGATATTCTTTTTTATCAAGTATTAGGTGATGTGGACTTTTCTACAGAGGTAGAACAGTTTGAGTGGCTTAAGAAAAATGGCATTGGTGCTCCCAATTATTGGCTTAAGAAGAATGCGTCAGAGGTAAACGCTCATTGGCGTGACTATCAGGATAGCAAACGTGATAAACTTGATTATGATATTGATGGTTTAGTCATTAGGCTTAATGATATGCCAAAGCAATTGGCTTTAGGTGACAAGGATATGCGTCCCAAAGGAGCTATTGCCTTTAAATTTGACAATGAGACTCGTGAATCTATCATTCGTGACATTGTTTGGCAGGTTGGAAACAGTGGAAGACTCACTCCTGTAGCTACTGTTGACCCGGTTTTGTTAGTCGGGGCAACAATTACCAGGGCAAGCCTCTACAACATTGCTTATATTGAAGAGCTTGGTCTTGATGTTGGAGCATCAGTTCTTGTTGCAAGGGCAAATGATGTCATTCCTCGCATTGAAGAGTTGGTTAAAGGTACTGGAACAATTGCTGAAGTGCCTTCTATCTGTCCTGCGTGTGGTGCAGTTGTTGAAATGCAGGGGGAAAACCTTATCTGCACCAATAGTAAGACCTGCCCTGCGCAGGTAGTTGGTCGTATTAAGAACTGGATTAGTGAATTAAACATTCTTGAATGGGGAGATACACTTATTGAGCGTTTAGTTGACTCTGGCAAGGTTACCACTGTTGCTGATTTGTATCGTCTTTCTGTGAAAGACCTGGCAAGCATTGATAGAATGGGCGAAAAGTCCGCTCAAAAATGTTTTGATTTGCTTTTGGCATATAAAGAAATCCCACTTGAAGTGTTTTTAGGGGCATTATCAATTCAAATGATCGGTCAAAGCACTATTAAAAGCATTATGAATGCTGGATGTGATACTCTTGAAAAGTTTGGTCAGCTTAAAGCAGAACATTTTGAACAAGTTCCTAGTGTTGGTCCAACTAAAGCTAAGTTTTTGGCAGATGGATTGGTTTCAAATCAGAAATTAATCCTTGATATCTTATCAACAGGAGTATCAATCAAAGAAATTGCTGTTGGATCTTTGACAGGAAGTAGTATTTGTTTTACTGGCGCAATGAAAATGAAGCGTCCGCTTCTTGAAAAGATGGCTGCTGAAGCTGGTGGAGAGATTAAATCTTCAGTTGGCAAAGGGCTTACATACCTTGTTATTGCAGACCCAAATAGTACAAGTTCTAAAGCAGTTGCTGCAAGAAAGCATGGCACTCAATTAATTTCTGAAGAAGAGTTTTTGGAGTTGGTTAAATGAAAATAAATAAACATGCTATGTTACAATGGTGCGACTCTGTTGAAGCAACATTTAATCCAAAAGAGAATGTTGATTTAAAGAATCAAAAACAGATTCCAGAACAATTCTTAGCGGCTGCAATTAGATATTTACGCGCTTTATGTAAAGAAGAATGATTATTTATGCTTTATATTAAATTTCCTACAATTAAAAAGTTTATATTTATCAATCCTTCTGCAAAGAAGGGTATTTTATATGGGTTTTCTTCTATTTTGGATAAAATTGGAATTGAAAATGATGTTAGCGTACCAAATGGAAGTTATGTTGACGTACTTTCTGATCCTATAGAAATTAATTGCAATAAATATGGGAAACTTTTTGTATCAAAAGTAAAAGCAGACGTATCTATAGATTATCATACTGTAATTAAAGAATTTTGGATTCCAACTGAATACTTAAAAGGATCAAAATGACTGATAAATTATTGACATGGGACACATCAATCTCTATTGGAGATTACGTATATTCTACATATAGTAAATCTCAATCATATTCTTTTTATAAGGTAATGAAAATTCAAAGGCGTTTTCTTACAAAAGAAGATATGATGTATGAAGTGTATAGAAATGATTCTGTTGGCGACGAATATAATCCCCTAATAACAATTGAAAGAGCTATAAGTCTAGATTTTTCTTTTAAAGAGATTAAAGCCACTAAATTAGTATTGGACGGAGATTATTTAATTAAAGTATCAAAATCTGATGTTGATAGTTATATTAAAAGATTAACTAAAGACTTAAGTGTTATTAAGTAACGTTTAAGTTACATAATTTTTAATATATCAACTATATCATATGTTAGTATAGATGAAAAATAAATATCTTTGGTTTACTGACACTCATTTAAATAGGGTTAATCTTATTAAAAAGATGCTTTTTATTAGACATATTCTTAAAGAAAATCCTAAGGCAGTATTTTTAACCGGTGATATTTCAACTGGAATGTTTTTATATTATGATTTATATTTATTGGCAACATTCGTTAAATGTCCAATCTACTTTGTTCTTGGCAATCATGATTATTGGAATTCTTCAATTGATAAAACTCATGAAAAAATAAAAGAGTTATGTAAAAAATTTCCACATTTAATATGGTTGTCTCAATCTAATGCTATTGCGTTAAATGATGAAGCCGTAATCATTGGAGATGAAGGTTGGTTTGATGGCTGGAATGGAAATACAGATTATTTAAAATTAACTTTAGATCAATATTTAATTGAAGATTTTAGAAAATATAAATCTATTGATGAAAAATTAGTATGTTGGCGAGAAATGGCTACTAAATCTAGTTTTAATATTGAGCATAAATTATGTAAAGCATTAGATGATGGATATAAAACAATTTATATTGTTACTCATTTCCCGCCATGGATAGAAGCCACTCGTGACCGGGGGACTGTTCTTGAACAATTTTGGCTACCATATAATACTAATGTTAGTATGGGTAAAACAATTGAGCGGGTTATGTCAAAATATACCAAATCAAAAGTAATTGTGTTATGTGGGCATATTCATGCTGACACAATAATTCATGTGTCTTCAAATATTGAATGTAAGGTTAATACTAATAAACATTTTGGATGGTTAAGAAATGAAGAGTTAATGTTCATATAATTTTTTGTCATAAGATTTATGATTGATCCAGATGATGAGTTGTGGGCATATAGTTCTCAAATTAATTTTGATTGGTATGATGAGTTTATTGATAATGAACCAGATAAGCCATTTGCAAAAAAACGTGATAAAGACGGTTGTTTTTGTGTTAAATGTAAAGAATTTTATCCATTTGCCGAAGAAAATCAGCCAGATGGAACTATGAAATGTTATTCTTGCAGGAATCCGTGGTAATATTATTTATAATTTGACTTTTAACCACAGATGGTTAAATTGATTGGCGAGGACACATGCCAATAGAATCAAAATTTATTATTACTCCAGAAATTTATGACAAATGTTCAAAATTTGCAACTGATTCAGTATTAACTTCTGCTGATAAATATGCAAGAAGAAATCAATTAGATATTGAAAAAATTAAAAAAGATATTAGAAATGGTAAAATTGGAGAAGAGGTAGTTTGGGAAAGTCTTTTAAGGCAGTATCCTGGATTAACTGGTCCTGATTATAAGATATATTCTAAAAAAGATAAATCTTGGGATCCAGATTTAATAGATATCTTGTCAAACATGCGGCTTGGCGTTAAATCTCAGGACATTGAATCGTCGTTAAGCTTTGGAGAGTCTTGGGTTTTCCAATATGGTAATGGCGGCAAGTATGATTGTGACTCTGGAGTATTTAAAGACTCAGACCCAAATCATTATATTGCATTTGTAGCTTTAAATGTTCCAAAAAGAAAAGGCGAGATTCGTGCCATTGTAAAGATTCAATGGTTACATGACAAAAAGCTCTTTAAAGAAATGCAAAAGGCATCATTACGTGGTAATAAAGTTGCAGTATATTGGAGTGATTTCGCTCAATATGAAAGCAATGAATTATGGCAACTATAAAATTATGTAATAAGTGTGGACTAGATAAAGATATTTTAAATTTTAACAAAAATTCTAAGATGAAAGACAAGCTCTCTAGAATATGTAAAGAGTGCGTTAAACAAATTTATGTAAAAAATATTGACAAAATAAAAGAATATCAGAAAAATAATTCTGAAAAAATAAAAATAACTAAACAAAAATATTGGAGTAAAAATAAAAATCAACTAAATAAGAATCAAAAAGATTTTTATTCTAAAAATAAAAATAGATTAAATGCAATAACAAAAAAATACTACGAAAACAATAGATCAAATTTAATTGCTTATCAAAAAACATATAGAAAATATAATAAAGAAAAAGTTCGAGCGACACACAGAAAAAATTATAAATTGAGAAAAAAAGATAATCCATCGTATAAAATACGTGCTCATTGTAGTAAAATGATTTACATATATTTAAGAAAGCAAGGGTTATCAAAAAACAAATCTTCATTTATTAATAATCTTAATTATACAATAATACAATTAAAAGAACATTTGGAAACTCAATTTGAGTCCTGGATGAATTGGTCAAATTGGGGCAGATATAATGTAAAAACATGGGACGATAATGATCAATTAACATGGCGCTGGCAAATTGATCATATAATACCTCAAAGTAATTTTTCATATACATCTATGGAAGATCAATCTTTTAAAGATTGTTGGGCATTAAACAATTTAAGACCATATTCTGCTAAACAAAATTGGTTAGACGGAATAAGTAAAGTGAGGCATATAAAATGACACTTTCTATTTTCCGTTACCCTGGTGGTAAAACGAAAATGCTTCCTATATTAATGGATTATATTAATCCTCTTATGGAGAATCAAACAAAATTTGTAGATGTTTTTGTTGGCGGCGGCTCAGTTTTATTAGAGGTCGCAACAAAATATCCAAAGATAGATCTTTATGCAAATGATAAAGATTATTGGATGTATTGCTTTTGGAAAATTGTGTCGGGAAGCGATTTTACAAAATTCTCCGCACTTACGGACATGATAACCGTAAAGCCGACGCTGGAGCTGTTTTATAAATTGCGTCAGGAACAAACTAAAGACGAAGTGGAATGCGCTTATCGTGCAATATTCTTTAACCGAACAACTTTTTCTGGTATATTTTATAGTGGTCCAATTGGTGGTAAAGAACAGAAATCTCAATACCCAATTGATTGTAGATATAATTCCAAAAAAATTATACAAAAATTAAATGCTTGTAGGAAATTGTTAATAGATAGGACAGAGGTTTCTAATAAAGATTTTTCTGAATTAGAAGTTTTAATAAAACAAGATATTCCTGCTTATCTGGACCCTCCATATTATGCCATGGGTAATTCATTATATATTCAAAAAATGTCAAATCAAGATCATATTGATTTATCATCAATTCTTAGTTCAAGAAAGAATTGGATTTTATCTTATGATGATTGTAGTGAAATACGCAATTTATATAAAACAAATCAAATTATTGATTTAGCGGCACGATATTGTATTAATGGGAAAAAAGATGCGTGGCAACATAAAAACGAATTAATAATTTTGGATGATATCTAACAAGGATTAAAAATGGTAAACAAATTAGCGAGTATATATTCTGAAGTTGCAGAAGCTGTTGAGGATGAAACTGAAGAATTTAAAAATATAATTAGGGTTGTTGAAGATTCTGCCAGCAAAGGAAATTTTTCAACAAAAATAAAAATAGAAAAAGAAGTTAAAGATTGGGTTGATTATGATGTATTGCGTCCCAGAATGGTAAAGCCAGATTTAATCTATAAACTAGAAGAGCATGGATTTACTTTTGGCAGTGCGCAAATGGCAGGGTATAATGAATATACTATGTTGATTTCTTGGCGTAAAAAATGATATGCAACTTATCACATCCTATTAGGATGGAGATTAAGTTATGCGTTACATATATTTAGCAATATTTTTTATATTATTATTTTCAGGATGCATGGTTCAAGGCGGATTTAATAATGATATTAATTATCCTCAACCAATGCCAGTTTATTATTCTGGCGTTGCTTATACATACCCTTACTATTATTATGGACAATTTGTTTTTGTGCAGCCTCATTATGGAATGAAAATTAAAAAATGGAAATAATTTTATATTTATTTGCAGCATTTGGATTAGCTTTCTTTCTTAAAGAGAAGGATGGTCCATTTGATTTAATGAATAAAATTAGAATATATTTATTATCCAATAAATATTTTGGAGTATTCTTTTATAAATTATTAGATTGTTATTTCTGTATTGGGTTTCATACTGGATGGATAATGTACTTATTAAGTCAAAAAGAATGGCACATTAATTTATTAATTGGCTGGGGACTTGCATCAGCCGTTAGCAGCCTTATACTTAGCAAGGTTCTTGAGCGTTTAACCGCAGGATAAGTAATATGTCAATTGAACTTAAGATGGAGCCATTAACTCCTCCTATGTCATGGGAAGATTTTATTGTAAAAAGTCCCAACTACTCAATAGCTTTAGATGGATTCGTATCAACTGGTCCCAAATTTGATGAATCTGGTCCAAGAGCCAATATGAATCATCATGAAGACGTAGATAGATTAGCTACCAGAGCGACTTGTGCTCAAGCATTAATGGCTGTTCGTCAAGGATTGTTCCAAAAATTTAGAGATAAAGATGGCGCAAAGGCAGTCATTTATGCAAATGATTGCGATGAAGATGTTTGCACCTCTGTTTTTATATTACAAAATCATTATCTTTCGACCAATACTATGAATCCCGCGTTAAATAGATTGGTTTCTATGGAAGATGCTTTAGATTGTACTGCTGGAGCTTATCCATTTCCTGGAGATTTGCCAGCATTACAGGAATTGGCTTGGGTATTTTCTCCATATAGACAATTTCGTATGGCTGGCGGCTTAGAAAAGCGCAATGCAGAGGCTTTCACAGAGATTGTGACGGATGTATGCAACAGAATATCAAAACACATTGTAGGTCAAGGTGGAAGGATTCCTTTAGATTTGCGATATGAACGAATTGAGTCTGGAAAAGATTATGTTGTTGTAAAAGAAATTGGCGCTCATTCTAGAACTGGAATGTTCTCTGACGGTATTCGGGCATATGTTTCGGTTAAAGAGCGCAATGATGGTCGTTATCAATATACAATTGGCAGAATGTCTCCATTTGTCTTCATAGATACTTTATCAATAGCAAATGCTATGAATTTGGCTGAAGGTATTGAATCAAATGATCGCTGGGGCGGCGGCAATTCAATTATTGGAAGTCCTAGAATTTCTGGTAGTTCACTACCTCCAAATCAAGTAATAAATATTATCAACTCGCTTGTAAAATAATAAATTAAGCCTCGGCAATTTATTATTTTGTCGCGCCTTGCGCTTGCGCGTGGCGTGCTTATATTGTAAGTGTCGGGCTCATAATAAGTGCTTTAAAAAATTCAATTTGATTAAGTGTTTTGTCGAGAGATACTTAATCTATTTTCATTTCTTAAATATGAAGCCAAGTGCTTCATTCAGATAAAATCGTCAGCAAAAGACTATAAAAAGTCGTCAGTTAGATAAAAGGAAAATTAATAATGGCTTTAACTGCTCATAAAGCGGGTACAGAACCCTCATTCCCTTCAGATTATGATGTAACAAAGAGAGTTACTCTAAACTTTACGGATATTGTTAATAATAACAATAAGTATTATAATTTAGAAGTCCAGGTTTCCAAATCTGGTTCTGCACGAATCTACACTGTTTATGGCAGGGTTGGTGGTACTTCTGCAAAAGAATATAGAGTTTGCAGTACGCAAAGTCAGGCAGAAGATGAATCTGACAAGATTATTAAAAGTAAGACTAAAAAAGGCTATGTCGAAGTCAAGTTAGTTAAGGCTGATGTTGGCTCCGAAGTTGGCAAATCCAAAGTGGAAGTGCAATCAGTATCAGAAGATACTGCTAAAAAGTTAGGTTTTAAAATTGAAGCTGCTTATACTTCTTCATTACATCCAGCAGTACAATCTGTTGTAAAGAACTGGTTTGGTTCAATTGAGCAATTTGTTATAAATACATTAGACACATCTAAATGTGCATTAGGGCAACTTTCTTTAGACCAAATTAATAAAGGTAGAGATCTTTTATTAGAAGCAAGAAAACTTGTCGTTGCTGGAGCAAAAGATATTCAATCATTAAATGATTTGTCATCTAAATATTATAGTAATATTCCAATGAATTTTGGATATAAGAGGCTTGATATTAATCATTTGAGATTTGATACTAATGATAAATTAGACCATGCATTTGAAGTTTTAGATACTCTTGAAGGAGCTAAAGATGCTTCTAAGCTTTTATCAAAAGGCAGTTTAATAGATGATCAATATAAGTCTCTTAAAACAGAGATGGAGTGGGTAGATCCAAATAGCCCTACATGGAAGTGGGTTGATACTTTGTTTCATAAAACGAGAGCACCAAATCATACCTTTCTTGGCAAAATGAAAGTGCTTAATGTTTTTAAGCTTATTAGAAGTGCAGAATATGAGTCTTACATATCTATGGTTGAAAAGATGGCAAAGAAAGATAATGCTAGACAAGAATTGCCAAAACTTTTACAACCAATTTGGGACCAAAGACTTAAAGAAGATAAGTCATATGAATCACTTTATGATAAAGTTAATATATTACCATTGTTTCATGGAACAAGAACTCCTAATTTTCCCAAAATACTGGGTAGCAAATTACTTATGCGTAAGCCGGGGTTTACTGTTGCTGGCGCTATGTATGATAAAAATGGCGGCATATATACTGGCTTTTCATCAAAGGCAGTTAATTATAGTTCTGCATCTGGTAGTTATTGGGCTGGCGGATCAGATAATAAAGGATATTTATTTGTATCAGACGTTGCTCTGGGGAAACAAAAAATTGCCAATGGAGCATATCCATATACATTACAGGGAATTGATCCAAATATGAGTGTATGGGCAAAAGGGGGCATCTCGGGCGTCATAAATGATGAGTTTATTGTTTATACAGAACAGCAAAATTGGCTTAGATATATTGTTGAATTTGAAACTAAAGCACATTAATATAATTATTGTATATATTATATTTGCGCTCACAACGTGTTTCACTAGAAGATTGTGAATAAATATAGTCTAATATTTTAGAGGCATTAGTGCCTGAAAATCTTAAAGAGTAATTTGTATTTTTTCTTTTTGTAGAATTTATTTTAATTCCTATGTCATTTGGTGTGTTCAATTTTTTATGTAGAAAGTTTTGTAAATTTTTAATGAATGGTAGGCAATTAGAAGAGTAGCTAAATTCTATAGCGCATTTATTATTTGCGCGCCTTTTATCAATCCTAACACAACCGTCAGTACTTAATAATCCAGATATAAAGTATTTATACATATCATTATCTAGATTTGGCCAAATAAGATTGTTACTTTTGGGACTTTGAAGATGAAATTTATTAATTAATTCTTTACACAAAAATTTAGAGTTTATAACAAAATTATAAGCATTAGAAGTTTTTCGTTTAGTAATTGGAATGTTATTTCCAAATAGTAATCTACAACTATTTAATATGTCTAAATCGTTACTTGTCATAGTAAGTGCATATTTATATTTTTTTGGATTATAGTAAACACACCCATCACCAAATATAAGACCTAAAACATAACATTCTAATTCTCCTAAATTTGCAAAATAATCCTTCTTTTTAATGTATGAATTATTTTGTTTTTGTTCTAAAGCTGATAATATCTTTATATTCCTATCTAATAGGATGTTTTTGATTTGTTTTAGTTGTAATTTAGTTTGTTTTTGTAATTGTTTCATGCTAACATTATTAATGTATGATTCACAGATAAAATCTATTTCTATTTGTGAAATAATTCTTTTTGGTTTTGCCATAATATATCCATGTATGGTGTTGGTATTTATATTTAAATGCTAGGAAAGTGATAGAAATGAAAAAGAAATTTCAATTAATGAAGGTTTTTGATTGTCAAGATATGCCTGGAAAAATTAAAGAAAGTTTTTTTCGAATATTTGACGATCAAGGCAATGATGTTTATGTAACATACCAAATTGCAGGTGAAAGATTCAAATATACATTGCCAAATGGAGTCGAAGTAGATGAGGAAGATTCTGAATGGGCTAAAGATAAAAAAGTATTAGATGCATGGCTCATTAAAAATGGCGCTTCAGCGCCAAAAAGTAAAGATTCTTCTGGCGAAGAAGTTTTAATTAATCATTGGTGGTAAATATGAGTATTTGGTATGATATTACAGTTACTGCAATGGCTAAAGATTCTGATATAGGTCCAGTTGCCAAGTTTTTTAATTTAGATAATGATTTTAAGGATGTTAGAACTGATACTTTTAAATTTTCCTTTGGTGGAAAAAATACTCCAAGTTTAGCTTTAGCTAAAATTGTAAAGCAAAATCCAGATTTGATTTTTTTAGTCAAAGTGAATATTGAATGTGCCACAGAACAATGGTTTCTTACTAGATATGATTTAGAATCAGGTGAACAGCAATATGTTTTGATTCAAGATTTTGGTGATGTTGAAAATCGTATTTCTGAAAATATATTAAAAGAATATGAAAAGGCTTATCCTGGGTTAATGGCAAAGCATCTAAATGGTCAAGAAGGTTTTGAAGCTTTCAGATGGACCATGTTTTTCTCTTTTAATAACTCAAAAGATATTCTTGATAAAGAGCAAGATTATAGAAATAATGTAGATCCTTGGGAGTATTATAAAATCAAAATGTATTCTGTCGAATATGATTGTGATTATGGAGATAATGAACTTCATCACCAAGTTTATGGACCAGTCTCTTTTGGAGAGGCAAATCGTATGATTAGGAAACATACTAAATCAGTAGCTGATGGCTTTGTTAAAAATGTTGTTCTAACAGAATTAGATTTTGAAGCAGATCCAAATTTTGATAATCTTCCTTTAGAAAATCAATCAAATGATTGAAATTATTGAAGGAAGCATTATTGATGCAAAAGAAAAATATATTGCGCATCAATGCAACTGTTTAACGACAAAATCTGCAGGAACTGCTAAAGCAATTTTTGATGCATTTCCTTATAGCAATACTTATGCTACTAGAGATGTTGCCGATGAATTGGCAACTATAAAAATATTAGGTGACGGGATATCTCAAAGATATGTTATTAATATGTTTGGTCAATATTATCCTGGAAATCCAAAATATCCAGAATCTAAAATAGATGGAATTAAAGCTAGAGAAAAATATTTCCATAAATGTTTGATGGAGATTGCCAAAATAGATAACTTAGAAAGTTTAGCATTTCCATTTGGAATTGGCTGCGGTGCGGCAGGTGGCAATTGGGAATATTATCTTGGAACACTAAAGAATTTTACAAAGTATGTTGAAGAAAAACAAGGCGCCAAAGTATATATTTATAGGCGCCCAGGAAATTAAAGGAGAATATCATGGGAGTTTCAGAAAGTTTATTATTACAGTTAAGTAAAGCAGCTTCATTTGCATATAAAGCTGATGGCACTTGTCCAGGCGTAGTTGTTTCATCTTTAAAAGATGGACAAGTTTACGCATCAGTTGTTCGTTATTCTGCAAAATTTCCTAAAGGTAAACAGGTTGTTTGCAATGTTTATGCAGGCGACTTAGATTCTGCTTTAGTTAAATTGAGCGAATTATTCTTAACTAAAGTTGATGTGCCACCAACTAATCCTATTGAGACGCTTCGCGCCACAGTTAAAAAATGAATCAAATAAAATTTTATAAATCAAATGACCCATATGGGTTTTTGAATAATTTTTATCCAGCCAAAATGTTCATTTATGGTTATTGGTGGAATCATGTTGAAGGTCCATACCAATATTGTAAAACTGATGTTATTGAGGGAGAAGTTATTCTTAAAGCAAAATCTCCAAGAGAAGCAAGAGATCTTGGACAAAAGGTTTCTTTGCGTCCCGATTGGGAATCTGTAAAGAATAAAGTAATGAAGCAATGTTTAATTGCTAAATTTACACAAAATAAAGATTTGTTGGAAAGCCTGATTAATACTGGTAATGCTGAATTGATCGAAGACTCTCCAATAGATTATTATTGGGGTTGTGGTAAAGATGGTTCTGGTCAAAATAATCTTGGGAAACTCTTAATGAAAGTAAGAGATCTTTTAAAGGAATAAATGACAAAAACTAAAAAGATATCTGATTTTGAAGTATCATTTGATCAAGATGGAAATCTAATGAGAGATTCTTTTTACAAAGGTTTTAATCAGAAAAATTCTATTTTTCCAGATACACTTGAGTATATAGGATATCTCCAAGCCAGAAAAGGCGGAAATTCATATATACAATTTCAATCATTAAATTCTAGAAGAAAATATCATATGTTCATTTCCGATTTTAATGATATTGTTTTGAATAAAAGATTTATAAATAATATTGTTGCTGGCGATTTTTGTTTTTGCAGAAAAGGAACGTCGCAAGGAATTAGATTAATTTTTGACATTGACCCGTAATTTTTTACGTTGTAATTCGGTTGCTTTTAATTTTTAA
>Ga0209210_1002565_pt1 | contig 13081 bp, 17 predicted proteins | sample RifGroA1_FD_183991 | JGI IMG/M metagenome (GOLD analysis project Ga0209210, IMG submission 183991) | Contaminated groundwater microbial communities from Rifle, Colorado, USA - Rifle Groundwater A1 (SPAdes) (version 2) | ecosystem: Environmental > Aquatic > Deep subsurface > Groundwater >...
AATGATATCATCTTTATTCCCTTCAACCTTTCCTACGATATCATGCCTGTACACATCAAACTTTTCTCCTAACGCACTTATTTCTCTCACCCCTTCTTCATGAAGCGTCTTATTTAATTGCTTGAAAATCATTTCAGCCCCTTTTACAAACTCTTCTTTAGCTTCTTTAGAGTTCAATGCTCTTTCAAAATCATCAATGATATGCAGCAGCTTCAAAATCAAATCATGCTTCGCATACTTGACAAATTCCTCTTTGTCTTTTTCAACTCTCTTCATGTAGTTCTCAAATTCTGCTTGAACCCTCTGCAGTGTTTCTAAGTATTCCTTTGACAGTTTCTTTTCTTTCTCTATCTCTTCCTTTATCTCTTTCTCGAGTTTTTTCTTTTCTTCCTCGTTCTTTTTTAGCTCTTTATCTTTCATCTTAGCCGATATAATTCCTGTCTGTAGTAACCTGTTCTTTCTCCTGCTTTTTTGTTTTCTCTTGTTTTGGCAGGTCTATCTTTCCAAATTGCTTCTCATACTTCCCAATACTGTCTTTTAACAGCTTAAACAAAGCCTTAGCAATGATAGGATCAAGAACTATTGTACTATGCTTCACTGCATGACTATAGTGCTGTTTTTCCCCAACTATGTCTATCCTTGGACTTGTCTGCCTGAAATCTATGAAAAACTTATCTTTCCTGTTGAATAGAGAGATTCCATCTGAAAAAAATGCCGGATTTGAATGATCCATGTTCACATTTATATTTTGTTTTTCAGCCATATTTTAACCCCCTTTACAAAAAGTTTATATATTAAAACTTTGTTGAATTAAGATAAACAAACAACATATATTTAAATATTTCGCTAAAATGTTCAAAGAGATAAACATCAGACAGGTTGAGAAGGAAGAAAGAGAAGGTTTAAACCAAGATTTACAGTGGTTATCTGACTCCCTTGGATTGTCCAGTCCAAGAGACAAAGAAAAATCTTGCTTTAGAATTTTTTTAGAATTAGTAAAAGCAAAAAAAGAGGATAGATTAATCTCTTCTGATGAAATCGCATTTAATTCTCATTTAACAAGGGGTACTGTTATCCATCATTTGAATAAGTTAGGAGATCGTGGGTTAATAATCACTTACAGAAAAAGGTATACATTAAGCTCTAAAAATATTCAAAGCCTTATGTCAGAAATAGAGTCAAATATTAACTCAACAATGAAAGACTTAAAAGAAATTGCAAAAAAGATTGATAAAGAACTAGGATTGTAATCCTGGAATACTTATCTCCTGAACAATATTCAATGCTCCATAATCTGCTGGTGTACAAACAAATGATTCACCATCAAGTGAAAGACGTTCTAAGTAGTGTATTACTGTAACAAGATCTGTTGAAGCTGATAAAGAACCTGCTAGTAATTCACGGTGTTCTTCTGGAGTTGCTTCAAAGATGTTACTTATTCTATGATAAACAGCCTCAGCCCTCCATAATAGATAGTTCAAGCTAACAAAATGTCTATGTTGACTTCTTAAAAGAGACTCTACAAATTCTGGATCAGATTCAGCCATTGCATCTCCATTGCCTCTTCTGGTCTTTTCTGCTCGTTCTACTACATTATTTACATTATCTATCAAAGAATCAACACATTCAACATAACCTTCTTCTTCTCCAAATAACACTCCTTCAGATGCTCTTGATTCATAATCAGTTTTTATCACCATAACTAAAGGAGCAACTCTATGTTGAAGGTTAGCAGCATAATTTGTAATCATCCTATGGACAATATTTTCAGGTACATCTAATGAACGGAACACCCTCGCGGTTTTACCAAGAATTCTTTTCGCAACTCTGATACGTTGAGTATACCCTACTTCATATGTCCTTAATGTACGTGTTAAATCTGCTGAAAGCTCTTCAGCATATCTAACTGTGTCTCCAACAACTCTTCCCTCTTCACATAACGATGAAACTGCACTAAAATGTTGTTTTGACAACACGCTCTCTAACCTAGGTAATAGAACCTTTAACTCTCTGATAGGATATCTAATTCTCTCTCCAGGAGGTAGATTTGCTGGAGGTTCCCCACCCAATGTTAAAAATGAATAATCCATTTTACCACAAAAAAGTCATAAATACGTTTAAAAATATTTCTATTTCACATATTTCTCATGTGAGACTTCATAAGAATGCAGTTCTTTGTCATTAAACCACAATTTAATTTCATACTCTGCATCTTGTTTATTCCCCGAAGCATGTATAATGTTTCTTATTGCCTTTCCTTTCTTATCAGCATAATCATAGCTGACATGGCAAAAGTCTCCTCTTATTGTTCCTGGAGCTGCTCCCTTTGGCTCAGTATCTCCAATAATTTTCCTGACAATTTCAATAGCATGTATTCCTTCCCACACCATTGCAATTACAGGTCCTTCAACAATGTAATTAACAAGCATCTCCCTGACTTTTTCTCCTCTTCTTTTAGAAATATCTTCTGTATAGTGTTTTAACGCAAAATCCTTATCAAGCCACTGCATCTTTATTCCTATTAATTTCAGTCCTGCATTCTCAAATCTCTTTATTACTTCTCCAATTAAAGCTCTTTGCACTCCATCTGGTTTAATTGCAACAAAAGTTTTCTCAATCATTAGGACTATTCTCCTTTGACATAATGCTTTGTCCACTTAGTATGCCTCGCTTTTCTGTTAAGCTTAAGCATATTCTTTTCACATTTAGCACTGCAAAAACGTAGAATTTTCCCAGACTTTTGCACAAAGGTCTTTCCTTCCCCCATCAAATATAGATTTCCGCAAAATGAACAGTTTGGCATGTTATTTCCTTCCTTGTGTTAATTTCCTGGCTTCAATCTCAGTTTCTCTAAGCATTAGCACATCTCCAACTCTGACAGGTCCTTTAACATTTCTTCTTAATATTTTTCCCTTGTCTTTCCCTTCCTGGACATTGACTCTTACTTGTGTAACTTCTCCCCTAGTTCCTGTCTTTCCAACAACTTCTTCCACTGTAGCAGGAAAAGCTATTGAAAAAAGTCCTCTTTCCTCTTTTCCAGTGTTAGAAGGGCTATTAGCTCTATTACTTTTATTCTCCCTGCTCATCTGTGGTTTAGCCATTTTAAGAAGAACTTAGTTTGCTTGTGATCTCTTTAATTAGTTCTGCAGCATCTCCCTCTTGCACAATTGCAACACTTGCAGTTGGAACCTGCAAACCAGCTGCTGCACCCAAATCACTTCTGCTTCCAACAGTCACACAAGGAATTTTCTTTTCCTCGCACAATACTGGAAGATGCATTATAACTTCCGTAGGATTAACATCACCTGCAACAAGAACCAGTTTAGCTACTCCTTTTTCTATAACTTTAGTAACCTCATTAGTTCCTTTCTTTAATTTACCAGACTTTCTAGCTATTTCAACAGCTTCATAAGCCTTATCCTGAATTTCTTTTGAGACTTCAGCCATATTAATTATCCTCCAAACAAACTTAAAAGATATCCATTTATAAACGTTTTGGGTAAGAACCCTCTGATAATGAGAAATGTTTATATAATTAAAGTATTTTTAAACTTTATTATAATTTTGAGGTGAAACATATGAAAAAAATATTTTTGTTTTTAGTCCTGTTCTTGCTAGCATTCAATGTAACTGCACAAGGAGAAGGAACTGATGTGAAGGATGACAGTTCTGTTGATGACAGGCTAGAGCCAGCAGTTATAGACAGCCAACCTGACAATGCTCTAATCATACCTGAACCAGAAAGGAAAAAAGTCCGTGAAAGAGTTGAAAACGAAGAGGTTAAAACAGAGAACAGAAAAAAAATAGAGGGAAATAGAGAAAGATTAAGAGCTTTAATTGAAGAAAAAATAAAGGACACCCCTGCAGCAGAAAGAAACAGAATTCTCAAAATAACTGAAAGAGTAGAAAATGTAGATACTTTTATTGAAGGCTTGACTCCTGAAGAAGCCAAGAAGTTCGCATTATTAACAAGAGCAAAACAAATAGAGATAGCAAGAGAAAGAAAAGCTAAAAAGTTAAATAATATCAAAATAATGGAAGTAAAAGACGAAGAATTCAAAGTAAGACAAATCTCCAAGGAAAATGTTAAAAAAGCTGTAGAAAACTTAAAAGAAGCAATCAAGCAATCAGATAAAATTGAAGAAAACTTAAAAGAAACAAGAGAAAGATTAAGAAATGCTGAAAAGAATGAAGAAAAGCTTGCTGCTGGAAAAGAACATTTCACAAACGCAGTTGAAGCCCAATTAACAGAATTGAATTCCCTTAAAGAAAGAATCCAAAATAATCAGGATCTAACTGCAGATGAAACTTCTGCAGCTGTTGAAAGAATTGATAATGCTATTTCAAAGCTCAATGAGACCAAGGCAAGAATAGAAGCAGCAACTACATTAGATGAATTAAAGCAGATTGGAAAAAAGATAAGGGAATACGCATTAATAAAGCACATCTACAAAACCAGAGCAGTACAGGCTAATATATGCCACGGGATTTTGTTAAGATCTGATTTATTGGAAAGAAAAGCAGAACTGGCATTGTCTGATGCTGAAAAAAATGGTCAGGATACAACAGAGCTCAATTCAAAGATAGAAGAATTAAGTACTCTGTTAGAAACAGCCAGAACTAAATGTGCAGAAGCCAAGGAATCATTTAACTCAGCAAAAGAAACAGATGATGTTGAAGCAAGGAAGGAGCTCATAAAAAGCTTTATCGAGTCAGTCAAGACTGCACATAAAACTCTATTGGAAGCTAACCCAATTATTAAAGAGATAAGAACCATGACAAATGACTTGAATGTTGAACTGGACTCACAGAAAGTGGATGAAATAGTTGTTGAAGAGGAGGATGGAAATGAATAAAAAAATTTTATTTATTTTTCTTGTGGCTGCATTAGTGATAGTTGCAGGATGTGGAAATGGAAACTCTGAAGGTACAATTGATCAGTCTGGTAATCCCGTTGATAATGCAGATCAGGCATTAACAGATGCTCAAAGTGAAGTTGAAGACTTAGAACTGTCTGATGTTGATTCACTAGATGAAGATTTAAACCTTATTTAAATAGAAGTTGCATCTTCAATATCAATATATCTTTTTCTTTCTTTTCTTACTCTTCCTTCTCTTATCAGTAAAGTTATCTCTTTCCTTACACTCTTATCAGTTAGAACATATCTTTCAGAAACACCAGCTTCTGAATAAATCAAAAGAACGGGATTTCCTCTTTCATCGCTATAACAGACAAATGGAGGCCTTGCCCAACGAGCAGATCCTTGATATATCGGCTCTCTTATTTTTGCTAATAGTGAAGATTGGCTTTCTTTTCTTGGTACATCTTGCTCAGTTTCCATTTTCTAAATTAACCATTACAAAGTAATAACAAAATAGAAACATTTATAAAGATAATACTTCTAATTTTTTAATACAATGACAAATAATACTTTTTATAATCAAGTTATGGGTTTTGAACAAGAACAAGTAGATGCAGCTGTAAATTTAGCAAGAAATTATGGGTACAGAGTTGAAGGTAGAGGATTGCCTTCTGTAAGGGAAAAAGCATCAAGGTTAACTAACATAATAAGAGAATCTCCTCAAAGAATAGGAAGAGCAGAAGGAACACAATAAAATGATAGTCAAAGAAGAATTCATAAAGAGATTAAGGTCCGCATTTGACCTTAACATATACGAAGTTAAAATTTGGACAGCATTGCTATCTAGAGGAATAGCAACTGCAGGTGAATTGTCTGATATGTCCAATGTTCCTAGATCAAGGTCTTATGATGTTCTTGAATCACTTGAGAAGAAAGGATTCATTATGGTTAAGATTGGAAAGCCAATAAGATACATGGCTATAAAACCAGAAGAGATAATCAAAAGAGTTAAAGATAGGATTAACGAAAAAACAGAAGAAAAATTAGGCATGATAGACAATGTAAAATCTACAGAAGCCTATGAAGAGTTAAATCAATTATACACTCATGGAATTGTAAATGTTGATGTTACTGAATTATCTGGAGCAATGAGAGGAAGACAAAGCATTTATGGTCAATTATCAGCAATGCTTAATAAAGCAAAGAAATCTGTTGTTATTATGACAACTGAGAAAGGTTTAATTAGGAAAAGAGATTTGTTGAAGAATGCAGAAAGAAAATTGAAAGCTAAAAAGATAAGAGTAAAAATTGCAGCACCTATAAAATCAGAGGCAGCTAAGAAAGTTGCAGAAGATCTTAAAGCTGTTGCAGATGTTAAAAATGTAGAAAATATAAACGCAAGATTCTGCTTAATAGATGGCAAAGAAGCATTATTCATGGTTCTGCATGACAATGATGTGCATGAAAGCAATGATACTGCAATATGGGTGGATTCCCCATTCTTTACCTCAGCTTTAGAAAACATGTTTACATTAAGCTGGAATTCTATGAAAAAAATTTAAAATGACAAAACAACCACCAAGAAGACCTTCTAAGGAGACTGTAGATATAGGAGATACTGTAATAGTTAAAGATGTAGGTTTTAGAGGAAACACAATTATTGCTAATAATCCAGTGGTAGGACTTGAAGATACTTACCTTCTATACGCCAGACACGCAGATAGTTTCGAAGTAAGACTACCTTATGATAAAGCTGAAATAGTAAAACTAACTGGTAATGAATACCTCTTAGGAGAGCACGCCACTCCTTTATTAAGACGTGGTAAGTAACTACCTTTAATTCTTATTTGTGGTAATTAATATATGTGGTAATAATAGAAATATTTATAAATATGTGGTAATTAACAATTTCCATGCCTTATGTTAAAAAAGTAAAAATAAAGGGCAAAGATTACTGGTATTTATTCCACACAATAAGAGAAGGAAATAAATTCCTTAAAAGGTCAAAATACCTTGGAAAAGATCTCCCTAAAGATGTGGAAGAATTAAAAAAAGAGTTCTTAGAAGAAATAAAAAATGAAGATTCCTCAAAGCATTCTAAATTAATTGAATCTTTAACTTTAATTGAAAGAAAAGTATTGCCTCTGCTTAAAAAAACTAATACATTAGCTACATTAGTGAAAGAAACAGACCTAAAAGAAATTGAAGTTATGAGGGCATTACAGTGGCTTTCAAATAAGGAAATAATAAAATTAACAAAAAAAACAAAAGAGGTTGTCAAGCTGGATAAAAACGGAGAACTTTATATTAAGAAAGGGCTGCCTGAAAAAAGATTTCTTTCTGCTTTAGACAAGCCAAGATCTATGCAGGAGATTATGGAAATTGCTAAGCTTGACAAAGACGAGTTAACTGTTTGTCTTGGAATTTTAAAAAGAAAAAAATTGATTGAAATCGGAAAAGAAGTGAAGAAGTTAGATGAAGACAAAGAAATTAAAAAAATGGAAAACTTTCTCAAACAACTGCCCGCTTCTCCTGATGAGCTAGATAAGGAAATTCTTAAGGAATTAAAATCAAGAAAAGAAATAATAAAAGAGGTTCTGGAAAAAGAAAGAAAAGCCTCCCTAACTTCTTTAGGTAAAGAGTTGTTAAAAGAAAATCTGAAAATTAATTTAATTGAGTCTTTAACTCCTGAAATACTAAGAGAAAAATCATTTACAGGAAAAAAGTTCAGAAGATATGATGTAAAGATAAATGTTCCAAGAATCTACAATGGAAGAAGGCACTTTGTCAATCAGGCAATAGATTATGCAAGAAGAGTCTGGACAGATTTAGGATTTAAAGAAATGACTGGCCCGATAATTAATACTTCCTTCTGGAACTTTGATGCTCTGTTCCAGCCCCAAGATCATCCTGCTAGAGATTTACAGGATAGTATTTTCCTAAATAAAAATGGGGAGCTTCCTGAGTTCTTCAAAGATAAAGTAAAAGATATGCATGAACTAGGTTATGAAAAAAGTAAGGGCTGGCAGTATTCCTGGAATGAAGAAGTTGCTAAAAAACTTGTAATGCGTACTCACACAACAGTGTTATCTGCTTTAACATTGTCTAAATTAAAAAAAACAGAATACCCTGCCAAATTCTTTGCAATCGGAAAAAACTTCAGAAATGAAACTGTTGACTGGTCTCACGGTTTTGAATTCAACCAGACAGAAGGCATTGTTGTAGATCCAAATGCTAACTTCAGAAATTTATTAGGCTATCTAAAAGAATTTTTCAAGAAGATGGGATTTAAAAATGCAAGGTTTAGGCCAGCCTACTTCCCATACACAGAACCGTCAGTTGAAATTGATGTATATCATCCTGTTCATAAAAAATGGGTTGAGCTAGGTGGAGCTGGCATGTTCAGACCAGAAGTTGTAATTCCTCTTTTAGGAGAAGACGTGCCAGTTTTAGCATGGGGTCCTGGTTTTGATAGAATGATAATGGATTATTACAAAATAACAGATTTAAGAGAGCTGTATAAAAATGATTTGAAGCAATTAAGGGAGATTAAGACTTGGTTAAGATAGGGGGTTAAAAATGGAATTAAAAGAACTGCAAAATAAAATAAAAAGATTTGACAAAGAAAGAGGATGGGATAAAGATTGGAATCTTAAAGATCTGAGCTTGAATCTAACCGAGGAGATAGGGGAACTCTGGAATTTGGTTAAGTGGGTGGATGTAGAAAAACAAAAAGAAATTGTAAAAAAGAAGAAAGAAGAAGTTTCTGACTTTGTAGGAGACGCATTATTCTTAATATTAAAAATAGCAAACCAGACAGATATAGATGCAGAAAAAGGAGTACTTTCAACATTAGCAGAATTTGAGAAGAGAATGCCTGCAGAAAAGATGAGAGAAGTTAAACATGCAAACAAACTAGCGGGAGGAATTGACAATAAAGAATGCCAACAGTAAACCTAAACAGACATGAAGTTGAAAAACTATTAGGAAAAAAACTAGAGTTAGAAGCATTGAAAGACAGAATCAGCATGCTGGGAACTGACTTAGATGACATAACAGATGATGAAATTATTGTGGAAATCTTCCCTAACAGACCAGACATGCTTTCAGAACAGGGCTTTGCAAGAGCTTTATCTTCATTTATAGGAGTAAAAACAGGTTTAAAAGAATTTAAAGTAACAAAATCAAAAAATAAAGTTATAGCAGAAAAATCTTTGCCAAAAGAATGGCCTTACTGTTTCGCTTGTATTGTTAAAAATTTAAATTTTGATAGCGAAAAAATTATACAGGTAGTTCAGATTCAGGAAAAATTGGGAGTTTCATTATTAAGAAACAGAAAAAAGGGGGGAATTGGATTGTATCCTTTAGAAAAAATAAAATTCCCAGTAAGGTTTGTAGGCATAAATCCTGATGAAATCAGATTTAGACCTCTGGAATACCCGGATGAGATCACAGGAAGAGAGATACTGTCAAAGCATCCAAAAGGAAAAACATATGGAAAAATATGTGAATCATGGAGCAAATTCCCTGTTTTCATGGATTCAAATAATATAATTATGTCTATGCCTCCAATTATCAATTCTCATGATGTTGGAAAGATAGATGAAACAACAAAAGATGTATTTGTTGAGATAACAGGAAATGACTTAGAAACAGTTAAAAAAGCATTAATCATCATGGCAACAGCTTTGTCTGATATGGGTGGAACAGTTTATTCCTTAGAAAACATTGATCAGAAAAATGATTCATTGCAATTCCCGGATTTAATGCCAGAAAAAATGAAATTAAACCTGGATTACGCAAACAAAATGCTTGGTTTAGACTTAAAAGAAAATGAAATAAAAACATTGCTTGAAAGAATGGGGTATAATTATAGCAAAGGAACAGTAGAAATCCCAGCTTACAGGGCAGATATCCTGCATGAAATTGATTTGATAGAAGATATAGCAATTGCATATGGCTATGAAAACTTCAAAGAGGAAATACCAGATGTTTCTACAATAGGAGAAGAATCTCAAATTACAAAATTCAAAAGAAAAGTAGCTGAAATTTTAATCGGGTTAGAATTGATAGAATGCTCTTCTTTCCACTTATCCAATCAAATCACACTAAATGAAAAGATGAATTCAAAAAATAAATTAATAACAGTGGAGAGTGCAGTAAATACTGATTATGACACATTAAGAAATTCTTTAATCCCCAACTTAATGGAAATCCTAAGCAGAAACAAAAGATATGAATATCCCCAAAACATATTTGAAATTGGAACTGTATTTGAGGAAGGAGATACAGAAACAGGAATTAAAGAGTCAGAAAGTTTGTCTGTACTAAAGTGCGGAAAAGAAGTTAATTTCACAGGCATAAAGCAGGTATTAGATGTTATCATGAACTCTCTGGAAATAGAGTATGAAATAGAAGAAATTTCCCATCCATGGTTCATAGCAGGAAGATCAGGAGAGATTCTAGTCAACAAAAAAAGAATTGGTGTTCTTGGAGAAATAAATCCTGAAGTATTAACCAACTGGAGGCTTGAGATGCCTGCTTCTGTTTTGGAGTTAAATATAGGAAGCTTAAGCTTCTTAGAAAAAGATAAAATTTAAAAAACCAGCTTCTATGGCAATCTTATGGAGCATGTAAAAAGGGTTGTTGCTGCTTTATCTAAAAGAGAAACATATCCGGAAAGTGTAGATAATGTAAATGTAATTAATACTGCTGTTTCATGCGTTTTTCTTACTGGAGGGCATGCTTACAAAATAAACAAACCGTTAAACCTTGGATTTCTTGATTATTCCACTTTAGAAAAGAGAAAAGAAATCCTGGAAAAAGAATTGGAACTAAACAGTATTCTATGCCCTGAAATATACAAAGAAGTATTGCCTATAACAGAAGACAATGGGGAGATAAAGATAGCAGGAGATGGAAAAATAATAGAGTATGCTTTAAAGATGAAAGAATTCCCCCAAGAAGGGATCTTAACCAATTTATTAAAAGAAGAAAAAGCATCAAAAGAACATGTGTTGAAGATAGCAAAGAAAATTGCAGGCTTCCATAGAATAACCCCCACTTCAGAAGAAATTCAAAAGTATGGATCATATGACGCAGTTAAAGAGTTATGGGATGAAATATTTAGACAGACTAAAAAGTTTGCTGATGAAGCAGTTGACAAAGATCAGTATGGAGTGATAAAAGAAAGAGTAACAAGTTTTTTGATGAGAAACAGAGATTTCTTTGAAAACAGAGTTAAGGAAGGAAAGATTAAATACACTCATGGAGATTTCCACTCAGCAAATATCTGTGTAGCAGAAGACATCCATATATTTGATAGAATTGTGTTCAATATGAAATTTCCATGTTCAGATACAGCAGCAGAAGTTGCATTTCTGGCAATGGACCTGGATTTTCATAAACAACCTGAATTATCCATCTATTTTGTTCAAGAATATCTAAAAGAAACACAAGACCATAATATAATCCATTTGCTTGACTTCTACAAATGTTTCAGAGCAGCAATAAGAGGAGAAATAGCCTGCTTCAAATCAGAAGACAAGAATGTCCCAGAAAAAGAGAGACAAGCTGCCATAACAGAAGCTAGGGAGTATTTTGATTTATCTGCAGAGTATGCACTAAAACTATAGTTTTATAAGATTTGTCATAAAAAATATATCATGAGAAGCTACGCTATTGGACATTTTTTAGATGTTGATGGAGTTTCCTCACATGTAATACTACATAGAAGAGATGCTATTAGTAATATAGGAACTGTTCACATTGATGTTACTTACAAAGATCCTGCAGCTGCATTCAGTGCTGCTACGCCAGAAAATGGAGAGACAGTAAGATTCTTTGATTTGGGGTATAATCCAGTACTAGATCAAGAAATGTGCTTGGCTGAGCTTGGCAGATTGTTCCAGTTAGGAACAATTGAAATTTATGATCACCATACATCCTGGCCACCCGAGAGTAGGGTTTATGGTTTTGCAAAGAAGATGAAGGTTCCCAGACGAGGGAATAATTTAGAAAGGCTCTGTACTTCACAAATATTAATAAGCCATTTTAATATTTGGGATGAAACTTCTATGATGTTAGCCCGTACAGCAAATGCAAGTGATTTTGGATCAACATCTCCTTACCACGACATCCTTGGAGAGTATGCAGAAGAATTAAGTTTAGCTGTAGCAGGAGCAAATGCTAGAACAACAGACTTGACAGCTTTGGGTATCATAAACTGGCTTTCTCATTCAGTTGGAGAGGTTCCTTATACTTCTGAAGACTTGTTAAGATCAAGAAGCTTTTGGCCGAATCCATTTAGAGATTCTGCACAATCATACAGGATAGAAATAGCTGCTGCTAAACAAAACCTTATCAAAAGTTGCAGCCGGTTAGAGTTAAGAATAGGAGAAAAAGTCCTCCCTACAGTCATAGGGTTTGGAGATCAGTTGTTATATATGAAGGAAGGGGTAGCTACATTGATGGGGGCATTTCCAGGCTCTCCAATATATGCATGTATCCATCCTGATGGGAGTATAATCTTCTCAAGGAACACAGAAGAAGTAAATCTTGCCCTGTTAGGAACCGCATTTAACGGAGGGGGAAGAGAAGCAGGTTCAGGTGGATTTATTCCGGAAGATGTAAAAGGAAAAGGCCAAGAAGCAATGATCAAAGAGGTTACAAGAATTATAAAGGGAGCATTAGCCAATATATCTTAATTCTCTTGCATTATTATTTATTCCTGACATAAACAAAGTTCCTTTTTCAACTAAATCACTCCCTTTAACAAAGTCTTCCATACTTATCCTTCTCTTATCATTATTCAAAGCAATTCTTGCAGCATTTAATATTGCATTTCTTATATTCCCGCCAGAAAAGTTATATCTCCTGCTTAAATTTCTGAAGTCCACGTCTTTTTCAATCTTTAATCCTCTGCATAATGCTTTCCAAATTTTCTCTCTTTCCTTGTTGTCAGGCATAGTAAACATAATGTGCATATGTATCCTTCTTTCAAAAGCCTTGTCGATATTTTCAGCCAGATTAGTGGCAAAAATCACAACACCATCAAAATTTTCCAATTCTTTCAGTAAAACATTCCTTGTTAGGTTGTTCTCAGAATCTGTAGCATTCATTACATTTGTCCTGTTAGAAGCAATAGAATCAGCCTCATCAAAGAATAAAATAGCTTTGTTTTCCTTTGCGTAGCTGAATACCTTTATGATGTTCTTGCT
>Ga0209210_1002567_pt1 | contig 13077 bp, 12 predicted proteins | sample RifGroA1_FD_183991 | JGI IMG/M metagenome (GOLD analysis project Ga0209210, IMG submission 183991) | Contaminated groundwater microbial communities from Rifle, Colorado, USA - Rifle Groundwater A1 (SPAdes) (version 2) | ecosystem: Environmental > Aquatic > Deep subsurface > Groundwater >...
AGCCGCCAGTCTCGCGATCCTCAGGTTTTGATCTGGGCCCCGGCCCTCCAACTGACCGCCGACGCTGCCATAATTTTTGCCACCATTACTTTTTTCTTGCCCTTTCCAAGGATCACCCCCCAGCCCCAGAGCGTGTAAAATAGCCACATGGACCACCCACAGCAACACTTGACTCGCAAGTCGCTCAAAGCCGGCGCCTGGCTCACCGCTTATCGTGGTTTTGCCCGCCTCTCCGGCCTAATTAAGGCCGTCGTCGTCGCCAGGCTTCTGACCCCCTCCCAAATCGGTGTTTTTGGCTTTGCCTCCCTTGCCCTCAACTTGTTCGAAACTTTTTCCGAAACCGGCATCGAGTCCGCTCTGATCCAGAAAAAATCCGTCTCCCCTTCCTTATTGACCGCCGGTTGGCTTCTTGGCCTGCTCCGCAGTCTCGCCTTGTCACTGCTACTTATCTTCATCGCTCCGTTTGTGGCCGCTTTTTTTGATAACCCCGACCTGACCTTCTACATCCGCCTCATCTCCTTGACCCCCATCTTAAGAAACCTCAGAAATCCCCAACTGATTCTCCTCAAAAAAAAGCTCGCTTTTGCCCAAGAATCACTCATGCGCGGCCTGGGAGCCGCCGTGGAAATCGTCATCGCCATCACTCTAACTTTAATGTGGCGCAATGTCTTGGCCCTGGTAGTCTCGATTGTAGCCGCCGCCGCAGCCGAAACAATCAGCTCTTACCTTCTGATTGCCCGCCCCCGGCTCGCCAGACCCAACTTCTCCCAAATCAAAGGTCTGCTCAATTTTGGCAAATGGGTCTGGTCTGGTAGCACCCTGTCTTTCATAGTCAATCAAGGCGACGACATCGTCGTCGGTAAACTCCTCGGGCCCGCCGCCCTCGGTTTTTACCAATACGCCTACAAAATCGCTTCCCTACCTACCACCGAAATTACCGGTACCATTTCTCAAGTGGTTTTCCCTGCCTTTGCCAACATTCAATCCGACAGCGCCCGACTCGGCCGTGCCGTCAAAAAAAGTATTGTCGCCAACACTATAATCACTCTACCCATTTCTTTATTTACCCTGATCTTTGCCCACCCCCTGACTCTGCTTCTCTACGGTCCAACCTGGCTACCCTTGGTACCCTCCCTGAGAATTCTCGCCATCTTTGGCATTTTCCGCGCCCTCTACACTATTCTCTGTCCTCTGGCTGTGGGCATCGGCAAACCTCAATACCTCACTATCAACGGTATTCTTCGCGCCATCGTCCTTTTTGCCCTCATCTTCCCCCTAAGTTTAAAATACAACATCGTCGGCGCTTCCTGGGCCTCCCTCATCGCCATCGCCGCTTCGGTTATTTTTATGATTTATCAACTGCGAAGTTATTTTTTTCATCCGGATAAAGTATCCAAAAATGAAAATTCGCTCTCCTAACTCACCAAGCACCAACAACCAATCCTCTGGAATCACTACTAGGCTATTCTTATTTGTCAAAAGCATTTTGCGCTTTGTCGTCAAATTTAATTTTATCGCCAGACACCAGGATCAAATCGCCTATGCCCACATCAAAGATTGTGACACCGTCCTCGAAATTGGTTGTGGTACAGGCCGTTTCTTGAGTCTTTCTCCAAACACCATCATTGGCCTTGATGGAAACATTCAGACCCTTTCAACGATCCTTTTCAAAGCCAACTTAATGGTCGGCTCAGCCATCAACTTTCCCATCAAATCCAAATCATTGGACGCGGTCCACTGTGCCCATTTGATCGAACACCTAAATCCGCCGGCCGCTTACGCCTTTCTCAAAGAAGTCGCCCGCACCTTAAAACCCGGAGGCATTTTCACTCTCCAGACTCCCACCATGTGGTCCGGGTTTTACAACAACCTAACCCATATCAAACCCTGCCACCCCTCTGCCATCACCCGCTATCTGGTCGAACACGCCCCCGACACCACATATCCCGATATTTCCGACAAATTTCAAGTCATCGACTTAGTGTGGCGCTACAAACCCATTCTTAACGCCTTTTACTTTTTGTATCCTCTAGGGATCCACACCACCATCAATCCGCTCCATGCTTGGTTCCCAGTTAACCTAATCTGTTTCATTACCTTTGATTAAACCACGTTACCTTTTCCCAAAACCAGCCAATCTCATAACAGTGTGGTATCACTTCATTGACCGCAAAATTTTGCCAACATCGGTATTTTTTAGACGGTTTCACTGCCCACCTGGCCATTTTCATGGCCATGATCGCCACCGCTCTTACCGCCTTGAAACCTGCTTTAATTAACCCTATTCGATCTTCATAAGTTTTTTCATGATACATCCCCGCCGTAAACCTCGATCGAATAATATATATGATACGCATTTTATTAGTCACTACCAAGTGCTTTACCTTGATTTTTGGATCATAACCTATCGTGTCCGATCCGAATTTCATTCTAATTTTCCGCTGTAGTTTAACTTCTTCTCCAAAGCCATGATGTTGCCCGCATACTCCCAAGTTAGCATCAAAGCCGCCAATTATAGTAAACGCATCTTTTCTGACTACTAAGTTAGAAGCAGATAAATACAGGTTAGGTTCAAGAATTTTGATTTTAGTTCCGTGTGATCTAATTTCGTACTTATCCTTAAACCATTTTGGTTTCTTAGTTTGGTAATAGGGGAGTATCGGCCCACCAAACACCAACCACGATTTTTGGTAAATTGATTTTTTTATCTGCCTGATCCAATCACTCATGGCCAAAGCATCATCATCAATAAAAACCAACCATTCACCTTTAACTTTTTTAGCTGCCTCATTTCTAGCATGAGCATTTTGTTCTTTCCCTACAAAGAGATAGTTGATAATTCTTTTGGGAAATCTAGCGATTACTTTTTCAGTGACTGACTGAGCGCTCTTTCTGGGATCGTCATCAGCAACTATTACTTCGTATCCATCAGACTTCACAGATTGTTTCATCAGACTGATCAAACAACTTGACAACAACTCCGGCCTCTTGTAAGTTGGCACGATTATTGAAATTTGTGTTTTGGATTTAATGTTATACCCCATACGACATACCTGATACGATTTTCCTGATTTTCCAGTATTTTTCTCTGACTTCATACCTCACAAGCTTAGGTAGGTGATACAACCATGGTCCTAATCTCACTCTAAGTTGAAGTTTTTGATTCCCAGGGTTCGTTTCCAGCCCTTTACAATACTGGCTCATGGCTAAATCAAACCAACGCCACTTGATTGCCATTAAGTCCCCGAGTTCCAAACGACAAGAGGCTATCTTCATATTTGTAATATTTTTATTCAATCTATCTGAAAACATTTCCTCAATAGGGAGACTTTCCAGAGCATTTGTTACCGCCAGTTTAGTATCTACTCTTACCTGGGGCTTCAACTGTATTGTTCCCATAGCCGCATGTACCCGCCGCTTAATTACGACCTTGTTACATCGATGCATTGGAAATTTCGCTGCGACTTTAAGCCACATGTCATAATCTTGAGCGGTGCGATTCTTTTCATCAAACTTACCCACGACATTAAATACACCTTTATGAATCAGGGTAGTGCATCCGGAAATGGCATTGTCCCGTAACATTTGTCGAATCAAAGGTATATTTTTATCTGCCTTAAAGTCATAAATTTCTGTCAGGGTAGGGTGGGGCAGTCCAACTTCATCAATATTCGCAAGTTTCCCGTAAACAAATTTAGCTCTTGGGTCTCTTTGCCATATCTTAATCAAATTAGTCAACCGATCTTCTGGGTATACATCATCGTGTGACAGCCACGAAAACCACTCTCCCCTCATTTTCGAAATACCGAAGTTTAAAGCAGTGGCCACCCCCCCATTTTTCTTTTTAAAGTAACGTATTTTTCTGCCATACTTTTTAGCTACCCTTTCTGTTTTACCCCGATCACTGGAGCCGTCATTTACCACCATCACCTCAAAATTCGGATACGTTTGTGTCAAAGCGCTCTCAATCGCCTCTTTGACATAATCACTTCCGTTGTAAACCGGAATCACAATCGAGATTTTCGGCCATCTACTTCCCATCCGAGTTTGAAAAAAAGTCTTTCATCTCCATTATTTGTTCTTTGATTGATCTAATTTTGAGTTTTTTTACCAAACTCTTTTCCGACCTTAAACTCCGGTCAACCGCCATCTGTGCTTTAGTTTTGGTAATTTTCAAGTTTAACCCATATACATTACTAACCAGTTTTAGAAGCTGGTATTTATTCAGAATTTCCGGTGAAAAAATGTGATAAATACCTGGAGAATACCAACCACGACCGATAATTGTTTCCATACACCGCGCTAGCTCCACAGTTGTCACTCCATTCCATCGATGATTCTCAAACCCGTTTACTTGCTGGTTTCTTTGGCTTTTTATCCACTCCAGGAGAGATCGAGAGTTACCCAGTTCCTCACCAATGACTGAAGTCCTCAGAGTCATACATAAGTTGGTATCGCCCGCAGCTTTGGTCAGACCGTATAGATCATCTGCATCGACCAGATCGCTTTCGACGTAGTATCCTTTCTTTCCCGAAAACACACAATCAGTGGCGATATGAAGACATTTAATATGTAAACTATTGCACATCCTAGCCAAATTCCAGGGGAAAAGCCCATTTATTTCTAGCGCTTGTTCAGGCGTGTAATGTCCGATCGTAGGTTTAATCAAACCAATACAATTTATGATTACATCGACTTTTTTTATTATTTGTTTTAATTCAGACGGTGAATTTATCAGGACATCAAAATTGTTTCTGTCAATCATTATTACTCGATAGTTTTTACGGCTAAAATATTCTGCCACCGCGGACCCCAGCATTCCCTGACTTCCCAGGACCCCGACAGTTTTTCTTATTATTTTTCTCATCTCAGCGGTTCTCCACTTGCCAAACTTTTAAACCCCAATAATCAGCTGGGTAACGATAATCATCATCTCCGGCTTGCTCGAGTGTTGTAGTCGAGAAAAAAACGACTTTTGTATTAGGCTCAAGCGCTTTGAATCCATTTGCGAAACCAGGTGGAATATACAACACCTGGGGCTTTTTGGCGGACAATATCATTTTGACGAGTAGAGATTTTTTGCTCGGGTTTTTAGCCCGAGTTAATTTTACTGCCACTACTAAGGCAGTACCACTAACCACATAAACATATTTCGCGTCCTTCATGTGCCCGTGAAATGCCCGCACCAGTTCTGTATTAAAATTTTCCACCACATAAAAACGCTTCACATTGGGAAAATCAAAGTCGTTCACAAAAGAAACTAGGCCTCTATCATCAATAGCCAAGCTGCCTTCCAAGATTTTGACCGGTGATTTTTTAGTTATATTCAATTTCATGGTTTACCAATAATGATCTCACTTGATGAGTATTGTAATAAACATTGTCCTCGACATTTTTTATTCGGTGTTCCATAATCACTTTAGCCATTTTGACTACTTCCTCGCCGACGCAAGTCATAGGCCTAAACCTGAAATATTTTCTGATTTTACTATTGTCCACCCGGTAATTTCTTAAATCCTCAAAGTTCATCTGTGTGGTTTCTAAGGTGACCTTGGGAAATTGACCTTTAACTTCAAGAGCCAGATCCACAATTTTCATATTTTTGTAATTCACGTTAAAGACTCCCGAGACATTATTAACTACTCCTTCACACAAATACCCGGCCACGTCTCGAACCGCGATCACTGGCCGCCATTGATTACCGCCATAAACAGTTAATTTATTATCTCTAATCGCTCTTAGGGTTAGAATATTCACCACCAAATCAAGCCGAATTCTCGAGTAATTATCACCCAGACCAAATAGAGTCCCCAATCTAAACACTAAACCTTTATATTTTAGGACCGTTTTTTCCGCCGCCAATTTAGTCGCCGCGTACACAGACAGGGGGTGAGTTTTTCCTGTTTCACTGATAAGGCCGTTCTGCGCTCCATAAACTGAGCAAGTGGAAGTAAAAATTATCCGTCTTTGGGTTTTTTCCAAAAAACGGCTCACTGATTGAGAGTTTATCTCATCAGCCAAGTCCGGATTTTGTGCACATGCCCCATCTCCCACAATTGCCGCCAACCAAATCACTTGGTCAAACTTTTTGGCAATTTTAACTAACGCTGAGGTACCTCTTATATCTGCGTAGATAAAATTACATGGTTTTAAAAATCTATTTTCATAAAGCAACTTATCTAACACAGTCACTTCAAACCCCTGATTTATCAACATATCGGTAGTCAGTCCACCGATATAACCGGCACCTCCCACGACTAAAATTTTCTTCATATTAGCTATAGCTGTTGTTTTAAAATGTCCACAATTCGTTTTGACGTTAAGCCGTTCCCAAGCCACTTCACCTTTGCCGGACTGACTTGATAGTTTTTTAAAAATGATATCGTCTTTTTTGTCATTTTTTCCACCGGATCAGTTTCTCCCACTAAAATACTATTACCGTTTAACACTGATTCCGGCCGTTCAGTAAAATTTCGTGGCACTGTTACTGGCACTCCCAGGAGTGGGCACTCTTCCTGGGCAGTTCCCGAATCAGAAATAACGGCATAGCTCTGATACTGAAGATTCAAAAACTCCAAAAATCCATATGGCCCGACTCTTTTCACCCACTTAAATTTTTTCATCTCACTGTCGCTGACAATTTTTGTCGCTCGATTAAATCTTACTAACTTAACTGGCAAATTCAGTTTTTTACCTGTTGCGTTTAAATAAGTAAGCATATGAAGATACTGCTCTTTGGTGCACAGGTTTTCATTTCTATGAATATCGGCCACTATAAAATCCCTACTTCTTTCACCTTTAGGTAAATACTCTCTGACTGGTTCTACAATCGTATTTCCTACCACGAAAATCTTTTTAGGGTCCTTATTTTCCGCGATTAATCTCTGTTTATATAAAGGTGTATAGACAAACACCCATTCACTGCAATAATCACAGATAACCCGGTTAGTTTCTTCAGGCATCCTTCGATCATAAGATCTCATGCCTCCTTCAATATGGGCAATTTTGTAACCTTCTTTATGGAGAGGTATGCTAGCCAGTGCCGAATTCGAATCCCCAAGAAACATCACCACATCAGGGTTAATCTTTTTTTTCTTAAACAATTCAATTATGGCAGTAGACAAATATGCCAGTTGTTCATAATGAGTGGTGCTACTTACTCCTGTTTCCAAAGAATAATCAGGTTTCCGGATAGTTAGTTCTTTAAAAAAGATTTGAGACAGTTCATCAGCATAATGCTGACCCGTATGCACCATAACATGGTTAAAGTTTTTGTCGAGCTGTTCAAATACAGCTTTCATCCGGATAAAATCCGGTCTAATTCCGGTGATAGTCACAATTGTTTTCTTCATCCGTTTCTATAAACCACAAAAATCAAATTTTGGCAATAGCCGGGGTTTAATTTTTTGTAGATTTTCCCCTCACAATTTTGATAATAAAAAACCAATTTTCCTCTCTTTGTTAGTAAATCAAAAGATTTTATGTTCAAATCAAACCAAAAATGGTGTGGATTGATCTCCGCTTTTTCTAAATAGGGGACACTACCAATGATCAATTTTTTAGCTTTACTCTCCAAATTTACCAGAATTTGATCAAACGATTCGGCCATGATATGCTCCAAAGTTTCAAAGCTAACCACGACGTCGTACTTCCCAAACGAATCAAAAAAATCTCCTGTTTGGAACTCCACATTACTTTTTTGGTATCGACGTTTAGCAAACCATATTGCTCGTTTAGATAAATCAACTCCAAAAACATGTTTCGCTCTACTAGACAACATGGCTGTTCCATAACCGGTACCACAAGCCAGGTCCAACACTCGATCGTTTTTAGATAGCATTTTCTTTGCAAGCAAATAGCGATTCAGGTGGGATCTTAAATAAGGATGATTTTTGTCAACTAAACTCGGATCTAGTCTTTCTCTGTCATTGAGAATGAACATGATATGAATTTTGAATAGTCTATTCCAGACAACATAAAAAAAATGCTTAATCTGTTTCAAAAATTCAATAATTATATTTTTCATCAGTATTACTCAACTAACCTAATTTAAATCATTCCTCACATTGTACCACCAGTTATTGGGACCCCAATTCACACACCATTATCGTAAATCCTCAATCAAAGTACCTATATCCCCGATCAAAAAGTCATAGCCAACTTGCGTTAACCTAATCGGTTTATAAATTCTTAACATTTGTTTTAGTGTTTCCAAATATCTAATTGCCTTCACCGGTCTCTTTTGAGCATATCGTTGTGCCTCTTTTACTTCCCGAATAAATTTATCCCGGTTGTAACTTTTTATGATCCTTCCCTGATCATAAGCATAACGGATCTTGGCGATTAAACTTTTTACTGCTTATCTTTTTTATGCAATTTTCAAGCACCGACATTACCTTAACTATAACTCTGCCCTTTCAATCATCTATCTTCCCCTGATCCAACTTACTACCGACTCAGCTATTATCGTCGGCTCTCTAAAAGCCATGGTCTTCTCACCCCAAAAGCCTTAAAATGTTTCCTGTTGATTATTTATTTTCTGATATCTGAAATCTGTACTCTGAATCCTCTTCTATGCATTTAACCCGCGCCTCCATCAAAGCCAGCTTTTGGCTTACCAGTTACAATTTTATTTCTAAAGGCTTTGGTTTGGCCAAAGCTGTTCTTTTGGCCCGATTGCTTACCCCTACTCAATTTGGGTACTGGGGTTTTGTTTCCCTATCTCTTAACCTGATCGAAACATTTACTGAAACGGGCGCTGAGTCAGCCTTAATCCAGAAAAAAGATATCAGCCGTTCTGAACTTTCCGCCGGCTGGACGATCTTCTTGGTTAGAAGCATCTTCATCACCATAGTTCTCTTTTTAGCTGCCCCCTTGATCGCTCTATTTTTCAAGGCTCCCCACATCACTCCATACATCCAAGTGATCGCCTTTACTCCAATTTTAAGAAGCCTGCGTAACCCCGCCTTAGTCCTGATCAAAAAACGTCTCGAATTTCACAAAGAGTTCCTCTTCTTGAGTGGAGGCTCTTTGGTAGAAGTTGTTACTGCTATTGCAGCCACTTCCGTTACCAGAGACGTTTGGGGGATAGTCTGGTCAATTGTCGCCGGAGCACTGGCAGAAGTAATCCTGTCTTACCTCATCGTAAAACCAATCATTCCTACCAAATTTTCCCGTCACGAAGCTAAAGATCTCTTAAATTATGGCAAATGGATCTGGGGAGGAAGTTTACTTTCCTACATCATCACTCAAGGCGACGATATTGTGGTCGGTAAACTCCTGGGTGCGTCTGCTCTGGGTTTTTATCAGTATGCCTACAAAATAGCTTCTCTTCCCGCCACTCAAATCACCGGAGTAGTCACCAAAGTTACCTTTCCAGCGTTTTCTATCATCCAAGATGACCGAAAACGCCTTCAGAGAGCCTTTAAAAAAACCTTTTGGTTAACCACAGTCACAACTTCAGGTTTCTCCATTTTAATTGCCATTTTTGCTTATCCTTTAGTCAAAATACTTTTAGGTGAACAGTGGCTGTCTATGGTTCCTGCCCTGAGGATTTTATGCATCTTTGACGCCATTAGGGCTAGCTCCAGTGTTTATGGGCCACTATTAAATGCAATCGGTAAACCTCAGCTGGGTACTTTAGCCAATTTGATTAAAGCCGTGTCTATGTTCGCTCTTATTTTTTCTTTTACTATGAAAGGTGGTATTGAGGGCACCGCCTGGGCCAATGTAATCTCCTCTATTATTACCTTGATTATTTTCTTCTCCTTAGTCAGAAAAACTCTTAAGAACGAGATGAGCAGCTTTGCTGCAAGATCGAAGCCCGCATCATAACCTGAATGCTGATACGGCCGAATAGGCAGTCAGCAGCAATTCAAGTGAGTGGTGCGGAAGATCATTTTTTTAGTCACAATGAAAATCCTACTGGTTAGTCAAGTCCCGCCCGACTTTGAACTCAAGAGAAAATCAAACGAGATATTTCCTGAATTTCAAGCACAGGCCATGTGGTTGAGGGCATTGAGAGGCCTAGGCCATCAGGTCACAGTTTTCCTGTACTCCGATCCAGTACTTATCCCCAAAAAAGTTAATGCTCGCTTTCACCAAATCTCTAGCTCGTTCTTTCCTCGGATCTACAACAAATACCGCCTGACTAAAAACCACCACTATGCACTTTTTCCAGAAAATCTAGTTAAATCATTCAAATTATCACGACTGATCGCGCATTGCAGGCCAGACAAAATCATTATTTCTGGTGGTATTTCGGAACTTGTTTCTTTGCCGTTTAAGACAGCCCGAAAACTCGGCATACCAATTTACCTACTCCATGGCGTTAATCCGTCAGTCGGAGCCACAAGATTTGAAACAGATGTTATTGGATATTTTGACTGGGTTATCACCAACGATCCAAGCCATGCCCGGGAGTGGAAAAAACTGGGAGCCAAAAATGCGCGGGCGCTGCCCTACGCAGGCATTGACCCCGCAATTCACCACAAGGTCAAACTTACACCAAGTGAATATCGGCAATTAAAAGCAGATGTGGTTTTCGTGGGCACGTTATTTGCCGATAAACAACAGACATTACTTCACCTAACTAATCAACAGTTTAACTTTAAAATCTGGGGTAAAATCCCATCAGATACTAAGCTTGAGCCCAGGCTCCAACCTTACTACAAAGGAGAGGCTTGGGGGAGGGAAACAGTCAAAATCTATAATGCTGCTAAAATTGTCCTCAACTTAGTACCAGATCACATGCCTATCGGCGGCAACATGCGCACTTTTGAAATTCCAGGATCCGGTGCCTTTCAGCTTGCCAATCGCTGCCCTAGAGCATGGTACGAACCGGATAAGGAAATTGTTTTGTTTAACTCTACCGATGATCTGAAAAAGAAAGTCAAGTATTATCTTGCTAATCCTCAAAAAAGACGCCAGATCGCCCGTGCAGGATTCAAACGCACCCACCGCGATTATACATATAAGGAAAGATTTCGGGTTCTGTTGTCTGAACTTGATTGATAGGCTGGTATTTTGGTGTGTTTTGATTATGTATTGATTTGAAGATTGGAGAAAAGGTATAGTCGAAGGGGTGATTGTCAAGCTGAGTTTGATAACAAGATTGTTAGCGTGTGTTAGTTTGCTCCTTTTTGTGTTGTTGATGCCTTTTGAAGTAAGAGCAGCAGTTATCAGTGTTCCGGCGAGCGATGAAAATGCTTTGATTGCAGCGATTGATGACGCAAATTCTAATCAAGAAGACGACGTGATTGAATTGGGCGGAGGACTGTATGAGATACAGCTGGTGAATAATGTGATGACTGGGAAAAATGGCTTACCGACTATAAATTCAAGAGTTGATTTCGTTGGTAATGATTCGATTATTCAGAGAGAGTCTGAGTCTGAGGATTTTCGTTTATTGGAGATAGAGAGTAATGGTTTTTTGACCTTGAGCAATGTGACGATCAGGCAAGGCAGGAGTACAGATAGGCGTTTTGAAGGTGGGGTGCAATTCTCAACAGAGGCGTGTTAGCTATTCGCGATTCCGTTTTTGAGAATAATGCTTCAGGTATTGCTGGAGGCGGGGCGATAAATAATTGGGTTGGGGGTAAATTGGAAATAGTCGATACAATTTTTAGAGATAATTCGGCAAATAGTGAAGGTAGCGGCGGGGCATTGACTAATAGGGGTTATATGTTTGTCGACAGAACTGGTTTCTTTAATAATTATGCGGATAATGTTGGCGGTGCGTTAGCTATGATTACCGGTGCAGAACTTGACTCTAACATTGCAAATTCGACATTTGGAAACAACCACTCAAGAAATGAGGGTGGCGCTGTTTTTAATTTTAATGGTAGTTTGACTATTGATAGTTCGATTTTTGTTGGAAATAAGGTTGATATTCACCCGACGCATGGTTATGGTGGGGCGTTGATAAACAAAGGGAGTGCTAATACTACAATTTCAGACAGCAAAGTGTTTAGCAACCTTGCCTTGAGCGGTGGAGCCTTTTATAACTCCGGTGGTGCTACACTGACTGTAAATAAAACCTGTATAGAAGGCAACGGTGACATTGGTGTTGAAAATGTTGATGGTCAAGTTGTGGCCACCCTAAATTGGTGGGGAGATAGTAGTGGGCCGTCTGGAGCCGGGCCTGGGAGTGGGGATTCGGTGAGCGGAAACGTGAATTTTGCAGATTTTTCGACTGCCAGTGAGTGTCCGTTCCCTGAGGAAGAAGACATAACACTTGGCGTGCCCAGATTTGCACAAACTCAAGATCCTTGGGGAACGATGGATTATGATTTTGCTCGCAGTTGGGCGGAATCGGGCGAGTACTCAATCAGTGTTTGGGGGTGTGCGTTGAGCACTGCGGTTTCGGTTCTTAACTACTATGGTGTAAATAGTTTTTATGGTATGAACGATCCCGATTTCCCCGACGGCACACCCATAAACCCGGGGACGCTGAATGCATGGCTTATTAAACAACCCTATGGTTTTTTGAGACAAGGAACAATAAGCTGGAGTGCAATTTCTCTACTGACAAAACAGATTAATGTGGCCAAAAGTGATTCGATAAAGTTGGAGTTTAGAAAATACATAACTAACGATTTTACTCGATCCGACCAATTAATAAGTGAAGGTAAACCCGACATTTGGCAGTTGGTTGATCCTTTGAGTTCTTCTGGAAGTCATTTTGTAGTCACGAATGGAGTTATCGAATCGAGTAGTGAATACGCAATAGTGGATCCGTTTTTTGAACGAAGCAGTGTTCTTTCTGATAATGTCCAACTCAGAGCTATAGATAGATTTTTACCAACAAACTCTAACTTTTCCTACCTAGTTGTTCACACCGACGAACAATTAATGCCCGTTTTGATACACGAAGACGGAAGTAGAGTTGGTATTGACGGAGAGGGGAAACACGAAGAGCAGGATGAATCGTGGTATTGGCTGCAGAATCCACTGAATGGTTACGTTAATGGTAACGTCGTGGTTTCGGGGGAACGCTTTGACGAAATAGGAATCCCCACGCCAGATGATGGTAAATATGAACTAGTGTTATCGACAGAAGATTCCGGGTTTTATAAA
>Ga0209210_1002575_pt1 | contig 13052 bp, 13 predicted proteins | sample RifGroA1_FD_183991 | JGI IMG/M metagenome (GOLD analysis project Ga0209210, IMG submission 183991) | Contaminated groundwater microbial communities from Rifle, Colorado, USA - Rifle Groundwater A1 (SPAdes) (version 2) | ecosystem: Environmental > Aquatic > Deep subsurface > Groundwater >...
CCAGAAGTTATCCCAGTGGAATATCTATTACAACACTAAACGGAGACACCACTCCCTGGAGTTGCAAAGCCCGCTGGGATACTTTGTTGCGAAAGGAGGAATGTCGCAAATGTCCTTGACTTATACAAGCGTTTGCAGTCTTATAAGCAAAAAGATATACTAATCTTACTCTGATTTACAGCTCGTAGAGCGAAAAATCAGATTAGATTCGTTATACTGAAAAACTCAAATGGAGTTTTTGAAGTATATACTAATCTTACTCATATCAGATTCGTTTACTTTTAGGCAATTCAAAACTTAAGTTACGAAGTATATTAAAAACAAAATGCCCAAGAAAAGTTTATTCTTATGTTTTCTTTTCCTCAGTTCGACACTTCTTTCGGGATGCCTATTCCAAGGTACGAACGAGCAATCCACCTCGGTTGAGCCAACCACCGAAACACCAGCCCCTGAAGCTACTTTTTCAAATCAAACATCCAGTGCCACTCCCGCTCCCAGCGCTCTCCCTATCCGGACAGAAGAAGAGGAAGAAGACAGCGGCTTACCACCGGTAGAAGGTGACGAAATCAACGAAGGCGAAGAAGAAGTTCAGTAAATATTGCCTGGCTGGATCAAGGAAAAATGGAGTTTTGTTGCTAGTTATGACTAACTGATTGTAGTGATTAATTTGCTGTATTTAGGGTCCAAAGTTTGACTTTGATTCAGATACAATTCAACAGGCGGGTCAGACAGATAGCCATAAATCCTTGTTTTAAATCGGAGAACAAATTTAAAGAGACTTTGGTCAGGCACAGATTGGAATCGCACAAAATTTACCCACAGGATCTGCTCCCAAACCGGATCGTATTTAGTATAGTCATCTGAGCTTGTCACCTTTGTCCTAATAGCGGCTCGAAACGCATGTATTTGATCATATAAATCAAATGCAGGCACACTAATAATTCGATTCGATGCTCCAATACCCTCGAAAAGCAGATGAAACGGGTATAGTTTTTTGTATTTAGTGATAATCCCCACTAATATGTCAATCGACGTATCTTTGGGAATACGCGCTAGCAGTGTGGTGTGTAAGCGCTCCGGAGAGTAGTAAAAATGATTTGGATATGCAGAGCGAATTTCATCCGATACTTGCATTATGCCAGCGGATATTTGAGAAGGAAGATGAAAATTGATTGAGAGGATTTCCTCTTCAATTATGTCCTTCGTATAGAGTTGACAATCGGAAGAATTGAGGTTCTTAATTTCATATGGATAAATATCTTCTGCTTCGTCGTAGCCATTGGTTATTCCCAAAAGAATTGCTGGAACAGATAACGAGATTACAGCATGTGACACGTATTTAGGAATGAGAATCACCTTGTGGTCCTCGGCATCGACGTCGAAGGACTCCTGTGCCCCAGTCTTAATATCTTCCAGTAAAAAACGTAGTTTACCTAGCGGTATCCAATCTAGCTCCACTTTCTTTTTGTGATAGTGATGTCCGGCAACAATGTCCTTTTGGGTAAATTCAACATAAAAGGTTTGCTTATTAGTAAAATCCCTTACTAGAGGCAGACGATCATCATACAAGCAATATAACTTCCTCCCAGGTCGCGCCGGATTGGTCATATCCGGCATGTGGTAAATATTGGTAAATTTCGTTCTCTCAATCTTAAGTGGAACCGCCAACCGATTCGTGTCTTTAGAATACTTCTTCATTTACTCAAAACCGTTGTTAGTTTTCCCCCGTGTAGGTTGTCGCCTTCTTTTGGGTTATAGTATATTTTTCTAATGTTTCCTTTCTTACAATATCCATTGACTTAAGCCCGCCGGCTTTGATCAGATTTTGTTTAAAGGTCCTGATCACCCCTTGGATGGACTCCCTGGCTGGAGGAAGCGTGTACCCTAGTGTTCGTAGCGCCTCAGAAGAGAGAATTGTCGTACACCGTTTGGCCACCAGGTTCTTATTTACTTCGTCCAGTGTTGTTTCATAAATTTTTAGTGAGGGGTTAATCTCACCTTTTATTACCTGTGCCACCTCAAGAGGTGAGACCGTCCCTTGATTGGCAATATTAAAGGTGCCGCTTATTCTCCTTGCAATTAGATCTTTAACCACGGGCATCATGTCTTCTATGACCGTAAGCGTATTCTGATCTGAAATAAAGTGAGTATAGACAAGCCATTTTCCAAGAGTGTTTCTTCTGTCCACCTTAGAGGAAATAACCATTCTAGGCCTTAGGACTAACAACTGTGGTGATTTTCCAAGGAGATTCTCTGCCCAAACCTTTGTCCAACTATAGTAACACCGGGGGTTTGGGACACTTTGCTCAGTATAGATTTGGTCGTAAGTGGCACTATAGAAAATGCAACCACTTGAGAAGTGACAAAGAAATATACTTCGCTTTTGACAAGCTTGCCAGATATTGAAAGGACCAAGGGTGTTTACCGCGAAGGACTCGCTTTTATTAAGCTCGCACCAATCTATACTTGTTTTAGCCGCCGTATTAATAGCAACCGTTGGTTTAATTTCTTCGATTTCACTTTCAACTTCATTCGGCTTAGTAATGTCTGCTCTTGAAATAATGACATCCCCGAAAAACTCAGGTATAAACCCCGCCATCTGCCCATGGCCGAAAACAAGAATCCTATCTTCGCTTTTGTTCATTTGCTGGTCTTTTGTTTTTCTTTAATGATTTTATCTTGCATTTCTGCTAACCATGGAGTCACTTCATTCTCAAGTCGAATTCCTAACTCATCAGAGATAACAAAAATTGCCCAGAGGCAATCTACTAATTCATGTCTAAGGTTTTTCTCAAGATCCGGAAACTCACGATAACCCGCCTTTGCCATAACCATTTTCATAAGATCGCCAACATCACCGACCAAGGCCTCAGTTCTATTAACATATCCCCACCTTTGCTCGCCTTTAACTATATTCAGTTGGGCATATTGTTCTTTTATGTTTCTAGCCTTTTCAAGAAATTCTTCAAAGTTCATAGATGTTTTTATATGCCGATTAATCCCTATCTCGACAGAAATAGATTGATCTCGTTATTTATAACTCAATAATTAAATTTTACAAGCATTAACTCAATAATACGTATATCCAGTGCACTAAATTATTTAGTTATTTCTTTAGATTCACAACGGCCTCGGGACTTTGTTGTTTCTCTGAATATATTCCTTCCGCCCGTTTTTTAAGCGGTTTCCACCACCACGAATTATTTTTATACCAATCGATTGTTTTTGCAAGCCACTTATTTATGTCATACACCGGTGACCATCCTAGCTCTCGGTGAATTTTCGACCAGTCAACGGCATATTTGCGATCATGTCCGGGTCGATCCTTCACAAATTCTATCCATGATTCATCGAGTCCAAAGATTTTTAAAACCATCTTCATAATTTCCAAATTGTTTGTCTCTTTGGATTGACCGCCGACGCAATAAGTTTCACCCAGTTTACCCCGAAGCAGAACTACTTCAATCGCCCGACAATGATCCTCGACCTCAAGCCAATCGCGGACATACTTGCCATCACCATAAACGGGAACCTTTTGTTTATTAATCAGATTAGTGATCATCCGCGGAATAAACTTTTCCGGGTCTTGATACGGACCATAATTGTTCGAACTATTAGTAATCGTAATCGGCGAGTCAAATGTGTCAAAATAAGAACGAACCAGGTGATCTGAAGCGGCTTTAGAAGCGGAATATGGACTATGAGGTCGATACGGCGTCTGCTCGTTAAATTTCTTTTTTGTTCCAAGTGACAAAGTGCCAAAAACCTCATCGGTGGAGACATGATGAAAGCGTTTAATTTTCTGTTCCAGGGCTGCATCTAGAAGGACCTGGGTCCCCAGCACATTAGTTCTGACAAATTCCGCCGGATGAAGAATAGAACGATCAACATGACTTTCCGCCGCAAAGTGAACAACTACCTCAACCTCCTTTATCGCTTTTTTCACTAGCACTGGGTTACAGATGTCGCCGTTGACAAACTTATATCTAGAGGATTTTGAATAATCTTTCGTTGAAGAAAGATGGCCGGCATAGGTAAGCTTGTCGAGATTGACAATGAAGTCTTTTGGATATTTCCTAAGCCAATATCGAATAAAGTTGCTGCCGATAAACCCACACCCGCCGGTCACAAGTAGTTTCATATACTAATTTTGCTTTTTTCTCCCACAAAGAATCTTAAAGATTGCGTCGGCCCAACGCTATTGGTAATTTCAGCATTAGTTCCAATAAGGCTCGCATCAATCGGTTGTTTGATATTGGCAATCTTAACTCCTTCCATAATAACGCAATTTTCTACGTGACTATTCTCAATCCGTGAATCGTTCCCAATTGAAGTAAAGGGACCAATATAAGAGTTAATTATCGCAACTCCTGAGCCAATAGCTACCGGTCCACGGATTTTCGAATTAACGATTTTGCACCTCTTTCCCATATTCACCCGATTTTCAATTACCGACTGTTTATCAATTTTACTCTCTATCTTTGTCTCAATTTTTTTATCAAGCAGATATTGATTCGCTTCAATCCAATCATCAAATTTTCCCGGGTCCAGCCACTTGCCTATATATTCAATAACATCAACTCGATAATTATGGTCGACCAACCACTGGAAGGGAGTGGGAATTTCATACTCTCCGCGAGCCGATGGTCTTATTCGATCTTTTCCCTGAAAGGCTTTAAAAAAATTCCGATCAGCAAAATACGCCCCGGGCACAGCAAAATCATGAGGAGGATTTTTTGGCTTCTCCACATATTTTTTGAGATGTCCATGCTTATCAAAATAGGGGACTCCCATTCTTTTATTTTGCTTATGATGGATCATTGTCACCAGACCATTAGGTTTCTTTGTTCGAAAATATTCCGCCGCCTCGACGATCCCGTCTGCAAAGATATTGTCTCCCAGATGAAAGATAAATGGTTCGCCGTCAAGAAAGTCTTTACAAACTTGAACGATATTAGCCAGTCCGATGGGTCTTTCTTGCAAAACAAATGTAAACGTCAGGCCCCATTTAGCGCCATCACCTAAAAAAGATTTAACATACTCAAGCATCCCCGGGTTGTAGGTAATCCCAACCTCTTTCACTCCGATTTGCGCGATTGTTTCTATCGGATAAAAAATAAGTGGTTTGTTCGCCACTGGGATGAAGTGTTTATTTGCCGAAAAAGTAATCGGCTGCATCCGCGTTCCTCTGCCTCCTGTCGGAATTACCGCTTTCATGAAATTTACGCGGTCATTATATACTAATCTTACTCTAATTTGCAGCTCGCAGAGCGAAAAATTAGATTTGATTCGTTATACTACAGAAACTCAAATTTAAGTTTCTGAAGTATACTAGAAGAATAACTCAAATCATATGTCAGTCTTACTCATACTTCCCGCTCACAAAGCAAAAAATCAGATTAACAACCATGGATGACAATCTTCCCTCGAACATAAAAATAGCCCCCTCAAGCAAAGCTCCAAAATCGCTTCGCTCTCACCTTAAAAATGCGGTTTTGGGGCTGATCATCTCTGTTGTCACTCTAGGTTTTGGGCTAACAATTCTCGAACTACTGGTCAGAAATATCAAACCTCAAATTCCTTTTAGCGAGGGTATAAAAAGGTCGGACTCCGTGTGGAAGACCAGTCCCTATGTGCCCTTTACTTTTAAGTCAAATATTAAACTTGACAGCGGACTTATCATCAATTCCCTCGGTTACAAAGGCGAAGAGTTCTCAATCACCAAACCCGTAGGCGGCTATCGAATTTTAGTCTTAGGAGATTCTTTCGTCGCTGGGATGGCCCAGGATTACAAACTATCCTGGCCATGGATAGTGCAAAAGATGTTCAGAGATTCAGGCTTTAACACATTTGAAGTCATCAACGCCGGATTCCATGATGGTTATAGCCCGGACAGTTACTATTCCTATTTAATCGGCGAAGGTCTCGCCATCAAACCGGATTTTGTAGTTCTCGGCGTTTATTTACAAAATGACCTAAGCGACCTTCATTCTAATCGTTGGGTAAAAACCGATCCTGAGGGTCTTCCGCTACAAGTAGTGTCTTCCTGGAGAAAACTCGATCCTTTTGGCAGGGAGGTTAGCGACATTTTACCATTCAGATATCGCTACCCCGCCCTCGGAGAATCTCATTTATGGATTCTTTTTGCCAATTGGATCGAGCGGCGGTTACCCTCTCTTGTCCATTCCCCGGCAGAAGCTAAGAAATTCCGTGAAGACCAGGACTATTTTGGTGCAACTTTTAGCCAGTGTGTCTATGTCCGCGATTGTTTTAATCTCTACTTCCAAAAAGACTTCGATAAATTTAAGTCAGTTCTCAGCGGAACGGCCAAACTTCTTGCCAGCCGACAAATTCCGTTGCTCATCGTCTGGCAACCCTCAATTTGGCAACTTAAATTAACACCGGGTACCGATTTTCCGCCCGAAGGGACATATTATCTGCAAGCAGACGTCGAAAATTATTTCAAGGTAAACAATCTTCCTGCAAGTTTCTTAGATCTTACTACCGATTACCTAAAAGTTAGTGATGCTCAGCAGTATTACTATCCCACGCCCGAGACCCACTGGAATCCTCAGGGCAACCAATTCACTGCCCAACTCGTCTTTAATAAAATAAAGTCCCTAATCGGTCGCTAACTTGAAACCACCATCTTCATACTCCCCAAATCCGCCGCTCTCCTTTTTCGTTTTCAAAGATGTGTCTCTCGCAAATACTTCAGGGGTCTGTTTCTATTTTTCTAACTTTATAATAGTTAACAGGTCCAGTTTCAGTTCCTCAGCTTCTTTTGTATACTCTCTCCCGAACTGATCTATTTCCCAAGATGCAACTTTGTTAATGTTCGTCTCCTTAAGATCGGAAAACACAAGCAAAGTCCTGGCTGTGTTGTATTCATAAATCGAATTCAGGTTATACCCTTCAAGCTTAAAGAAATAACGATACTCATACCCCAAGGTTACATTATTTTTTCGATTAACCAGTCGTAAAACATTCAGTGGTACTGATCTATCAACCATCTGGTTCGCTATCGCCAAATCAACCCCCCTTTTAAATCTTTCCGGTGTTGAGGCTGACGGTAGGAATAATTGTCTGGGAAACGAAAATATCTCTGCCGTGATAATTAGCGTAAAAACTAAAAATACCCACTTCGATTTTGCATGAAGTACCACAAAGGTAAATATGAGTAAAAATGCATAGGGGATCAGGTAATGAGGTGAAAACTGATAACGCATAATAATAGCCAGCAAAAAAAATATTCCCACGCAAGACAAAAACATTACCCCCGTCCTAGTCCTCTTTCTCTCTGTCCAAATGAAAAGTCCTCCGAGGCCAAAAAGGATTAGCGGTTCGACTGCCAGCCACCTCTTCGTTTGGCCAAGGATGATAAAGAAGTTATTAGGAATATATTTATCCGGTAAAATCGAATCCGGTAGATCCCTTAGATTTCGATTCTCCAGCCAAGCATCCTTAAGGCTCAAAGTGGTCCTCGTCATCACAAAGTTATGCCTGACCTCAAAAAATAAAAGCGGTAAAAAGGTCAGCCCAAACCCAAGAGTAAAAAAGAGAATTTTCAATTTGTCTTTAAGCTGTCGCAAGATCACCAAAAACAAAACCGCAAAAAGTGGCAAGGTCACAAAGTGAAAGTTAACTACAACCCCTCCCAGTATTCCTAAAAGTAAAAGTCCCCTAAGGCTAAAATTATCTTTAATCATAATCTGAATCAAAAAAATAAATAGCAACGGAAGAAACGAAAACCCGTTGCTTGGCGTTCTTGCTCCGTATAGATAAACGGGCGAAAGAGCAATTATTCCTACCGCGGCCAGCCCTCGAACACTTCCTACTCTTGGCGCTAACTTATAGTAGAAATAACCCAAAGCCGCGGCAAATAGCCCCGCATTAAAGTAAAGAACACTGTTGATGTCGGCCCTGGAAAGGGCAAATATTGGAGCGAAAAGATAATAATAATAAGGACCGGCCCTCAGCCCTCCGAAACTTAAACTTGGACCCAATAGCGTTAATTTCCCTCGAGTTATATCCAAAATGTCATAAAGATCCCTGGCAAAATCATCGGCAAAAACCGAAGAAGAAGAAAGTCTGTATGTAATCAGAAAATACGCACCAACGCTAACCAAACATGTCAATAAGATCGTTACCGTATTCCTCATTTATCTATTGCAAATTATATCCTGAAGCCGGCTTTGGTATAATTACGAAGCCAACCAAGCTCGATCTGGCCCTGTCGTCTAACGGCTCAGGACATAGCCCTTTCAAGGCTGTAATACGGGTTCGATTCCCGTCGGGGTCACTCAAAAATTTGGTCGCAAATTTTTGAGTGCAAACACTGGTTATAATTTAGCTCTCGTACTCAAAAACTTGGTCGCAAATTTTTGAGTGCAAACACCTCATGGCAAACTGGTTTTTATACATTGTCAGGGGAAAGGATGGCTCTTTGTACACAGGTATCACGACCGATTTGGACCGAAGGGTTTTGGAGCACAACACAAGTAATGCGCTCGGAGCAAAATCTTTGAGGGCGAAAAGGCCAGTAGAGCCTGTATACTATGAGATATTACCAGATCATCGTGCCGCCGCTAAGCGAGAAAAATCGATTAAGCGGTGGACGCGGCAATATAAACTGAGACTTATTGAGGGATTCAGGCCTTAGAAAGTGAGGAAATTTACTCTAGGGTTTACCCTCAAAAGTTTTGTCGAAAACTTTTGACGGGCTCGTAGCTCAACGGCAGATCCGGCTTTGCCGGACTTTTAAGCTGTTTACGCAAGATAATTTCAATGTATGTTCACCGTCTATGTCATTAAAAATGAGCAAAGCAGTAAAATATACATTGGACAAACCGCAGATCTTGCAAATCGGCTGAAGAGGCACAGTGGAGAGTTGCCTTCCAAGCCAAAGAGCTATACAAAGATAAACAAGGGGGCGTGGAATCTTGTTTATCAAGAAATTGTAGGAACCAGAATGCAAGCCATAAGTAGGGAAAAGTTCTTGAAGTCCCATGTGGGAAGAAACTGGTTAAGAACGAAGGTGGGCTCGTAGCTCAACGGCAGAGCAGGTGCCTTTTAAGCACTTGGTTGGGCGTTCGAATCGCCCCGAGCTCACAAATTATCCATATGCTCATATGTGCGCTATTGAGCTACGAGCCGTCAATTTGATAGCTCAACGGCAGATCCGGCTTCGCCGGACTTTTAAGCACTTGGTTGGGCGTTCGAATCGCCCCGAGCTCACAAGTTATCCATAATTGATGCCGGTCTGTAGGTGTGGCAGTTATACCCACCGCACCCCTTATGGACTAAGATGGATAAGTGGACTTTCTGGACATTTTCTTTCCAAAGATATGTGCAGGGTGCAGAAAAGAAGGGCAGTTTATCTGTCAAAGATGTTTACAAGACTTTGCCAGAGCGGAGCTGGTCTGCCCTGTGTGTCAGCGGCCGGCTGCTTACGGGATGACTCACCCTGGATGCATTCATCCATTCGGGATCGACGGACTGATCGCGATTTGGAGGTACAAGGGGAAAATAAAGCAGGTAATAAGCCAGCTTAAATTTAAATTTGTAAAGCAGATCACTGGCCGCCTTGCCGAGTTTGTCGCCATCGAGATTCGTCAAGATGAACGACTGCAAGCGCTCAGGCAAGAAGTTCAGCAATCGATTTGGCTAGGTGTCCCACTTCATTCGTCAAGAGAAAGATGGAGAGGTTTTAATCAATCGGAGGCGATCGCCCATCAGCTATCAGCCGCACTTGGCGGAAATTACTTACCCTCAGTCCTAGAAAGAATCAGGCCGACATCACCGCAAGTCGGACTTCAGAGGGAAGAACGCGAAGAAAATATTCGTGGGGCATTTAAGACCAGTATCCCGACAAAAGACCAAAAAATAATTTTAGTTGATGATGTCTGGACCACGGGTGCAACCATGCAGGAAGCAACCAGAGTTTTAAAGAGATCGGGCGCAAAAAGTGTCTGGGGTTTTGCCCTAGCACGATAATGTTACAGGTTTGGTAAAATTAGGCATTGGTTGGAGGGTATGCCGAGCGGCTAAGGCACAGGTTTGCTAAACCTGCGGGATGAAAGTCCTGGGTGGGTTCGACCCCCACACCCTCCGCCACGAACCACAATGGTTTTGGTGGGGTCGCATAGAGGCCTAGTGCGACGGTCTTGAAAACCGTTAGGGTCGCAAGACCCTCGTGGGTCCGAATCCCACCCCCACCGCCGATTGTGAAGAGGAGGAAGACAATAACAACGGCAAGCGCAATAACGGCGAACTGTTACCTCCTGGAATCGGAGCGGTTATATGATTACTGAACAGAAATACTTGAACGAATAAAAAACTGATTCGTTTTAGAAAGAGGATTTGACACCTTATCGAGGCAAGATCCATAATAGGCAGGTCACCCTAGCATCCTAATTAGAAATCTAATAAAGCTACCATTAATAATAATTATGTGGTGGAAAATCTATTTTTGGATTATTTCAGCCTTATTTATTTTGAGCTTAACTGCCTCTGGTTATGATGGGTCCCTAGTTAAATATACTTTTGCTGACTGGGCAACTCTAATCATAAGTATCCCTTCATTAGTTGGTCTTTACGTCTTCGCCTATAAAAAACAGTTTTCTACGACACAATTTTGGAAAGTAATACTATGGATAACAATTTTTCTAGACGCTTATACATTTGCATATTATTCACTTCCTGCTAAAAGCTTTTTACCTGAATTCTTACGTTTTAGTACAACGTTATCGGGACTTGAAGCAATTATTGTTCTTATTTTTGATTTTCCTATTCTCTACACAGCGTACCAGTTGGCATATAATCCACATTGGTACAAGAGAGAGGACAAGAAATTTTCTATAAGCATAATAAGTAAAGAAAAAACAGGATGGTGGAAAACAAGTGCTATCGCTATTTTTCTGTTTAGTATTTTTGCATTTATAAATTTGTTGTCTCCCGTTAATGAGGTACAGGTTTCAGTAGAGGGGCAAACAGTGCTTGCAATAATCAGTTTTATTGCAATAGCAGTTGGGATTTTGCTTTGGTATAGAATAAATCTTGCACTTTATTTTTCATTGGTATTTTTTGCCTTTCGAAGTGTTTCCTTGCTTGTTGGAAAAGAGTTTATCGAGTTTTCGCTTAACGCTATTTTCTTCTTTGTCCTATTTATTACTGCCCTGAAAACACAAACAAATATTTCCAAATCATAACAAAGTTTTTAATTCTCGCCCGAATGGCGAGGATTATTAAATTCCGGCCAGGCGCCGCTACCACCTGAATGGACCAATGTGTTTGTGACACAATAACAAATGAATGCCAAGGAATATCGAATGGCTAATTTTGTTCTTCGTTCTCGGCTTTGCCGTTCTTGGCAGTAGCTACTATTTACATTCTTCCAAAAACTCAGAAACACCGGACAGCCAATCGCAGAGCGAGAAAGACTTTTTAGATTTTGTGTCACAGAAAAAAGAACTCCCCTCAACTGGTGAGGATGTTTCTTTAGTTGCGGTTGGCGATATCTCTTATTCGCGAGGTGTTGAAAGAATAGTTAAAAAACAAAAAGATATAAACTACCCGTTTTTAAAAATAAGAGATTATCTCAAAAATGCAGATATTGTCTTTGGCAATCTGGAGACGCCGATAACAAAAGGACGGGAAATCTCGGATTTTGAGATGGTTTTCAGGTCAAATCCGGGGACGGAACAAGCATTAAAGGAAGCTGGATTTTCGGTTCTGTCTTTGGCCAACAACCATACACCCAACTTTGGCGAGCAAGGACTCAGTGATACTGTGAGCTATCTCGATTCATCCGGCATAAAACATGTCGGAGCCGGAATAAACGAACAAGAAGCCGCCAAGCCAGCTTATATTGAAACGAAAGGAATAAAACTCGCTTTTCTTGGATACAACGACACTGACGTAGTTCCGGCTTCATACGAAGCGAGCGAAGCTCGTGCCGGCACCGCCTTTATGCGTCTTGAAAAAATGTCGAAGGTCGTAAGAAAGACAAAACAAGAAACCAACTTCGTTATTGTTTCCATGCACTCCGGGACTGAATATGCTGCCAAGCCAAACAACTCGCAAATAAACTTCGCCCATTCAGCAATCGACGCCGGAGCAGACTTAGTAATCGGTCACCATCCCCATGTCGTCCAAACAATGGAAAAATATAAAGGCAAATTAATCTTTTATAGCTTGGGGAATTTTGTCTTTGACCAGCCACAGAGACAAGCAACAAAAGAAGGGCTGGTGATCAAGGTTTATTTCGCAAAAAACGGAATTAGTAAGGTGGCTCTTTTACCTGTTGTCATGAAAGTCCTTGCCCAACCGGAAGCCGCCAGTGGGGACGAAAAGGAGAAGATATTACAAAGATTAAATTTTGCTTTTGACAAAAGGCGTACCTATTACTTCGATAGCGATCAGGCAAATTACCAAAAGAGTTCGGAAGCTACGATTTATTTAGAAACTCCAGTGGAAGAGAACTCAAATAACCACATAACGGTTGACCCCTTTTGATTCTTGCGTGCCTGGCCTGTTGTATAACTTTTCGCACAAGAGGTATACTAATCTTACTCATACTTTACAGCTCGTAGAGCGAAAAATCAGAGTGGAGTCACTCAGCCTAATAACCGAAGGCTCCCTCCTGAGCGAAGTCGAAGGATTAGATTCGTTATACTGAGAAACTCAAATTTAAGTTATCGAAGTATAAAATAAAACCATGCCTGCCGAAGACGAAGAAAAAAAGGAACAAGACGTTAGTGAATCAGCATCAGCAGATAGTGAGAATGGCCAGCCGGTTGTTGTCCGGCCAGAACCGGAAAGGACCATTCTTGAATGGAAAGCACCGGTCCGGGTATACAAAAAGAGAACGAAAAGATTTTGGATGACCGCACTTATCATGGTATTTTTGTTTGGGGTTATCGCTGTGTTTATCGAGGGTTGGATGCCGCTGGCGACCATTTTAGCTTTCTTATTTGTCTTTTACGCCTTGTCAGCAAATCCTCCCGACTTAGTTGTCATTCAGATTACAACCAGAGGTTTTAAGATCGGAG
>Ga0209210_1002578_pt1 | contig 13042 bp, 20 predicted proteins | sample RifGroA1_FD_183991 | JGI IMG/M metagenome (GOLD analysis project Ga0209210, IMG submission 183991) | Contaminated groundwater microbial communities from Rifle, Colorado, USA - Rifle Groundwater A1 (SPAdes) (version 2) | ecosystem: Environmental > Aquatic > Deep subsurface > Groundwater >...
AATCCGCGACATTTATTTTCAGTTTGAATTAATACTTTGCTTGTCGCGGTCGCTAAACTGAAAAGACAGAAATTGTCCGACAATTTCTTTATTCAAAAAACTTTTTTTGTCATCGGTGTTTTTCGAACACAGAAATCCCAAACAATATTTTAAAGAATTTTTCGATGTTGCGGTTGGTTTACACGCGTATTTTTTTGGGAATTCAAAAACCCCAAAACAAAACCGCAGAGTTTTTTGATAATGCAAAGGCAAATTTGAAGAATGGAAAAGATTAATTAGTTGTTCTTCTAATTTATTATTAAACTTTGGTAGGATAATTTGCTGAAACATATCCTACCAAAGTATCTCGAGAATAACTATTTTTCGGTTTTAATTTTTAGAACTCCGGACAGAGCACGAAAACCATAATCTTTATATATTAGAATATTCTAATATCTTTATGAAAGAGATATATAATTTGCATGCAGAAATGTGCAAGGTGTTTTCTAATCCAATTCGGTTGGAAGTTCTTAATCTTCTTAGAGATAAAGCGAGATCTGTAACAGAGATTATTAATACATCTAAATTAAGTCAAGCCAATATTTCTCAACATCTGTCAATAATGAAATCTAGGGGCATTGTTGTCTCCGAAAGAAATGGCAAAATGATTTATTATAAATTATCAAATCCAAAAATAATTAAGGCATTTGATATTATTAAAGAAGTTCTAACTGAAAGATTGGAAAAAAATAGAAACGCCATAAAGATGGTAAGAATATGAAAGATAATAATTTTGTGATAGGAATAATAATTGTTGCAATTCTATTTTTATTCTCAGGAATGTTTGGTTTTGGAGGAATGATGGGCAGTTATGGAATGATGAGTGGCTTTGGATTTGGGTCTACATGGATTTTTGGATTTTTATTTATGGCTTTAATTTTAGTGGCACTGATTTTATTTATTCTGTGGTTAATTAAACAATTACAGAATCATAAATAATCTAATGAGATAAAATACAGAAAATTTTTCTGAAATTTTCTGTCTGCTCATTTTCAGGAGAAAACTTCGCATGAAAAAAATAATATTGGTAACTTTGATAATTGTCGCAGTATTGCTAATCGGAGGAATTTATTTAAATTTGAATAAAAAAAATTCTGCAGAAATACAAACTCAAGAAAAAAATCAAGTATTGATAAAAAATTTTGCGTTTTCTCCGTCGGAGATTGTAATAAAATCTGGAGAAACAATTACTTGGAAAAATTTGGACTCAGCGACACACACAATTGTTTCTGATTCAGAAAATGAAATAATTTCAGATGAACTAAATAAAGAAGAAGAATTTTCTCATACATTTAATCAAGCTGGAACATATAATTATCATTGCTCTCTGCATACTTCAATGAAAGGAAAAATAATTGTGGGATAATTATTTTATAATTTTTGAAATTTCTATTCCAATATAAAACATTAAAGAATGAAAAATCCACCACAAAAAAGGCGTGAGAGTAATTCCGAAAATCACAAATGGCGGAGGAGTATACCTCGCGTAAATTCCAAAAATCTGAACTAATCCAGAATAAGACGAGATAAGATAATAAAAAGAAATCCATGTTCCAAACGCAAGCGAGTATAAAATCTTTTTCCAATGTTGCTTGAAATTAAAAACAGAGAAAAATAAAAACGCAAATAATAACGAGTTCATTAATTTTGAAAAATAATAATAATTGCTTTCTCCAACCCCTGTGAAATGCAAAATAAAATCTGAAAACCAGAAAACAGCGACGACAATTAATATTTTGTAAATTGCTTCTTTTGTAATCTTCATTTTTTTAAGAGAACAATAAATTATTTGAAAAATTAATCATATCCATTTGGATTTTTCATTTGCCAGTTCCATAAGTCCCTGCACATTTCTTCAACGCTTTTTTCTGCAGTCCAGTTTAAATCTTTTTTTGCAAGTTCAGGATTCGCATAACATTCTGCAACATCTCTGTCGCGCCTTTCTGCAAATTTATAATTAATTTTTTTATTGCTTGCTTTTTCAAATGCGTTTACCATTTCTAAAACACTAACGCCTTTTCCTGTTCCGAGGTTGTAAACAAAAATTCCGTTTTCAATTTTGAAAATTTTTTCCAGCGCCTTCAAATGCCCTTTTGCTAAATCAACTACATGAATGTAGTCCCTGACTCCTGTTCCGTCTTTGGTTAGATAATCTTTTCCGAAAATTTTTAATTCAGAAAGTTTTCCGCTCGCGACTTGCGCAACATAAGGCATTAAATTATTTGGAATTCCGTTTGGGTCTTCGCCAATTAAACCGCTTTCGTGCGAACCAACAGGATTAAAATATCTTAATAAAATAATTTTCCAAGAATTATCTGAATTGTAAACGTCTCTTAAAATTTCTTCAATCATTAATTTGGTTCTTCCGTATGGATTTGTAACTGACAACGGAAAGTTTTCATCAATCGGAACTTTTTCTGGAATTCCGTAAACAGTTGCAGAAGAACTGAAGACCAAATTCTTTACATTTTTTTCTTTCATAATTTCAAAAAGATTTAAACTTCCGGTTATATTATTTGAATAATATTTTAAGGGAATTTTTACCGACTCTCCAACTGCCTTTAATCCAGCAAAATGAATCACTGCATCAAATTTCTCGTCGTCAAATATTTTTTTTAAAAATTCTTTGTCTAACAAATCGCATTTGTAAAATTTAAAATCTCTTCCAGTTATTTTTTTAATTCTTTTTAATGACTCTTCTTTGCTGTTGAGCAAATTATCAAGAACAACAATTTCATAACCAGAATTCAAAAGCTCAACGCAAGTGTGACTGCCAATATATCCTGCTCCGCCAGTTATTAATAATTTCATTTAAACATAAATAAAAAAGAGATTATAAAATTTGTGAAGGATAAAAACATTGCTAAAAAATTAAATAGTTCTTATTCTTATTTTATAAATGATGTGGCTTGAACTTTTTAATTTTTTGCATTTTGTGGGATTGGCTTTTGGATTGGTTTAATTTTTCTCGTCGTCTCTGGAATCGCTCTCCTATTTTTTATTAAATGGCCATTAAACAAAGAAATGCTTGTCATTAAACACATTTTTGTGGTTTTTATTTTCAATTTTTATTTTATTCTTTAAAATTGAAAAGATAGAAATTGTCGCAATAAATTTTTGACAATTTCTTTATTTTTGTGTTTGGAATAGCAATTGGAATTTTTTCAAGAAAAAAAGCAATGAAAGAAGTAAAAATATTTAGTATAATCAATTTAATTCTTTGGTATTTTGTAACATTTCTTTCTGCTTTTGTTTAATCTCTATGAAATTAGTTTCATCAAAGAATATATAACAAATGTTTTTTCAATAAATCTATGATAAGAAGATTTGAAGAAAAAATTAATTTTCCAAAGTGTAATGTTTGCAAATTAGAGATAGTAACAGAACCAGAAATAAATATAAACTCTTGCAGACTTTGCGGGATGTCTATAAAGATTGGAAGGTTTTGTTGTTGGGATTGTAAAAATAAATTTAATAAAATAAAAAGGAATATAAAAATTTTAAGATGAAAAAGTCAGGAAACTTTTACCTCATTAAAATTCAGGAAAAATTTTAAGATGAAAAAGTCAGGAAACTTTTATAAAAAACGATTTCAAAATCTCGGCTGTGTCTTCACACAGATCACCATTAAAGATTTTGAAAATACAGAAAATAAGAAATTTTCTGTCTGCTCGTTTTCAGGAGAAAACATCGCATGAAAAAGTCAGGAAACTTTTACCTCATTAAAATTCAGGAAAAATTTTAAGATGAAAAAGTCAGGAAACTTTTACCTCATTAAAATTCAGGAAAAATTTTAAGATGAAAAAGTCAGGAAACTTTTACCTCATTAAAATTCAGGAAAAATTTTAAGATGAAAAAATTAAAAAAATTTTCAATTAAAGGAATGCATTGCAATTCTTGCGCGCAACTTATTGAAAAAGAATTAAAAGAAAAAGTAAACCGCATTAAAGTAAGTTATGCAAATGAAAATGCAGAAATTGATTTTGACGACGACAAAATTTCTGAATCAGAAATAAAAAAGATAATTGAAAAGCAAGGATATAAAATTGAATTTGAAAAAAATAATGAAATTGAAAACCAAGAAACAAAAAAATCAGATAAAAATATGGGGGTAAGCAAAAATTCTAATTGGATTCTTTATTCTGTTCTTGTAATTTTTGGCATCTTAGTTTTTTATTCAGTAACAGGATTTAATTTTCCAAATCTGTCTAATATTAAAGTTCCTGAATTTGGAGATAACGCGGGTTTAATTTTATTATTCATGGCCGGAATATTAACTGGTTTTCATTGTATCGCAATGTGCGGAGGTTTTGTTGTTTCATACACTGCTAAGAATGCAATAAATGGTCACAAAAGTTTTATGCAACATTTAGTTTATGGTGGCTCAAAAGTTATTTCTTATACAATAATTGGGGGGATATTTGGTTTAATTGGGGGGTTGGTTAGTTTTAGTATTGGTCTAAGAGGATGGGTTGCAATCTTGGCAGGGTTATTTATGATATCTTATTCTTTAAGCATGTTTGGATTTAGGTTCTTTAGAAAATTTCAATTTAATCCAAAATTTTTGACAAGAGCTGCAACAGAAGCAAGCAAATCCGCCAGAGGGCCATATAATGCTCCGTTCATAACTGGATTATTAAATGGGTTGTTTATTGCATGCGGTCCACTTCAGGCAATGTATTTATATGCAGCTGGAACCGGAAACTTTTTTCAAGGAGCAACAAGTTTGGCGGCTTTTGGTCTTGGAACAATTCCAGTAATGTTTATATTTGGAAGTCTTGCAACAGCAATAAGCCATAAAACAACTGCAAAAATTTTAAAGTTTTCTGCAATAATTGTTTTGGTTTTGGGATTAATAATGTTAAACAGAGGACTGACATTAACCGGAAGCCCATATAATTTTGATTTGATCAAAGAAAAAATAATAGGAAATTCTCAAAATGCAGGCAGTTCAACTTTAATCGACGGTGCCCAAATAATAAAAATGGATGTATCAAGTTCAGGTTATAGTCCAAACTCATTTGTGCTAAAAAAAGGAGTCCCAGTAAAATGGGAAATAAATGTAAAACAGCTCACAGGATGCAATCGCGAATTAATATCTAATACATATAATCTCGACGTGGATTTAAAACAGGGTTTAAATAAAATAGAATTTACTCCAGATAAGGTCGGGACATTTTCATTTAGTTGTGGAATGGGAATGTTAAAAGGAAGTTTTATTGTCACAGAAAGCGGGACAGCAACCCAAGATCAAATCAAAACAGCGACGCCAAAATCTTCAGGAAGTTGCGGATGTGGTGGAGGTAGTGGGGGGACTTGCGGAGTAAAATGAAAATATATAAAATAAATTTGGAGGGAAAAAATGGCATATAGTTGTCCGATGTTTGGCGGAAGTTTTGGTTACTCTGGTTTTGGAATAGGCCTATCTTGGATATCTTATTTTTTATTTATCGCTTTAATTATTGCGGGAATTTACTGGCTAATTAAATCAGCGAATAAAGAAAAGTAAAAATTTAAAAAATAAAATGGCAGAAAGAGCTAAATGTGAAATTTGCAATAGGGAATTTAAAGATATAGCAGGACTCATGATGCATAATGCAACAAAACATCAGGAAAATGTAATCCCTTCAAAAGAAAAAAGTCAAGCAATATGGGTTTATTCTGGTTTGGTAATTTTCGCGATTATGGTTGTATTTGTTTTATATACTAAATATTCGGGAGGGATTTCTTTTTTAAATTCAAATGCAATTAATTCAAATACTGCGTCAGAAGATGTGCAAAAAATAATAATTGGAATGAAAAATTATAATTATTATCCAAATACAATTAAATTAAAATCAGGAATCCCTGTAGAAATTACTTTAGACAATAGTGTTGGGGGATGTTTTCGTTCTTTTAATATTCGGGAATTAGGGGTAAGCTATCGTTCTTCTGATCCTTCAGATAAAATAAAATTCACCCCAACTAAAAAAGGAAGTTTTGAATTTGCGTGCGGAATGAGGATGGCTTATGGAACTATTATTGTTAAATAAATTTAATTATAAAAAAATTTGTTTAATATTTGCGAGGAGAAAATGAAAAAAAATAAGAGAAGAAAACTAACAATATCTATTTTAGGAATAATCTTTGCAATTGCATTAATTTTATTTTTTAATTTTGGACTAACTCCGGATAATTCAAGTGAAACCCAGATTTATTCTTCTGGAAATTTTGTAAAATTAAAAGTAAACATCCCTTGCCCAGGGCATGCAGGATTAATAATTGCAGAATTAAAAGAAATTTCAGGAGTTCAATCTGTTAAATTTATTTCTCCAAATATATTTCAAGTAGATTATGATCCAAATCAAACAACAGAATCTCAAATCTTAAATTTAAAGATATTTAAAGAATACTCTGCAAAGATAATAAAATAGATGATAAGCAAATTAAAATTAAACATACAAGGAATGCATTGTGGAAGTTGCGCAAAAATGATTGAGATGGAATTGGAGGAAAAAGTAGATTCTATTTCAGGCAAAGCAGAAATTGATTTTGACGACGACAAAATTTCTGAATCAGAGATAAAAGATATTATTTTAAAAATGGGGTATAAAACTTAAGATGAAATTATTAAAAAGTTGGGGGACGTATTTAATAGTTATTTTAATTTTAATTTCAGTATTTTATGGTTATAAAAATATTACTGAAAAAGCAGTTCAATCAAGTCAGTATGATGAATTTGCAAAATATTTAACTGAACAAGAAGTCGTGATGTATGGAACAGAATGGTGTTCGCATTGCAAGGCGCAAAAAAAATTATTTGGAAATTCTTTTCAATATATTAATTATGTTGATTGCGATAAAAATTCAGAACAATGCAAGAATGCTGGAATTTCTGGTTATCCTACTTGGAAAATAAATAATCAAAATTATCCAGGAGTCCAAACTCTTGAAAGACTTGCTGAATTAAGCGGATACGATGGAGATTTATAAAAATGGATAAAAAATTAAAAATTTTTTTTGGAATATTTTTAATTGTATTTTTTGTTATGGTAATTGTAAATCAATATGGAACTTATCAGGGATTTATGAAAAAAGATTTTTCAAATTCAAAAAATTTTGTAAATAATTATATTTCAGAGAATTATTATTCAATTAATTATCCTGATCCTTCTGCAGATTCTTCTTCTCGTTGGGATGGTTTTATAAAAAAATATTGGAGATCAAGTAGAAAATGCCGACGATAAATAAATTAAAAGTTGTTGAAACAAATTCAATAGAGTTGAAAGGAGGTAAAATAAAATGAATAGAAAAATAATGGGAATAGTTATTGTCTTGGTTTTGTTAGCTGTTGGTTTTTTTGTATTTCAAAAAACAAACACTACTGGAAGTGCAATTAATGCGCCTGTTAAAGAGTTTACAATGGAATCTTTTTATGATAATACTGGAATTTGGTTTTCACTTAAAGAAATAAGCGTTAACAAAGGAGATCTTGTTAGGATAAAAGTAACCAACATTAAAGGCACTCATGATTTTACTCTTGATGAATATGGGATTAAAAAAATGACTCCCTTAAATAAAGAAGTAGTTATAGAATTTACAGCTGATAAGGTAGGAGAATTTATTTATTACTGCTCTGTTCCAGGACATAGGCAAAAAGGACAGTGGGGAACACTTAGAGTAACAGAATAATAAAACTAATGAAAACTAAAAGTAAAGCAAAGATAATTTATTTTATTTTGGGAATTTTTTTAGCGTTTGCTATTTTTTTTATTTTTTATACAGTATTTTTTAAAAACCCTGGTTATTCTTTTTTTTATAGCATAGGAAAATTTGCAGGTTTGCTTGGGTTTATTTTTTTATCTTTTCTTATTTTTTCAGGAGAGACAGCAAGATTTTTTGATAGGTTTTTTGGAATAAATAAAATAATTTTATTTCAGAGAAAATTTTCATTAATCACTGCGTTTTTTGTTCTAACTCATCCCTTCTTTTTTATAATCTCAGATAAAAACTTCATAAATTATTTTGTCCTTAATTTTGTTTCGCTTTCATTAGCTCTTGGAGTAATTTCTTTTTATATCTTCGTCATTGTTTTGCTCTCATCTATTTTATATAAAAAAATATCTTATAAAATATGGCAGTATATTCATATCTTTATTTACTTGCTGTTTTTCTTTAGCTTCTATCATGCAGTAAGATTAGGCTCTGATTCTAATTTTCTTGTAATCAAATTAATTTATTATCTTGCTTTTGTCTCAGTTATCGTCGGAATAATTTACAGAACAAATTATAAAATAAAAGAACGCTCAAATATTTTTTATGTTAAAGAAATAAAAAAAGAAACAGAAGATGCATTTACTTTGGTTGTTAATTCAAATAAACCCTTTTCGTTTAAAGCAGGTCAGTTCTGTTTTTTGAGATTGGATAAATCAAAAATTTATGCAAGGCACCCATTTACAATTTCAAGTTCTTCAAATAATAAAGAATTATGTTTTACTATGAAAGTTTATGGGGAATTTACAAGAGCAGTTTTAAAACTAAAAAAAGGAGAAAGAATATTTGTAGACGGACCTTTTGGAATATTCACTTTTGAAGACACAATTTCAGATTTAAAAAAGAAAGTTGTTTTTGTTGCAGGAGGAGTCGGAATAACTCCTTTCTTCAGTATGATTAATTCTAATAAAAAAGCAAAAGAAAAAAAGAATATAACCCTTTTTTATTGCTCAAAAAAAATTAAAAACATAATTTTCAAAAATAAACTTAATAGGATAAAAAATAAATGGTTTAAAAAAATATACATTGTTAGTCAGGACAAATGTTCTGGAAATGTAAAAGAAAGCGGACGCATAGATAAGAGGTTAATTCAAAAATATTTTTTGGATATAAAAAATTCTGTTTTTTATATTTGCGGACCAGAAAAAATGAAAGAATACCTTGTGAATGAATTAAAAAGAATGGGAGTAGAAAAATCAGAAATAATTACTGAAGATTTTTTCTGGTAAATCCCAACAAAAATTACTACCAGTATCTCCGAACAGGATTTTTTAAAATAATTTACCCCTAAAAAATTTCAAGAAAGAATATACCCCCCTCCGATTGCACGGAGAGTTATGTCTAAATTAAAAAAATATATTGAATTCATTTTTAAATCTTTTTCCAACAGCTTGAGAGTAGCAACAAACAAAATAATTTCTGCTCTTGTTGAATCCACGAGAACAATAAGTTATGTTGAAACATTCAGCAATAAGCAGACACATTACATAGAATTATTAAAAACACCTACGAGGAAATACTAAAAAAAGTATTTGAGTTTAATATAAAAAAGTTATAGCAAAAATTTAATTTTTTTAAGAACTTTGATTAAAATTTTAGAATTAACAAACCAGTTTAAAATGGTTTATTCGGAGATACTGCTTAAACCAAAACATTTAAATACTTGAACAATTGCTCAACTATTATGGATAAAACTAAAATTAATGAAACTGCAAAGAAAAATGTTCTAAACTTTTTTTCAAGTTTGGCCGATGAAACAAGATTAAAAATATTGCTTAGCATATCAAATGAAAAAAGAAATGTTGGAGAAATATATAATTTTGTAGGAAGGGATACAATGACCTTATCTGCAATTTCTCATCAACTAAAACAACTTTCAGATTTGGGAATTGTAACTTCAAATAAAGAAGGTCAGGAAAAATACTTTGAACTCTCTGACAAATTCTGCTGGTGCATATTAAGAGACGCATTTAAACAATTTAACAGCAACATAAAAATTAAATGTAAAAAATGCGGAAAATGACAAAAAAAATAAAATTAAACATACAAGGAATGCATTGTGGAAGTTGCGCAAAAATGATTGAGATGGAATTGGAAGAAAAAGTAAATAAGATAAAAGTAGATTCTATTTCAGGCAAAGCAGAAATTGATTTTGACGACGACAAAATTTCTGAATCAGAGATAAAAGATATTATTTTAAAAATGGGGTATAAAATAAAAGAGTAAAATGAAAAATAAAAATAATTCGACAAGCCCCCTAAATGGGAAGGTATATGCTCTGATTTTAACAATTGTAATTTTAGTTTTCGGAACATTTTTTTATTTTAATGCAATCAATACCGAATCTTCAAAATTAACAGACGCAAATACTCGGGAACAAATGTTTTCTGAAGACAATCTCAAAGAGAATGAAATTTTTGTTGAAATAAAAGAACAAAATTCCAATTCATTATTTAATCATATTTTGCAAGAAAATAAAATTTTTACAAAAAAAGATGCAGATGGTTCAATCCAATTATTTTATTATTATGATGGATATGAGCAAATAAATATTCAATTAGACGAAGGGGAGATAAAAGATTATCAAATGTATGCAATTGAGAGTCAAGATTATTATCCTGTTATTTTAGGATATGAAGAAGCAAAAATAATGAGAGAAGAAAAAACATTCAACAGCGTCGGAGATTTTATTAAAAACTTTTATGGAAAAAATATTGCAGTCGTTGGAGTGATGAAAAAATCAGATAATATATTTGACAGAATTCATATTATTCCCCTAACAAGTGGAGGATTAAACTATGACTGAAAATAATTTTAAAAAAATTACCTTGGATATTGCTGGAATGCACTGCGCAAGTTGCGGAGCCATTATTACAAAAAAAGTTCAGAAAGAATCTGGAGTAAAATATGTGAATGTAAATCAGACAACAGAAAAAGCAACTGTTGAATTTGATGAAACAAAAATTTCTGAAAATCAAATAATAAAATCAATAGAAAGTTTGGGATATAAAGCAAAGGTTTTATCAGACGCGGAAAAATCCCCTGAATATGAAAACCAAAAAAAACAAAAAGAAATTAAAAAATTAAGAAACACATTTATTTTTAGTTTAATTTTTGCATTTCCCGCTTTAATGATTGGAATGGTTTTAATGTGGTTTGGGATAGATGTTCCGTATAAAAATTTTATTTTATTCTTGCTGGCGACTCCTGTTCAGTTTATTATTGGATGGGATATTTACAAAAGCGCGTTCGGAGCATTAAAAAATAAAACAGCGAATATGGATAGTTTAATTGCAATTGGAACAAGTGCGGCTTATTTTTATAGTTTGTATGTAATTTTATTTAATCCAATGGGGGACCAGTATTTTGAAGCAGCTGCGGTGTTGATAACATTTGTTATACTTGGACGATATCTTGAAGCAATTGCAAAAGGAAAAACAAGCGAGGCAATAAAAAAATTAATGAATCTCTCTCCGAAAATTGCAACAGTTATAAGAAACGGAAAAGAAGAAAAAATTCCGATTGACGATGTAATTGTCGGGGATATTGTTATTGTAAAACCCGGTGAAAAAATTCCTGTTGATGGGATTATTATCGACGGAGAAAGCGCAATTGATGAATCAATGATAACCGGAGAATCAATGCCTGTTGAAAAAAATAAAAATGATTTAGTAATCGGAGCAACAATAAACAAACACGGAAGTTTTAAATTTAAAGCAACAAAAATAGGGGCAAATTCAACTTTAGCTCAAATAATAAAATTAATAGAAGATGCGCAAGGAAAAAAAGCTCCAATACAAAAATTCGCAGATAAAATTTCAGCTTATTTTGTTCCGGTTGTTATTTTAATCGCAATCATTTCTTTTTTAATTTGGTATTTTGTCGTCGGAAAAGAGTTTTCATTTTCACTTATCATTGCTGTTTCTGTTTTAGTTATTGCCTGTCCATGCGCATTGGGCTTAGCTACTCCGACGGCAATTATGGTTGGAACAGGAAAGGGCGCTGAAAAAGGAATTTTAATTAAAGGTGGAGACGCGCTAGAAACAGCCCATAAATTATATGCAGTTGTATTTGATAAAACAGGAACCTTGACCCAGGGAAAACCAGAAGTAACTGATATTATTGTCGCAAACGAAAATATTAATGAAAAAGAATTATTAAAATTAGCAGCAAGTTTGGAACAAAACAGCGAGCATCCTTTAGCGCAGGCAGTTGTAAATAATGCAAAAGAAAAAAATATAAAATTAGAAAATATAAAATCATTTAAAGCAATTCCTGGACATGGTGTTGAGGGAATTTACAAATCTAAAAAATTAATTGTTGGAAAACCTGAGTTCATAAAAAAAATTTCTAAATTATTTGAATTAGATTCAAAAATTAGGGAATTGGAAGAAGACGGAAAAACCGTTGTGGTTGTAAATTATAATAAAAAAAATTTAGGAATTCTTGCAATAGCAGATACTCCGAGAGCCGATTCTATAGAAGCAGTGAAAAAATTGCAACAGGAAAAAATAATTGTTTATATGATTACTGGAGATAATAAACGAACAGCAAATGCAATCGCAAAACAATTAGGGATTAATCATGTGATCTCAGAAGTTCTTCCAGAAGATAAAGCTAATGAAGTAAAAAAATTGCAGAAAAAAGGAAAAATTGCAATGGTTGGCGACGGAATTAATGATGCTCCTGCGCTTGCGCAAGCAGATATTGGAATTGCAATTGGAAGCGGAACAGATGTTGCAATGGAAACAGGAAATATTGTTTTAATGAATAACAAAACAACAGATGTTGTAAAAGCAATAAAATTAAGCAGAATAACAATTAAAAAAATAAAACAAAATATGTTTTGGGCTTTGTTTTACAATTCTCTTGGAATTCCTATCGCAGCAGGGGCATTATATCCTTTTACTGGATGGCTTCTCTCTCCAATAATTGCTGGAGGCGCAATGGCCTTGTCATCTGTTTCAGTTGTTGTAAACACTCTTTTAATGAAAAGAAAAAAGTTTTAATTTGTCGTCGGTGTTTTTGAAAAATAAAAAAACTTTGTTCAATAATTTTATTAACGGAGACCTTGATCGAAAAATGCCCCCGCGTTAATTCAAAATTTCTAACGTTTCAATATACATTTCTTTAATTTTCTTTTTATTTTTCTTGTTCCAGCTTTCCAAAAAAGATTTAAGATTAAAATTAATTTTTTCTTTCGCATAAACTCGCGCGTTTTTTATAAAATAGTTTTTATGAGATTCTTCAA
>Ga0209210_1002582_pt1 | contig 13028 bp, 11 predicted proteins | sample RifGroA1_FD_183991 | JGI IMG/M metagenome (GOLD analysis project Ga0209210, IMG submission 183991) | Contaminated groundwater microbial communities from Rifle, Colorado, USA - Rifle Groundwater A1 (SPAdes) (version 2) | ecosystem: Environmental > Aquatic > Deep subsurface > Groundwater >...
AAAATACTACTTTTAGTTTTACTAGGAGGCGTTATTCTACTTTTACCTAATTTAGCTTTTGGTGAAGAAGAGTTAACTAAAATACTTACGAATATAGAAAATTTGGTTTGGAATGTTTTTGTTACGGTGGTAATTATAATGTGGATTGTAACAGGGGCTTTATATCTTACCGCAATGGGTTCTCCTGAAAAATTAACTACAGCAAAAAGAGCCCTTCTTGCCTCTGTGGCTGGAACGGCAATAGGTATCCTTGCATTTTCCGTGCAGGAAATAATACAGAACGAAATAATAAAGTAGAAAAATAGTGTCAACTCTGGTTTTAATGATTAGTGAGGTTAATCCTCACTAATTTTTTTTAATATGCGGAAATTGAATAAATTATAGTTTTTTGTTATTATGTGATAAAAGCGGGTATGGCGGAACAGCAGACGCACTAGGCTTAGGACCTAGCGGGAGTTAATCCTGTGGGGGTGCAAATCCCTCTACCCGCACCAACAAAAAATTGGAAGGTCCGACCTTCCAATTTTTTAATTAAATTTTCTTATGATATTTTTACGCCTACCTTTCCGTTACTTTCGACTTTCGGAATTTTTATTGTCAAAACCCCTTTGTCCATTTGGGCGTCAGCTTTATCTATGTCAATATTTTCAGGCAAAACTATTTTTCTGGAAAAGGGGCCCCAATAGCACTCCTGATAAAAGTATTTTTTGTCTGGGTGCTCATACGGGTCGCATCTGCTTCCTTTAATAACCATCATATCTTTTTCCAAAGATATATCAATGTCTTTTATTTGAATTCCTGCTATAGCGGCCAAAACAACAAAATCAGATTCTGTTTCGTAAACATCAACTACAAGCTCTCCATCCTGATCAAAAATTCCGCTAGCAGGAGTTGATTCTTTTTGCTCTTCAACATTTTTAGGTTTTATTTTATTTGCCATAATTTTAAATTTTACAGACACCCTTTATTTTTTTTAATTTTTCAAACTCTGAGAAAACAAGAAAGGCAAGCGCCATTAAAATTGCAATTGGAATGGCTATTTTTGCAGGCCCCTCTAATACCATTATAGAAAAATTATAGAGACCATGCAAGGCCGTAGCCATGACAAAGCCTGCAATAATATAGATTATTCTCTTTTTGACTCCGCAAAATGAAAGAGCTAAGTAGTATCCAATTGTGGCTGAAGCCAAAGTATGCAGGAAGGTGGCTCCTATAAAACGTATAAAGCTCACCATAAGAGTTCTACTTACTAAATCATTAAAAGAAAGTTGGCCCATAGGTATAAATAGATAAAGGATATTTTCTACGGCAGTAAATCCTAAAGCCGCAATAACCATATAAAGCATTACGTCTAATGGTTCGTCTAAATGCGGGCTGTTAATCACTTTTATTCTAACTACTAAATATTTAAATAATTCTTCTGAAAAAGATATTACCAAAAACCAGTATATTATGGCAGTGGCCATTTTATTCAAATTGGCTTTATATAATAGGTCTGCCAGCCCTATTTGCACAAAAAAAACAGGCAAAGTGATTAAAGCTCCCCAAAGAAATACTTTTAAGATCATTGCATTCGATTCTGGGTGCACGTCTTTTCTCAAGTAATAAGAAAGCCAGGTCAAAGAAGGCAAAATTCCAAAAATAATGTAAAGTATAATTATATAGTTCATGATTATTTCTGCGTTATGGCCACATTTCTATCATTAAAGATTTTTGCTTATTTTTAATCGGCAGCTGCTGGTAAATTTCCTCTGTAATAAAAGGCATAAAAGGATGCAATAGTAAAAGGGAATTTGATAAAACATACAACAGGATTTTATTCGTCTTTTCATTGCTCTGTTTTTTAGATTCTTCAATATATTTATCGCAAAAATCATGCCAGAAAAATTCATAAAGTGAATGTGCGGCTTTTCCGAATTCAAAATTGTCTAAGTCTTTATTTGTTAATTTAATTGTTTTGTATAGTACTTTTAAAATTGTTTTGTCCGCTGGCGTTTTGCCAAGTGGTTTTTTATTATCGTACTTTGTATCTCCAATTTGCGATAATACAAATCGGCTTGCATTCCAGATTTTATTGCAGAATTTTTTACCCATTAGAATATTGTCTGTCACAAATTTCATATCCTGGTTTCCCATAATCTGATAGGCAATTCCGAATCTTGTAGCATCAGCGCCGAATTCATCAATAAGTTTTACAGGATCGATTCCAGTTCCCAAACTTTTTGACATTCTTTGTCCATCGCGGGTTAAAACAGTAGCATGTATATAAACATCGCGAAAAGGAATATCTTTTGTAAATTCCATTCCAGAAAAAATCATTCTGGCAACCCATAGATTTATTATATCACGGGCAGTGCTTAAAACATTTGTCGGATAAAAAGCCTTTAAATCCTTTGTTTTATTGGGCCAACCTAAAGTTGCAAACGGCCACAAAGCCGAAGAAAACCATGTATCTAAAACGTCTGTTTCGCCGTCTACGGGAATTTTATGGCCCCACCATATTTGCCGGGAAATGCACCAGTCTTTTACATTTTTTAACCAATCTGAATAGGGTTTTTCAAAGTTTTTCGGATGAAATTTTATTTTGCCTGATTTTACTGGTTTTTCCGCCAATTTTGCCAGTTCTCCCATTTTCAAAAACCATTGCAAAGAAGGAATTAATTCAACAGTAGTGCTGCATCTGTAACATTTTGGAACTTGGTGGGTGTAATCCTCAATTTTTTCCAATAAATTTTGATTTTCTAAATCTTCTATAATTTTTTCTCTTGCTTCTTCTGCTTTTAATCCATTATATTTTTCAGGCGCATTAATTATTCTCCCTTTTTCATCAATAACCTGTATCGCCTCTAATTTATGCCTTTCTCCAATTGTTTGGTCTGCTGTGTCGTGTGCTGGCGTTACTTTTACAGCCCCTGTTCCGAAATCAGAATCAACTAAAACGTCAGAAATAATCGGTATTTCCCTATTTGCCAATGGTAGAATAACAATTTTTCCGACTAAATTTTTGTATCTTTGGTCTTTTGAATTAACTGCAACAGCTGTATCTCCCAACATTGTTTCTGGCCGCGTAGTCGCAACAACAATAAATCCGCCGCCTTTAATTTGGTATTTAATATGCCAAAGGTTTCCTTTTTCTTCTTTATATTCCAATTCTAAATCTGATAGGGAAGTGGCGCATCTTTTACACCAATTAACAATTCTTTTTCCTTTATAAATCCAGCCCTTTTTATGGTAATGTAAAAATGCTTCTTTTATGGCGTTAGAATAGCCCTCATCCATTGTAAATCTTGTGCGAGACCAGTCGCACGAAGAGCCCAGTTTTTTAAACTGATTTAAAATTTTATTTCCATATTCTTCTTTCCATTTCCAGACTTCTTTAACAAATTCTTCGCGTCCCAAATCAAATCTTGATTTTCCTTCTTTTCTCAATTTTTTTTCAACAACATTTTGCGTTGCAATTCCTGCGTGGTCGGTTCCCGGAAGCCACAAAGTTTTAAATCCCTGCATTCTCTTTCTGCGTATTAAAATATCCTGTATTGTTGCGTTTAATGCGTGCCCGATGTGAAGCTCGCCCGTAACATTTGGCGGGGGAATAACAATTGTGTAGGGTTTTTTGTGGCGTTTGGGCAGTTTGTCTGGATTAAAAAAACCGCTTTTTTCCCAAAGCTGGTAAATTTTATATTCAACCTCTTTTGGATTGTAAGCTTTTGGCAAATCCATAATTTTTTAATTTTAGCACACTTTATTTTATTCGTAAATTGCCGTCGGCTTTCAGTTTTGGAAGGTCCGACCTTCCAATTTTTTGATTGCGGTGAAAATAACCGGTTATTGCGGTCATTAAGCCGTTGTCAGTTGATAAATCAGGTTTTGGCACAAAAAATAAAGTATTTTTAATTTCTTTGTTTATTTTATTTTGAAATTGCTTGCGAAGCTCTTTGTTTGCAGAAACTCCACCGCCTAAAATTATTGTTTTTACTTTATAATCTTTGGCAGATTTTATAGTTTTTTTGAGTAAAACATCAATTATTGCCTGCTGAATTTCAGCACACATTTCTTGGATATATTTTTTGGATTTTTGGATTTTAGCTGGCTGTTTTCTGTGATGATATAAAACAGCGGTCTTTAATCCCGAAAAACTAAAATCATAATCTTTTGTGCTTATCATCGGTCTTGGCAGAAATTGGGACGTCATACGTCCCAATTTCTTTGAGGCAAATTCAGAAATAATTTGCCCGCCAGGGTAGCTCAGACCTAAAATTTTGGCTGCTTTGTCAAAACATTCGCCAGCGGCATCGTCTCTTGTTTCCCCTAAAATTTTGTAACTGCCCATTTTTTTTATCAAAATTAATTGAGTATGCCCTCCGCTAACCACTAATGAAATGGCGGGGAAATTTATTTTTTTATTTTTTAAATAATTTACTAAAATATGGCTTTCTATATGGTTTACTGGCACAATTGGAATATCCCAAAAATACGAAAGCACTTTTGCAAAATTTACTCCAACCCATAAACACGGCTCTAATCCCGGACCATTTGTAACAGCAATCAAATCTACGTCAGGTTTCTCATATTTTTGCAAAAAAGGAATTATTTTCTTATAAAGTTCTGGTTCACGTTCTAAAATAGTTTTTATTTTTAAGTTTTTGTTTTTCGATTTTTGCTCGTTTACCCTCAGAAATCCCGATTTTTTTAAAGCTTCAATCAAAGTGGGGACTAAGTTTTTCTGATGTTCTCTCTTAGCAAGAGCTGGGTATACTCCTCCATATTTTTTGTGCACTTCTATCTGTGAAGAAACAATATTTGACAGAACTTTAAAATCACCTTTTTGAGAGGCTTCTAAAATTGCAATTCCTGTATCGTCGCAGGATGTTTCTACTGCTAAAATTTTCATGAATAAATTATATCAAAAACTTGAAAAAATTCAATTTTTGGGATAATGTATAAGTATATTCGCCCCTATCGTCTAGCCCGGTCCAGGACACCAGCTTTTCAAGCTGAGAACACCGGTTCAAATCCGGTTAGGGGCACCATGGATAAAAAAGACTATTTGGATATTTCAAAAGCAAGCGATTTAAAAGATATAAAAGACAGAATATTATACCGCTTTTTTGAGATGATACCTGGTATTTTAAGCTTGGGGACTCTTTTTGGAGTTTTTATTTTTTCTTGGCTGGTGCCTTCGTGGGTGGCGATTTTTATAATTTGTTTTTCTTTTTATTATCTTTTTAGGATTATATATTTTTCTTTGCATCAGATTATAGGATATTTTAAGGTAAAGAAATATTTTAAAAAAGATTGGCTAAAAGAGCTGAAAAAAGTTAACAAGAGCTGGAAAGATATTTATCATATAGTTATTTTGCCGACTTACAAAGAATCAAAAGAAATAATAAAAGAAAGTTTAGACGCTTTGATAGAATCAAATTATCCGAAAGAGAAAATAATTGTGGTCTTAGCCATAGAGGGAAGAGGAGGTAATAACGGCAAGAAAGTTGCAAAAGAAATTGAAAAAGAATATATAAGTAAGTTTTATAAATTTTTAGTTTCCGTACACCCAGACAATGTTCCAGGCGAAATCGGAGGCAAGGGGTCTAATGCTGCTTTTGCAGGAAAAGAGGCAAAAGAAAAAATTGTTGATAGATTAAAGATTCCTTATGAAAACATTTTAGTTTCAACCTTTGATATTGATACAAAAGTTTATCCGCAGTATTTTGCCTGTTTAACATGGCACTATTTAACAGAAGAAAATCCGATGAGAGCCAGTTATCAGCCAGTGCCGGTGTATAACAATAATATTTGGTTAGCTCCCGCTTTCTCGAGGGTTGTTTCTACCTCGAACACTTTTTGGCAGATGATTCAGCAGGAAAGAGCAGAAAAACTTACAACCTATTCTTCGCATTCAATTCCCGGAAAAGTATTTTTTGAGGTCGGGTATCCCAATAATGTAGTTTCCGATGATTCCAGAATTTTCTGGCGGGCATATCTTTATTATGACGGAGATTATAGGGTAGTGCCTATTTATTATTTAGTTTCAATGGACGCTGTTATGGCAAAAAATTTTTGGGGAACAGTGGTCAACCAATACAGGCAGCAGAAACGCTGGGCCTGGGGATGCGCTGAAATTCCCTACATAATGTTTGGATTTTTGCAAAATAAAAAAATACCGCTTTTAAGCAGAATTTCTCATTTATACACAATTTTAGACGGATTCTGGTCGTGGGCGACAGCAGCTCTTCTGCTTTTTATTTTAGGCTGGCTTCCGATATTATTGGGCGGAGAAAAATTTAATTTTACTGTTTTGTCTTTTAATTTGCCGATTTTAACCAGCCGGATTATGACAATTTCAATGGCTGGCATGCTGGTTTCTGCAATTTTAAGCACTATGCTTTTGCCGCCGGTTCCAAAAGGCCAGAGCAAACTAAAAAAAATATCCGTATTTCTGCAATGGATATTTTTGCCAGTAACTTTAATTTTATTCGGTTCTCTGCCAGCATTGGATGCCCAAATCCGCTTGATGCTTGGTAAATACATGGGCTTTTGGGTTACAGAAAAAGTTAGAAGATAATTTATTCAAAGTGTATTTTTTGTTCAAATTGTTTGAGCCGCTCTTTTAAGAGCGGATAATTTTTTAGTTCAGGGTCTTTTTCTAAGATTTCTTTTGCGGCAGTTCTCGTTTTTTCAACTAAAAAAATGTTTGAAAGGCCTTGCATAGCCATGTCAGGCAAGCCCCATTGCTGAGTGCCGTACAAAGAACCAGGGCCGCGAATTTCCAAATCAATTTGTGCTAATTTAAATCCGTTATCTGATTGGACTAACGCCTTTAATCTTTTTCTGTTTAATTGGTCTGGCGAAGTTGTGAATAAAAAACAATATGACTGCATGTCTGACCTGCCGACTCTTCCGCGAAATTGATGAAGCTGTGAAAGCCCAAAACGTTCTGCTCCCTCAATCATCATAATTGTGGCTCTTGGAACATCAACACCGACCTCAACAACAGAAGTTGAAACTAAAATATCAATTTCTCCTTTTTTAAAGTCCAGCATTATCCTTTCTTTTTCCTTTGCTTTCATTTTTCCGTGGAGCATTGTAATCCTTAAATCAGGAAAAACATCTTTTGAAAGCCGTTCATATTCATCTTTTACCGCTTTTACTTCTTGCATTGCCAAACTTCTTAAATCACCTGCCCGCAATGCCTTCGGCATAGCCGATGCAGGCGGGTAATTTTGCGGAATAAATGAGTCAGTTATTGGGACGTCCGACGTCCCAAAGCTTTGGGACGTCGGACGTCCTTTGGCTTCGGCTTTCGTTGCCGCAGACTCAATTTTGGGGCAGATAACAAAAACTCCCTTTCCCTCTTTCACTTCTTTTTCTATAAATTCATATGCCGTTTTTCTGTCTTTTGGTTCAACAATCAATGTTTTTATTTTTTTTCTGTTTTTTGGCATTTCATCTATCAATGATAAATCCAAATCTCCATAAACAGTTAAGGCCAGGGTTCTTGGAATCGGCGTTGCTGTCATTGAAAGCAAGTGTGGAAATAATTTTCCATTTTGCATAAGAGCTGCCCTTTGTTCAACTCCAAATCTGTGCTGTTCGTCAACAACAACTAAAGCTAAATTTTTAAATTCAACTCCTTTTTGTATTAAAGCGTGCGTGCCGATTAAAATATTTAATTGCCCGTTTTCTAAATCGCCAAGCAGGCTTTTTCTGGAAATTTCAAAAGTTTCGCCATCTTTTGCAATTCTCGCATCTTTGCCGGTCAAAAGCCCAACACTGACATTAAAGCTTTTTAATAATTCTATTATTGTTTTAAAATGCTGTTTTGCCAAAATTTCTGTCGGCGCCATAAAAGCAACTTGATAATTATTTTTGATTGCGCTTAAGGCTGCCATTGCAGCCACCACTGTTTTTCCAGAGCCAACATCGCCCTCAAGCAACCTGGACATTGGAACTGATTTTTCTAAATCTTTTAAAATTTGGAAAGCGCATTTTTTCTGTGAATCGGTAAGTTTAAACGGCAAAGAATTTGTAAATTTTTTCATTAAGTCTGTGTCCATTGGGCATTCGGGGGATTTTTTTTGCATTAATTTTATTTTTTCTTTTAATGCATGGAGCTGTATTAAAAAAAGCTCTTCAAAAGAAAAGCGGGCTTTAGCTGCATCAGCGTGTTCAAAAGAATCGGGAAAATGCAGTTGCTGTACTGCCTCCTGAATCGGCAGGAATTTATATTTTTTTATAATTTCTTTCGGCAAACTTTCAGGGATATATTCTGAAAATCTGTAAAGCAAAGGCTTTATAACATATCTTAGCCACCTCGAAGTAACTCCTCTTGTTTCAGGATAAACCGGCACTATTCTGCCCGTATGCGTCAAGTCCTCATTTTCTCCAAAATCATTAATTCTTTCATGACTTGGATTATTTAAGTAAAGCCCCTCTTTAAAAAGGCTGATTTTTCCTGCCAGACAGACAAAGTCGTCTTCTTTCAAAGTTTTTGCCAAGTATGGCTGGTTAAACCAAATAACCTTAATGTTACCGGTTTCATCTTCAATAAGAGCTTCTGTCAAACTTATGCGCTTTTTCCATGTATGGATATTTTCTATTTCTGTAATTTTTCCCTGCACGCAAATAACTTCGCCTAATTTCTGTCGCGCATCTGATATAGAAACTATTTTTGAAAAATCATCATAACGGCTTGGGAAATAAAAAAGCAGATCCTGAATTATTTTAATCCCGAATTTTTTTAATCTTTTTTGGTAAGCTAAACCTATTTTAGGCACTTCTTCAATTTTCGTTGACAATGACAGCATAAATAATTTGGCGCCCTTGATAAAAAATCTCGGGCGCCATTAGCCGGTTTTACCGGTTAGTTGATCTGCTTCGCTAAGGAAGCTTCTGTCTGGACGACCAAACACTTGTCTTCGTCGGAGAGCCTGTCCCATTGGTTTCTCCTAATCCTCTCTAACAGGACCTTCAAGACGATTGGGGAGTACTCTTTCCCCCTCACTTTTCTCGCTACCATATCCACGAGTTTGATAAGAGATCCGTCGCGGCAAAGCCTTCTAAGGTCGTTAATAAGCCGCTCTGCGCCTTCTCTTACCAGATCCCTTTTTTCCTCTGGGATCTCTTTGGCCAAAACCTTTTTGAAGGTTTTGGCTTTTTCTAGCTGGCTAGCCTTTTTGAGGAGTCTCTTTATAACTTCCTCTTGGCGCCTTGCTTTGCTCTTTATCCGCGCATCTTTCATGGCGCTGCTCCTTTCGAGTTGGAGATTCTGTATGTACTTTATCCTCCTTTCATAAACAGAATCCAAGTTGTCAAAGAACCGACGCGGTTCTTTTTCTGTGCCCTCGACTGGATTCGAACCAGTATTTATAGCTCCGCAAGCTACCGTCCTATCCATTGAACGACGAGGGCAATGCGGAAGATAGTGGACGATGTTAGAACCTACTTTCAGACGACCACTACTTACTCCTTTATCCCAAGTTTATCACTTGAAGCCGCAAAAATCAATTAGTCGCAGATTTCACCCTACCCCGTATTTCACTATTCTTTTTAAGTAATCAAAAAGTCCTTTGATATTATCTTTGGACTTTTTTAATTACCTTTCAGTTTTTTATTTTCTATTTTTTCCAAGTATTTTATTTCTTTCTTTACTTCTTTTATATGCTTTTCTGTGGGCAAACTTTCAGGCACTTCTCCACCAATTTCTTTAATTGTTTGCCTTACTTTGCCACCAACCATAAAATGAGTATTTGAAGCGGCGGTTTGACCCCTTATATTATCTTTTTTTAACTTTTCATCTGTTTGAGTAATACGAAAAAGGTTTGCCGCCAGTTCTGTTGACCCAGCTCTATCCAATAATTCTCCTTTTTTAATCCCTTTTTTCTTTTCTAAATCCGATAGTGGCAAACCATAAAGACCCCTATATCCAGCATCGTTAAACAAACCAAATTGATTTACTCCTGCCCGCTTTGCTGTGCTAAAAAGTTTTTTATTTTGGTCAGATACTTGATTACGAATAAATAATCTTTTAGTGGCATCTGGCAGTTGCTCAAAAACTTCTTGCTTTCTTGTTTGTATTGCAAAATATGTTTGAGCGATAGCAATTTGCTCTTTATTGGGGTCTCCGTTTTGAGCTATTAAATAACAGGCGTAGCGGTCAAGTTTATAATCTCTTACGTTCCTTGTTGTATTTGAACCTATTTTGACCATTTTAACCGCTCGGTAAAAATGGTTATCCACATCCTGCCCGCTATTCACACAGGCACGAGCCGCCCTCATTATAACTTCTTCTGCCTTATGCCAATTTTCATATCCCAAAAGTGGGAGCAACTCACGAGCTTCCCAGTATTCAACGCCATTTTCATCAATTTTTTTTATTTCCTCAAATCCCTTATTGGGACTTGATGGCATTATTTCATCGGTCATAAATCTATTTTACATAGTTAAGCAAAAAAGGCAAATTTTATTTACCCCACCCTTCAACTCACTATTGTTTTGAAATAAAAAAGCCCCAGAAGTCCAAAGGACGACTGGGGGTATGTGTTTTTCGCGAGAGTTAGTTTTTGCTACGAGAGCAAGATGATACTGCCGATAATCCATAGTAGGAGCACGGCAGTAATCTTCAATCCGAAGAGCCAACCCTCGATTTTTTCTCTTCGCTCAATCAGGGCGAATTTTTCTTCAGCTCCATTAGGGATACTGGAAGTGCAATGTAGTTGCGACATTAGTTTTTTCCTTTCTGAATTATGGTTCTTATTGCTTGGTTATTGTTGCAACGAGCAACATAACCCACAAGATGAACACTCCTAAATACACGAGGCTGATACCAAATGTATGCGTGATAAAGGAATGAAATCCTTTCGGTGCTGAAAGTTCGGCAATCCGTGGGAAGCCCCAGTTGAAACTCCAGTTCAGTGCCTCGCTTCAACAAACTACGAAATAGAGAAGTTGTCCGTCGCTCCACAATAAGCAAAGCCAATAGAAACAACATCGCCACACTGAAAATAGCGTATCCGTTGAGGCGACTTTCCTTCACGGCTTGATTGTAGATTGGAAGCAATGCCGATTGTATGCTTATACCAAAGGCGACTGTAATGAAGCGGATGCTCACGAAGAATTTGTATCCTTCAAAAACAAGCTTATACTCGTCCCTAAAGTTTTCCTGGCTCGGCGGTTCTGTGTTCACGTCTGGTCTCCTATTAAGTTGTCCAAAGAGCGAATGGGATTATGATACCACGATAAAGTTAAAATAGCAAGGTCATGCTTTCAGTTCTCTAATTTCAGCCGTTTCCAAATGAGGAATTTTCCTGTGCTGACTTACGGGCTTTTTTGAGAAGTGAGTATGTAGAATTTGTAAAACATCTCCGTGAGAAACAAGGAGGATTTTTTTATCCTCATATTTCTTCTCTAATTCGTTGATAAGGGCAAGGGTTCTTTTGAGGATTTTATTAGGACTTTCAATGCCCTTATGTTTGTGATTTGGATTCTTCTCATCGTGTTCCCAAGCTTCCGTTATATTGGTTAAAGATGTCTTATCAAGTTTTCCAAAATACCTTTCTCGTAAGTTTTTATGGAAATTGATTTTTTTCACGCCAAGTAATTTTCTGGCTATTTCTGCCGTTTCTTTGGCTCGCAAGAAATCAGAGGAATAGATAATAACATTAGAGTCCAACAGTTTGCTTTTTTTACTTTTTGAAATAGAGTTTTTAACTTGTCTTCTTCCTTTTTTTGACAACCCAAAACTTACAACTCCCTCTTTGGGATGACTTAACAAAATATCTGCAACATTAGCTTCGCTTTCTCCGTGTCTAATAATAAAATATCTATTTTTGAGTTTTTTCGGTAATTTCATTTTTATTTACACTATAACAAAAATTTCTCATTTTTAGGAGCTTTCAGTATATTTTTGCAAAAAGCTCGAACATCCCACATTCCCTTTTTGAAGTTATAACCTTGCAAAAATAAAACACCACATAATTAGCAGTGTTTTGAGTCTGAATCTCGTTTGCGGAGGAGGTGGGACTCGAACCCACGAACCCCGTGAGGGGTTCCAGTTTTCAAGACTGGTGCAATAGCCGCTATGCGACTCCTCCATGTGCGGAGAGGGTGGGATTTGAACCCACGGACCCCTTACGGGGCACAGGTTAGCAACCTGTTGCTTTAGACCGCTCAGCCACCTCTCCAATTTATTTATTTTACCTTAAAAATTTGCTAAAGTCAATTTGAAAAATAATTAATTTTGTGATATTCTAAATAAATAAAATAGATAGACGTCGGGTGTCTATCTAATCCTATGGAAAACAATCAAAAATTCGCGTGCGCGATAAACTGCATGGATGGAAGAGTCCAGGACGCTGTGAAAAATTATATGAAAGAAAATTACAGCGTTGATTATGTTGACATAGTTACAGAGCTAGGACCGAATAAAATTTTGGCAGATAATGCAGATAAAATTATAATTGAAAACATTAAAAAAAGAGTTGAGGTTTCGGTTAATCATCACGGATCTAAAGTTGTGGCGATTGCAGGACACTTCGGATGCGCGGGAAATCCAGCGGAAAAAGAAGTCCAAATGGGACACCTTAAAAGAGCAGAAGAAGTTGTGAAATCATTTGGATTTGATGTTGAGCTTGTCTTATTGTGGGTGGATGGCAACTGGCAAGCAGCGGAAAAAATTGCTTAAAAAGAATTTTTTTATCCTTCGCGGGCGAGGCAGATTCCCCAAACGCTTTTGGCGCCCGCGTCTCGAAGGACGCGGGCGCATTCTTGCATTGTAGAGCCGGTAGTATAAACATCGTCAACTAAAAATACTTTTTTTCCAGCTAATTCGGCTGGTTTTTTAATTGCGAATGCGCCTTGTAAATTTTTTCCTCTCTCTTCTTTTGACAATTCCATCTGCGGTTTTGTGGATTTTGTTTTTATTAAAACATCGGAAAGGACAGGAACTTGCAAGACTTTTGATAATTCTTTTGCCAATTCTTCAGATTGGTTATAGCCACGGGATTTTAACCTCTTTTTGTCCAAAGGAACAG
>Ga0209210_1002583_pt1 | contig 13020 bp, 13 predicted proteins | sample RifGroA1_FD_183991 | JGI IMG/M metagenome (GOLD analysis project Ga0209210, IMG submission 183991) | Contaminated groundwater microbial communities from Rifle, Colorado, USA - Rifle Groundwater A1 (SPAdes) (version 2) | ecosystem: Environmental > Aquatic > Deep subsurface > Groundwater >...
CAGGGCGAGTCAACAAGTGAAAATTCAGAAGTCAAGAGTCAAGACTTAACTGAAAGTCAAAATTCGGCTACCAGTTCCACAGACTCAGAGTCTGCCACAGTTTTAGCCAGCCGCCAATTTTCAATTTCAAAATTTATGAGTTTGGCGCTGGTTGGTTTTGTATTTATGCTGTTTGCTATAGAGGTTGCGGTGGCTTCTAAAAAATCCCATTTGAGCGTTAGAAGTTCAACTTTGGCTCACTTGGGTTTGCTTGGTTTAGTTCTGTTTGCGCTTTGGTATGCTGTGCAAGGATCAGTAATTTAGTAAAGTGATTAGGGATTAGGGTAAAGTGTACAGCGTAAAGTGTAAAGTGATCAGTGTACAGTGATCGGGGAACTATGAACTATGAACAAAAGACCGAATAAAAGTTTCGATAATATCTGGCATTTCGTTTTATATCTTGGTTTTGCAATCGGCTTGGTCGGGATTTATTTTTCAAAGTTCGATGCCCGCAGGCAGTTTACAGTTTTATTGTTAATGATTGCTTATTATCTAATTTGGGGTTTTGTGTTCCACCACTTAAGACGAGATGCAACAAGATGGTTAATGTTTGAATATCTGCTGATTGGTTTAATTGGTCTTCTGGCGGGCTTTTTGATTTTTCTCTTATAAAGAGAAAAGTATGATGTATTAAGTATTGTGGGGATGGTTGCTTGCAGATTTAATAAGACCGTTTACTAATTTGCTAACAATGATCGATTTATTAAATAATTCCTCGAATTCTTTATTAGAAATATATTGCAAATCTTTGGCAATTATAATTTGATTTTGAGCTTCTGTTAGTGATCCAAGCGCCATCCTGTAAAACTGAATTTTTTCTTTGGAACTTCTCCTTGAGAATCCTTCCGCGATATTGCTAGTAATTGAAACAGCGGCTCTTCTAATCTGGTTAGTTAACCCAAACTTTTCAGTTGTCGGAAACTTTTTAGTCAGTTCATATACTAGCAGTACAAGATTATGTGCTTCTTTCCAAGCATTAAGATCTGTAAAAGTTTCTATTTTCATCGACGCAAGTATACGTAATACTTTATACAAAATACAATATACTTTTTATCGAGGCTATCAGGGATTGATAACGCAGTAGCTGCGTTGCGATGCAGGTTCACAAGGTAATTTGCCTTGCTGGACACAAGTTTGTGCACCCCCGGGTGTACAATACTCCGGATCTTTGCTATTTTCCAAACCGGCGCTGAGTTTATAAGTCAAAATGGGTCCGGACGGTGACGAAGCCTGATAATAATAGGTGTGGTTGATCGTTCCGATTGTTGCGTTGATAGGGTCTTTGGGTAGAGGATTCATATAGGTAATAGTTCCACATTTAAAGTTACCTCCCCATTGTATTCCACCAGATGGGCATTTTATTAACCCACTGGCATCGGCTTCGGGATATGTTCCGTTATCCTGCAAATAAAGTTCAAGAGCCTGTTGAATTGATTTAACATCACTTTTTCTTTTCGAATCGCGGGATTTTTGCTGGGCGTTTGTCCAGGAAACGGTGGCTGTTGCTACCAAAATGCCGATAATGGAAATTACAATAAGCAGCTCGATTAAAGAAAAGCCTAGGCGTCTTTGACGCCAGTTCTTAGTTATTAGTCCATAGTTCATAGATTTCTTACTATGATCTACGATCACTGATCTCAGAACTTTAAGGAAGGGCAGTTTCATTTCCTCTATAGTATCAATTATTAAAGGCATTGTGTCAATTAAAACTATGAAATTACGTTTAAAATGAGTTTTTCCGAAACGGGATCGGTTAAGTATAGATAGCTTCGGACGAAACGTGATCGGACATTATCGGATTATCCGGAGAGGCATGATTTATAGCGATGCTTAGTCATACTGTATAATGATCCGGATCGGGGTATGGCGCAGTGGTAGCGCGCTTCGTTCGGGACGGAGAGGCCGCTGGTTCGAATCCAGCTACCCCGACTTCGACTTATAGTTGACATTATATCTTGGCAAGTTTTAAGCTGGAGGTAGAGGTATATATGCCTGCCAAGAAAAAAGCTTCGAAAAAAGCTACCGCTAGTACACCTAAAAACTCTTTTGCCACTTTTCTTTCCGACCCTTTGATTGCCACCGCCTTAATAGTTTTTGCGCTAATTGCTTTGGTGCTTTCGATTTTGGAGTTTACCGAAGCTATCGCTATTTAATATGGCTATTTTAAATTCAGCAACCGTAGGCGGGCAAATCAATCTGGCGGGGGACTCCCATCTTCGAACCGGCGGTAAAAAATTCACTCTGGTTATGCAGCTTTCAATTGCACTATTTACAGTGTCACTGGTCTGGTTTTCATTTGTTTACTATCCAAAAGCCGTTGACAAGTTTCAAAAAGTCGGATTGCCGCAGGGCAAAGTGATTGCAGAAGCAGAAGCATCTGCCGGATTTCCGATTGAAACTGGGCAATTCCGTATAGTTTATGAGCGAGAGCCAAACGTCTATTATGCATTTATTGAAGGCGAAAATATTGCCGAATATGCCGACAATAAAAACAGCGCAACATTGAGCATAAAAAGCGCGCTGGGGTTAACTTCTGTGTGCGAACTGAATATTGTTTATGTTTCTACAGCAGAGCTGGAAGTTCCCCAAGACCTCAAAAGTCCTGCAAATTGCAAATAGAGGTAGGTATCAGGTTTTAGGTTTTAGGTAATAGGTCCACTATTTTTTTGCTATAATTTCCCTAGAAAATAATTTGCGTCCCCGTAGCTCAACGGACAGAGCACAGGTTTCCTAAACTTGGGATGAAGGTTCGATTCCTTCCGGGGATACCGAGTCTGAGATCGTTCGATCCTGAGGATCTCAGATCCGATGGACTCTCAGAGTCGAACGACGAAGTCGAAGGGCTCGAACAATAAAGGTTTTCAGCAGACTTAACTAAACATATGATTGACAAACGGATTCTTTTAATTCGCACCATCGGTAATTTTTTGGTACTGGGTTCAATAACCGGCTTAATTTTTACTTTCTGGCCGATTATGGGCGCCTTTGCCAAGCACAATATAGATAATTTGCGAGGCCAAAGGTATGAGGCTGCGCCGATCGCTACCTCCGATACCGAAAGTTTTGGATCGCTTTTAGGCCGCGAAGACCCGAATTTAAAAATTTTAATTCCTAAAGACCCTAATTTTTCGATAATTGTGGAAAAGATTGGTGCTGATGCGCCGATAATTCCCAACGTTGATGCTACTAACAAAGCGATTTACACTGATGCCTTGAAGCGGGGAGTTGCCCATGCTTTAGGATCGTCATTTCCGGGCCAACCCGGAGTCACCTATTTGTTCGCGCATTCTACCGATACTATTTTTAACGTGCCCCGCTTTAACGCCATCTTTTATCTTTTAAATGATATGGTAGCGGGCGACAAAATTGTAGTGTTTTTTGACAATAAGCGATTCGATTATATAGTAACTGAAACCAAAATCACCGAACCCGAAGACGTTTCCTATTTTACGATGAAAACAGCAGAGCAGATTTTGGTTATGCAAACCTGCTACCCGCCGGGAACTACATGGAAGCGGTTTTTGGTTATTGCCAAGCCGGCTTTAGGAACTGCAAATTCAAAGTAGCCCCGACTTTCTTAATTACAGCTGTTGACAAGAACTCTCTGATTTTTCAACAATGAAGTTGTGAGACTTAAATATAAACTCGGGATAACATTGCTAGAGCTTTTAATAACGATAGCTATTCTGGGAATTTTGGGTTCCGGTGTTATGATTATAATCGGCAGGAATTCACCAGCCAAAGCCCGTGATGCAATCCGTAAAGCCGATATTAAGAATATTGCCGGGGCAGTAAACGCTTACTACTTCAGCAACAATAATTCATTTCCTCCGCCAACAGCTGGAAATGTCTTTACTTCATCAGCAGGCGGTGAGTGGATACCCGGACTTACCAAAGAAATGAAAACAATACCTGTTGACCCAAAGCAGGCAGGAGTCTTTGTCTATCTGGCCGGTTTAATTAAGGCAATATTTTTAGAAACATTTCAGGATACCTCCATAGATATTGCGGCCCAAAGCGGATCCTTTCCTTATGTATGTCCCACATGCACTGCAACCTCGCTGGAAACGTCGTCTGTTACCAGTCACGATGTTAGCCTACCTAGTGGTATCGTCTCAGGCGATCTGCTGATCGTCAAGTTCACGACCAGCGGGGGTGATGGTAGTACGACAATTACCTGGCCACCAGGATGGACGCAGTTTTTCAACGTAGCCGTAGAGAACGGCACACGTGTAAGGTTGGCGGCTGCGTATCGACAGGCCGATGGTACAGAGGGCGCTACGATTATCGTCACAACTAGTCGTAGTGGAGATTCAGCCCATCACGCCTACCGTATCTCCGGCGCGGAAAATCCTGCGGTACAGCCACCGCAAGCATCAGCGGGCGCCACAGGCAACAGCAACAGCCCCGATCCAGATAGTCTGACGCCTACAGGTGGGGCGAAGGATTATCTCTGGCTAGCTATAAGCGGCCACGATGACGGGAATGATGGTTATATACTGCCCGCACCTACTACTAACTACACCAACCTACTCGCCAATGAGTCCAGTGGGGCTGCTGGTGTCAGCGCGGGTAGCGCACGACGGGAGCTCAACGCTGCCAGTCAAGATCCAGGCGCGTTTACTCTGGATGATACTAATACTCACTACTGGGTTGCTGCCACGATTGCCGTGTACCCTGCACCGCCACCGCCAACTGCAGACATTGACGCAAATACGGAAGATGGGCCGATTGAAGTTACTTCAGGTACCGATGTTACACTTTCATGGAGTTCTACAGACACAGGTTGTCTTGTTACGCCAGGGAATTGGTCAATAGGCGATACGCCCCAAATAGTAAATATCACTTCAGACGTAATTTATAATTTGGATTGCGACACTGCATCAGATTCTGTCACTATCAATATTTCAGCTGGAGGCGGTGGAGAAGGAGCCGCTATTTGTCCTTATCGGTATGAGACAACAACAGACAGACAGGATTTCATTTTATGGGGTTGTCTGGAATTGTTCTATGATGAACACGTTTTTAATATTAACAATCCCGGTGACCCCAATAACGCCCGAGCTCCATGTCCCAAAACAGCAAGCTGGAAGGCTCCAGCTTATCTAGAGACGCTTAAAGAGGCCGATTCTCGTTACAATTACAACTTCTGCATCGAATCGCGGTAAGATTTACTTTAAGTTAATACTGTAAAGGTTGGCAGGTGTGCCTTCTTGCTGGGTGAGTTTGGTCAGCAAAATTATGCGAAAGCCGGCAGGGTGGGCAAAGACAAAGCCATTTTCAAAGTTTCCGGTGAAGATTGCGGTCTTGTTTTTGCCGTCGGTTTCAACTACCGAAATCTGGTTTTTTTGGGCGACAACCAAATGCTGGGAGTCGGGATACCAGGAAATGCTTTCGAGGTCATCAAGTTGGGGCAAGTCGAAATCAATCGTCTGGTCTAAATCGTAAACATTCCAGCTGCCGTCCTGATGCAGGTAAAGAATTTTCTTTTCATCAGGCGAGAATATCAGGCCATCGGGGAAATAGTTGACAAGGCCGGCAGATGTAAACTGGCCGACATTTTTTTGCAGATCTGCTTCAGCTGTTGCAATTTTGACTTCGTCTGGCGCCAGAATGCTTAGATTCTGGGAACTAAGTTCAAGTTGATTTTTCCAGCTTGCTATGGTGGCGTTTAGAGAGGCGGTAATGTCACGAAGTTCCTGGCTAGTGTCGCGAGCATTGAGGATAATGTTAGCGGTTGCCTGCCCGTTTTCATCTTCAAACCGGGCGATGAATTCATCGGAGTTTGGATTCCAGATAAATTTAGCTTTTGAAAAGTCGAACTTCGCGGAGTTGGCGGCAAGCACGCGCGGATTTTGGCGAAAGGCAAAAGGGCTGTCGACCAGCGGCAGCATTAAAGCGCCTCCTAATTCACCCGGCACGCCGAAAACGATTTTGGAATTGTCCGGTGAAAGAGTCGGATTAAATGCTCCGCTTGAAGTTAAAGGTTTGATTTCAGGCGCCTGCGGGAAAAGAAGGGCATTTATTTGTGATACTAGATCCGCCCTGACAAAGACTTCTTTTTCCCAAGAGAAATAGCCTTCTTTCTGGATTTTGACTTTGTAGATGCCCGGATCTAAAAAACCAATAGTAGTGTCGGTCGCGCTCATCAGGCGATCATTCAGGTAGACTGAAGCGCCTTCGGGGGTAGAATTGGCAACTATCTGGCCGGTTCTGTCGATTCCGCGAGTTGTTAAGTTAGGTTTAAAACCGCGCGCCCAAAAAATTACCACAACGGCAATAATGAGCAAAACGACGGCGACAGTTACGCTAAATAATGTGCGGTATTTGCTTAAAGGTTCCATTAATATCGGATTTTAGCAGAGAGAAAATCAAAGCCGCAAGATCACAAAATTTTACTCAAAATTGGACAAAGGATTTTGATGTATAGATCTATCTTTATGATATATATTGAGACACTTAACTTGCAGTAGCGTGGTAGAATTTACGCAACTCGTGGAAAAAGCTCAAATCCTTCGGCAGTTTTTAATAGTTGTTTTAACCATTGTAAGCTATTTTTATGCTGGTCATTTCTTTAGTTTATCGGCAGAAACTGGTAACCTTGCGCCTAACCCATCTTTCGAGACAGGGGTAAGTGTTCCTGACGGTTGGGTTACTCTTACCCAAGGTTTCGGCTGTAACTACACAACAACTCCGCCAGCACTTACATATGATTGGGATAGTACTCAGGCTCACAGCGGTACGCGTTCGGTAGCTTTGAAGAACATATCGTGGCCTAACGGATATACTATTATTCCCGGTGGTTGGATATCTTCCGACTTTATCCCTGCGCTTCCGTATCCACAGGAATACGAAGTGTCTGTCTGGGTTGTAGGAACTAGTTCAAATGTTAATCTTCGACCGCTTCTCATTGTTTGTGAATATAATGAAGCTGGAAATATTCTTTGGGGAAATGCGTATTCCTCCACATATCTTCCGGGGACAAATTGGATCAGAATTTCTGTAAACCTGAGAGGACACGGCAGTTTATCGAAAATAAAGTTAGGTTTTGGTGTCAAATGCTCATCAAGTGCAGCTTGTTCCGGCTCACTTTGGTTCGATGACGTGAGTCTAGTAATGACTGGTAAAATTACCGCCCACAAATTTGAAGATCTTGACAGCAATGGGCAGCAAGACTTAGGTGAGCAGAATTTGTCAGGTTGGGGAATGACTTTGTTTCGTGGTAGTGGATGCAGCGGAGACGTTATAAGTTGGGGCAATACTGATGCCAGCGGCAATCGAACATTTGCTGGAAGATTTTCTTACTTGCCACTTGGGGAATATTCGGTTGCCGAAACCATGCAGGATGGTTGGGATAATACAACGCCTCTTTGTCAAAATGTCAGCTTGGTAGCCGGTCAAACTCCGCAAGTCAACTTTGGTAATGTCCAGAGTACAGGGCCAATTGTTCCATATTTTAGCCAGATAGATTCTTTGTGGGGGTCGCAAGAATATGATCATGCAAACTCGCTTAATCTTTGGTGTGGAAGCACTATCGCCCAGTGCGGCTGCGCTGTAACTTCAGCTGCGATGCTCTTGAAGTATTATGGAGTTGACAGAAGCCCAACCGGCGAGCCAACGACTCCTGCGACTCTGAATAATTGGTTGAAAGATCAGCCCGATGGATATCTAAATGGTGATACTAACTTTCAAGCAATTACTAGATATGCGGAAGATGCAAATAAAATTTTTGGGACTCCCAAAATAGACTACTTAGGGCGTATCAACCGTCAGGATTTTTCTATATTAAATGAGGATCTCAATTTAAATAGACCAGTAATTCTTCAGGAGCCTGGGCATTTTATCGTAGCTACAGGAATCCAAGAGTCTATTTACAAGATTAATGATCCCAGATCGATAACTAATACGACCTTACAGAGTTACAACAATAGCTTCCAAACAATGAGACGTTACTCATTAACTAATACAAATTTAAGTGCAATTTTAATATCAATACCAGCTTCAGGAAGTATTCTCTTAATTGATTCTCAGGGTAGAAAACTAGGTCAAGATCCTGCTACAGGTGAAGTTTTCAATCAAATTCAAAATGGGAATTACTATTTCCAAGAACCAATTACAGATGATGATACCATAGGAAATACGGCGATTCCGCCTGAAGGGAGTGGTAATTACTATATTGAGATTCTAGACTCGCAAGAAGATAGCTACACAATCCAAGTTGCAGGTGAAAATCTAAATGCATTTTTCTTTGGGTACGATCAGAATGGAGATGTTAGCGGTGGATCGTTCAATATAAATGGTGAAGAAGAATTTGAGTTAGGTTATTCTTCAGAACCAGGTTCGCAAATTGAAGTTACTCAAATTGTCGATATCGATATTAAACCAGGTAACGACACAAATTCTATCAATTTAAAAAGCAACGGTGTAGCGCCTGTAGCAATTTTAACAACACCTGGTTTTGATGCAACCCAAGTCGATGTATCAACCATAAAATTTGGATCTAGCCAAGCTACAGAAATTCATGGTAAGGGCCATGTTGAGGATGTTGATAAGGATGGAGATATAGATCTTGTCTTGCATTTCAGAACTCAAGAAACTGGAATTGAAAATACTGATGCTCAGGCTTGTCTAACTGGAACAACGTTAGATGGCAAATTAATTCAAGGTTGTGACTCGATAAAGGTTGTGAGCGGATAAAACTATTTAGTATGGAATAACTCTACTTTCAGTGGTGGATTACCCGTGCTTGTCGGAACACTATCTGGAACATATCTTCGTATAACTATATACTTGTTATCTTTCTTATACGAATTTGTACTACTGTAAACCCCTTCTGCGGTCACAAGAATATCCCAGTCATTATTTTGTAGGCTTTCATCATAAAAACCTATGACTTGCAAACTCATATCATCAGTGGTGTTTTCTGATTCAATTAAACACCCACTCATTTTTCTAGAACCCTCTTCTCCCAGCGGTATTTCGTATTCAGTAACTTGTGTTTTTTCCCAAGTTATTCCTTCATCGTATAAAGGTGGGATGTCACTGTTTCCTTTGATTAGTACCTCACAAGGATCGGATGCAGTATTAGTTGGGGGACTTGAAGCCACCTCAGTAGTTGCTGAAGGTGCTTTCGATACTTGAGTTGTTGGGCTCGGTTGGGGAACTTGTTTAGTTTGGAAGTTTTGATAAAGGAAAAGTCCGCTGACACCAAAAACTAAAACTACCAGCGGTACGATTAACAATTTCCACATCAAATTTAATATAACATACACTTATCGTTCCTAAAACCTGATAACTTTTCCTCAAGCCAAGTGTTAATATTATCTATTCCGATCCCGTTTCGGCTAGGCATGGTAAGTTAGATTTTACCTATTGACGATCCCGTTTCGAAAGGGTATTTTACTGTTATGAGAAAAACTCCACTTGTTAAAGGAAGTTTTTACCATATTTTTAATAGGGGCGTTAATAAAGGTGACGTCTTCTTTAGTGAAGCAGATTATAAGCGATTTTTAGATGCGGCACTGCACTACAAAGAAAATAACAGTAAGTTTAGTCTAAGAGACAAAAATTCTTCTCCAACAATTTCCGATCCCGTTTCGAAAAAGCAGGGAGAAGCAAAAGTTCAAGTATTAGCTTATTGCTTGATGTCGAACCATTTTCACTTTCTGGTTAAACAATTGACAGATTCGGGGATAACCGAGTATTTTCGGCGACTTGCAAACGGGTATTCCCATTACATAAACATTAAATACAAAAGAGTGGGACCCTTATTTCAAGGAAGATTTAAAAGTGTTTTTGTTGAAACGGATGAACAATTGATTCATCTCTCGCGCTATATTCACTTAAACCCAGTAGTCTCGCATTCGGTGAGTGATCCTATGCTTTACCGATGGAGTTCGTATAGGGCTTATTTAGTAGAGGGGATTGATAGTTTAACTGACAGTGTTGAACAAATTTTAGGACATTTTAAATCGAGGAAAGATTATGGGCAATTTGTCCTAGACCAAGTTGATTATGGAAATGAACTCGAGAAGATTAAGCACTTGGCTTTAGAAAATTGAGATGTCTTGCGATATTACTAGATATTACGAAACGGGATCGGTTGTGCGTGGGTATCAGTAATTCAAAGCTGGACGAAACGGGATCGGTCGGGAGATTTTTCCGCTGAAAATTGCTTCGTGGGTATATAATATAGGTGTTCTAAATAGGTGTCCAATTCTGCCCATTGTTTGTGAGGTAGAGACAATGGAGCGAGAAATTTTCAGCCTTAGGGCAAACCTAGAATCGACCTCTAAAAAATCCCCTGACAGGAGACTGTTATCTGACAAGCAATTAGCTATAGGTCTTTCTGCTGCTATAGCTATAGGTTTGGCATGGAGGAATCATCAGGCAAATCTTCAAAGAATTGCCGAAAGCGAACGGCCTACTGTATTAAAAACACGCAGAAAAAGGCCTGAATTAGCCAATACGCTGGCCCTTTTAACACTTTCTCTCGGAGCATCGTTATTATCGGCGGGCGATTCATCGGCACAACATGTAATAGAAAATAATCCAAGGGTAGTAGATACCGATAGATCAAATCCAAATGAAATTGAAATTGCAAATGCGGTGACTTTAGAAATGCCTTCTAAACTGGATTTTGCCTCTATAGCAACTCCCGTTCAGCAGTCAGCGGTTGAGCCTTTTACACCAACCATGCAGCCTATTGGAATTCCAAGTCTGGTTGTAACAGAAGCCATAGAAGCTAAGGTCAACTCTGAGCCGATCAAGGTTGAAATGCACTCTTGCCCAACTGGCTGGCCTCTGGAAAGTGGGGAAATCTCCCAAGGTCCATTGGGTGGTACATCGCACTATCGCTTATATCCTAGCGAGCGGGCTATTGATATCGCAGCCGATACCGGATCGGCGGTGTTTGCAACTTTTGACGGACAGGTTGTGACAGTAAACTTTGATATAACCAATAATTACGGCATCTATGTTGATGTTAAGGGCGAGTGTAACGGTGTCCCGTTTACTGCCCGCTGGGCGCATTTAAGTGCGGTTGCCGACGATGTTGTTGCCGGCGTTGAAGTTGCAAATAGACAAGTTGTCGGAGCAGTTGGCAATACAGGCAGAAGTGATGGCGCCCATCTTCACTACGCTTTTTTTAATCTTGAAATGGCAGCACCGAATGTACCGCTGACTGTTGTTAGCTACGAGTGTGATAGCGATAGCCAGATCAAGTGCGGAGTCGTATGGTAATTAATTCTGCTGAAAACCTCAGTCAAACTGTCATTCTGGGGAGTAAAACGACTCCAGAATCTAATCATAGTAACGATTCTGGACAAGCCAGAATGACAAACTGATCGATTGGCTTAGCAGCCTTTTCTCACCAGTCTACGGCTAACAGGTTTTTAGCAAACTGGTAACTGGTTGCTTGACACTTTTTCACCTATAACTTAATCTGAAATTAGAGGAAATTTTTCCTTCAAGCACGATATGCCTGCTCCAACTCCCACAAGTGGGAACACTCAAGGCGAACAAGCTGCCGCAAGTTCGCCAAATTCTGCACCCTCAGTCTTCAACAAAATCCCGATTCTTAACAGCCAAAGCAGGTCGTTTTTCCTGTTTTTGGTTTGTGGTGCTGCGATTATCGGGCTGGTTGTTGTTTTCTTCTTGCTAAAGGGAAGTTTTGAGCCTTCCGAGAAAAAAATAGATCCTAATTCGCCGGCGGCAACGGTAAACGGGGAAGTGATTACTCTCGGCGAATATCAGGAATTACTAGATTGGCAAAGAAATTTCTACGAAAATGTTTACTTAAAACAAGAAGGGGCAACTCTGCCCGAAGGTTTTTTAGAAACCCTCGACGAATTTATATTAGAGCAAATGATTACTGATGAGCTTCTGGACCAGTTTGCCAAAAGCAAAGGAATTGATGTAACAGAAGAATGGATTCGGGGAGAACTTGAAGAAAATGTGGTAAAGCCTCAATTTAACGGGGACTGGACGGTTTATGAAAAAGATTTAGTTGAAAAGCACAACGGTTCTCTGGAAATGGTTTATCGAAGTGTTAAACGCGATATTGTGAGTAGAAATATTATAAAAAGTGAAAATATTGTCCAAGGAGACTTTGATCAGTGGGTGGACGATTTGAAAAAACGTTCACAAATTGAATACAAATTAAAAAATGACTTAGATGAAACTAGTAGTTAGAATTTGCTTGCCTCTGTTCGTATTAGCGGTATTCGGCGGACTTTTTCTTTTTGCTGCTCCTTCCGATACCTTTGCTCGAGATCCGATTTCAGGCTGTGCAAGCTTTGGAGATGTTACTAATGACGGGGTGATTACCAGTGCTGACAGCTCGTATATTCTTAGCAATCTTCTGGGTCAAAGTCCCGGAGGGGGCTTAGCTTCAATTAGGGCTGATGTGGATGATGATGATGCAATAACTTCCGTTGATGCACAGTGGGTTTTGAATTATGCAAATTTTACGCCTGGTTGGGATCCTTTTCCTGTCTGCAATGGTAAAAAACTTAATGCCCCCCAGTGTAGCCCAAGCGGAGACGTTTATGCGATAGGTCAAGATTTAAATAAAATCTCAGCTTTTGACCCGCTCTACGTTTTAGAAGATGAAGCTCACTTAGGGACACCTTTAACTTGGCAACAAAGGGAACAGGGGGATGTTCTCAATCACGGATCACCTGTTCATATACCAAGCAACCCAACATATGATCGTGACCTAGATGCACTTAATTCGGCCGACGCATTGAAGATTTTTCAGTATAAAGCCGGTTTACTCTCTCCCGCCCAATTTTATTATTGTCCATTTATAGAAGTGTACAGTACAGGTGCCAGTAATGTGATTATTACTGGTTCAAGGCCAAATACTGGTGGAACAACGTATTATAAAACTCCTCCTACTGCATGGACTTATCTGGATACTACAATATCCACCACTTTAACAGCTCCGGTTATTTCCGGTTTCAATTTTGTTTCGTGGAC
>Ga0209210_1002584_pt1 | contig 13018 bp, 9 predicted proteins | sample RifGroA1_FD_183991 | JGI IMG/M metagenome (GOLD analysis project Ga0209210, IMG submission 183991) | Contaminated groundwater microbial communities from Rifle, Colorado, USA - Rifle Groundwater A1 (SPAdes) (version 2) | ecosystem: Environmental > Aquatic > Deep subsurface > Groundwater >...
TATTACTCAGTTCTGAATTCAAGCCTTCATTAATAAAGTAATCATAAACCCCTCCTTCTAAACTCTGAGATTCTAAGTTTGTTTTCAATCCACTTAACATCTGATACTCTTTTATGTCTCTTTCCTGATAAATAAATTGTTCATTCCCTTTGGAATCTTTAAACTTAAAATCATCTTTTTTAAAATCAAATTCACTCAGACCATTAACTTTATCATTTGCATCCTCATACGAATCCATTAGATTATTAATCTGCTCTCTATTCTTGAAGATGCATTCGTCATAACTTCCATAATCTTTTCCACTTCCACTATTAATGCTGCAGAACTCTTTCATACTTCCTTTTCCATTAATTCCATTCATGACGGCGTTCCTGGCAGTTCTCTGATCTGGTGTAAAAATATTGTACAAAGTAAACAATCCCCAGAAACTCCAGCATAATTTATTTCCAATTTGGATTATATTGTCTAATTTATCAATAATGCCGCTCAAATCTTTTATAGCCTTTTCAGTCCAATTTATTTGAGAATCAATCTGTTCATCACTGAATTTAATTCCATAATCCTCAATACCTATATGAGCCATAAAATTGCTCTCTGATAAAGCTCTTCCAGTGCCGGGAAGAATAGTCAAATAAGCTTCTTCAAAAGATTCTATATTTTCAAGAGTTACAGTAAATGTTTTGCCCTCTGCCAAAAATAAAGCTTCTTCATTATTCAAATATAATCTTTCAGTTCTCTCGGAATTTTCACCATCAAACTTAGCTTTAACATTAACATAATTCAAACCAATTTCATCAATATACCATTTAGTTTTCTGATTTTTATCATCATTTAAAAAACTTCCAGTAGAAAGTTTGGAAACATAACTTCCAGATCTTATTGAAACTTGGGTTTCATGTCCCTTATTCAATTCTATAGATTTCAAAGTTAGTTGAATATTTTCATCTTCCAAATATACCGCTGGTTCCTGAAGATCATTCTCAAAATCCGCAAGTTCAGCTAATTTGTCCTTGGCATATCCATGGTAACTATTACCATAAGGAATAGACTCGAAATTATTTCTAGCCTCAGTGTAATCGCCTAGATTCATATAATTTAAACCTAAATAATAATGAACCAATCCAGAATTGGTGTCGTCCCCATACTTAATTAAATAATCTTTAAGTTCATTGATTGAAGTGCATAATAATTTTTTATAATCGGTGTTTTCATTGACCTTTTCCAGTTCAACAACATCACTTTCTGAACAAACATCTTTAGGTTCTTCCTCATCTGTTTCTTGATCAACCAAAACTTGTTCTTGAGAAATAAGAATAGATGGAACAGTTAATTGTCCGAAAGTATACTTGTCTCTATCATCAAGTATATTCTGGATATGTAGGTTTCCTCCACTTCCTCCTGTATACGCTGTAAGACTTTCTTTTAATTGGGCATCTGTCTTACCCTTAACAGCTCCAAGTTTACTTAAATAATAAATAGTCATTTCAATGTTTTTCACAGGATCAAAACGGTCGTTAGGGTCGCCATCCCCCCCATACAATTCTTTAGATAATTGTTCAGCAGTGCTTCTAGTAATCTGCCCATAGCCATACGCACTCAATTCCATTACATATTGATCCTGTTCTGAAGGTGGCGAGTTTTTAAAATTTTCAGGAATTCTTGCCAAACCAGGACCATTCCATTGCATTTTCCAGATTCCTTCTCTGTTAATAAGCCCAGCAACCAAATAAGGATTAACATCATATTGTTCGGAATAAAATTTAATTAAATCACCAATTAAATCACCAATTGTATCAACTTCAGAAGGTAAAGCCACGGTAACTCCTTTGCTTCCATAAGTTCTATACAGAGTATTTACATTTCCTTTATTATCCTCTAAATCAACGATTTCATAAAGTTGATTGCCAGCAAACTCTTTTCTAATGTCCTTAACAACCCAGCTAGAACCGTAATAAATCGGAGAGCCTTCAACGATCCATTTAGTTTCAATTTTTCCGTCTCTGACTATTTCTATTTCAGCTTTATCCTGGTAAGTTGTTATTTTATTCAGCATAACTCTAAACCTATTATTCTGCAACGTCTCTCCATATCTTAATAAAATGGGATAACTTTCATCATCTTCATCTAATGTAAATTTGCTGACTGGCCTCAAGAATCCATCATAAACCACAATTACTGCTTTGCCATTATCAATTTTCTCAACTCGAATATAGCCGCTTCTTCCCCAAAAGCTTCCAGTGGGATTTGTCTTCCATTGTTCTTCATTCAAATTTTCCCCCAAAACCAAATCTTGTGCTCCAAAATCCCCAAAAGCATTATCAAGTTCAAACTCAATCCTTGCGCTTAAATTCAAGTCAATCATATCAGGAAGATCGTTGTTATTTGTTATTTTTTTCAAATTAACAATCAAATATCCTAAATTATAAAACCTATTATCAGAGGTATATTCACTTCTCAACGGCTTTATATAATTTATTCCGGAAACATACTGAGATCCAGGACCAACGGGAATAACCTGCATGTTTTTAATCTTAGGCAAGCCATAGAGAGGTGCCTGTTCTAAATCAGATCCTATGCTTCCTCCCAAGGTAGTTCCTTTAAGATAAATATAAACAGGAACATTCTGGTCGTTCAAAACACTTGCAGGAACTATGGTTGGCTCATAGCCTGCAACCTCAACATAGATAGACTCTCCTGTCAGCTCTCTTCCAAATAAGTCCTGATTATCTTCTTGTTGAATTGGAAGCAGGCTATTTGCTGCAAAAGCCAGATCACTGCTAAGGAACATGATTACAATCAATAGTGAAATTATTTTTTTATTCATATTTTGGATACCTGAAGTCTTTAATTAAAGACCCTCCCTCTATTTTGTCAAATATGTCCTGGATTTCCTCATTGTTGTCTGGGATTCCATAAACATTTATGTAAAATGTAATACTGCTCTTGGAGTCATCAGGATTAAAGTCAAATTCAAAGTTATTGCCGCCGATGACCACAGCATCAAGATCAAATCCCCCTATGTCAATGTCAATGCATCTCTCCTCATTGAATATCAACCCCAAAAGTCCTGGTTTTGGAACTGATGTGCACTCTCTTATGTTTTGTTTTGGAATATTAATTTTTTTGTTTTTTGTGATTATGCTTGAAACTTCATAGATTCCCTCAGCAAGTTCAACTGCTTCAGATCCTTTTTCCAGTGAGGTTGAATAATCTTCTTGTTTGAGTAAGATTATTGCATCTTCGTCATCAAGAATGCCCCTCTCAACCCCATTTTCAATTATCCTGATTTCAAAGTTTATACTGCTGATCTTATCAAGGAGCAGGATGTTCTGGGTTTCTCTGTTTGTGGATGTTAACAGCTCAGCTTTTTTGTACCCATCCTTCTGGGCAATTATCAGCCCATTCATGCACTGGGGGAAATTATCAAATAAATATCCGCTTGAATCTGTGAAGCCTATGTCGCACGTAGTGTCAAAACATTTGAAGTTGATTTCTGCATTCCCTACATTTGTATTCACCTGTGTTGGCATTATTTTATTTAAACATAGCTGACTCTCCTGTGCCTTCAGCGTGCCCTGAACAAGATTATTCTTGGCCTGGTTGTGCTTTATCAAAGTCTGATATGCAAATATGAAATCAACGTCGGAGCTAAGTTTTACCATAACAGGATACTTGACATTGTAAATGAATTTGTAGTCATTGACGCAGAGCACGCTTCTCAAAAACGAGCCCGCAAGCGAATTTCCAGTAATCTCATTTCCCTTAAGTATTTCCTCTTCATCAACGACTTCAATGTCTGTTGGCCACTCCCTGTTGTAGCTGAATGAAACCTCACTCTCATAATCTGCATCAATGGAGAAGTACTTGTTTTCCTTGCTTCCATACTTAAATGTGTTCAATTCCAGAATTTTCTTGAAGTCTTCAATCACTTTCTTCTTGCTCCAAATTTTTCTTTCGCAGCTGAATTCAGTAAATGAAAATGGAAGCTCGTCGTAAAGAACAAGCATATCAATTGTTTTTTCCTCTGTGAAGTTGCTGTGATAAAGCTCATCAAATATATTATTTGCCTCATTGTACAATCTTCCAAAATCAGTGTCCAAAACAGCATAGACATTCTCTATTTTCTGCTCAACACCCTTGTTGTCCAAAGTCAGTTCAGTAACAGCCTTGATGTAGACCTTATCATCCTCAATATTTGTTATAACATCTAAGTTGTCAAATCCCCTCACGCTGTACTCTTCAAATAAAGTGAAGTTATTAGTGCACTCAAAGACGTTATTCTCAATGTAAATATTAAGGCTGCTCTCCATTTCATCAACAGTTGGAATCTGCAGCTCCTGTATCCCGTTGCTTGTCTCATAGAACCAGTATGGAACTTCAAGCCCTGAATTTCCAAAGACCTCCAATTTATTTGAAAACGGCAGCGCTGGATCTATCGGATAATTATAGTCTGGGATTTCAAGATATCCTCCTTGGGACGCCATTATATCAATCCCATCAAATGCAATGTCTGCAATGCAGTCCTTGAAGTAGTTATAAACAGGCACTGCCTCTTCCCCTAAATCAAGTTTTGCGGCCTCTCTTTCAAATTCATTCTTTATGAGGTAATCCTTAAACACAAAAATCGAGGCTACAGCTGCAACTATCACAATTCCCAGAATAATAAACATAGTCACCTGCCCCTTCTTTCCCATTTTTAAAAGATTCATTTTATCCTGATTATCTTGCTTCCCCCTAATTTTTTAACAACAACCAATTTTTTGTGAATCAGCGAATCAACAATGTCAGAAACGGTTGAATTATTAATGTTATAGAACTTTGCAATGGTGGAAAAATTAACGAGATCTCTTGCCTTAATGAAATTCAGCAACTCTTCTTCCGTAGGTATCATTTAAAGCCTTTTAAATCTTTTTTTTCCAAATGAAGCTTATTTTAATCGTTATTAGTGTTAAAATAACCATTTATTGAATAAGTATTAAACTAATATATAAATGTTTGGAGAGTAAAAAATTGTAGCATGAGAGTAAAATGGGCCTGCCAGGATTCGAACCTGGGTTTCATCCACGTCAAGGATGCATCTTAACCACTGGATAACAAGCCCATGTCAAATTGAAATAAAATAAACTTAAAAAAACTATTGGTCAGTGCAGTCTCTAGTAAAACCGCAGTTTAAACAGATAATCTTGCATTTATTCTGAATCATTTCATTTCCACATATTATGCATGTATGCTCCATTTTATAGAAAATAAGCCTCCGAGGGGATTTGAACCCCCGGCCTACTGCTTACTTGGGCCTAACTCATACAAGGCAGATGAGCTTTCCTTTGAAATTTGCTCTACCACTGAGCTACAGAGGCTTATAAGGATTAAACAATAAGAATTCTTTAAAAATATTTCCTTTCTTTCAATAAATTTATCTTCATTATATTCTTAGGATTACTAAAACCTACTAATCTCATCCACAATTTTAAATTATTAAAACCTCTAGTACAAAGAATATATGTGATATTCCAATTTTTATTATCATGGTTTCTAACTTGTAAGGAAACTGTAAAACCAAATTTTTCTAAACAATTTTTAACCTGAAAGACTAAAGGTTTAGATGTATTTGTAAAAATTATTCTCGGGTATAATTTTCCATACTTTTTTTCCAAATATAAACAACCATCAGTATCAATCAAACCCCTCAAACAAGATTTTAGTAATCTCTCATCTTTACAAATGATTTCTGGAATCTTAATGTTTTTCTTTGGGCCCAAAGGAAGATTTAAAACTTGACTTTTAAAATTTACAACGTCCTTTGAATAAATTCTAAAACCGTAAGTTCCTTTGGACCAAATTCTTAATTTTGGTTTAATACCATAGATCTTTTCAATTAATTTAGAAACATAACTATCAATATACTCTTTATCGTCAATCCAATGACATGCTACAGTGTAACATCCAATTCCAGAATAAAAATTCATGCTTCCATCCCCAATATGGATTCCCACATCTTCAGCTAAATCCTCATCAATCTTAAACATGACAATAAAAAGAAAATTTCGTTTATATATCTGGCGCGCATGGTTGTCCGCAGGAACTATACTCTAACATATATATTAAAGAATACACTTCTAAAGTCAGGCATCCTAAAATTAGGTTGGCTTGAACAGCGTAATATTATAATAAATTATTATTTAACACAATCTTTTTATTTCTTTTATCACTTCATCAATATCATCATAAATTTTACCAGCTTGAAATCTTCTTACTTTCCATCCTTCAATTCTAAGATGAATGTCTCGTAAGATATCAGATTCAATTTTTTGAGTATGGGATTTATCACCATCTACTTCAATATCATATTTATTATTATTTATAAACAAAGCAAAATCAAGTCGATAATGTTTTTTTCCTCTTATCTTTATTTCATATTGAGGAAAAACTTTAATTCCTTCCTTAGTTAATTTTTTGAATAGTTTATCTTCTACAGGAGAATCAAAATTAACATCCAACTGTTTTTTGGATTCAACATATTCTACTAAATCCTTTAAGAAACCCCCTACCTCATAACATTTTTTCTTATCACCTATAATAATAAGAACGCTTCTTGCCCTAGTAATAGCTACATTAAGCAATTGTGTAGTTGTATGAACCCAGTCTAGTGTTGTTTGTTTTATATTTTTTGATATTGCTGGTGAAAAGAGAATTATGTCTTTTTCATCTCCTTGAAATTTGTGAGCGGTCCCTACTGTAACATCCATATTTTTTAATTCTTTAGTTTTTTTAATCGTATCAGCAATTAATTCCATTTGAGCTCTAAACAAAGTTACAATTCCAAAAGAGATTTTCTTTAAATCTGACTTATTAAAACTTTTGAGAATTTTTATTATTTCTATTGCTTCTTCTTTGTTGTACGGGCTTTTAGTTTGGCTAGTTTTACCACAAACATCAACCCATTTAACCCCCTTTGGGTGAATTTTATCAGGAATCAATTTGCTTTCATCAGTCATTATGTTTAATTTTTTCTCATAAAAATACTCGTTGGAAAAATTAATGATGTCTTTGTAGGAGCGATAATGTTGATTTAGTAAAATTGGTGATTTATCCCTACCCTTGATTGTTCTTTCTGCAATATCGTAGAGAGAATTTTTACTATAAGCATAATCCAAGTATAACTCAGAAATTTTATTTTGAGATACAATTTTTTTATCTTCTGTTTCTCTAAGTAATGAAATATGCTTTAATTGTTTAGGATCACCAATAATTACAACTTGTTTTGCTCTATAAAATAATGGCAAAGCAGAAGCGATATCACATTGTGATGCCTCATCAATAATTAACAAATCAAAAAGATTTTCTTTTAAGGGAAGACTCTTTTTTGCTGATAAGTTCGTTACAACCCAAATTGGGAGGAAAGATAACAATTCTTGAATTTCGCTTTCTTGTTCTCCTACTAACTGTTTCCACAAAGAATAATTCTCAATGTATTTTTCCAATTTCTCAGACGCATCAATATATCTAGAAACATGGTTTTCATCTTGGGGTGAAGTTTTCTTTAATTTCTTGAACCAATAACTTTCAAATATGTTTCTAGATGTCTTAATTCTCTGTTCTCTTAATTTTTCTATTTTTAACTGTACACTATAAACAGAATCTAATTTTGATAATTTTTGTTTCAATTTACCAATATCTTCTTTAAATAAATCTACTTGTTTAAAAATTAAAATCCACATTAATGATTTTCTAATTTCGTCAGAAGAAAGTTGAATATTTTTGTCTAAGTAATTTCTAAACTCTTCATTTAACTTATCATAATATACTTTAAATAGTTCTTGTTCTTTTTTCTTGTAAAAATAAGGAATAACAGTTCTTATTAATTTTTTGAGAAACCCTGCGTACTCAAAATTGTTTTTAATGTCACTTTCTAATTTAAATTTATCAATTGAATTGAACTCATTGTATTTACAAAGGTTATAGAGTTTTTCTGGAATCTCCTTTGCCAAACTATCGGCTTTATTTTGTAGTTTTTCAATTTCTTCATTAGTCTTAGACATACCTTCTAATTGTTCTTTAAAAGAATTTATCTCATTTTTAATATTGTTGATTTTTTTATTGTCGTCTTCGAGAATAGAAGATATTTTTAAGGAATCTTTGTTTTGAAAGAGTTTGTGAATCTGTAGTTTAGCATTCTTTCTGTGTTTACTGGAACCCATTCTTATGATTAGGTCTCTGGATAAAATTGTCTTAAGTTTCTCATTTACCACATCCACTGCCCTGTTATTTTTGCTTGCAAATAAGACAGTCTTATCATTCCAAACAGCATTAGCAACCATATTAAGAACTACTTGTGATTTTCCTGTGCCTGGAGGTCCGGTAATGACATTAATATCACTTAAAAAAGTATTTTTAACTGCTTCTTCTTGCGATTCATTTAGATTGAAAATCTCTAAAATATCTTTTTTGTTCTCTGAAATTCCATTTTTTTCTTTATTAAATAAAATTCCTAATGATGTTGATTCTAACTGGTGTTGAGATAATTTTTTTAGTTTTTGTAATTCATCTACTAACCCGTTAGTAAAACCCATCCTTCCACCAAAATATAAAATTGCTTTGTTTATTAATTGGTACGATGGTCTTAAAATTAGTGGTTTTTGTTCAAGTTCAGAAGAGATGTTTTTATTGAGATTAAGCAATTCCATTATTTTATGAAGCTTAATAGCAAAATCATTTTCTTCTCCTATTTCTGAACGAATTTTATTTATTTCTTCTAAGTTATAATTATTTTGAGTTAAGATGTAGTGATTAAATTCTGGAATTACAGATTCTTTAGTAAAAATAATTGAATCCTCTCTTTCCTCAAAATCTAATATTTCAACAAAGAAAATAGGACTGACATTTCCATTGGAATCCATAAACAAAGGATAACCATAAAAAATGGGTATATCTCTTTGAAGAAGTTTATAGTCTTTGAAAATATTTTCAATTTCAGGAGTTTTCTTGATTATAACTTATTCTTTTTTATGCGAGAAAAACTGTTCTTTTTTGAAAATATTCGAATGGAATTTTTTGCCATCTAATCTAAAGTTAAAGGTAAGTGATAACATATCCTCTTTCTCTAAACAAGATATATAATAATTCAATAGTGACCGAAATTCTTCAATTGAATTTAGATGTTTCACCATAGTCTATCTCATTTTCGCTTCTCATTCTTCTAATTCTCCTACTGCATTTTCTGGACTAATAAGTTTGTAAACTTTCTTCCTTTTGTCTTCTTCAGGACATTTCCATAACATAGAACAACATTTCATTTCCAAATGCAATAAATTCTCAGTCATAATATGTTGTATAATTTATTTGTATATATAATTATCCATTAAAGAATTAAAGCCTCTGAACTATCCTGAACTCAAAAGTCCCAATTGGGTAAACTTTGCTGAGCTTTCCTTTAAGCTCTTTTTGAATCTTCTTATATATCAATTCAGAAATAAACTTGTCAGCATCTTCCTTCTTAAGGTAATCCAAAACCTCTCCTCTTATCATCCTTCTGAGCTCAGTCAGAACCTTATTCTGAACTTTGTATCTTGTCAGGACAAGTGGCTTTATCTTTAATCTGACTTTATCCTTGCTTTCTCCAATGAAGGAATCATCAGCCTTGCTTCTTCCAACTTTGACAATCCTCTTTATATAAGAGCTTACCAATGAGCAGTTCTTTATCCTTGTATGGCATTTGTTTTCCTTTATTTCATTGACTTCAAAACCGATCTGGATATTCTGCGATCTTGGATCTCTGGTCAGCATTCCAAGGTTGACATTGACAACCCTCCCTTTGAGGCTGTTAAGGTCATACGTTGAAGTCTCTCCAATAGGAGATTCATTGAATTCCTTGCTGCTTAGAATCTCATACCACAGCTTCTTTTCTTTCTTTGCTGCCATTTTTATAGAAACCTTGAAAAATGCTTATAAAGCTTTCTGTTAAATTTCTCTGGTGCATTAAATGGGCTTTGTGTATAAAGTTCTAATTTGAGACTACTTTTTGCATAGAAATAAAATAAGATAAAATAATCCCTGCAAATCTCAAGAGCAAAGATATTGACGAAATTAGGAACTATCAAAAGATATCCCAATATTAGACATTCCTTATGGGTTATTAGATGAATATTTAGGTCATACGAAGGGATCGCAAACAAGAGAAGATCAAAAGCTCCTTTCAAATCCGCAGAAAGTTGTACTTTTTAATTTAAAGAAAATAAACGCGAGGTTGAGGTGGGAAAAGAATACAAAAGGGGCATAAGGGCATAGGTACAACAAAAAATCAAATTTAAAAATTATCCTTTGACGAAGACATTGGATATGTATTTTTGGTTTGCAGGAAATAAAGAATCAAATTGGTATCATTTCTAAGAACTATTCAGATTATTTAATTCTTCCTTTATCTTCCTAATGAATTCATCCTCATTCTCCTTCTTGACATAGGCTCCGCATGCCTTTGAATGCCCTCCTCCGTCGGCAATCTTGTTTATTATCTCCCTTAGATCAATCTTGTCGGAATTTGTCCTGAGGCTTACTTTAATCTCGCCCTCATGGGTTTCAGCCATCCCGACAATGATGAAACCTCTCTTGCCTGAATTCGCCAAAATCATTCCTGAAAGTGTCCCTATCAAAGAATCCTTGATGCTGTCATGGGCGTTGATTATCATGTAATTTCCGCCTTTCTCAAATCTGTCTTTGTTTGAATAGAACCAGTTCATTGCTTTTATGAGCTCGGACTTGTACTCCTTCATAATATCATTGGCCTCTTTCTTCAGCTCAATATTCCCAAGCAGGACTCCTATGCCAACGCTGAAATTCTTAAGCCTGCCGCATGCATTCAACAGTGTAGCAAACTCCTTGGCATCCTTAGTATAGCTCTCCTCGTCCTCGTCTTTCAGCAGGTAAATGTTCCCTATGACATCCTCGGGGTCCTCCTCGCTTCCAAATCTTTTTATAATCACTCCTGCAATCAGGTCCTTCATCTGCCTGTCATCAAGGTCTTTCAGTTTGATGTATTCTCCGTTCTTCTTGATATCAATCCCAAGACTCCCTAGAAAGCCGGCAGCACCCTCATAGTCGCCTGTAACTCCGGGAATATAAGGGTCAGTGCTGTACTGAAGCAGATTGACTAGGCTCCTTGTCTGCGTCCCGAACATTCTAAGCCCTTTCTTGACTTCAATCTTCCCCAAGCTCACGCTATCATCCAAAATAGTTTTCAGGGCTCCTTTGGTGAAATCAAGGTGGTCTCCAAGGCCTCCTATCACGGCAATGTAGCTCAGGTCCTTGTTCTTTTCATTTAATTTCTTTGCAAAAAGATAGCACAGGCATGCCCCTGAATAATCCCATGAGCTGTGCCCCTCAAGATGAGGATTTACGTGAACGAAATCATTTTCATGATCCTCGGGAATATGGTGATCAAGAATGAATATTTTTTTCCCTTTAAGATGCTTTGATATCAGGCTCAGCTGCCCTGAGCCAAGATCGCAAAATAAAAAAACATTGTAGCTCTCCACACTCAGCTCTTTGAGGGCAGTTTCATCAAGCTGCCTGACAATTGTCAGGTTGAATTCCCTGTTCTCCCTCTGAAGGGCCTTTATTACAATCGCCGCGCTTGACAGCCCGTCGGCATCAAGATGCGATACAACCCTGATTGGCTCTTTCACCTCATTGAACTTACCCTCAAAGTTCCTGATTGATTCATCCATCCTAAGAAATTAATAGTTTGGCTTTATCCCTGTCATACTTCCAAGCCTTGTCGAGGGTTCCTTTTTTCTTGTAATACTTGACAAGTCTGTTGATCTTGCTCTCTGTCAGCCTCAATCCTCTCTTTGCACTCATATCTTTTTTATTGCTCTCAAAATGCTTCATCAGGCTTATTTCCTTCCTGATCAGGGCCAGCATGTCTTCCGGAAGAGCATGGACAACCTTGTTCTCCTCAAGGACTTTCCCGATTTTCTTCTTTAGAATGTTGCTGACGCTTGGAATCCCATAAGTATCCCTTAACATGAGCCCAATCTGGCTCTTCGTGAATCCCTGCTTGGAAAGCTTCAAAACCAGCTGCTCAACTTCTTTCTCATCATACCTAAGCCATGAAGGATTAGCCTTGCTCAAAGGTTTAGTGCTGCCCGATTTCCCTTTCTTTCTTGAATACAATCTTGCCATTCTAATAGGGCCCAGAATAAAACATCCAGGCATAAGTAAGCTTTCACCGACCTACCCTAAAACTAAAGTTTTACAGCACTTTATAAATCTTGTCCTTTGGCCTCACTCTATCATCAACCTTAAGGCCCACATCATCGCCTGGCTTGACCTTATCAATCGGCTTGTGCTCTATCTGCATACTCTTTACTTTCTGGATAAAATCCGTTGTGCTCCCTATCACATGGATCTTGTCGCCCAATTTCAGGGAATCGCTGAGATTAATCGCAGCAACCCCTATGTTTGCAAAGTAAGCAAATATCTCCCCTATTAATTTTTCATCTGTCATTCCAATCAACCCCTAATATGACATGATTTTAAAATATATAAAAATTTTGATAGTCCCGCCAGGATTCGGACCTGGGTCCATAGCTTTCCTTCACGGGTCCAAAGGCTATGATGCTAGACCGCTACACCACGGGACTGTGTAGCCTGGTTTGGATCGCGATACTCATTAATCATATCGTTTTACGACCAGGCAGATAGAGGGAGGCAATTTAAATTTAAAAAATTACCCTTTTCTAATCCCTCTTCAAATTTAGCTGAAACAAAATGTCAATCACTTGTTTCCCCTGAGGATTGAATTTGGATTGAATATTAAATACAAAACCACTAAGAAACTGATGAAGCTCAGGATTGCGATAAGCCAGTTATTTATCATTTTTTCTCTTGTATCTCCCTCTCTTTTCAACTTTTTTCAGCCTGTCCAGAACTTCCGCATAATTTCTGCTCAATTTGTATCCATCCAGAATGCTTCTAAATGAATTTTCAAAATGGTTGTAGTGCTTGCTTTCCAAGGCCTGCC
>Ga0209210_1002585_pt1 | contig 13016 bp, 9 predicted proteins | sample RifGroA1_FD_183991 | JGI IMG/M metagenome (GOLD analysis project Ga0209210, IMG submission 183991) | Contaminated groundwater microbial communities from Rifle, Colorado, USA - Rifle Groundwater A1 (SPAdes) (version 2) | ecosystem: Environmental > Aquatic > Deep subsurface > Groundwater >...
TGCGCGTTCAGTGACATCGACGTCACGCTCATGGGCGAGCGGACCAACTGCGCTGACAACATGGTCGTGTTCGCGATCTTTCAGGGCCGCGCCTCGGGGGCGATCGAGATCGGGAGCGCCGATGGTTTCATCGGTGTCCCTATCGAGGTCAATGCCCTGTCCGATCACAACGGGAACTTCGGCGGCACACAGGCCCACCCCTACGGCTGGATCTGGATCACGCAGTAAGGCCCCTTCGAGGCACGGAGAGCCGCGCTCCCGGCGGCTGCCTCCCTCCTACCGACCTGACTCTGAACTCTCCGGAGAACGCGAGCTAGACCACTTCCCGGGCGGGGTCCAGCCCTTGGGCCGAGCCCCTTCGTCCCATGGCGGCTTACGGGGTCCTCGGCGATGTGGCCGAGGGGACACCGTTTCGAGCCCTCTGAGCAGCCCGGCGCTGATTCGGTCGCGTTCCCCGGAGGGGAGGCGCTTGTCCAGATCGGCTAGCTCGAATAGATGGACAGTCGACCGCAGAGGACGAGGCAACCGATTGAGCCAATCCCAGCGTCCGCCCCGGGCTGGTCGACGTTCTCCCGGCTTCCCCTTTCCTGGAAAGATGAGAGATAGAGGCACAGTGAACCCGGCCATCCATGCTCGCACATCGAGGGCCATTTCACCAGGGGTCCGGGTGAGAAGGTAAATAGGGCCAGAGACCCCGGATCGTTGAGCGACAAGCGCGATCAGAACGGCTTCATCCGGCAGGATATCCGTCAGTTGACGATTTCCTCCGCTGTCGCCGGCTCGGAGGCGTTCGAGCCGGGCGGCCGGATCTTCTGGAGCCCCTTCGTCGCTGCTTCCATCGCCCCCAAGAGGGCTTTTCCCAGGTCGCCGTAGGCGTTCATCGTCACGATTTCGCCGACGATGTGGAGGGCCTGGGGCACTTCGCAGTAATGCCCGATCCATTCTCGGACGGCCTCACATCCCACGTAGTGTCCGTGCTCGCGGACCGGCGAAGTTCCCTCGGGCAGTCCCGGCGCCGTCTTGAGCAGTCGGCGGAAGTTCTCCTCGGTGTCGAGAGCCGAGGCGATCCCAAGAGCGATGGCCTCCGGGCCTTCGACTGCCAGGAGGTTCAGCGCGGCCGTCAAGGCGACGGATGTCAGGGCGACCTCCCCAGAGAACAGTTGAGAGAACGTCCCTGCTAGCTTCTCGATTTGGAGCCCGGCGAGTGCTCCCCAGAACCCTCGGTGCCGGTGGATGGTCAGTCGATCAAGGCGGAGCGATACTTCGCCGACGGCCACCTCCCGTGTCTCGGGGGTCAGGAACTTCGCCAGGGGGTTCTCGGCCTTCTGATTGCTCACAGGTCACTCCGCTCGTGAAGGGACGAGGTGGAGAAAAGGCACGCGGCTCTGCCCAGCCAACGAACGTCCGATGCCCCCTCCCAGAGGAGAGGCGGCCTGGACCTGAATCCGCTGGAGCACGAGCGCCATGAGCCCCTTTGCGACCTCATCACCGTCTCTGGCGACCAGTTGTACCACAGTGGGCAACCCGGGGGAAGCGGGAGCGCGACCGTCATTGAGTGCGCCGACTCCCTGGGTTCCTCCGGCGGCCTCGACTCCCCGGCGAGAGAGGATGGCTTCGCCGGCTTGGGCCAGAATCGGGACATCGTCTCGGATTCCTCGGCGGATCAAGCCTCCGAGCGCGAACTGCTGGGCGCCTCCATCCATTAGAGCGGAAGCGATGGCGAGATTCCGACCCCCCGGGCCAATCACTCCGCCTTTGTGCCAGATGCCGAGGCCTCCGAGTGCTCCACCGGCGAGGAATCCGACCCCTGCGCCGATGATCGTCCCGGGGCCGGGAAGAATCAACGTTCCAACGCCTGCGCCGAGGACCGCGCCCTGCCCGGCCCGGATGAGACCGCGCTTCGACGGATCTCCCTCTCCTGGGGCCGGGCCGAATCCGAGGACCGACTTGATCTGATCTACGAACCACTTGGCTGCGGCCTTGACTCCCTCGAGGAACGCCGCCGCCCCGTCTCGCAGAGCATCCCCGGCAGCCGTCGCTCCGTCTCGTAGAGCATCCAGTCCGAGATCGATGTCCTTGAAGGCGGCGATGATGCCCTTGACTAGTGCGATCGGGAGAACCACCATCGCCTTGATCACAGCGAACATGAGCCGAGGAAGCAGGATGATCAGCCCGCCTATGATCCGTGGAAGCGCCGCGACCAGATGCTCGATTAGAGACGGGATGACCTTGGTCAACAGGTTATCGATCTGGTCCGGGAAACCTTCGATCAACCCAACAATGACGGCCTCAATGGCCTCTCCGAGTCCGGAGACAAAGTCCGTGATGCCCGTCTGGAGGAAGTCTGCCAATCCGTTGAGGATGTCAGGGAGCTTGAACAGAACGGTAGCGAACTGGCCGATAGGGCCAGTCAGGAGCAGAGCAGCCTCCTGTGCTCCACCAGCGAGGAGTTGCCCGGCGGCCGCAGCTCCTTCTCCGAGCCCCTCGGTCTGTAACGCTGCGGCGATCTGAAGAGCGGGCTCAACTGCTTCGGCCTGTCCCAGGGCTTCTTCCTTGAGCCGTTGCTGCGCTCCGGGAAGGCTGATCTCAGCCCGCAGGGCTTCCAGGTGGGCCTTGTCCGCTTCCTCGCGTTCCTTGGCGGCCTTGCGCTCCTCGTCGGTTCGCTCGTCGAGGAGCTGCTTGAACAGAGCCGATCGCTTTCCTGTGAATTCTTGTTCTGTTACCAGTGTTTCAGCCGCAAGCTGCCGCTCCAGGAAGCCTCTCTGTTCGACATCCTTCCCGGCCGCTTCGATGCTGGCGGCGAATCGTCGATGGATCGATGCGATCTCGTTCCGTTCCTGCTCGTCGAGTAGTTTCGATTGAAGGGCAAACTCCCAGTTGGTCTGCCCTTCGATTTCCTCGATCTGTCGCTCTAGGATAGCTTCCCGAGCGTCGGCCTCTGCTTTGAGTGCTTCCTCGGCGGCCTTCTGTCGGTCGCGCTCGGCCTTGGCTCCATCATCGACCTTGGCGATCTGGGCCTTCTTGCGTCCGAATCCGGCGGCCTTGGCCTCGGTCTCGAGCTGCTTTCCGATGGCCTCCTGTGTCAGCCGAACAACCGTCTGAGCGGCTTCCTTCTGCTGCTTGGCCAGGGCGGTGCGGGTGTTGAGCTCTTCGCGGAGGGCCGTCCGTTGGGCTTCAATCCGCTGAACCTCCCCGATTGATCCGGCTCGGGCAGCGGCGTTCTGATCGGCGATGAGCGCCTGCCCTCGCTTCCAAGCGGCTTGCGCTGCTCGGTCGGATTCCAAACTCAGACTGACCAGCTTCAAGGCCGTCTGTTCGGCGTCGATCTCGGCCTGTGAGATGCCCCGCTTGGCAACGGCCTGCTCCGGAGTGAGCAGCGCACCTTCTTGGAAGGCCCCGAATTTCGCCGTAGAGACGAGCTTGCCAGCCTCGAATTCTGGCCGAGCCTTGGCTGCGTCGGCCAGGGTCTTGAACCCGGTCATCTTCTGTGTGATAACGTTGAGTGTCTCGAAGGTCGCTGTCGCGAATTCCTTGGCAGCTCGGGTGGCCCCCTCCGTGAAGTAGTTGATGATGCCATCAACGACCTCGTAGCCGATGCCCAGGGCCAGCCCGAGCAACCCAGCAGACTTGAGCACGGTCCGGAGTACGGTCGGGATGGTTGCAGCGGCCTTGCCGAAGCCAGTGACGAATCGACCTCCGGCATCGAGCCCCGTGGTCGCTGAAGCGGCCTTGAGCAGGAGTAGCTCACTCCTGACCGCCGCAATGGCCGCCACGACCTTCCCGCCGACCCAGGCTGCTGCGAATGCCTCGACGAAGTGGAGGATCGTTTCGCCAGACGAGGCAACGAATTCCGCAATTGACAGGAGTCCCCGGACGAGGGACTGGAACATGTCTGCGATCTGGGCCTGGTTCTCGACGAGGAAGGCCCCGACCTTATCGATGGCCTTGGCGAGGTCGGGCAGGATCTTGGTCGCTGCCTCGATCATCACAGCGTTGAGCTTGGCCTTCAGGAGTCGGGCGGTCTCATCAAAGGTCGGCTGGATCTTCTGATAAGCCCGGTCTGTCGCCCCGGTCGATTCGGCGATCGCGTTCGTATAGACGTTGAGATCCTTGAATCCAGTCCCAAGGAGAATGGCCGCCCCTCGCAACGCTCGGATATCCGGGAACAACTTTGCCATCGCATCGGAGTCCCCATCGAGACCGTTCCGGATATCGGCCAGGATCGGGATAAGCCCCCGCTGTTGGACCGCCGCAGCGGAGACATCGACACCGAGCCGGGCAAATCCTTCGGCCGCTTCCTTGGACGGCGTGATCAGGTTGTTCAGGACTGCCTGGATCGAGACCATCGCTTGTTCGGGCGATGGGAGGACTGCTGTCAGCGCAGCGACAGATCCGAGCAGCTCATCAACCCGGACACCGAACGCCGCAGCCGTTCCTGCGACCTGCCCGATCGAGCCAGACAGGTTCGAGAAGTCCACACGGCCCTTGGCGACCGTGAGGAACATCTTGTCAGAGACCTCGGCGGCGGTAATGCCGGAGTCTCGGTACGCCTGGACGACGGAGACGATGCCGTTGACTGCCTCTTCTGTCGTCGACAGACCCGCCACGGCAGCCCTCTGTGCGGCTTCCAGGAGAGCAAACGCTCCGCTGGCTCCTTCGATCGCCGGGATGCCTGCCGAGATGGTCTGATAGAGCCCTCGGCTAAGGTCGATGATGTCCTTGCTGCTGGTCGCGGCAAGCGCGAGGAGCTGTTGCCGATATCGGGAGATCGAGACGCTCGACTCATCGAGCAGTGTCGAGATGTCGGCGAGGTTCTTCTCGAAACTGGCTGCCAAGGTGACAGCCGCCTTGACGCTGGCTCCGACCCCGAGCGTGAGCAGGGCGGTTCGGAGATTCAGGATCGAGGCCTTGGCTTTCCCGAGGCTCTGTCCGATGCGGGAGCCTAGATTGGCGAACGCCTGATCTAGCGTCGCTCCCATCTGCTTCGCGGTGGTCCCGATGTTCTGACTGACCTTCTGGAGATCCTTCCCGGCCTGGGCATAAGGGGCGCCCATCCGCTTCAGGGCCGCGCCGACGTCTTTGCTGGCGTTCTGGAACTTCTGGAGCTCGTTCTTGGCCTGCCTCAGCCCTTGGACGAAGGAGCCAACGTCAGAGCCCAGCCGGAGCTTGATCTCGGTCGTCATGTCGCTCAGGGTAGCCGAGCCCCGGGCGCGCTGCTACCCTGCGGCATGGCGATCTCGACTCGTCGCATTCTCATCCTGCCCGATCCCACCTTCGAGATCGCGACACTCCGGCCGGTCATCGATGGCGGCGGAGTGACTCAGGAGGCCGGGCTGGCCGTTCGCCAGCCCGTTCCGGACGGCTTGTCGGTGCTCAACCCCCGGCCCAAGGGGGACATCCGGCCGACGGTCTCCGGGCTCGCCGAGGCCTCCAAGACTGCGGCTCTCCGACTCTCCCTATCTGGTCCAGTCGAGGAGGCCCGCTGGGTGTGGGCGCGGGAAGAGGACTCGACCACGACCGATGCGCAGGTTCGGCAGGCCCCGATCGTACTCGGTCGGGCACCGGCAGTTATCGTCCGGGACCCAGATCCGGGCGGCGGCGGAGAGAAGTACAAGGTCCGGCCGAAGCTGATTCCCGGAAGGATCGACGGGACTGAGATCCTGCTCCTGCTCTACCTCGAGCAGAAGGCGCTCCCCTTTCGGCAAGTGACCGCCGGGTCTTCGGGGAACTCCACGATCCGGGCATCCCGACTCACTCCGTCGACTTCCGACCGCTGGGAGTCGCCCGTCTACACGGCGATGGACTGTGGCGGGGAGATGGCCGAGATTGTGGCCGCCGATGCTGTCTTCTGTCCGGACACGGAGGAGTTCATCTGCGTCATCGCTGCACAGGACGACAACTCCGGGCCGACCGATCGGCGGATCTACGTCTATCACTCCCCGGATGGAGTGATCTGGCGGACTCGATCACGGCTGTTCATCCAGACTTCTCCGGCGACATGGCCTGATCCGGACATCACACTCCCGGGTGGGAACGACACGGAGCCGAGTATCTCTAGCCTTGCTTGCGAGATTCTCCCGTCCGGCCGGTTGGTGGTCATCCTCTCGACATGGACAGGGCTTTGGAGCCTCATCTCCGATGACCGTGGTCATACCTTCCAAGCAGTGGCTGTCACTCCTATTGGAGGGAATGTCCTTCCTTGCGGTGTAGCCTGTACCGTCGCCCGAAATGGGATGCTGCTCGTCGCATACGTCGAGCTTCAAAGTCTGTTTCAACCCCGAGTCATCTACATCTGTTCTGGGGATGGAGTCTCTTGGTCGATCCCGATCGATGATCAGATCGGAGTCGGGACGAATCTAGCAGTGAGCGAAGGCGTTCCGAATCGCACGCAGAACCTATGTGTTGCTATTGCTATCCGTCCTGATGGCTTTCCCGTTATCTATACCTGCATTCATCGAACGGTCGCACAGATCCCCGGGGACCCGCCTATCCGTACGGAATACGTTGACTGGCTAGGATCAGCATCCTTCAAGAAGCGGGATCCGAACCTGAATGACGTGGGCACTGATCTGTTCTGGACTTCCAGGATCGAAGGGCTCCACTGCATTGAGTCCGACCCGGCCGGAAGTCTTTCTGCGCCGGCCGAAGGGCAGAACTATCCGTTGTTACGGATCGACGGCTTCCACCAAGTCGAGGCGGTCCTTTGGCGAGGTCAGATCGTGCTCGCTGCTCAGGTCGTGGAGGAGATCGGGCCTATCGCTTCTGAAGATCCGGCCTATGTATCGAACGCGCTGATGATCTACCGGACGAACCACTGGCAGCCGCTCCAGGAGATCCTATCCGATGCCCGGGACGCCGGCATCGGCATCCCCTCCGACCCGGCCCGAGGCCGCATCTACAACCGGACTTGGGACTGCTACGGACTCCCGGACTCATGGGGCTTCACGCTTACCTCCGGAGGAGGGACGAGCGTGATCCGGACCGTCGTCGACGGCAACGGGAGCATCGGACAACTGAACGGCGGCTTCCTGGAGATCGACACTTCGACCGCGGGGGATGTCAATCGTTACTATACGGACACGACGCTTCCGAACTCAGCGGCCTCTTCGGACGGGGTCTGTCGGTTCGTTGTCCAAATCGTATCGCAGGGGGCGAATGGAGTGATCCAGGTAGAGTTTTCCCTTGCGGCCGTGGTCTATTGGCATGGAGTCGTCGTCCAGCTCGTTCGAGCGGATGCCAACACCATCACCGTCTCCGGGTATTCGATGACCAGCGGAGCACTGTTGGGATCGACCTCCTTCATCGCGGTCGGCGACGGGGATCGCTGGTACGAGGTGATCTTTTCGCTCCAGCACGACGGCGCGACGTCGAAGGCCTCCGGATATGTCCGTCCCTGGAGACCTGAATGGAGCGCAGATCCGGATTGGGACGAGCCCTACGCCGAGATATGGACCCCGCTCAAGGTGATTGGACACTCCTTCGCCGGGATTATCGAGCGACTGCGGTGGGGCCATGGGGCTGCAACGGCTCAGACCCGATGGAAGACTGTTCAGATTCACCGGGTCGAAGATCCGTTCCCGACCGTCAACGGGGTCGTGAACGCTCTGCGAGTCCCTTCGCAGACCTTCCTCGACGACGAGCTAGAGTATGCCCGACCAACCGCCGGCGACGGGCATCACCGGGTTGACGACGGGATCGACAACTTCCTCCGGGGGTCCATGATCACCGGAGTCCCGGCTCAATACTTCACCCGTGGCCTCTCGGCCGCATGGCGAGGTCGGGCGCTCACTGAAGGCGGCTTCACTGTAGAGACCGGCTTCGACTACCCCGGGATCGCAGTTCTGGAGCCTCCGGTCGATCAGTATGAGTGGCGCTCCGTCAGCGGGGATCTAGCCTCGGCGATCGAGTTCGTCTGGGACGCCGGAGCGAGCAATGCCGGGTTCCGCCCCAATGCCATCGCCATGTTCGGCCGGAACTTCCACAACTGCACGGTCCAGCTCTGGGCGACCGACCCGGCACTTGGTGGAGTTCCTTCCGTCAGTTATCGCATCGGGGTCCATGGACAGACCGTCGCTCATGACCGGAAGTCCCACCTCTGGGCCGGAGATCTGATCGTCGTTGATACGGTGATCGATGGACATCGGCTCACTGTTCGCCTCCCCAATGGAATGGCATGGACTCCCTGGCGGCCGTCCGAGTTCGCCTCGGCTCGGACCGGCGCTAAGTTCTATCTGTTTACCCAACGGTTCGACGGAGCAACTCCGATCGGGGATCCGTACATCTACCGGATCCGGGACAACACGGAGGACACGCTCCTCCTCGGAGTTGACATCGAAGCGGACATTGGTCAGTACACGATCAAGTGGGCCGTCTTCTCTGACCGCTTCGCCGTCGAGTTCGAGCATGAGTACCCGATCCCTGGAGGGCAACCCGACGCCCACGCTGTCAGTTATCGCTGGCTGCGGTTCACGACCGCCGCCGAGAGCCATCGAGACGCAGACGAGAACTTCCAACGGCTCGGCCGGCTTGTGCTCGGGACCGCACTCCGGCTCGATGTCCCTGACTACGAGTGGGGCTGGACTGTCTCCCTGCTCGATGGGACCGACGTCGAAGATTCCCCGAGCGGAGCGTCCCTGGTCAACGCTCGCCATGTTCCCCGCCGGGTCTGGTCCGTGGACCGAACCGTGTTGTCTGCCCCATTGGAGGCTGGATCGGTCCCCGCGTCGCCCAATCCTGGCACCGGAGCGTTGGCCCGGTCATGGGTTGAGTTCGCCGAGCTTGCCCGTCGGCTGTTCGGGGCTGGTCAGGACGTCGCTCTGGTCTGGGAGGCGGACCGGGCCAACGGGCTCGTGGGGGAGGCCAACGTCCAGGTGTCGGCCCACTACCATGAGGTCGCGCTGGTCCGAGTGACCAACCCGGGGAGGGCGACTCATCGAACGTGGCTGGGGCAGACGATGAATCTCCCGGGGGGAGACGATTGCATCCCCCGGCCATGGGCGAACGTCTTGGGGATCGAGTTCACCGAGATCTTGTAGCAGGAAGGCACCTAGCTCCATCGGAGAGCCGCGCAAGGGCTTTGCTTGGCCGTTCCCCTTCCTTGCTCTACTCTCGCCCGTCCTAGCGCCTCCGGGGGCCATCGGATCGCTGGACGTGCCCTCCTAACCCTGCTACCTGTAGGGGCGGACAAGGCGGGAGGATGGAATGTCTCAGCCCGGGCATCGCGAGGTCCATGCCGTCGGAGGCAGCTACCGGGTGATGCGACGTATCCAGCCTGGGGCCGCCACGACGGCGATCGACATCCGGACCATTGGTTGGGCCGACTCCTGTCCCTGGCTCGGGGGCGAGGCCCTCCATACAACCGTTCAGGCTCTCGCCGGCGCGGTGATCAAGCGGATCTCCATCCATGCTCCGGAGCAGACCGGCGACGACAACTTCCGGGCGGGCTATCGGACGGGGACCCTGATCTCGGATCGAGGAGCCGTCCTGGTTCTCGTCTGGCCTTCTGCCGCCAAGGAGCACATCTTCCGTGTCCAGCCTCAATCGGACATCGTCCTTGACGTCGTGGTGGACTACGACATTGAGGCCGATGCTCCGGGGACGATCTGACGATGTCGTGCGGATGTGATCCATGGCCAGGTGGGCCAAACCCTCCGCCGGTCGTGCCTCCTCCTGAAGGCGGCATCTACGCCGGCGGACGGATTCTGTTCGTCGATCCTGACCATCCTGCAGTCCAGGCTCCGGGAGGGGCTGATCCAAGTCTCCCCTTCACCCTCATCGCCGATGCCCTCGCCGCTGCCGCCGTCCTCGCGACATCCGCGACTCCGCGGACGGTTCTCTGCGCTCCCGGGACCTACATCGAGAACGTGTCTATCCCGCTCTATGTCTTCCTTCAGGGGATGGCCGGGGAGTCGAGCGGTGATCGGGGAAACGCCCACGGGACGACCATCCAGGGGACCGTGACGGCCGATCTCGCGACAGTAACCGGGGTCTTCGACACTTGGGCCGGCATCGCCGACTTGGTCGTCCGACCGCCTGTCGGCCAGAAGGGACTCCACGTCACAGGCACCGGGGCCTTCCGGCTTGTGGCTTCTCGTTGCGCGTTCGAGGCCATCGCCGGAGGCACAGCCGGCGGAGCAGTCGTGGTCGACAACTCCGGCTCGGCCGGAGGGCTGACCACGGAGGTCATGCTCCACGACTGCTCCCTCGTCGGTCTGTCGGCGACAGCTTGCCCACTTGCGGTCGAAGATGGTTACGTCGGCGTCCGAGGCGGGACCATTCAGTCCGATGGCATTGCTTCGTCGGTGATCCAGGACGGCGGATTCGTCCAGCTTCTCTCGGGCGTCATCGTCATCGGCGGATACGATCTCAATGACGGCTATCTGTCCTGCCTCGACGAAGCCGTTCTTTCCGTCCTGGGAGCGACCGCCGTTCTCGACATCGCCGCCACGGGGTTTGCGCTCCTCTGGTCGGCTTCTCTTTCTGCCGGGCAGGCCACTGCGGTCACCGGGACGGGGTCACTGCTCACCAGGTTCATCCAAGGTGTGTCCGGATACACGGATATCGCTCAGACGCTCACTCGCTATACCAGCGGGATCGGGGGATTCGGAGGGCTCGGGCTCGGCTATGCCGACCTGCCTCAAGAGTCCACGGTCGCCTTCCAGGCACAGAACAGCGCGGGCTACCCGGGCAGCAACACCAAGTACGTCTACCTCCGCAAAACGACCGCGGACGCTATCCCGACGGCTATCGACCTCGTCTCTGCCGGAGGTGGTTGGCCGGTCGTCGATGACACCGCCGTCAAGGTCTCGCTCGATGTCGTTGCTTACAAGGACGCAGGCGGGACCGAGGTTTTCGGTTGCCATCAGGCGGCCTTGGTCTTCCGCAACGGAGCCGGGGCGGTCCTGGGTGCGGCTTCGCCGCAGCAGAACGAGTACGACAACAACGGGGGTGTCTTCACGGGGAACGTGGTCATCGGGGTGTCGGGGAACAACATCACGGTCACGATCACCGGCATGGCCGGCGTGACCATCAACTGGACCATTGACCTCGTCTTCCGGACAGCAGGAGCGGCGTGATGGCCAAGAAGAAGAAGCTGATCCCGGCCCTCGTTCCCGTGTCGACCCGCGTCGAGCCTGCTCTTCCGACTCCCGAGGAGATCACGATCGACCTCCGGATCGTCCATGGTCTCAGGCTCTACACCGTCAATCGGGATCCGAACGGCATCCTGGACGCCCCCATCGGCTCCGTCGCCCGCCAGAAGGGCAAGGCTCTCTGGGTGGGCCGGGGCAAGAAAGACTGGCTCTGCCAGCAGCAGATGGCCGCCGAGGTCCTCTTGGGGGAGAGCTGATCCATGGCACTCGTTCATCGGTTCGCATGGGGCAGGATCGAGCTTCTGGAAGTAGACGCAGATCCGTCCGGTGCCATCAGTGCCCCCATCGGCTCCGAAGCCACGCTCAATGTGTCGCCCGGGACCAAATGGATGAACCTCGACGGAGGAACCACTTGGTTGCTGGGTCCGGGTCTGATGCCTGACTACTTGGGGCTGCGGAGCGACGCAACGGCCGTCGGCCCGCTCGCCGGCTGGACCGACCTCGCCACGGCAGTACCGATCGGTGCCCCGGTCGTGGCACTCGCGGATGCAGCGCTCCAAGGACCGACGAATCAGCGTGTCGTGCGGTTCACGCCACAGACCGACTCGTTGCTCGTCCGCGTCTCCGGGCTGGTCAAGGCCGTCGCGGCCGGCGAGTGGATCCAGGGCCTCAATCTCAATCTGGAATGGGGGACCGCGGCGCAGACCGTCGTGACCGGATCGACGGACTTCCGCGTGGGCCTGCACTTCCTCGATGCGGCCGGTGAGGGGCTGCGGGGCGTCGCGTGGGAGATCGACGGTGGCTACATGTTGACGAACCAGACCTTCGTCCGCGTTGGCCCGACGGCTGGCACGGGGGGTGCCAACGACATCGTGACGACGGCCTGGGATGCCATGCCGTCGATCATGCTCGCGAACGGGACCGCGATCGCCAACGTGAGCATGTGGCTCCGCCGAAACGCAGACAACACTATCGATGTGTGGTCCGGTGTGGCGGGACGCAAGCCGCTGCCGCACTACAATGCGCTGGCAGCCTCGGCGGGTGCCGGATTCGTGGGTGTCGTCTGTTACGCCAATGCCGGTATCACGGCCCGGGTCCCGACCGTTTCTATTTCGTCGCAACTCGCGGCTCCGGCCGCCCTGCCATGGGTCTGATCATGAGCGCGCAAGACAGACTGTTGGACGAGTTGGGCCGCCTGCATCTCAGCACTGAGGTAATGCTCGCTGAGGTCAACTGGGCACGCAGTGTCCTAGGTTTGTCGCTGCTCAAGCTCTCAGACGTGGTCGCCGCAGATGGAGCGTCCGATGCTGCTCGGGCAGCGAAAACGGATGCCGCCAGGGTACGGGCAGTAGAGGTCGAGGCGCGCATCCGCGATGAGGCGGAGGCAGAGGCCCTGGCGCTCGATGCGGGCGGCCGGCAAGCCGAGGCCGGTGAAGCGTGGGCACGGAGCGCGGCCGCCGAGCGGCGGCGCAAGGCCACTGCAGGCGAATGATGGAGAATAGATCAATGGAATACATGATCGAAGCGGCTCTGCCTCTGCTCGATGGCGAGGAACTCGGGATCTTCATGGGGCGACTTCGTGAAGCTATCATGGTCCAGTTCCCCGGGCTGGAGGTCTATCCGCTGGCCATCTACGGGGATGCCATCGTCGTTCGTCTCTGCCGGCACGACGACTCCGGGATGGAGGAGTGGCAAGAGCGGATTCCGTTCTCCCGAAGGGCCGATGGTCAGATCGCGCTCGGAACCGGGGTGCGAGTGGCGGCGCGATTCCAGACTGTCTACGAGCCCGTCGAGCTTTCAGCGGAGGCGGCTCCCTCTCCCGAACATCGGATTCTCACGGCTCTCCGGCCCTCGGGACGGATGCCCCGGGCCTCCTGATGCTCCCTCTGACCCCGGAGCAGATTGGCGGGGTCAGGCTCGATTCGG
>Ga0209210_1002587_pt1 | contig 13006 bp, 16 predicted proteins | sample RifGroA1_FD_183991 | JGI IMG/M metagenome (GOLD analysis project Ga0209210, IMG submission 183991) | Contaminated groundwater microbial communities from Rifle, Colorado, USA - Rifle Groundwater A1 (SPAdes) (version 2) | ecosystem: Environmental > Aquatic > Deep subsurface > Groundwater >...
TTTTAACTCTTTCCCTGTCCGGCAAGGACGAAGGAGGCAATAAGAGACTGCAATTGAACAAATTCGTCGGAGCCTTCAGTCATGCGAAATTCAACCTCTCCTGTTTTTTCAGTCAGGCGGACTTTTATCTCCGGCTCTATAGGGAGAGCCCATATTTCTTTCTGGATTGCCTTAATTATATCTGTGCCTGAGACGGACTGCCTGAGCATTATATCAAGGAGTTTGTCTCTTGAATTTACGAAGTCTCCAGCCAAGGCATAATCCAAAACAATTTTTAGATCTGTGGGCTTTGTGGAAGATGATATCATGTTTATCATCTCTGCGTTTATATCTGGGGAGATGGATGCTGTTGCCTGAAGAAGGTTGATGGCTCTTCTGCAGTCTCCTTCTGAGGATTCATAGAGTGTTTCAAATGCACCTTCTGTTAAATTGAGTTTTTCTTTTTCTGCTATCTTTCTTAGCACGGTTGAAATATCCTTTTTCTCAAGAAGTTTGAAACGGAAGATAACACAACGGGATTGTATGGGATCAATGATTCTTGATGAATAATTGCAGGACATTATAAATCTGCAAGTATTGCTGTAATTTTCCATTGTTCTTCTCAAAGCCTGCTGGGCTTCTTTTGTCAGGGCGTCAGCTTCATCCAAGAATATTACTTTAAATGGCACATTTCCAATTGACTTAGTTCTTGCAAAATTCTTAACTTTTTCTCTTACTACATCAATTCCTCTTTCATCTGAAGCGTTTAATTCAAGGTAATTTTCCTTCCATCTGTCTCCAAATAGGGTTTTCACAGTTATTAATGCTAAAGTAGACTTTCCTATTCCTGCAGGTCCCGCAAAGAGAAAGTGGGGAATATTCAATGACTGAACCATTGAACTGACTCTTTTGATTATTTCCTGCTGGCCTACAACCTCTTCAAATTTGGACGGGCGATACTTTTCTGTCCATATATCAACACCACTCATACAGGGTTTTGTATTGAGGTTTTTATAAAGATTGTTGTGCCCAACAATCTTTAATGTTCACTCCAGAAAGAGTTTCACATATCAAAAAGTCCTTGATAAATCTTCGGACTCATCAAGACCTTTAGTGTCTTGAATGCCGTCAAGAGAAGTATTCTCTTGAGGTTTGGATGCAGAAAAATCCTTAGGATTTCTTCTGAACAGAGAATCTGAAAGATTCTCTTGTGCTCAAGGAACAAGGCTGTTTGGTTCCTTGACATAAAGATTTGTATACAAATCTTTAACTATCAGAAGGAGATGGGGCTTCTGTTTTTGGGAAATACCTTGCTATTAAAGACTGAAGTCTTTCTTTATAATAAGAAGAATAAATAATATCTCGCGCAAAATATTTTGTCCTTATATTTTTTCCTTCGTGAAACAGCTCATTAATTATGCTAATAGTTTCTTCCAATTTTCCTCTTCTTTTAGGAGTTCTATGGAGAATATATGCTAGAAGCAACTCGCCATCTTCTATTGCTCTTTGCTGTTTTTTTCTTTTTGGTTCTCCTTTTAAATATCTTTTTATATTATTTAGAGCAAGTTTGTATCCTTCACTTATATTCTCATGAGAACATCTATTTTCTTCTGCTATTTCTGCCTGTGTTTTTCTCTCGTAAAATATTCCTCTTATTATTTCGCGTTGTAATCTTGGAAGGTTATTAATGGCTTTTAATAGTTCTGGATTTTCTTCATAGATTTGAGGAGGTTGAACTTCCTCTCTGTTTAGAATTATTCCTTTCCCTCTTTGCAGAATTATTTCTAATATGCTTGTTGGATGGATAGCTAAATTTCTTTGTCTACTTCTTTGCAGATTTTTCTCTAATCTTCTATATCTTTGGTAATGGTTCCAGTCTTGAAATTCTCTTCTTTTAGAATAGTTTTTATCAAGTTCTGCTATTGTTCCAAGCCCTCTATTGTTTGCGGATATAGCGTGATTTACAATATTTCTACTTGTTCCTAATATTTCAGCTATTTCTTCATATGTGAGCCCTGCCTTGGCTGAAGCTACAACTTTCTGCACGAATTCTCCTGACGTTCTAAGACTAGTCATCAAATTTTAGAATTTTATTCTCTTTTAAAACTATCTATATTCACTTAGAATTACTTGCTTCTGGCTCTATGCAATCTACGCTTTCTCTTTTCCTTCTTAAGGCGTTTTCTCTGCCATTTCCATCGCATCTGCCTTTTCTTTTTCCAACGTCTTGATGAGCGTTTCATAGTTTGATTAGAAAATATGCCTTTAAAAATATTCCTAAGAACATTTTTAGGGGCTTTTTAGCTTTAGAATCCCAGCTTTATCTTTTCAATTTCTTCTTTGAGAAATTCTCCTTTTTCTTTTCCAAGGATAGTTTCGTAAAATTTTGAGTTTGAGTGAATTGCTTTTCCAAGACTGCCGGATTCTTTGACTATTTGGGCTATTTCTGACTCATGCAGGGATGTTTTTGACAGGATGCGCCAGCCTTTTACCTGTGTTGACATCAAAGGGCTTTCGTGGGCGAGTATTCTTTGTATAGTTTCTTTGTCTAATAATTCATCATACGTAAGACTGTCTAATAAAACTCTTGATTTTTTCAAATCTAATTTTGTATAATCTTTTATTACAAGATTCATTTCCTTTTCAACACCTATTGTCAGCTCTCTCAATCTTGTTCTTATCAGAGTTCCTTCTTTGCCTAATTCTACTGCGTATTTTTTCAGTTCTTCCGAAATTTTTTGAATGAATCTTCCTTTTTGAATAACGTTTATAGCCTGCCCTAGGTTAAGATGGTTTCTTATTTCCAGCCTGTCAAGCTCTTTTGCGTGCTGGTCGAATAATTCTCTTTGCTTTTCAAGCATTTGAACATGCTCATTTGCTTTTCTTAATAAATCATCTGTGCCTCTTATAGGATAGCGTATGTTTTTGTAATAAAGAGTGATTTCGTTTTTTCTTTCTGAGATTGCTATAACTAATGAGCCTGTCTGTTTTGCTGTTCTTTCAGCCGCCTTATGCCTTGTTCCTGTCTCTGTTGTTTTGATTTTATTCTCGGGAGTTAAAAGGACGTTGGCATAGTTTATTTTTTTTATGTCTTTTGAAAGGATTATGGCTCCGTCCATTTTTGTCAATTCAATTAATCTTTGGGGCGTGAACCTTGAGTTTATTCTGAATCCTCCGTCAATTAATGGAGGGACTTTTTCATTTTCAACAACTATCAAGGCTCCCTTTCCTGTTCTTTGCGCGCCTTCCAAGGCAGTTCTTAAATTTGTACCTGGAGCTATTTGCTTTAAAACGTTAAAGAATTCCTCTTCTGTTGTTGTTTCCTTGTTTTCCTTCTCTTTTATTATTTTCACCTGCACTTCTTTTCTTTCGTCCATGGATTAAAAAGCTTTTATTTCTTTAAATAGTTATTTGTGCTTTTTTGAGAAGAATGCTCCTACCGGTGCTCGTGGAACAATTTCCACGGCAACTCAAACACTGCGTGTTTAAGTGATTCAAGAATCCCGGTTGTTTAATGCTCCTACCGGGATTCGAACCCGGGTCTCCGCCGTTCTCCATCACCTCTGGGAAGAAAATCCTTTCGGCTTAGATGGAAGCCTGTCCTTTAGAGGACTGAGGTTATTATCTCATCGACATAAACCTCGGCAATTCGAGAGGGCGGTGTCCTTGGCCAACTAGACTATAAGAGCACATAGCTTATTGATGACGGGGGTTTAAAAGTATTTTGATAGCCTCGCCAGCTCTCGCAGAACAAGTTCCGCGGATCCTGAAACTCTTACGAGTTTAAGGGATTCAAACCTTCCAGGTTCGAAATAGCCTCGCCAGGATTTGAACCTGGGTTCCAGCCTCCAGAGGGCTGAGTGCTTGACCAACTACACTACGAGGCTATAAGATAGGGAAAGATTTTAGTCTTTTAAAGCTTCTTATAGTTAGATTTAAATTGTTATTTTTCCTTTTTTAGAGATGTTAAAAAAGACGCATTTGGCAATTGGCTTGGCTGTCGGACTTTATTTTTTGCCTTATGTTAACAGCAAGTTTATTTTTTTGCCTGTTATTATTATTGCGAGTTTGCTTCCTGATATAGATTCTGGGTTTTCAGGCATAGGAAAGAATCCTGTTTTCAAACCAACTCAATGGATGGTGAAACATCGCGGTGTTTTACATAGTTATACAGTTTGCATTTTGATTTCCTTCGTTTTTGCATTTTATATTCCTGTGTTGGCTTTGCCTTTCTTTTTAGGTTATGCCTTTCACTTATTTGCAGACAGCTTTACAGTTAACGGGATAAAGCCCTTCTGGCCCTTAAAGTTTGTTTCCAAGGGAATTGTCAGAACAGGGGGAAAAGTTGAGCAAAGCATTTTAGTAGTAACTTTAATTGTATGTTTCCTTCTGGGAGTCAGGCTTCTGTTTTAGAGGAAGATTTTTATATTTGAATGTTGTGTAATTTTATATAAAGATGGTGGCTACATGGCTAATTATTGGGATTGCGGTATTTTTGCTGATTGTATTTATATATAGATCCCAGAATACTATTTATATGACTACCCTTCTCCAAGGGAAGATATTTTATTTAGTTATTATTCTGATTATTCTTTTTCTTGCTTTTTCCTTAAATCATATATACAAAGCTTATGATCTTGATCTTACTACTCTTAGCGGTGTGGGAAACGCTACAAGGGTTTATTTTGCCTGGCTGAAGAGTTTGTTTTCCAATTTTGGAAAGGTTTCAGGATATGTTGTGCAGCAAGATTGGATTCTGGGGAATGCAACAAAATGAAATTTGCTGTGATAGTTATGAAGTTGCTTGTTGTTTCGGCTTTGTTTTTGGTAAGCAATTATAATCTTCATCTTGCTGACCAGCATGAAAGGCAGATTTTTGTTAATCTTTATTCATCTTGGATGGGCGAGCTATACCAGAATTTAAGGTCTATGACTGGATTTGTTGTTAAATTTGAGTGGCTTCCGAGCAATAATCTTAGCTCCGAGGAAATAGAAAGCTTGCAGGATGTTCATTTTGGCGGAGGATAGTTATCTTTTTATAGCGGGATTTTGTGTAACTTTTTGATTGTGGCGAGTAAATGCCTCTATAGCTCAGTGGTAGAGTACGAGTTTAGTAAACTTGGGGTCCCGGGTTCGAATCCCGGTAGAGGCTTTTGAAATAAGGTTAATTATATAAATGCGTGTTTTTTGTTTGAGTAATGGGCTTTGATTTAGAGGATTTTAAGAATAAATACAAGATTTTGCAAAAGAAGTACAAGCTTCCTGAATTTAAAGTGTTGAATGAAGATTTTGAAATAGAGAAAATAGACAGGGAGTCGGATACTATGTTAAGAGTTGTAAGAAAATTTATTATGGAAAAGATTGTCAATTCAATGTCATTTCTAGAGATGCTCATCAATCCAATGAACACTCATAGGATGTATCTTCCTTATATAAAAACCATGGGCTCTGAAGACAGAAAAAGAATTGATGTAATTTATTCTAAATTGGCAGAGCTAAGCGTTTCTTCTTTGGAATTAGAGATAGATTATGATGAGAAGAAGGAAGCGGATTTGATAGTTATGGTTTTTTCAGAATGGGAAAATCTGAAGGAGCCTTTCAGAAAGATTCTTGGAAATGTGAAGAAGCCCGCTGTGGGTGTGAAGAAGGAAAATAATGGATATTTCGGATAGATTAGTTTGCTAGGATAAACACCCCAGAGATATCTTAAAACATTCAGAGTCCTAATGTTAATAACTTTGTTTTTCTTACTCGGTAAGAGAAAAGCTTAGTTTTTGGTGTTATTTTCTTACTCGGTAAGAAAAGGTTTAAATAGGAGAGGTTACTTCTTACTTGGTATGAATAAAGAAGAAACCTTAATTAAAGCAGGAAAGGAATATTTTTATTCTGGAAATGATGAATTTAATAAAGAAAGATATAACTCTGCTGTTGTTTTATATTTTAAAGCATTAATTAGCTTTAGTGATTTATATGTTTTGCAAAAAACAGGAGATACTCCTTCTTCACATAATGATAGATTCAATATAACTAAAAGGAAATTTCCTGAAGTTTATAATTTGTTAGACAAGGATTTTCCTTTTTATCAGAGTTCTTATGTTCAAATTATGAATAAAGAATTAGCGGAGGTAATTAAAGATGATGCAAAAATTGTGGCTGAAAAAACCAATACTAAACTATAGCAAGGATGTTTTGGATATTGTGCAGTTTGGCTCTTCTGTTGAAGAAGGAAAAACTCCAAATGATTTAGACATCGCAGTAATATTTAATAAAATTCCTTTAAAAGAGCAGTTAAATCAGGCGCAGGAAATTAAAAAACAATTGGAAAAGCTCGTTGAAATTTCAGTTCATATAAATTCTTTTGATTTGTACGGCTTGTTTGACAGCTCTAATTTTGCAAAAGAAAGCATCTTATTTTCTGGAAAGAGCATTATTCATGGAGATGATTTTGCAAAAAGGTTTGGGTTTTCTCCAAAGATACAAATTTATTATTCTCTGGAAAAGCTAAAGAAAAAAGATAAAATAAGATTTAATTATATGCTAAATGGACGAGGCGGGGAATATGGCTTGTTAAGAGGGCATAAAGGAGAGTTGTTAAAGCCCGGATTGATTGAAATAAATCCTCAATCTGAAAGTATTTTTGTTAATTCAATAAAAGGGTATAAGGTAGATTTTAGAGTTAAGAGGGTGCTGATAGGATGAAGGATCCCACGATTACTTAATCCTAAGGATTAACTCTCCGACTTTTTCCTAGAGGATTTAAGAATTAAATAGATTTTATTAATGTCGGAATTTTTGGTTTGTATTTTTTATCAGTGGTTAGTCTTAGAGTGCAATATCCATCATAAATTCTATGAGCAATATATCTCGGACTAACTAAAAAACAGGATGCTAAGAAGCGACTTAAAAATTTTGTCCAATCTTTATTATCTAATAAAAAATTTCCATAGTAATGATAATATCTTCCAGTTTCTAAGAAAAATCCACTTTTGTTATCAGTAATTAATTTAGTTGCTTCTATTATTTCAGGAAGTTTAACTCCTTCCTCTGGATGGAAGTTAATCATGGGCATATGTTTAGTTGAACCATCAAAACACTTAACTTTTGAAGTTATAGACCAAACAACATTTTCTCCTAAATTTTCCAAATCATCTAATTCTAGTTTAAGAAAAGATTCCCGGTTGTATGCTTGTTCCTTTATTGGAGGTTCTGTAATCAGACCATTTAACAAGTTTTTTGCCTGTTTTTCAGGTGTGCTATTTATTTGTCTCCAATTATTGCCTACATGATGTGCAATTAAATACACATTTGATATTTTCTCACAATTTCTTATAATCTCTTTACAAACTTCTAATGAGTTTTGTCCAATCTTTAATACCATTAATTTACAATAAATAAACAATTTTTAATCCTTTGCATATAATCAGTTAGTTTCATTTTCCTAGTTCAACTCTCTTCCGAATCACCTAACCAATTAGTTTAATTTCCAATCAGAGTGTTGTACCTTTTTGTCAGAAGTTATTCGGTTTATGCTGCTAAGTTTAATTTCTTGAATATCTCATCAAGGGAAATTTCCAGAACAGACAAGGGCATCTTTATGCTCCAGGCACGCAGGATTTCCGGATGAATTTCTCCTATAAATCCGCACGATTTATTGTTTATTTTTATCTCGCCTGTTCTTCCCTCTATAAATTCCTTTTTTGAGGATTCCTTTATTTCGTATTTTATTGAAAGCATTTTTGCAAGATAATCAAGAATCTGCTTCATTTCAGTGAAGTTTCCTGGGGAGGAAGCGATAATTAAGTTTTCCGACTCTTTTATTCCTGTTTCCATATTGGAATCTTTTGAGAATACTGTTCCTATTTCAAAGAATTTTTGGGGATACTCGTTGTCCTTGTTTTCGTCCAGTATCCTAAGGCTCGGTATGAGGAGATTCTGGCGCAATAATTTGTAATCTGTTTTTGAGTTTTCAAGCTCTATTGTGTTTTGAAGTCCTAGAAGTTTGGCTTCCTCCAGCTTTATTAAATGATATGAAGATGTTTCAATCAGTCCGAGGCCTGTTAAAATATCTGATATTTTATTTTTTATTTTAGATTCGAAAGATTCTTCTGCTGTGCTTGATATGTTTGGAATTTCAGGAATGAAGTTATTGTAGCCGTAGGCTATTGCTATATCTTCTATTATGTCAACTTCATGAAGGATGTCTGTTCTCCAAGGAGGAACAGATACTGATTTATTTTTGTATTCGTGGCCCATTTTTGCAAGAAGTTTTTCTATCTCAGATTCTTTTAATTTTAATCCTAAAAGGGAATTAACGTTTTCTAGAGAGAGTTTTATTTTTTCGTAAGAAAGATCCGGAGTTATTTCCTTATTTTTTCCGTAATTAAGCTCCATTTGGTAAACCTTTCCTCCTAAATCAGAAAGTGTTGTGACTATAATATTAAGAGTTTTTTTTAAAATACCGAAGTCCGAGCCAGAGCATTCCACGAATACTTCTTTAGTTTCTAAGGACACTTTTCCTGTTTCATGGCTGTTTATTATTGGAGGCATGGAAAGAATTTTTGAGTCTGCATCCATAAAGACTGGGAATTCTTTATAGTCTTGAAGGAGATGGGCATATTCTTTTCCCGCTGGATGCTTTTGCAGGATTTGGAGGCCTGTTAATTCCTTGTCAAATTCCAAAGGCATGAATTTTATCTTTTCAGGAGGCAAGGCTTCATATTTAATTGGAAGTTTTATTTTCTCAAGGGGATAGATTCCTATGGCTACTTTCTTTCTATTTCTTCCTATAGTATTGTGCAGTTTTTCCTGAAGGTCTATTATTTCTTTTATTTTTTCATCTGAAAAGGACAGGTTTTTTATTATCGCACAGGCTGTAAACGGCCTTATTTCCTTTACGGAGGGCGATATGATAACTTTGTAGTCTTTTTCCGGCTTGTTTATTTTGTATTTTCTTGGCTTTTCTTTTCCCAAGAAGTTTTTGAATCCTCTAAGATATCCTTGGAGGGATATTAAGTCAGGACGGTTTGGAAATATTTCTATTTCTATTTCCTGCTCGCTTAGTGATTCAAGCGGGGTTCCAAATAAGCTTATTTTTTCTTCTATTTCTTTTGTTATTTTTATCTCTTTTTCAAATTCCTTTCTTGAGAATCTTACGTTTGTCATTTATTTTTCCTTATTAGATTTTCTATATTATCTAATCTTTGATTTGTATTATTTAAATAATGCTTTAGATCATTTCTTAGTAAATTAATATTTTCTTTTACTTTCATGAATCCGACTTCTGTTTTCTTTTCCATAAGGAACATTTTTTTCCATAGTGATAGTTCGGATACAGCTATAAATAGTGTTATAGATATTAATGCTGCTGTGTCTGTTGGAGAGCCTACTAATTTCCAAATAGCTATGGCTATGATAATTATGATGGCTGTCCAGATTATAATATCTTCAGTTTTTATTTTCATTTTATGCAGGCCGGAACAATGCATATATTCCTAATATGAACAATATTATGATGATTGCCCAGAATATAATATCAGATATTTTCATTTGATTATTTAGTATAACTCCTTTGTTTTAATTTGTCCATCTTGTTTTTTAATGCTGTTTCTATATCTATATTAAACCTATTTCCAATAATGAATAGAGTTATTAAAGAGTCAGCTAATTCTGTTTCTAGGTTTTTTTCATCTAATTTATCAAGCTTAGTTTTTCTTTGAAATCCTTTATGGGCAAGAATTTCATTGAATAATTCTCCAATTTCCTCGATAGTTTTTACTATCATGGCAAGAATCAATTCTTCGTCACTTTTGTTGCTATAATATTCTTTAATTCTTTTGACTTCTTCTTCAACAAATTCGTTTATTTCTTTTATTTCCATTTTATTTCAGCCAGAACTCCTTGTTTCTAAGCTCTTTCAGGTCGTTTTTGTATAATTCACGGAGGTCTTTTATTTTATAGTAGTCCATTAATGTGCGGTCAAATCCAGGGCCCCAGGCGAGTATCGGGATATATTCTCCAAGGAGGGATATTGAAACTTCCGGACGAAAAATTCCTGCTCCTCCAAGTTCAAGCCAGACTTTCTTTTCAGGGTGGAATGCGAGAATTTCCACGCTTGGTTCGGTGTATGGGAAGTAAGCGGGCACAAATTTTATTTCTTTGAATCCCATTTTTCCAAAAAATTCTTTTAAGTATCCGAGAAGATGCCTGAAATTTGAACCGCGGCTTACTACTATTCCTTCTGATTGGTTGAATTCAAAGCCATGGGACCAATCTACGGTTTCGTTTCTGAATGCTTTTCCAATTGCGAATAGCTTTTGCGGGAGGTTTTTCAAGTCTAATTTTGAAAGTGATTGTGCAGAGAGTGGTGTTGTATGGGTTCTTAGAACTGTGCGCTTTGCTTCTTCTTCAGACCATACGTATTGCCAGCCTTTGCTCCCGCCGAGGCCAGTTTCGTGGGCTTGCTTTACTTTCGATACAAGTGACTTTTGAGGAAGAACTCCTTCTAAATCTTTTATGTAAAATGTGTCCTGCAGTTCTCTTATCGGATGATCCTGTGCAGTAAAAAGCGCGTCAAAGTTCCAAAAGGAAACTTGGGTTTTTGAACCTTGCATTTCTTTAAACCCTAGGTCAAGCCAGATTCTTTTTCCATAGTTTATGGCTTGGTTTACAAAATGCCTTTTGCCTCCATATATTTGAGGAACCTGAGAAGTTATGTCGTAGTGCCTGAATTTTTTATTTTTTGTCCAGGTTTTTATTACTTCTGGAGTGAGGGTTTCTATCAAATCAGATTTTATTTCTGTGCCTGCTATCTTCTTTCCCTTTTCTGTGAGAGCAAAACTGATTATGCTTTTTTCCTTTATTTCTATTATATCTTTTCTTTTCTTTAAATTATTAAGGGCATGAAGCTGTTCGGGAGCCAAAGAAGAAAGTTCGATGGGAAGAGATTCTAAAAGCTGTTCTTCCAATGATTTTTTTGTTAATTCTTCTTTTGTTGCGTTGAGAGCCAGTTTTCCATTATTTAAAGAGATAAGAGCTTTAGACTTTAATACGCCGAGGGAAACTTTGAATTCATTATCTGAAAGTTTTGAGAGCTTTTTTGCCTCTTCCAAAGGCAGATGATTGCGCGTTTCAAGGAGCAAGAGGAGTTTCCTCTCAGGAAAGTGGTTTTTTTTGTAATAAATCCCATTTATTCCTATATCTAAGATTGTTTTTGAGGAGGTGCTGATTTTTACGAGCTCTTTATTCTCAAGAAATTTTAGGGCTCGGAGGACTGTTGTCAAGTCAAGGCCTGATTTTTCAACTATTTTTTCTATCGGCTCTTTGAGGTAAGGTATTATTTTTCTTTCTATTGGGGACAGCTTGTCTGCGATATTTGAGTTGGAATCTTCCATGTTAATTTATATTTTTGCAGGGTTAAAAAGATTTGCTATGATGTCAAGGAACTTGATGTTGTTCCTTGAGCATCCAAAAGTCCGAAGATTTATCAAGGACTTTTTGAGACGGCCTCTTTGGCTTGAGAGGTTGAGGCTCCGAGGGAGAGAAGAAGGCTTTGCGTGTCCTTTATATCCTTAAAATTGAGGGCCTTTATTTTTGTCTTGGCTTTTCTTGCTATTTTTATATTTTGGATTATTCTTGAAAGAGATATGGCTTTTTTCTTTTTTTCAAGGTTTCTTAGGGAATTGAGGTCTATTCCGATTGATATTCTGTTTTTTGAGGCTATTTTTGCGGTAACATGATTAAAGCCGGAGTGAATGTTCTTTATTGTGTCCTTGGAATTTTCGGACAGCTCTGGGGAGAGAAGGATGTCAAATTTTCCATATTCAAGGATTTTTCTGCTGAATTCAGGGTTTTGAGCTTTGATTATGATTGGATGCTTGGACTTTTTTATCAGTTTTTTTGCTTCTTCTATGTTTTTCGTGTCTATCATTTAGTTATTATATCATCATCATATATTTAAATATGGTTTTTTTAGAAAAGAGATGTCAAGTCTTGCAGTTGATAGGGATTTTGCTTTGGATGATAGTTGGTTGGAGAAATTGGATAGGTTTCCCAAACATCTTTGTTATGATTTGGCTCAGAGTTGGATGGCTCTTGTGGGTTCTTATTTAAATCCTTCTGAGAACTTTAATGAAGACACAAGAATCAGCGAATCTGTAAGACTTTTGTCAGTGGCAAGGACGCATTTTGATAATGTTGATTCAATTTATCAATATAATTTTAATGAACATAGGGTAGAAACAGCTCAAATGTACAATACTCTTGCTGTCAGATTAAATAAGAGGGCTGGAAGAAAATTGGTTGATTACATTGTTGAGCCTGAAAGAGATGCAACTCCTTTAAGTTTCATCCTTCTATCAGAGTTCCTGTGAAACTTTGCTTTTTAAGAATATTTCTTAAGTTTGATAGATTTGAGCCTATTATGTATGTTTTTATTTTGTGCTTTTTGATTATTGTTGAGGCGCTTTGATCAAGAACAAAGTGCTGTCCTGATTTGTACTTTATTTTTAGAGCCATAGATTCAAAGGATTTCCAGGATATGGATGGAATGAACTTTGCGTTTTTGTTTGTCTTTGGATTTGCTGAAAACAAGCCCTGAACATTTGTTAAATTTACGAAATCTGTTTTTAGGTAATTTGCTAATTTGGCAGCAGTTCCGTCTGAAGTTTCTTTATCTGCATAGCGGAGGGCTCCGCAAAATACGACTGGATTTTTTGAGAGATGGTCTTTTACGTCTTTCATATCCTTTGGGAGTTTGTCATTTGCTTCTTTGCCGAAGAATTGCATTAAAAGCTGAGCATTGTCTCTTGTTGCTCTTATGCCTGCCAGAGAAAGTTCTTTTGTTGATTTATTTTGGGATTTTAATACAGAGATGTATTTTCTTGCTATTGAGCCTCCGCCGCAAACAACTGCAAATTTATGAGTTTTATAGAGCGAGCGAAGAGTCTTTTTGAATTTTATAAGGAAGTTTGTGTTTACTTTGTCAGGAATTATCAGCGAGCCTCCGAGGCTTAGGACAATTGTCTTTTTC
>Ga0209210_1002591_pt1 | contig 12994 bp, 15 predicted proteins | sample RifGroA1_FD_183991 | JGI IMG/M metagenome (GOLD analysis project Ga0209210, IMG submission 183991) | Contaminated groundwater microbial communities from Rifle, Colorado, USA - Rifle Groundwater A1 (SPAdes) (version 2) | ecosystem: Environmental > Aquatic > Deep subsurface > Groundwater >...
CCAAAACCCTCAAAAATTTCTTGATTTTGAAGTGGGCGCGCGCGGAATTTTCTTTTCAATCAAGAATCAATTTTTGCGGGTTTTGGGCTTTGCTGGGGCAAAGAGGCGGAAAAATATTTCTATTTCTCAGGTAATTTTTTGGATAAAGCAGCTAGCTTAGTTGGTAGTTCTTCGATGCTAAATTCCTCAACAACACCGACGAAATTGTATCCGTGCTTTGATATAGCAGAAAGCACTAAATTATTTTCTACATTAATAAAATTAGTATAATCGTCTTTTGTATATATCCATAGAGCCGGATCACTAGCCGAGCGCAAAAAATATTTGGTTCCGCTAAAATCAATAAGATATGCTATTGGTATGAACTTCTTTGTTTTATTAATTTCTTTATTCATAAAAATTTCTAAGCGGTTATATGTATTTTATCTATCCATCTCGGATCATTTTGAAGTTGGGAAATAAGCTCTCGATGATTACCCTCGTCAATGCCATATGATCGCCGCTCAAAAATTTCTTTCGGAATATTAATGCTTTCAAAATCATCAATTGATAACCCGCCTGTTATGTGGGCTTCGAGGTAAGTAAAATCTTGATTTGGTGAACGATGTAGATCCGATTCTCGTTTTCTTTCATAGTTTATTAATGCTTTAGCCAAAAAGACATTCTCCTTTGATATTTGTCTGGCGAGGGCAAAGTTTTCATGGTCGAGCCTATCAACTTTATTTTTAGACAATTTTCTTTGAACATTTTCGGTAAGACCGACAGTTGTTAATGTGTCGCCTTCCGTAAATGATGTCCGTTCCAAGATTTCTGGTTTTAGTTTTAGAGAAATACTACCGTAAGCTGGTGCGCCCCCATACTTTTCATCTTTGCCGTTTTGACTTGCAAAAGCGCCGTATACCACCGCCTTTTCAACATTGTAAATACCTAATGCTTTTTCAGTAACTTCTCGTTGCTTCAGATAAAGATCACTGCCTCCCATGCTCAGTTCCGACGCATGCTCTTTTAACTCTTTTTCTTCTAACGAAAAAATTCCCTTAAATTCTCCGGATTTCAATACCTTTTCCAATTTTTTAGGAGATAGATTAACGCTCAAAAAATTTGAATCATTAGCGTTTTTTAATTCATTCTCAATTTTATCAGATACTTTTTCACGACTAAGAAAAACTTTATACTTGTCATATTCTGGGTTTTGCACCTCATTCTTGATTTTGTGAAGATTATTCTCAAACTCATGGAGCCAATTACTATCTTCTTTAGACATGCTCCCGCTAAATACCGCTTCTCCTAATTGTTTGGTTTGTTCTTCTTTTACGGCTTCTGCTAATTTTTTAAAATAAGCTTCTGCAATTTTATCATCTTTGATCTCTTCTGCTGTCGGTAAAATAATATCTTTATATTGGCCTTCTTTTTCTAATGTAGAATAAACTTGAGATTGGATTTGCCGGCAAGCTTCAGACCATCTATTTCTTACTAAATCCCCTAAACCTTCTCGTAATCTATTTATATCTACATTATTCTCTTTTACCCCTAAATTTTCTAAATCAATTGCTGCAAAATTCTTTCTTTCCAGCCCCTCTTTTATAATTGGATAAAGTGTTTCTGCCTGTAGCTTTTCCTGTGCTTCAAAATAATTCTTAGCATCAAATCTGCCTTGTATGGTATCCACGTCATAGGTGGCTTCAACGGAATCCCGAATATTTTTAAATGATCGCTCGATGGCTTCTCTCTTTTCTTCCGGTGCCTCGGCGAGTGCCAAATTTTCTTGTTCTTTAGAAATGCCTAATTTGGAATATATTTTTTGTGATAAATATTCTCGTAATTCCTCGAGTTTTTGTGCATCTTGTTGATCTTTTTTATCCCAATCATTTTGTTCTGATTTTTCTGGAATGTTTATTGCATCAGTCATTTCCTCAGAATTACGTACTTCCCCGGCTTCTATAGATGTGAATGCTCTTTCTTCTCTCAATTCGTTTTTCTTCACTTCTTTTTTGCTTATTAGATTTAAAATTCTCTCTTTAGTTGAACCAGCTAATAATCTAATTCGATCAGCTATTGAAGCTAACTGCTCCTTGAAGCTGCCATTTGATAAAATTTCATCAGTTTTTTCAGGAGAAAGTTCATAATATGTTTTGGATCTTTCCAGTCTTTGGTCGGTTGCACCGATTGCTTCCTCTGATGTGCGGTCAACTTCAGCAATTTTATTTTCAGCAATAGATTCGAGGTTCTCTGGCACCTCGGTAGAATTTTTGGGCTTAACTTTTTCTTGTGGAGCCTCTGTTTCTTCAGCAGAGTTGTCTGCGCCAAATTGTTCTGTTTTATCCATTGCTCGTTTCAAATTTTCTTCTAAGTTCTTTTATGCTTTCCTGTTTCAAAGCTTCGATAAAATTACCGACAATCTGATCTTGTTGTTTTCTCAACTCAAGAAGGTTTTTAGAATATTCTTGGTAGATTTTATCAAGTTTTTCTATCTTACTTTTTTGTTTATTATCCACATCCATATTGATATAAAATATCATATTTTTATAAGATAAAACAGCCCGCCTCTTTGCCCCAGCAAAGCCCAAAACCCGCAAAAATTGATTCTTGATTGAAAAGAAAATTCCGCGCGCGCCCACTTCAAAATCAAGAAATTTTTGAGGGTTTTGGGAGCGATCCCGCCGAAGGCGGGAGAGCGGCGAAATGCCCCCGCCCCGCAAGCGGGGCGGGGGCTACCTTAGCTCAACTTTTTTTGATAAAATGAGTTCTAACCAAGTCGTATAAACGCGCATAAAATAAAAATGACCGCCTCCTGGGTTGGTCATTTTTATTTTTATATGGTTGAAGGGGATTTGAAGGGCGCCGAGTTCCTATTTCTTCCTGTGTGAGGTGCCCAGGCTTTTTGTCGGAGCAAAAAGAAATCCCATCGCCCTTTGCTGGGAAAATTAATGATTTTATGCGAATATAAAAGATATTTCATGTCCTCCGATCTAACATTCATCACAAACGAAAACTCAATACGCCATCCGGATGGCGTATTGGGCAAAAAGGCGTTTTAATGAAGTAAAATATGACAAAATCATTTACCCTCCATGATTTACCAAAAGAAGAACGACCAAGAGAACGACTGGTTAAATTTGGCGAGCAGGCGCTTTCGGCTCAAGAATTATTACAGCTTATTTTAGGCCGCGGCATTGCTGGCGAGTCGGTGGTAGTTACGGCGCAAAAATTATTAACGCAATTCGGCAGCTTACAGAAGTTATCCGAAGCAAGTATTGAGGAATTGTCCTCAATCAAAGGGATTGGATTGGCAAAAGCCACACAAATAAAAGCTGCGTTTGAAATTGGCCGCCGCATTTCCACTCAAACTCCGTCTTACAAAAGCAAAGAGCTTACCAATCCCGAAAAGGTTTTTAAGTTTATGCGAAGCAGAATTAAAGATTATAAAAAAGAACGGCTGTATGTGATTTCTTTAAATACTCGCGGTTGGACGGTAAATGAAGTTTCGGTTGGAACTCTTGACTCAAGCTTGGCACATCCCAGAGAGGCCTTTTCAGAAGCAATTAAAAACAACGCTTCATCTGTAATATTTGTTCATAACCATCCATCAGGAGACGTCGAACCATCTCAAGAAGATATTAAACTTACTCGGCAACTTGTAGAAGCGGGCAAATTGCTTGGCATTGCAGTTTTAGACCATATTATTATTACAAAAAACAGCCGCCTTAGCTTCAAAGAAGAACGTTTGATTTAAACTTATGCCAGACTTTTCAAAAAAAGAACTTTCCGAGCAGGATATTTGCTCCAAATTCATTCTCCCGGCGCTTACAAACGCCGGCTGGGATTTACAGAAGCAAATCCGCGAGCAGTATAGCTTTACCGCCGGCCGAATTATCGTGCGCGGCAAGACCGTTTTTCGCGGAGAGAAAAAACGCGCTGATTTTATTTTGTATCACCGCGGCCATCTGCCACTCGCAATTATTGAGGCCAAAGACAACAATCATCCCGTTGGCGCCGGTATGCAACAAGCGCTTGAATATGCCGAAGCGCTTGATATTCCCTTTGTGTACAGTTCTAACGGCGATGCGTTTCTTGAACATGATCGCTTTACAAAAACAAAATCAATTGAACGCGAAATCAAACTAAACGAGTTTCCGTCTCCGGACGCACTCTACAATCGCTATGTGAAGGCAAAAGGACTTGTCGCCGAGCAGGAAAAAGTAATCAGCCAGGATTATTACCAGGAGATTGACGGCAAGTCGCCCCGTTACTTCCAGCAGGTTGCCATTAACCGCGCCACCGAAGAAATCGTCAAAGGCAAAAACCGCCTGCTTTTGGTGATGGCAACCGGCACTGGTAAAACCTACGCCGCTTTTCAAATCATCTGGCGTTTGTGGAAAGCCGGAGTAAAAAAGCGCATTCTCTTTCTGGTTGATCGTAATATTTTAGCCGACCAGCCGATTATGAACGACTTCCGGCATTTTGGCGACAAGATGACCAAAATTCAGCATCGCCAAGTTGATAAGGCCTACGAAATATACCTCGGCCTTTATCAGGGACTAACCGGCATGGAAGAAGAAAAAAATATCTTCAAGCAGTTTTCGCCGGACTTCTTCGATTTAGTTATCGTTGACGAATGTCATCGCGGAGCGGCGCGCGAAGATGCTTCTTGGAGAGAAATTCTTGATTACTATAAAAGTGCCACTCAAATCGGCTTAACCGCCACACCCAAAGAAACCGCCGATGTTTCAACTCAAAATTATTTCGGTGAGGCGGTATATACTTATTCATTGCGGCAGGGAATTGAAGACGGATTTCTTGCGCCCTACAAAGTCATTCGCGTTACCTTAGATAGGGATGCGGAAGGATATCGTCCGACGGCCGGCGAGGTTGATAAATACGGCAACCCTCTGCCTGACCAGGTTTTTGGCCAGAGTGATTTTGACCGCAAACTCGTACTTGAGGAACGCTCAAAAGTCGTGGCGCAAAAGATTACCGAATATTTGAAAGCCACCGACAGAATGCAAAAGACCATCGTATTCTGTGTGGATATAGAACATGCTGACCGAATGCGCCAAGAGCTCGTTAACGCCAATGCCGACCTTGTGAGCGAGCATCCAAACTATGTCGTCCGCATTACCGGAGACAGTGAGCATGGCGCTCGTGATCTAGATAAATTTATTGACCCCGAGAGCCCGTATCCCATTATCGCCACCACATCAAAGCTTCTCACCACGGGCGTGGACACCCAGACCGTCAAGCTGATTGTCATTGACCAAAATATAAACTCAATCATTGAATTCAAGCAAATTATCGGCCGCGGCACGCGCGTGCGCGAGGACTACGGCAAGATGTTTTTCACCATTATGGATTTCCGGGGCGCGACAGAACTTTTTGCCGACCCGAAATTTGATGGTGATCCGGTGGTCATTTTCAAAGCCAAAGAAAAAGGACCGATTATGCCGCCTAAAGAAAAAGGCGGCGGAACGGAAATTGGCCCCGAGGAGAAATCCGGTATTGAATATGGTCTGCCGGAAACCGGAGAGGGCATGGTCCGCGACGAGCCGAAGAAATGGTATGTTGCAGGCAAAGAAGTTAAAGTCATCAACGAACGCGTGCAGTATATGGACGAGCGCGGCAAACTCATCACTGAATCGCTCAAGGACTACACCAAGCGCAACATTCTGCAAAGCTACGCTTCACTCAACAACTTTTTAACTGCCTGGACCAAGACCGAACAAAAAGAAGCAGTCCTTAAAGAGCTTGAAGAGCGCGGTGTATTTTTTGCCGAGCTTTCCTCCGAAGTCGGCCGTGACCTGGATGCTTTTGACCTTATCTGCCATGTGGCCTGGGGCAAGAAGCCGCTGACTCGCAACGAGCGGGCGGAAAAGGCGCGCAAAAAAGATTACTTCACCAAATATGAAGGCAAGGCGCGCGAAGTTATTGACGCGCTTCTTGCCAAATACACTGACCAAGGCATCACCGCCATTGACGACATCGGCGACTTGCAGGTGTCGCCGTTTGATCAGTTCGGCACGCCGTACCAAATCGTAAATGACATCTTCGGCGGCCGCGAAAAATACTTGGTGGCGATTAAAGAAGTCCAAGCGGCCTTATACGCCGGCTAAGTTCTAGATTACGTCAATTTTCGCATAGTTTGCAGGTTTTATGCATATATTTTAGTGCCTATTGCATAGATTTTAAGTATATGTTAGTATATAAAATATGGAAGAAAAATTGATCAAAATTAGCGAAGCCGCCGAAATTTTAGGCGTTTCTATAGATACGCTTCGTCGCTGGGATGAAAGCGGAAAATTAACTGCGATCAAAAAAGGAGGCGGTACACATCGTTATTATAGGGAAAAAGATATAGAGATTTTTGCAAGCAATCTTCTTAAGTTTGCGTCTGATTGGATTAGCCAAGGGGCCGAATTCCCCGGCACTTTTTATTGCCCTACGAGCGCCGTGTTTCAGGCAAGATTAGTAAAAATGGAGCACCTGCTTATGGAAAAGACGGGCTTTGAAAAATTATACTCTTTGATTGTTTTGGTCGCGGGGGAGATTGGAGACAACTCATTTGCCCATAACTTAGGGAAATGGCCGGATACGCCGGGGATATTTTTTGGCTACGACATCCAAAAAGGCATTATTGTTCTTGCAGATCGAGGATTAGGCATTTTAGAAACACTGCGCCGCGTTCGTTCGGATTTGTCGACGCATGTGAAGGCGGTTGAGGTGGCGTTTACAGAATTTTTATCCGGTCGCGCGCCGGAAAAACGCGGCAATGGTCTGAAATTGGTTCGAGAAGTGATTCTTGCCAATCCGATAGACCTATTTTTTACTAGCGGTGACGCGGAAGTAAATCTAAAGGGCGACGATAAATCTTTTCGGGTTACCCGTGGTCCAAATGTATTTCGCGGTTGTATGGCAAAAATTAATTTTTAACTTAACCCAATAAAAAATAATATGAAAATAAAATTAGAAAAATTCGGCACAACTCTCATATCTCGCGAATTAGGTAGCGAGGCATTCAAGGCGTTTCAGTCAACACTTCTAGAGCTGGCGCCAAACGAAGAATTGGAAATTGATTTTTCCGGCGTATTAACATTGTCGCCCTCGTGGACGGATGAGTTTTTAAGCCCTCTCCTTGAGCGATTGGGTGAGCGGTTGGTATTGTTGCCTTCTGATAATCTTTCGGTACAAGCAACTTTAAAGATTTTACAGGAGGCGAATAAACGCCCGTTCAAATTTAAGTAATATGTCCAACATCCAATCAGTCATCAAAAATATCCAGGACATTATGCGCAAAGACGCGGGCGTGGACGGCGACGCACAGCGGCTCTCCCAGCTCGTCTGGATGCTTTTCTTGAAAATTTTTGACGACCAGGAGCGCGAGCGCAAACTTATCAATCCTAAATACAAATCGCCCCTGCCTGGGGAACTCCGCTGGCGCAACTGGGCAACCGACCCGGAAGGAATGACCGGCGACGGGCTTTTGGAATTCGTCAACAACAAGCTTTTCAAACGGCTCAAGGATTTGTCATTTGACGAAAGCGAAGACCCGCGCGCCTTTATCGTCCGCGAGGTTTTTGCCGACAGCTACAACTATATGAAGTCCGGCACGCTTATCCGGCAAGTGATTAACAAAATCAACGAAATTGACTTTAACAAAGCCGACGACCGCCACGCCTTCAACGATCTCTATGAACATCTGCTCAAAGAACTCCAAAGCGCCGGCAACGCGGGGGAGTACTACACGCCGCGCCCTTTGACGCGCTTTGTGGTGGAGATGGTTTCCCCCAAACTTGGCGAAAAGGTGCTGGACCCGGCCTGCGGTACCGGTGGATTTTTGATTGACTCGCTGGAATACATCCGTCAGCACGAAATAAAAACCGCGGCGGATGAAAAGAAACTCCAAAGCCAAATTCAAGGAGTAGAACTCAAGTCGTTACCATATTTATTGGCTACGACAAATATGATTTTGCATGGTGTAGATACACCAAAAAACCTACGTCATGGCGATATGCTTTCTCAACCATTGCGGGAATATGGGCCCAAAGACCGCGTGGATGTGATTGTGGCCAATCCGCCATTTGGAGCTGATGTTAAAGATGGCATAGAGAAAAACTTTCCGGCCGAGTTTCGCACCCGCGAAACCGCCGACCTCTTTTTGGTGCTGTTCATACATCTTTTAAAGCCCAACGGCCGCGCGGGCATCGTGCTTCCCGACGGCTCGCTTTTCGGCGAGGGTGTCAAAACCGCCATCAAGAAAAAACTCCTTGAAGAATGCAATGTCCACACCATCGTCCGCCTGCCCCAAGGCGTATTCAATCCCTACGCCGGAGTAAACACCAACCTGATTTTCTTTACAAAGCTTGGCTCGCCGACAGGCGGCGCGATGTCCACCAAAGAGCTCTGGTACTACCAGCTCCCGCTTCCCGAAGGTGTCAAACAATACACCAAAAACCGCGGCATAACTCACGAGGAGTTTCTGCCGGTCAAAAAATGGTGGAGCAACCGCAAAGCAAACGGACACGCCTGGAAAGTCTCAATCAAACAAATCCAAGAACGAAACTATAACCTTGACTTCAAAAACCCCAACGGCAAATCCGCCGCCATCCACAAATCCCCGGTGGAATTGGTGAGGGAAATTGAGGAGAAGGAGCTGAAAATAATGAACATATTGAAGGAAATGAAAAACCCCTACTAAAGGGGTTTTTCATTTCCCACGGAAGAGATACACATTATCTAGTTCATCTAGCATAGTAAGTTATCTAAATGTATAGAATACCGCTTAAAATAAGGCCTTATATAAATTATCTTAGATAATTGATAATGCTTAAGGAACTTTCTAGAGGATGTCTTATCTGCGGGAAGTGAACAATTCACATAGTTGAGATTAGTCATTTTGGGGGGCGGTCTAGGATTCTTACCGCTTGACTTAACAGAAAACCGGGCGTACACTACTAGCAACAGCTTTCCTTCGACCGCTTGACAGTGGCAGTCGCCGGAGTTACACTTATCGCAGGTTGCAAATATTTATTCGATTAGCTATAATTAAAGGCATATGATCAAATCATCAAAAGACCCCCTCGCTTCGCTCATCAGTAGCGATGTGAAATCAACCGACAGGCAAAAGCTGGCAGAGTTACTGAAACTATTCCTGATAATAGACCGGGAGTCAAAAGAATTTGCGTTTCTGCCTGGGTTTGAATCGCTTGACGGTAACGCCGCTAAAATAGAAGTTATCCTCGCTGGAGCTAAAGCGAGATCTCTATTGTTCGATATGCCCGATGGGATGACTCAGGGAGAGATTATCAGCCTTGCAGTACTTGCAGAGGGTAGCGCAAAATCTACTCTTAAGCGTTTGTCTGACGGACATAAGATAAAAAAGGATAAAGGGGGCCGATACTCAGTTCCAGGCCATCGCATCCCGGGACTCATTAAACAGTTTACTAACCCTAATTTATAAAGTGTTATGACTACTAAAACAATGGAACAACGTTTATCAGAACTTGAAGCACGAATTGCTAAACTTGAAGCAGGAAGTTCACCATCGCGGGGTAGGAGTATGACGGCACAGAAAAAGATGTCCGCCAAAGAGTTCTTGATGACAAAAGAGTTTAAAACTGAGACACAGAAAACTCTTGTCCTCGGATATTATCTTGAGCACGTGGAGCGTATACAATCATTTAATATTGATGATTTGGTATCTGCATTTCAGGCGGCGAAAGAGAGGCGCCCGAAAAACATGAACGATGCAGTAAATAAGAATATTATACGCGGTTTTCTTATGGAGGCCGCTGAGAAAAAAGACTCGAAGAAAGCTTGGGTCCTAACTTCGACGGGAGAAAAATACGTTGAGGGAGAATTAAAAAAGATTAGCTAATGATGTATATGAAAAAGAAAAAACAAAAGATGAGCGTCGTTGACAGACTTATAAAAGTAATTGATAGGCGGCCCAGGTCTGCTGAAGAATTTCGGAAAGAAATTAAAGACAAGTTTGGATATAACGAGAAGTCCAATGACATTGGGGTGAACTTACTTTACTTATTGCGGAGAGAGAAAATCAAACGGAAAAAGGATGGGAAGGTGTATAAATATTATATTTAATTTGAGAATATGAAAGACATCAAAGAAATCAATAAAATATTACAAGACCACGAGAAAAGAATTCGTGTTCTTGAGAGCTCTGGGGAAAATCCGTCTGAAAGGAGAAAACCTGGAAATGAAAAACAAAAGACGCTTCGCGAAATTGTAAAAGGTAGGAAGTTTAAAAATGGACAACAGCAAGTGGCTGTTATTGTTGGGTACCATGAGAATATCCTCGGCGTACTAATCCATGTAGATAACATAAAAACTGAATGGGAAAATGCAAAAATTACTAATAAATATAGTACAAACTTCGTCGAGAGGGCTAAAGATGAATTTATAAGAATTCGCGCTGATGGGACTTGTGATTTAACTCAGACTGGCGAAGACTTCTACGAAAATTTTTTGAAAAATGAATCCCTTAACTCAACATCTAAATAATTTACCGAGCGATCTTGTAAATACTTTACAAACCGAATTTCAAAAACTGCACCAGCAGTACTTTTTAGGTTGTTGGGAACCTAGTCAGCTTGACGCTGGGCGGTTCGCGGAGATTGTGATGAGAATTCTCGAATACAAAAACTCAGGATCGTCATATACCCCTATTGGGGTACAACTGAGCCGACTCGTCATAGTTGCTGCAATTCGAAAAAATACCGCGCTTGACGAATCTTTGCGGTTTCATATGCTCGGGTTAACTGAATTAATCTTAGATTTTAGAAATAAACGAAACGTGGCTCATCCTGGAACCGTTAGCGTAAACGAGATGGACGCCACATTTGTTCTACAGGCAGCAAATTGGATTGTTGCCGAGCTCATACGTCTTGAAACGCAGATGAGCCCGAATGACGCGCGGGACGAAATTAAAAAAATAATTGAGCGAAAAGTCCCTATTATTGAAGAAATTGGGGGTCGCCTGAAGTGTCTTAATTCTAAACTGAAAGCAAAAGAAAAGGCGATGGTTTTTTGTTACCAAAAATATCCAAGCGAAGTTTCTTTAGACGACCTTGCGGATTGGATGGGATATTCTAATAAGAGTGTTTTAGGTAATGAGCTACGGGGACTAGATAAGGATGGTAGGATTGATTTTAGAAACGATATGGCACAGCTAACAAAAAAAGGTCTTTTATGGGTTGAAAAAAATATTTCTTTTGAACTTGAAATATGAACTACCCAACAAAAAAACTCGGAGAAGTATTGGATTACGAACAACCCGGGAAATATATCGTAAACTCCAAGAATTATAGTGGCGACTATAAAACGCCGGTTTTAACGGCTGGTAAAACTTTTATATTGGGAAATACAGATGAAAAAGAAAACGTATTCCCAGCTGAAAAGTTACCGGTAATAATTTTTGATGATTTTACTACTGCTATAAAATTTGTTGATTTTCCTTTTAAGGTTAAGTCTTCGGTAATGAAGATTTTACATGCTAAAAAAGGTGTAGCAGATATCAAATATTTATTTTATTTAATGCAAACTATAGAGCTCAATCACGTAACGCATAAACGATATTGGATATCAGAATATTCTCAACTCGAAATCCCGCTTCCGCCTCTCACGGAGCAAAAGAAAATTGTGGCGAAGTTGGAGGGGTTGCTGGGGAAGATTAAGGAAGCCAAGCGCTTGCGCGCTGAAGCCCAAGAAGCCGCCCAAAACCTCCTCCCCGCCGAACTCCACCGCATTTTCACCCAACGACATTCCAACATTCTCAAGAATGTTGGAATGTCCGGTAAGTCCGCCCCCGTTAAAACTTCGGCGGATAAATGGGAAGAAAAAGAGTTGGGAGAAGTTGTAAGTATTGAGGCAAAAAAGAATACGAAATCCTTGCCCTATGTCGGTATGGAGGATATTGAAAGCGGCACAGGGAAATTTATTGGTAGTAAAGAAAAGCGAGTCGTGAGAAGCACTACATCTCATTTCACCACCGACCATGTTTTGTATGGTAAGTTGAGGCCGTACCTCAATAAGTTTTTAGTATCTGATTTTGAAGGACACTGCACTACCGAATTTTTACCGCTTCGACCGGATACAAGATTCCTCACTCGCGAATGGCTTGCGGTTTGGTTGCGGCATGACGAGACGGTGGACAATATTATGGCGACTACTATTGGATCAAGAATGCCGAGAGCAAATATGAATTTGGTCAAAAAATTCAAAATCCCGTTGCCGTCCGTTGCCGAGCAGAAAAAAATCGTGGCGCGGCTGGATTCGCTCTCCGAAAAAATCAAAAACCTGCGGGAGTATCAAAAATCCACCGCTTCTGATTTCATTTCTTTAGAACAATCCATCCTATCCAAATCATTTCAATAATCCCATGGGACAAATACTATTATTCATAATCGCGCTGGTTATTATCATTGTCGGTTTTGTGTTGGTGGTGTCGCGGCGGGAGGCAGGGCGGCATGGCACAAGCACTAAAGAAGAATTTGTCGGGATTTGCAGATCGGCGGTGGAGACGGCTTCGCAAAAGGAGGAGCGAAAAGAGAGCGTGCTCGCGCTTTTGCATGAGCACGGAGAGCTGTCAAATTCCGAGATCCGAAAGATGCTCGGGCGCCTGCCTGCCGGCAGGCAGGTATCCAGCCGCACCGCCGTGCGTTATCTGGACGAGCTAGAAAAGGAAGGCAAAGTGGAACAAGTCGGGGAAGCCGGCCACTCCGTTACTTATCGCTTGAAATAGCCCAATGCGCCACCCGCTTGGCGCATTGGAAAATGATCCAAAAAAGGCTTACAATGTCTCATACGCCTTGGTTCACAACCGAGGAAGCGCGCTGTTTTCTAAAAAAGAAAAAAGGTAGTATAATATCGCTTACGATGCGGGGTGGAGAAGTGGCATCTCGCAAGGCTCATAACCTTGAGACGCCGGTTCGAATCCGGCCCCCGCTACAATAATTTAAATGTATTCCAACTCCTTCAGAGCTTT
>Ga0209210_1002600_pt1 | contig 12978 bp, 16 predicted proteins | sample RifGroA1_FD_183991 | JGI IMG/M metagenome (GOLD analysis project Ga0209210, IMG submission 183991) | Contaminated groundwater microbial communities from Rifle, Colorado, USA - Rifle Groundwater A1 (SPAdes) (version 2) | ecosystem: Environmental > Aquatic > Deep subsurface > Groundwater >...
CGTTCACCGGCTTCAGATATTAATTTTACCCTGGCCTTAGCCATAGTTTCAGTTATCTCTATTAATATATTGGCCGTACGTTCCCTTGGTTTCAAAGCTCACTTTAGTAAATTCTTTAATTTCCAAAATCCGATCAAATTTTTTGTCGGAATTTTAGAATTTGTTTTGGAAGGAGCTAAGGTATTATCCTTTTCTTTTAGGTTGTTTGGAAACGTTTTTGGGGGAGAAGTGTTATTATTGGTTATTGGACTATTAGTTCCGTTTTTGGTTCCGATACCATTTTTGGCGATGGAATTTTTTGTGGGATTTTTGCAGGCATTTATTTTTGCCATGCTGACATTGGTGTTTATAGCCGTGGCAATTGAGCCACACGAAGAACATAATTAAGTCAAAGTCGAGAATTATTAAATATCAATTTTACGAAAAATATGGATTTACCTAGCATACAAGCGATTGCTGCCGCCATTGCCATAGCCATAGGTGTTATTGCACCAGCTCTTGCAATAGGCAAAATAGGTTCGGCTTCAGTTGAGGCAATAGGCAGAAATCCCGAGGCGACATCAAAAGTACAGACCGCTATGATTTTGGCTATTGCGTTCGCGGAAGCTTTGGCGATTTACGCATTAGTTATAGCGCTTATTATTAAGTTCGCTTAAGGATAATTATTCTAAGCCGTTAACAATTAGATGGAGGCATTGATAGAACATTTTGGTATTGATTGGAAGATTTTATTGATTCAAATCCTTAATTTTGCCATCGTACTGGTTGCTTTTACGTTTCTGATTTATAAACCGTTGGTAAAATATATTGCAGAGAGAAAAGAGAAAATAGAGGCAGGATTAATAAAAGAAGAGGAAGCGTCAAAACGTTTTTCTGAAATTGTTAATCTGGAGCGGGAAAAGATGAGGCTGGCAGAAGATAGGGCGTCAAGCATCATAGCTAATGCCCAGAAGAAGGCGCAGGTAGAGGAAGCTGAAATTATCAAACGCGCGAATGATAAGGGAAAGTCAGCTTACACAAAAGCACTTGACGAAATAAAGACAGAGAAAGATACCGCTATGAAATCAGCAGAGAAAAATATCGCTGTTTTGGTAAAAGAAGTGTTGAGTAAATTTGTTAAACTAAACCCGGCTGCAACAGACGAGGTATTAATTAAAAAAGCCATAGAGGAGGCATCAAAGTAGAAGTGAAATGAAAATATCACCAAAAATCTACGCGAAAGTTTTTACTCAACTGTTACAAGAGGGAATTGTTGATAGAAAAGATTTAATTAATAATTTCGTCCGGGTTATTGTCAAGAACGGTGATCTTGGAAAGAAAGAGAGAATATTGGATCAAGTTACAAGATGCACAAGGGAGTTAGAAGGAAAGCAAATTGCGAAAATAGAATCTGCGAGATCTTTCCGTGGGGCGCTTTATAACAACCTTATTAAATTATTTGATAATAAGCATTATGACATCAAAGAGTCTGTAAGAGATGATTTAATCGCAGGGGTAAGGATTGTCATAAACGAAGAAAAACAATTAGATGTTTCCTTTAAAAAAATTCTAGATCAAGTTTTTAAAAATTATGTTTAGTATTTAGAGTAATAATATGAGTTACGACATTATAGAGCATTTAAGAAAAGAATTATCCAACATATCCGTTGACCCAAAATGGGAAGAGGTTGGACAAGTTGTTGAAGTTGGTGACGGCGTAGTTAAGATTATGGGTTTGAATGGGGCAAAAAGCCAAGAAATTTTGATGATAGAAACTAAAAAAGCCCAAGTTCCAGCTTTAGTCCTTAATTTGGAAGAAGAAGGGATAGGGGCTTTAGTATTGGGCGAAGATAAAAATATTAAGAGCGGAGATAGCGTTAAAAGGACTGATCAAGTTTTATCTGTTGAGGTGGGTGAGGAAATGTTGGGTAGAGTTATTGATCCTTTGGGCAGGCCATTAGACGGCAAAGGAGAAATTTTCACAAAAGGAAAACCTGTAAGATATTTTCTAGAAAGAAAGGCGCCATCGGTTTTGGATAGAGAGTCGGTTAAAACCCCATTGCACACCGGCGTAAAGGCAATTGATGCCTTAATACCAATAGGGCGAGGACAGAGAGAGCTGATCATTGGAGATAGGCAAATCGGAAAAACCGCTATAGTGCTTGATACTATTATTAATCAGCAATACGACAAGAGACGCGAAGCGCCTGTTTGTATATATGTGGCTATTGGTCAGAAAGAATCAAAAATAGCACAGATTATCAAAACGCTAGAAGACAATGATGCTTTAAAATATTCGATAATAGTTTCGGCTTCAGCATCTTCGCCGGCATCATTTTTGTATTTAGCGCCATATACGGGTTGCGCAATCGGCGAGTATTATATGGACAAGGGAAAAGATGCGCTTGTTATTTATGACGATCTGACAAAGCATGCTTGGTCATATAGGCAAATCTCTCTTTTGTTAAGAAGGTCGCCTGGCCGCGAGGCCTATCCCGGAGATGTTTTTTATCTTCATTCTCGACTTTTGGAAAGAGCGGCAAAATTGAACGATCAAAAAGGCGGAGGTTCTCTAACGGCCTTGCCCATCATTGAAACTCAACTAGGCGATATTTCAGCCTACATCCCTACCAATGTAATATCTATTACAGATGGCCAGATTTATCTGGATCAAGATTTGTTTTATCAGGGTTCTCGTCCGGCCATTAGCGTTGGTTTGTCGGTTTCCCGCGTTGGTTCTTCTGCCCAAACAAGGGCAATGAAGAAGGTAGCAGGAAGACTGCGATTGGAACTGGCGCAATTTAGAGAATTGCAGGCCTTTACGCAGTTTGCGTCTGATGTCGATGAAACAACAAAAAAGAGAATCCAAAGAGGAGGTATTCTGACAGCGATTTTACAACAAAGCGATTTAAAACCAATATCTTTTGAGTATCAAGTGTGCCTGATCTACGCTGCTATTAATGGCTATTTTGACAATGTTGACAAAGCAGATGTGAATGCGGCTGGTGAAAAATTGGTTCAATATTTTAAGAATTTTCATATTGAAACCATAGAACAAATTACGAAAGTGGAAGATCTAACTAAGGAAGTAGAAGAATCTATTAAGAAAGCGCTTGATTTATGGCATCTCTAAGCAATCTTAAAAAACAAATCAGCGGAGTCCGCGGTATAGGACAGATTATGACGGCCATGGAATTGGTGGCGGCAACGAAGATGAGAAAATCTCAAGAAGTAGCTTTGAGATCTCGTTTTTATGCTTTTGAGGCCTTGGAGATGTTGGGGAATATAGCTAATTTTATTTCGTCAGAAACAAACTCATTTATCAGTCAGTCGGATAGTCAACAAATGTTTTTTTCAAGAGAAACAAAAAAGACAATGGTTTTATTGGTAACATCTGACAAGGGGTTAGTGGGTTCTTTTAATAGCGCCGTGATTAAAAAACTGGATAGATTTTTAAAAGATAATCAAAAAGATTTAATTGATGGAAAATTTGTTTTTGCTGCGATTGGCCAAAAAGGCGTAAATTACCTGCAGAAACGCGGATTTGAACCTGTTAAGGCTTTTTCCAACTATAGCGACATTGTTAATTTAGAAGAAGTGATTGAACTGGCCGACACATTAAAGCAGGGATACGAAAGTAATCAATGGGATAGGATTATTTCTTTTTCTACTAATTTCACTTCTGTTTTTAAACAAGACGTGGTGGAGAGGCAAATACTGCCCTTTAATGCAGAACATATTAGAAAGACCATTGAAAACATTATTCCCGACACCGGTAAATACTCCGAGTTAAAAAAAGAAATTATGAAAGAGAGAATAAATTTACCGATGGATTATATTGTAGAGCCATCGCCCCAAGAACTTCTGAACAATTTTTTGCCCCATTTATTAAGAATACAAATTTATCACCTTATGTTAGAAGCTAATGCGTCAGAGCACTCTTCAAGAAGAATGACAATGAAAAATGCCTCTGATAACGCAAAAGAATTAACCGATAATTTAACTTTAACTTATAATAAATCGCGGCAAGAATTGATTACCAGGGAACTTACCGAAATGGCAGGTACAATGGCCGCTATTAATAATTAAATTATTTCGCGAGAAACAAACTCGTTTATTTCTATGCAACAAGGCAAAGTAATTCAAGTTATAGGATCAGTTGTTGATGTTTTGTTTCCAGAAGATAAATCTCCGGAAATAACAAACGCTTTAACAACGCAAATTGAGGGTCAGAAAGAGATTTTGACATTAGAAGTTGTAAAGCATCTGGAGCCCGGGAAAGTTAGGACGGTTGCCTTAGGGTCTACCGATGGTTTAAGGCGAGGAAATATTGTTTCAGATACAGGGTCTCCGATTCAGGTTCCCGTAGGAAAGGAAGTTCTGGGGAATATTTTCAATGTTACTGGAGAAGTTCTTAATGACACAAATAAAAAATTTGATAAGAAATGGCCTATTCATAGATCGGCTCCTCCTTTAACTTCGCAATCAACGAAGGTAGAAATTTTAGAGACGGGGCTAAAAGTCATCGATTTACTGACGCCAATCATTAAGGGCGGTAAAGTGGGTCTTTTTGGTGGTGCTGGCGTTGGAAAAACGGTGTTGCTACAGGAATTTATAAGAAACATTGCCGAGGTTGGCGGTGGGGCTTCTGTTTTTGCGGGCGTAGGAGAAAGAACTCGCGAGGGGAACGATTTGTATAACGAGATGAAAACCTCTGGCGTTCTTGAAAAAACAGCTTTTGTTTTCGGCCAAATGAATGAAGTTCCTGGCAGCCGTTTAAGAGTTGCTTTGTCGGCTTTGACAATGGCGGAATATTTCAGAGACGAAGACAAGAAAGACGTTCTTTTGTTCATAGATAATATTTTTAGGTTTTCACAGGCTGGATTAGAGGTTTCGACGTTGCTTGGAAGATTGCCTTCCGCCGTCGGTTATCAACCGACCTTGGCTGAAGAAATGGGAAAATTACAAGAGAGAATTGCTTCAACCGATAAAGGATCTATTACTTCAGTACAGGCAATTTATGTGCCAGCAGACGATATTACAGATCCGGCACCGGCTACAACTTTTAGCCACTTGGATTCAACGATTGTTTTATCTCGCGCCCTAACGGAAATCGGTATTTATCCTGCTGTTGATCCTTTGGCCTCCAGCTCAACAGCTTTATCGCCAAAGGTAGTAGGGGATGACCATTATTATGTTGCCACTCAAGTGCAGAAAATTTTACAAAGATATAAAGAACTGCAAAATATTATTGCTATTTTGGGAATTGAAGAATTGTCAGATAACGATAAATTACTTGTCGAAAGGGCGAGAAAAATACAGAAATTCTTGTCTCAACCATTCTTTGTGGCAGAAGTTTTCACCGGTAGAGATGGAAAATATGTTCCTCTCCAGAAAACCGTCGAAGGGTTCAAACAGATCATTGAGGGCAAGTGCGATAGTGTCCCCGAAGATAATTTTTACATGAAGGGTGGAATTGAAGAAATTTCATAGTCATTTTATGCAGGCAAAAATTATTTCACTAAAAGGAGTCATTTTCGATTCAAACATTAAAAGTTTGAACATAATGACGAGCTCTGGAGAGATTACGGTTTTACCTCAACATAGGCCATTGCTTACTGCTGTTAAGCCTTGCGTGATTAAAGTTATTGACGAACAAGGCGATGAAAAGTTTTTTGAGGCAGATAATGGTTTTCTAGAAGTAAAGAGAAATAAAGACAAAACTTTTCTTACTATCCTTGTTGGCTGATTTTATTATTGACTTTTTATATATTTCCTGTATCTTATTTTGTTAGATCTTAAAAAAAGGAAGAGATATGAATACTCAAACAATCCAAAAATTACTCGATGTCGATTCGGGAAAAGAGCATTATGAAGCAGGGGCTGTTATTTTATGGTGCTTTGATGCTCGATTTGATCCAGTCTTGGGGGTGTTTCTTCAAACGATGCCGGATAGTAAATTCGATATCATCAAGGTGGCTGGTGGGGCAAAATCATTGGCATCACCTGAAAATGAATCGGACAGGGATTTTATCTTGCGCCAGATCCAGGCATCTATAAGGCTACACAATGCTAAAAAGGTTATTTTGATGGCGCATCAAGAATGCGGGGCTTACGGAGGAAAGAACGACAGGTCATTCTACGAAGAAGAATTAAGAAGAGGAAAATCTGTTGTCGAAGAAGCTATCGGTACAGAAAAGGAAATCATAACGCTTTTTGTTGATTTCGACGGCGTGTACGAGACTTAGAAGTGTTTCGGGTATTCGTTTCTCGATGAATGAAATAACCCTCGATTGCTCGAGGGTTTTTGATTCTACATATTCTTTCGGGTTCTTTATTGCTTTAACATGTTTTTCTGGAAGATGGATTGAGGCCACCAACTAAAGACAGAAGAAACATAGCGCATACCCAAATACCAAAGCCAATAAAGATTATCAACCCGAAGATGGTCATGGCGATACAGTATAGCCAAGCCCGCCAGTCGTTACTGCCTCCGGTTGTTGGAGGCCATGTTCGCAAAAGGCAGACTGCGCTAGTGACTGCTTGCATGAAAAGAAAAGCGGGGAACCATATATTCATTTTATGCCTCCAGGCTAAGATCTGGTATTATAATTGCAGGTAATTTAAGGGAAGTCAACGGAATTAATATTTTTTCGGTGTATGCTAAAATAATTGATTATGGATTTTGTGCAAACTTTAGTTTTGGGGATAGTCGAGGGAATAACGGAATTTTTGCCAATTTCTTCGACAGGACATTTGATCTTGGCGAGCAAGCTTTTAAATATTCCAGATTCAAACTTTCTTAAAAGTTTTGAGATTGCTATTCAACTTGGTGCGATTTTGGCGGTCGTTGTTTTGTATTGGAGACGGGTTGTGGGCGATAAAGAAATATGGAAAAGGGTATCTGTGGCTTTTTTACCAACCGCGTTTTTCGGGTTTATATTCTACAAGCTAATGAAAGAAGTTTTGCTATCCGATGTTCGGCTTGTATTATGGTCTCTTTTGATTGGTGGTATTGCTTTAATTTTGTTTGAAATTTGGCACGGAAAATGGCAAAGAGTCCGCTTGCAGCAAGATCTCGCCTTCGGCGGACAAAGAGGCAAATCGTTAAGCGATATTAGTTATTCGAAAGTTTTTGCCATTGGAGCGGTTCAGTCTGTTGCAATGGTTCCGGGTGTTTCAAGAGCAGCCGCAACGATCGTAGGAGGATTATTGATGGGTATTAGCCGAAAAACCATTGTAGAATTCTCGTTTTTATTAGCAGTGCCAACAATGGCGGCGGCGACAATTTTCGATTTGTGGAAGTCAGCCAATAGTTTTTCTTTAGAGCAATTCCATTTATTGGCGTTTGGATTTATCGTTTCCTTTTTCGCGGCAATAATTGCTATTAAATGGTTGTTGCGGTTTATTCAAAATCATACTTTCATTTCTTTTGGCGTCTACAGAATTATAATTGCCTTGTTGTTTTGGATATTTGTTTTATGAGAATTAATGTTGGTTCAAAAAATGTGATAAAGCTAGAGGCGGTGAGAGAAGCTTTTGGAGAATATAAAGAATTTGATGGGTTAGAGGTTGTTTCTATAGAGGCGGATTCTGGAGTTTCAAACCAGCCAAAGACTTTGGATGAAACAATCAAGGGAGCAATGAATAGGGCAAAAAATGCATTTGGAGACTGCGATTACTCTGTAGGATTGGAAAGCGGCATTTTTTCCGTACCCAACACCAAAAGCGGGTATATGGATGTTTGTATGTGCGCAATATATGACGGCAAAGAGTATCACTTGGGGGCTTCGCCTATGTTTGAATATCCCAAAAAGCTTATTGATTTGATTTTTAAAAATAACTACGAGGTTGATGATGCCGCGAAAGAAATGGGTATTACTGACAACCCGAGGGTTGGTAGGGCAGAAGGAGTAATCGGTATTTTGACGAGAGGAGTGATTAATAGAAAGATGTATAGCAAAATGGCAGTTATAACAGCCTTGCTTCATTTACGTAATTCAGAGCATTATAAATAACGAGTTAGTCTGTTCTGCGGGCACGACATATCCGCCTGCTGGCGGATTGTCTTGTGCTCGATCCGTCGATCTCCGTAAATCCCACAGAAACATACTAACTCTTTAAAGCGTTTTTAAATATTTTATCATATGAGAATCACAATCTGCGGCAGTATCGCGTTTTACGAAAAAATGCAGGAAATAAAGAAGCAATTGGAAGAAATGGAGCACGAAGTGAAATTGCCCCCGAATGAAGTAGAAAACGAAAAAGGAGAATTAATTCCGGTACAAGAATATTACAGGATAAGAAAAGCTACTAATGATCATACCGGTTGGATTGGCGACAGGAAATCCGGTGCTATAATGGCGCACTTTGAAAAAATAGAATGGTCAAACGCAATTTTGGTTTTAAACTACGACAAAAATGGTATTCCGGGATATGTCGGCGGAAATACTTTAATGGAGATTGGTTTGGCGTTCTTTTTGAAAAAGAAGATTTATTATCTTAACGATATTCCAGAGATGTCTTATAAAGAAGAATTATCGGGCGTGAACCCTATTATAGTTAATGGGAATTTGCAGTTAATTAAATAGCGAACCTGTTTTTTAAAATAAAACTCCCTACGGACTGTATTGTTTGTAGGGATTTTTACGTTTTTTAATATTCTTTGTCTCTGCGTGGAGATTGTTTCTTCAACCACCAATTGACAAAATGAGAGACAAAAAAAATCATAGAGTATGAAGATAGAATAACTAAGTTTGCGCTTAAACCCACATCGACGGAATGAAGGGCGAGCCCTATTACGGTGGTTGACAAGAACCATCTTGCGAAGATTTCCATTTTCTGCCTCCAGTGTTTTTCAGGGTAGAACGATCTAATTTTATTATAGCGCATTTGTCTTAATTGCCAATTGGCGAAATATATTCTGATTTCCGACTCGATGTTTCGCCCGCAGATTTATTCCGGCGGTCTTTTTTATCCACATTGATATTGACATCATTACTTGGTTTGATAATATTAAACTCCCAGTCAATGACAGATCTTTATTTGAAAATCATAGGATATTTTCCTGCTGATGTGCCCCATTTTTTCGTCTCTGGGACGATAATGGCATGATTCATGTCGTGCACGTTAGAGGAATTATCCTTTGATATATTTAGATGGGAGTGGCTCCGGCTACTCCCTCTCTTTTTGTCTGTACCACTTGACAAGATTTAGCCAGTATGCTATACTTAAAATAGTACATAATAAATATTGTGCTTCTGGATTGCTTGTCCAGATTCATCGGATCTAATCAGGCACCCAGATATGCCATTGCTGAAGGCATGTTTGCGCGAGTGATCCGGCATCAACCTTAAGGAGGTTACCAATATGCCTAACAAAAAGGCAGATCCTGGTCTCGACAAGAAGTACAAGTTCTGTCTCGACGCGACAGATAAGTACTTGGTCGACGCGACAGGCGATCCCAAGGAACCCTTGAAATACAGGGGTTCGGGAAAGCCCGGTCGCGAGGACGTAATGTCCAGGCCAACGACCGTCGTTAATTCTGTTGGAAACGGCAAAAACCGTTAAAACAGAATCAATTGACGACCATGATAGTGGACAGCACCACGAGTCATAGCGGAAGTGATGACCGTTTCATCACACCTAAAACCCCTCATTTTTTCAGAGGGGGTTTTATTTTAAAGCGTAGCGAAAAATCAAGCTCTGCTTATTTTGCATGTTTCCTTGACAATAAAATAGTGTTGTGCTATTATTTAAACGCTCTTTAAAGCAAAAATAATCGAAAAAAAAAGAAGGTGATGCTCTATGGGCGATGTGTTCGGACGGGTGATGGTTAACTACGAGAGGCGGACTATTGAATTGTTCTGCCTTCTCGACCATAACTCGTATCCAGATGTTCGTCGCGCCCTGATAGATATGGGCAAAGATGGGAAGCCTATATGGCTTCTTATCGATTCTCCGGGCGGAGACCTTTTCGCCGGAAATCAGACATTCGCTCTTCTACGGGCCTGTGCCTCTCCTGTGATCGGTTTGGTTATGGGTCAGGCGTCTTCTGCGGCAGCATTGGCCCTGCAGGGATGCAATCTAAGGATTGCTTTAAGCGATCTTTCTGTGATTGGGCTCCATGAGCCCACCGGATGGGTGGGTTCCTTCGAGGCAAAATCAGAAAGGTTCGCCGCAGAGAATAAACAGGCAATCAATGCTATCTTGCATGCATTTGTCTGGCGCGATCCTAACGAAGATCGAGAAGAGGAAATCAAGGAGATGATCAGCGGAAAAATTTCTCTCTACGCAAAGGAGGCAATGGAAAAAGGAATAGTGGATGCGATTCTAATTGATCGTGAGAACATTCTCACATCACTCGGAAAAATCCCACTTTCTGACCTGCTGATAGAGCTTTCTGGATTAGAGCTACCGTTCTAGTCTCCGTTTTCGATTTATCAAGCAAGCCCTGCCAATTTAGGCGGGGTTTTTCTTTTTTTGTCAGTTATTGACAAGACTTTGACAGTATGTTATCGTCAAATATAGCATATTAACAATTCCCGAGAGCAATAGAAGGAGGTGAGATTACTGTGAAAATGTCTCAAAGTTTAAATCAGTCGCAGCATTTGGAACAAGCAATGACTCAAAGACAGTATTTGGGTCAGGCACTGACGTTGAAGCTCTCACTTATCCAGGAACTTCGTGGAGTACAGTATAATCCACGAGCAGAATGTCCTAAGTGTGGGCGCAAGTTGTCAGATCTTGAGATCCTTGAGGGTTTCAACAATGATCCGAACGACCTCACTACGCGATGTACTGCTTGTTTCAATCGGTTTACGCCTAAGCTGATTTATCGAAGCGATTTTTCTTCGGTTGAAATTCCATTCTTCTGTTCCGTCCAAGCCCTTGAAAGGTTACGGGGCATGGAAAATCTGCTAGCAGAAGAAATTATGCGCCGAGAAACAGGCCTTTACCATTCAGTAATTTTTCATCATGGAAGTTTGAAAGCTGGATTCAAACAGATCGGGATCGAATACGCATTTGATGAAATTACGGGATGGCAGCAGAAGGTTCATTCTTTTCTCGGCAGATTGCCCGATACGGTTATTGCTGAACACGCAGGCGTGACAGCAGATCGAGTCGGAAAGCTCCGAAGAAAGCTAAGAATCCCCAAGTTCGTCCAGCCAAAATTTGCGGATACTTAGCATCCATCCGAAGGGTCGAAATCGACCCTTTTTTCTTTTGGCTGATTTTGTATGTTAGAATACAACCATTATGATGTTGTTTTTGGGGGTTATCGATCTAATTGCGGCAGCAATTTTATTGTCGCAAGGTTTTGATATAAAGGTGCCATTGGCGGCTTTAATTTTGATACCAATCGGCCTTTTTTTAAAATCATTGATTAGCATAGCGGATATAGGCAGTATTACGGATATAGTCGTTGCTATATTGATTGTTTTGGGTATATTTTTTAATCTACCATGGCAGTTTCTTATCATAGTGGCAATTATCATGGCAATTAAAGGGTTGTTAAGCTTTATTGCGCTGGGGTGATATGGAGAAAAATGAAATAACAGAAAACAATAATACCGATGAAAGGATTTTTTCTGTTTCAGAATACATAACGCTTTTGAATATTGGCCTTAAAAAATTCAAAGCAAAAATTATAGGCGAGGTTTCAGAAAGAAAAATAGCCTCTTCTGGTCATGTGTATTTTTCCCTTAAAGACGAACAAGATGGAGCAATTATCAATTCCATAATCTGGAAATCCGCCTACAATATGTACGGTATAAAGCTTGAAGATGGAATGAAAATCATCGCCAAGGGATATCCCGAAATCTATGCGCCTTTGGGTAAATTCTCTTTTATAGCAGAAGTTATCGAGTTGGCGGGTGAAGGAGAATTAAAAAAACAATATGAAAGATTAAAGAAACAACTATCTGGCGAGGGGCTTTTTGACGAAGCAAGAAAAAGATCAATTCCCAAATACGCCCAGAGAATTGGATTAATTACTTCCAAACAGGGAGCAGCTTTGGCAGATTTTCTTAACAATATGGGTAAGTTTGGATTTAGGATTAAAATGATAGATTCCAGAGTAGAAGGGCAAGAAGCGGTGGTCGATCTCTTAAGATCGTTGAAGTCCTTTAAGAAAGAGGATATTGATGTTTTGGCAATAATCCGAGGCGGGGGATCTTTTGAGTCTTTGATGTCTTTTAACAATGAAAAGTTAGTAAGGGAGGTGGCGAATTTCCCGGTTCCGGTAATTGTTGGGCTAGGCCACCATAAAGATGAGCCATTAGTAACTTTTGCCGCCGATATTTCTGTTTCTACGCCGACCGCCGTCGCAAATTATCTTAACCAATCGTGGGAAGAGGCGGTTTTGCTTCTCGAGAGATACGAAAGGAATATTCTTAGTCGCTACGAAGAGATTTTTGAAAACTATAGGGTTATAGAAAATAAACTAAAGATTTCTTTGGAAAGCTTTAAAACTAAATTATCAAGTGCTAAAATGAGCTTAGAGTATTGTTTGGAGAAATCTATTACCGGATTCAAATCGTTACTCCAAGAAATATCTCAAAAGATACAGCACGCGCAAGAGGTCGTTTCTTCTAATGATCCCGCAAGACAGTTGGAGTTGGGATATAGCATAGCAATGGCTGGTAAGAAAATTATTAGAAGCACTAAAGATATAAAAATAGGAGAAGGATTTAGTTTGAAAGTATCTGATGGTGAAATTGGTTCTGAAGTAAAGAAGATTCACCCTGTTAAATAATTTTAATACATCCCATAAATCAAATGGCAAAAGATAAAAAAGACTCAGGAAATTTAAATAAGAATTTAAAACAATTGGCTGAAATTACTGAATGGTTTGATAAGCGAGAGGAAATTGATGTTGAAGAGGGACTAGAGAAGGTTAAAAAAGCCATCTCTTTAATAAAAGAAAGCAAGGCAAGACTTAAATCGATTGAGAATGAATTTGAAGAAATTAAGAAAAACATTGACCTCAAGGAAGAT
>Ga0209210_1002601_pt1 | contig 12978 bp, 10 predicted proteins | sample RifGroA1_FD_183991 | JGI IMG/M metagenome (GOLD analysis project Ga0209210, IMG submission 183991) | Contaminated groundwater microbial communities from Rifle, Colorado, USA - Rifle Groundwater A1 (SPAdes) (version 2) | ecosystem: Environmental > Aquatic > Deep subsurface > Groundwater >...
GTTTAATTACCGTATCAGATTCATCAAACAAGAAATAACCCTTAAACTTTTTACCAGCCAAAAATAAAGGTAACCAGTATATATCATCCGACCACATGTCCTGAAATGGAATGGAGCTTATCTGAAACCATTGCGGCTTCATTTCTTCACTTTCTGTTGGTTCTCCTGAATAATCATGCCCCTTAAAAATATGTACTTCCAGAATTTCTGGATTACCCTTAAACTCAAAATCTATTATTCCAACTTTTTCCAGTTCTTTTACTTTTATGCCCGCTTCTTCAAATATTTCTCGCTTAGCTGCCTCTTCAATTTTCTCATCCTTTTCAACCTTTCCACCAAAGCCATTCCATCTGCCTGAGCCAAACCCTCTTTTTTTCATACCCAACAACACTTTGGGGTGCTGGTAAATTATAGTAAGAGTTAATAATGTTTTCATTTATAGCCCCTCGGTCAGTGTTTTAATAATTTCTACATCCCCATCTCTTTCTACTATTTTCCAAGCACGAATATAAGCAGGGTTTTTTATTTTATTTATCTCCTTTTGTAAACGCTTTTTGCCAAATAATTTTTTCAAAATTACAGCATGAATTGCATGAACTACAATATGAGCTTTTGTTAGTTGCGGCTCACGCTTATATTTTTTCAATAGTTTATGCCAATTTGGAGACATCCGTTTCCAATTTTCTGGCTCGGAGATAATCCTATGTATAAGCTCATGGGTCAAAGTATCAATATCACTTCCTAAACTGAGAGTTAACGGATCAGAATAAGCGATAACTCCCCAGGTAATATAACAAACAATCTCCCGTTCATGCCACTTGAGCTTCGTTGTAGTGGTAATTGCCCTTAAAATCTGGATACTATATTTTGACCATTCCCGATTAAGGCGCTTGAAATTCGTCTCGATTTTACTCTCGGCTGGCCGCACCTTATATTTACCTCTTCTTATCAGCGCCTCATCATAAAGCCATGATCTTCGAAAAATTATTTTAGGCGTCATATTTTAAATTCTACGCCCCGTGACACTTCTTATACTTTTTGCCACTACCACAAGGGCAAGGATCATTACGCCCAACTTTGTGCCCGGAATCGTCCCTGGGCTTGGCCATAACCGGCACACCGGTGGAAGAAATGGCTGAAGCAAACACGCTTTTGGCCTCGCCTTGAGTTTTAGCCGGCCCTTGCTCCTGCATTTGCCGGCGGGGTGGTGCGGCTTGAGCCGCTTGCTGAGATACACCAACTTTGAAAATATTATAAGCCACTTCGCGCCTGATGGAAGCTAATAAATCTTTATACATGCGGAACGCTTGGCGTTTATATTCCACTAGCGGATCACGCTGGCCATAACTTTGCAAACCAATACTGCCCCTGAGATAATCCATGGTGGTTAAATGTTTCACCCATAAACTATCAATCGCACGCAACGATAATGATTTTTCCGCTTCACGCATAATAGAATCAGCTGTCGGGATAGCCAATTGCCGAGCCTGAGCCGTAATAGCTTTTTCCACCTCATCATAAAATTTATGCGCTAAACTAATGAGATAATTAATTATTTTATCGCGCGCTACCGCATCAGCTGAAGCATCACCCGCTTGGGTTTCAATATCATCCAACTTTTTCCTGACATCTTTAGGCACTGGAAACATGGAATGAATCGCTTCGTAAATCTCTTCCAAATTCCATTTAGATTCATCTTCCAAGGCAGTGTGAAAAGCCACCATTTGGGCAATCTCTTCCTCAATAATGGCCTGCACTTGAGTTTTAAGTTCTGCTGGATTGGCCACCGCAGCCTTTAATATGGCTCGGCGCCGGGCGTAAATAGCTTCACGCTGCTTATTTAAAACATCATCATATTCCACCAAGTGTTTGCGGATATCAAAGTTATTACCTTCCACTTTTTTCTGTGCCTGCTCAATTGAACGCGAAACCATTTTATTCTCAATTGGCATATCTTCTGGTAACCCAAGTTTTTCCATTAAATTCTTTACCCGATCACCGCCAAAAATTCTCATTAAATCATCTTCCAGTGACACATAAAATTGCGACTCACCTTCATCACCTTGCCGCCCGGCACGACCCCGTAACTGATTATCAATACGCCGCGATTCGTGCCGCTCAGTGCCTAGGACAAATAAGCCACCAACTTTTTTCACAAATTCCGCTTCACCCACTTCAGGTGGATTGCCGCCTAAAATAATATCAACGCCGCGGCCAGCCATGTTGGTAGCAATAGTAACAGCACCCCTGTGGCCGGCCTGAGCAATTATTTGAGCTTCACGAGCGTGGTTTTTAGCATTTAATATTTCATGCGGAATACCCTCACGCTGCAACAGTTCACCTAAAACTTCGTTCTTTTCAATAGAAATTGTACCCACCAGCACGGGCTGCCCAGCCTCATGCAGTTCTTTGATGTGTTTGACCACGGCCTGGAATTTTCCCATTTCACTCTTGTAAACTTTATCACCCATATCATTTCTCACCATTGGCCGATGAGTGGGGATGGTAGTGACTTCTAAATTATATATTTTACTAAATTCTTCAGCTTCGGTCGCCGCTGTACCCGTCATACCGGAAAGCTTTTTATACAACCTGAAATAATTTTGGAAAGTAATGGTCGCTAAGGTTAAAGATTCGCGCTGAATTTTCACATTTTCTTTAGCCTCAATTGCTTGATGCAGGCCTTCGGAATAACGACGCCCCGGCATCATCCGGCCAGTGAATTCATCCACTATCACCACCTCACCATCTTTTACCACATACTGTTTATCTCGAATAAACAAAGTGCGCGCTTTCAAGGCTGATTCCAAAATATGGATCATATCATAACCGCCCTCGGCATACAGATTTTTTAAATTGAAAAATTGTTCAGCCTTGGTAATGCCGTCTTCGGTAAAAGTTGCCGCTCGCAATTTCTCATCCACATTATAATCCGTGTTTTCTTGTATGGTAGCTACAAACCTAGCTGCGTCATAATACTTATCTGTAGCCTCTTCCGCTGGAGCGGAAATAATTAAAGGCGTCCGTGCTTCATCAATCAAAATACTGTCCACCTCGTCCACTATTGTATAGTTCAAATCCCTTTGCACCATTTGCTCCTCACGCCATACCATGTTATCGCGCAAATAATCAAAACCATATTCATTATTAGTGCCATAGGTAATATCAGCCTTATAAGCCTCAACTCTTGGCACTAATCTTAAATTCATCAATGAGGCGTCTTCATTTGTCACTGCTGGGTCATAAACATAAGCCACCTCGTGATTAATACAACCTACCGTTAAGCCCAGGGCATGGTAAACTTTGCCCATCCAAATCGTATCGCGTCGCGCCAAGTAATCATTCACTGTCACCACATGCACGCCCTTGCCAGGAAGCGCGTTTAAATAAACCGGTGAGGTGGCGGTTAAAGTTTTACCTTCACCTGTTCTCATTTCAGCAATTTGACCCTGGTGCAAAACAATACCGCCTACCAGCTGCACATCAAAATGTCGCTGGCCAAGCACACGCTGAGCCGCTTCTCTAACACAAGCAAAAGCCTCGGGCAATAAATCATCAAGGGTTTCTCCCCCTTCAAATCTTTGCCGAAACTCAGATGTTTTGGCTTTTAGCTCATCATCTGAGAGCTTTTGTATTTCAGATTCCAGCGCGTTTATACGCTCAACCAAAGGCTCAAGCCTAACGACTACCCGCTTGTTTGGATCGCCAAATAGTTTATCTAGAAATGGCATAAATCAAACCTAACTGTACTCAATTTTTGAGTATTTAGCAAGGATGACTCTTTACCCAAACTAACCCTTGACAAAAATTACCTGAAGAGCTATAGTATTCAGTTCTTTAAAAATTTATAAAAGACCATAAATAACGCTGAATAAAATCAGCACAAACAAAAACTATCTATAGGAGTCCTAAATGGATACTGATCAATTGCGTCAAAAAGCATCTGCTTTCTGGAAAAACAAAAAAGCCTTGTATATTGTAGGGGCTATTCTTGCATTTTTCATCTTAAATCCAGTTACTTGCATTGATTCCGGGCAAAAAGGTTTGCGCTTCACTATGGGATCATTGGAACACACTGAACTTGATGAAGGGATAAACTTTTCCCTCCCAGTTTTTCAGAAAATAAGATTATTAACTATTCGTCCGATAGAACACACATTCAAGATTGAAGTCGGACCAGACGGAGCAATAACTAAAGACAATCAGAGTATAGGTGTCACCATATCTGTCTTCTTTGCCTATGTTCCGGGTAAACTAGTTCCTATGTGGAGACACTATGGAGAAGAAAAAATGCTGGCAATCATTACGGCAACCTCACTTGAGAATTATAAAAAGGTAGCTGGACAATACACCATCTTTGATGTAGCAGCCAATCAAGAAAAAATACGCAACGCAATGTCTGAGATGACTAAAGCTAATCTTGCGAGCTATCCAGTTACAGTAACTGAAATAAAAATCACCAATTATGACTGGAGTGAAGCTTTTGAGAAACAGATTGAATCAACTATGGAACGAGCTCAACAGGTAAAGCAAAAAGAGCAAGAATTGCTAATCACTGAGCAAGAAGCTCAGAAACAAGTCAAACAAGCTAATGCCCAAAAGACGGCTATGATTACACTGGCTGAAGGCAGGAAGGAATCAGCTAGACTGGATGCTGAGGCTAAAGTACTTGAAGGTGAAGGTATTCGTAAATACAACCTATCACTCGCAGCAAACATGGATATTGAGCTACAGTTCAGACGACTAAAGATCGAACAAACATTTGCCGAAAGATGGAATGGACAATACGTCCCAACAAATAACTATGGACCTATTCCGGTTCAAACAGGTGGAATTCAACCCACCAAATAATTAAAATACTACTTCAATCCTGTCCAACAAAAGTTGGACAGGATTTTTTAAATTATTACCAACCAAATTCACGACCAACTTCCTCGGCTGTCTCGCGCTTACGAGCAATGGTAATAACGCCATTCTGGACCATTATCTTTAACGGAGGTGATAGTAAACAATGATGCGAGGCTAATGCATCCTGGTAAGCACCAGTATCTAACACAGCTAAATATTGCTGTTCACCAGTTTCCAATGTTTCTAGATGAGGCAAAAGAATATATTTACCCCCAGCAGTGTATCTATCATCAGAATCACAAGATAATCCCGCCAGCCACACCCTGGCTAACTTTTTATTATACATACGGTTAACTGGCACAATATGCCATTTTTGATGTATCGCCCAAGTATCTTTTAAATCATTCATAAAACTGCCATCTGTTATATACCAATGTTTAGCCATGGAGCCGTTGGTAATTGGCTTTTCACTTAAAGCACGATAAATTGTAACTTGAGCAGGAGCTACCAAATAACTTCCCCATTCCACCAAAACGTCAGGCTGAGAAATGTCTGCTTTATCACAAGCTTTTATAATTGTTCTCAAGATTCGTTTAACTATTGCTTCGGTAGAAAAAAGTGGTTTCTTTTCAAAAGGCACGGGCATACCTCCACCCAAATCCATCATATCCAAATTAGGATTAATTTTCCTCAGCTTTACATAAACCTGCATGGCTTTTTTAAGCGGCCCAACAATATCTTCCACATATTCTAATTGTTTTGAAGTATGATAGTGCAACAATTTAAGGTTACGGATACGGCCAAAAGAAAGTATCTCTTCAGCGGTCAAGCCAAAACGGTTAAATTTCTTATCCCAATGACCATGAACTTTAACTTGTGGATCTAACCTAATGCCGACATCACCTCGAAATGTAGAAAGAGCTGCCAGTTCAAACTTATCTTCAATAATTGGCGTGATATTTAAACCCTTTTCCCTTAATTCGGTAATTAAGGAAAGATACTGATTTGTTTTGGGGCCATTGCAAATCACGCGGATGCGGCTGGAAAACTGCTCCTGCTCCCACATACGTTTTACTAACCAAAGTTCATTAGCGCTGGTAACTTCTAAATTACCACCTTCTGATAATATCGGTAGGATAAATTCCTTATTCTGACTGGCTTTCATTGGATAATGATAAAAAAACTTTCCACGATAGCGGAAATTTTTTATGGTCCGGTTGAAAATTTCCATAGTTTCGCTCAACCGCCGTTCCACGATAAAAGGAAAAGCCACTTCTAAAGGAGTGCCGAACTTTCGTGCCAAATTAAATAAATTGTACTGATAGTTACCCTCATGCAACACCAACTCACCATCACGACTAATACCAAAATCAGCCGTGTTAAGCTCGGGAGACCCGAGCTTCCAAAATTTAACAAACTTTTTCATCTATTTATTATTACCACGCATTCGCTCGTACCACTGCCTAAACTTTTCCTTAGCTTTGTCCATGTGGCGCCAATCAGTGTGTTCTAATTTATTTTTAGCCTTTTTAATCTGCCGCTCTAATACCGGCATTGTTAAATCAATAGCAGCATGCATATCGCCTGCTTCCTCTTGCACTCTGATATCAGGCCCCGGCACTTCCAAGGTCACAATCGCGCTGTGTATTAAACCACCGCGCTTATTTTTATCCACCTCAAGCTCAACTCGGGCGCGGATAATCCTATCCCAATAATTAGCCAACTTGCCCACTTTTTCTTCAATATAGGTGCGCAAAGATGGCGTGAGCTCAAAATTTTTACAACCAATTATGATATCCATACTGATATATTGTAAGGTATCTGCGCAGAGGTGCAAGACGGCTTGACTGACTCGCCCTGCCGGCGCTAAGGTAATCTGACTAACAAACACGGAAATTAAACAAAAATCGTAACATTAACATAAGGAATACTAAAATGACAGATAAACTTGCTATTTTTTCGCTGCCAGAAGATGAGCAATTTGCTCGGCTGGTTACAACCCATATAGGCATAGATCTTGGAATGATAGTTCCTCGAGTATTTGCTGATGGTAATTGGTGGGTACAATACGCCCAAAGTATAAGAGGACATGATGTCTACATTATTGCCAGCCTTTACGGCCGCCCGCCTGGAGGTATTGCCATACGTTTTGAACATCTTAAACAACTCGTGCGCGCAGCTAAGCTTGCCTCTTGTGCCAAGATTAATGTAGTTTGCCCATATTTTGAATGTCGGGGTGATTTTAAAGATAGGCCTCGGGTGGATATTATGGCCCGTCGCTGGGCAGATGAGATGAATGAAGCGGGAATCAGTCGTCTTATTACCATGGAGCTACACTCTAATCCGGTGGTTGGTTTCTTTGCTCCTACTCCAGTAGATCATCTTTATCCAAGCAAAACCTTCCAAGCGCATTTTACAGCCAAGGAAATCTCGAACCTAATCATAGTGGCGGCTGATGCCGGTGGGGTCAAACGGGTTGAAAACTATGCTGATTATCTAGACGCTAAAGATATTGCTATCATTACTAAACGGCGCAAACAGCCAAATAAAGTTGAACACATGCGTTTAACTGGAGATGTTGAAGGCAAGACTTGCTTAATTGTTGAAGACGTCATTGACACTGCCGGAACCTTTGAACTATCAGTTCAGAAACTTAAAATAGCTAAAGCTGAAAAAGTATACGGCTTTGGAATTCATCCGTTATTCAGCGATCAAGCAGTACAGCGTCTACAAAGCTGTGGACTCCACCAATTAATAGTAACGAATACCATACCGTTAGCCGCAAAGTATGATGGCATAGAAGTACTAGATATAAGCGAGGTCTTTGCTAATGCTATTATAGCAGCTCACAATAATCAACCGATCGACGAACTATTTCTGGAAAATAAAGGGAAATAATATTAATAACGGGATGCCTCCATATTAGAGTCATTCCGTTTTTTATATAAAAAATACGTCACACTTACAATAAAATTTAAAAACCCAAGTATCTTACTTCTTCTTGCAATTGAAAGCCGAATTTATCCCGCACCTGCTGCTTGATATAAGAAATCATCTGCACCACTTGCTCAGCCGTACCCCCACCTATATTAATCAGATAGTTCGCATGGTCTTCAGACACTTGAATACCACCTATAGTTTTGCCTTTTAAACCAGCTTTATCAATCAGCCAACTTGAGGGTAGTTGCCCACGTTTGATAAATTCATCAAGTTTCTCTTCACCCGCAAATTTTTTTCTAACATCAACTTCATCTGTTATAGATACATTCATAAAAATACAACCAGAAGATGGCTTATTATAAGGCTGACCTTTGCGTGCGGCAATATATTTTTTTATTAATTCCTGACTTTGTTCTTTGCTGCCAATTTTAAGATTAAAGACCGCGCTTAAAATAATATCGTTAGTTTGCTTAAAAGCTGACTGGCGATAACCAAAACCACACTCCTCGCGGTTTAAGAGAATTAATTTATCATCCCGACAAACCGTTACGCTTTCAACCCAGTCGCCTATAAAACCTTTTGGTACCTGCGGCACACCAGCATTGCCAAAAATCGCCCCGCCAATTGTACCGGGCACAGCCACCAGAGGCTCAAATCCACTCAACTCTTTATTAACAGTTTGTTGCACTAAAAATCCTAAATTAACTCCAGCTTCCGCTGTCACACGCTCACCTTCAATTTTCCATTGGTTATTCCTAACTAATACAACCAAGCCATTATAACCCTTGTCTGCCACCAAAACATTAGACGCTCCACCTAAAATAAGCAAAGGCAGTTTAAATTCATTCGCTACTTGCACAGCCTTGATTAACTGCTCGCTGGTTTTGGCTTCAAATAAAAACTTGGCCGGGCCGCCGATTTTAAAATTCGTGTAAGGCGCCAGTTTTACTCTGGTTTGGACTGTTTCACCTAAATTCTCTTTTAATTGTGCCAAAGTCACGGCCATATACTTCTTAAGACTAAGCTAACATACCAGAAACTAGCAACTATAACTACCAGGTGGAACATTATATAATTAAGTGATTATTTCACCTTATATTAGCCAAAATAATAATTAAATTGGCTAAGATTAGCTAAGTAGTGTTCCACAACCCTTGACAAAATCCTCAACTTGATATATATTAACCTGTTATTTAAAAATACATCACCAATCGGACCAGCCTGTAGTGCTTGCGGGCAAATCCATAAATAGGGGTGTTTATCTAGGTATCAGAACCAAGCACGAATCCAGTCTGCAGTTGAATAAGCAAGTTACGGACGTACGCTAAAATCTGGTATCTGGATAAGCACCTTTTTAAAAAAACAAAAATAATGAGGAGTAAAAATGTTGAACTATAGAAAAATACCCTACACCGCTCTTTTACTTACGGGGATTGCATGTTTATTAATATTAGTTGACATTATATATAATATTGATTTATTGATAAAAATTGCAAATTCCCTATTTATAGTCTCTAATACCATATTTATTTTCTATTTTTTCTTTGTAAGAAAATAATCAAAATTGAGGGGGTATAAAAATATTATCCCCCTCCCGCTCCAAACCCGAAACCAATTGGTTGTGGGTTTAGAAAGGGAATGTACTTTAACAAACATTTGTTTCTATAAATAAGGAGGGGAGACCCCGAAGTAGTCCGCCCAGGCGGACACTACGGGGCAAGAGTAATTAACTTCCAGTCTATAGCTGGTGACAACTGGCTTTAAACTGAGAATTAATTATTGAGCCATCGCCTTCGGGCAAAGGTGGCTCACATTCTCCTCCAGATTTATAGAAACAAATTATAAACAAAAAAATATAGGAGATCAAAATTGGAAAACTCTAAAAAATTTCACCCAACAATATTATTCTTTTTGAGTGGATTACTATTCTTCTTACTCTACATCTTCAAAATGATATCCTTCGGAAATCTAACATTAAAGGAAATAAATTCGATGCAGCTCGGTATTGCTTATAATGCTTTGCTCTTTTCTACTATCTTATTCATAATTGCAGTATTCTTCCTAATCTGGGAAGTTGTTACAAACCGAAAAACTATAATAGGATTAATAATCTTATTACTGGCTTCCCTAGGTTATATCGCATATTTACAAGGCTTTGATATGGCGAGCTTCACCAATAGAATTTTCTTCCCCAACTTTCAATAACACTCTAAAAAACACTCCTACCAAGCCCAACTTTACCAAAAAATTATAAAAGTTGGGCTCCTTCCCAGGAACATCAATCTGAGATTGGTGATTCTAGGAAGAAATTAACAAAAAATATAAATAAACAACAAAAAGAGGTAATTAAATGAAAAATTTAACATTAAAAATGTTACTAATAGTATTATCTGGGATACTATTGATTGGCTGCGGCCAAACGAATTATGTAATTAACCCGATATGTACTCCGGACATATCAGGCGACGCTAAATGTCTATTAGTGCCGCTACAGGATACAAGAGATGGGTTGGATATCTATTTAGATATCCAGAATGTAGAAGATGGCACAGTGAAAACTGTATCCATCAATGGTATCAAGATCAAGGATTTTGCTGGAGGAGAAAGATTAAATATGAGATTTACAAACCTTATATACAAACTAGCTGAAATCCGCGACCGGAGAATATATGATTACCGTTATAATGCCCGCCAATTCATATTTCAAGTCAGAGTCATAATACAGATTGACCTGATCAGCGGAAAATCTCATAACAAAAGACATTGGTCAAAGGACTATTGGCTAGACGATGAAGGACTAGGCAATTCAACCTTAAAACTAGAATTCTAAATCCAAAAAAGCTGTGATATGAAATATCACAGCTTTTTCCTTTTATAAATTAATCCCTAAAACTCACTACCGGAAAGTAATCCGAATTTTTCTATGAGCTTATCCCCTACTTGCCACACATCCCCTGCCCCCATGGTCAGTACTAAATTGTTACGATTGGTAGTTTCCATTAAATAATTAACTGCCTCCGAAATTGTCGGTTTATAAATAACATTAGTGTGATTCTTTTTTATCTCCTCAACTAATTGTGCTGAGGTAACCTCGCCGGTTTTTTCGCGAGCTGAAGTATAAGTATCCAAGACAATCACTTCATCAGTCTCCGCAAAACTCTTGCCAAAATCCGCTAGTAGAGCCTGGGTACGGCTAAAAGTATGGGGCTGAAAAACACAACGGATATTCTTATAAGGGTAAAAAGCTCTAGCCGCTTTCAGGGTAGCTTTAATTTCACCAGGGTGATGAGCATAATCATCTACCACAGTAATACCGTTAGTTAATTTTCCTTTATTTTCAAAACGCCGGGCTGTGCCTTCAAATGAAGCTAGGCCTGTTCTAATTGCTTCCAAATCAACTCCCAAACGCCGGGCGCAAGCAATCACTGCTAAAGCATTGGCCACATTATGAGAGCCGACTAATTTAAGCCAAAATTCACCCAAATATTCCTCACCGTCAGTTGCTGAAAAATGCCAACGCCCCTCATCCAGCCACATGCGCACCATTTGCAAACGGCCGTCAGTCAAGCCGTAAGTTAAAATTTGCTCTGGGCTTAATCCTGCTTTGTCAACCGCTTCTTTAACATTATCAGAATCATAACAAGCCACCACAAACCCGTCGGTTGGAATTTTTTTTAAAAAAGTAACAAACGTAGCAAAATAATCATCGGCTGATGGAAAAAAATCAGGGTGATCCCAATCTATGCTAGTTAAAATCACACTTTGGGGCGAGAAATATTGCAACTTATTTTGGTATTCATCCGCTTCAAAAACCAGCAATTCACCACTGCCAACCAAAGCATTACCACCAAACTGCGGCACAGCCGAACCAACTATAGCTGACGGGGAAAGATTGGCCTGTTTTAAAACATGGGCTAGCATGGCGGAAATTGTGGTTTTACCATGACTGCCACATACGGCCACTGATTTGTATTCCCCGGCCAGCTCACCTAAGGCCTCAGCATAACTTAAAACTGGTATTTTTTTTTCTTTAGCTGCTTTAACCTCCACCTGATCATCACTATAAGCACTGGAACGAATAACTAAATCTATTGGCCTATCCAAATGCTTGGCCGAAAAACCAATCTCGCACTCTATACCCGCGGCCGCCAAAACCTTATCTGTAAAAAACTGTTCTTCAGTGTCACTCCCCCACACCTGAACGCCACGGCTTTTCAATAATTGGGCTAAGGCTGTCATGCCGACGCCCTTCAACCCAATAAAATATATTCTTTTTGCTTGATTAAATTTGCTCATGATTTTTATAAATTTCTGCTGTTACCAAATCTGCGACCCGTCCGGCTGCGCCTGGGGGTAATAACTGCTTTAATTGTTTACCGAGATTATTCCTTTGCTCATTATCCCCCAATAACTCGCTTACCGTAGCAAGTAGCCTGCCGGGAGTCAATTCCTCCTGAGGTATCAAAATAACACCACCTCTCTTGGCAAAATAATCAGCATTATCTTGCTGGTGACTATCAGGTATTGGCACAACCACCGCTGGTTTACTAAGTGCGCTTAACTCAGTTAGAACCCCCATACCAGCGCGGGTAATTACCAAATCAGCTGCCACTAAAACAGTAACGCTTTCATTAGTAGAAGAAATCGCCAAGTAACCTGGTAAATCAACTTCCTGATATTTCTTATTAGGCCCAGTTAGGTGAATTACTTGGGCTATATTAACCAATCCTTGTTTGATATTTGCCACTAGCTCATTTATAGCTTGGGCGCCAGTGCCACCGCCAATAATCAATATAGTAGCCCTAGCTGGATCTAGACCTAATTTTTTTCTGGCAGTTTCCTTGTCAGGTACTTGCTCAAAAACTGATCTCACCGGATTACCAGTAACTACCACTTTGCCACCAGGAAAATCTTTCACCGACTCTGATAAAGCCACGGTGATTACCTTGGCCACGGGTTTTAGTAAACGATTAGCCAAACCCAACTTAACATCTTGCTGGTGAATAAAAACCGGCACGCCATAAAAATAAGCCGCCCAGCCAACGGGTACGGCCACATAAGATCCGGCTGTCAATAAGCAATCAGGCTTGCTTTGGCCAAAACGCCAAAGTGATTCCATAAAGCCAGATAAAATACGCGCCAGGTCAAAAAAATTTTCCAGACTTAAATAACGCCGTAATTTCCCGCCGC
>Ga0209210_1002602_pt1 | contig 12976 bp, 13 predicted proteins | sample RifGroA1_FD_183991 | JGI IMG/M metagenome (GOLD analysis project Ga0209210, IMG submission 183991) | Contaminated groundwater microbial communities from Rifle, Colorado, USA - Rifle Groundwater A1 (SPAdes) (version 2) | ecosystem: Environmental > Aquatic > Deep subsurface > Groundwater >...
GTCCATTCTGCAGTTGTATCGACTGCATTATCCTCTACAACAGTTCCGCATTCCTTGCAAAGAGTTTCCCCTTTACGATGGTCTTCTAAAAAGCTTCCTGAATAACAATTTGGGCATTTCATTTTAACTACCTCTGATTTGTTCTTCCAAATCTCTTGGCAATGCGCGTGAATCGCAGCTTCTTAAGAGTTCCACCGCGCCTTGCAGATACACTGCTGCGCTCTGAAAGTCCAGAGGGTCTTTGAAGTCCGGCGCATTACCTTTGGGTGGCTGGCTTAATGCCATGCTAGCCATGGTTTTTAGTAAGCCAAGGCATTGTTCTAATTGTGTTGCATCTCCTGCAACAAAAGGGAATTGCAGCATAGCTCTGTAAGTAATTACAGGCACATAGCCTTCGGTCATTCTTTGTAGTGCTTCACCCACTGGAATGCGAACTGCAGTTGCAGTTTTGCCGATATTGCTAGGTGCGTACATTAACATCATTGTTTGTGGCAGTTGATTTGTTTGGTTTTCGTTAGTCATATTTGCCTCATTACTATATTGTAATTGTTGATATAGTAAGGTAATCGCCCCTATATAAAGCTTTCCATATTGTAATGTAGCCTCGCAGATATATTTGCCAGCTCTAATGCAGTTGGTTCTGCAAACTCCACTTGCGAGATCGCAAGCCCGATAGCGCCAAACTGATTAGAAAGCCTTATATATTAGTTATGTGTATTTATGTGTATGAAAATTTTGATTGAAGCGCTGGAAAAGATAAACAAGAGGTTCGAGCCAGCCAGCAGAACAAAGAACAGCTCCAGCCTCGAATTCGCAGTAGCGCAGGCCTCAAGAATTCAGGAGTGGATAAAACAGTTAGCATATTTATTACGGGCAGTCATAGTAGACCATGCGTTTGACGATGGAAACAAAAGGACGGGCGCTTACTTGATTTTCAAATTCTTCGAGGCGAACGGCTTTCCGGCAGATACGCAGAAAATAAATAAGTTAGTAATTAAAATCGCTGCTGAAAGCATAACAAATATTGAAAAACTAAGGAGGCAGATACATGATGCAACTTTATGACGAAAAGATATTCAAGAAATACGCAGATGCTTTTGAAGCACTTGCAGAATACGATAGAACCGGAAAACTTCAGAGGTTGAACTACAAGCAAAGGATAGATATTACTATTGATTCCAAATTGCTGAGAAAATTAAAGGAATACTGTACTGCGAATGGTTTAAAGCTGTCGCAGTTTATTGAATCTCAGATGCGGTTTGCCTTAGGAAGCTGAGGAAGTAATATTAATTATCGCCTTAACTTGATCCCTTGGAATTTTCAGATTTAAGTCATTGTTCGCATTAATTATCACACCTTGTTTTGTTATCAGCTTGCCATCTACATCAATCACGCTTCTGCCATTCCAAACAGCAGTGCTTAAGCTATTGCCTGAAAATGAGAAAGTCAAATCATCATTAGCTCTCGGCGAATCCAAGGTGTATGTGCTTCCAGATTTAATTATGCTCAAATCTTCGATTGTTGCAACATTAGTTCCGTCAAAAGTGCCCAGCTTGACTCCATTTTGATTATAATACAATGTGCCTGCATTAGTTATCCAGATTTCATTACTGCTAGCTGTCAAAGTCTTTAGCTTTGCGCTTGATGCCTTGAAATGCGTTGTTGATTCAGAAGAACTGCCCCCACCAGCACTTAAATCAGCGGTTTCCATATTTATTTCCAAATTAATATATTTTTCGTCAGTCAAGCCTTCAAAACAAATCTGCACGTAGTTGTCTGGCAGGGAGATGCACTGGCCTGCTGTCAGCATCTTTTCATCAGAGTTGTATTCTACTTCGTTTTTTATTCCGATAAAAGGGCCAGCAAATTCTGCTGTGGAAGATGTAGTTGTTCCGCCTGTCGAAGCCAGCCCGCCAATAGTCCAGCTCCAATCATCGTTGTATTTATCGCCGTCTCTTATCGTTGCAACTGCTTTGTTTCCAATCGATAATTCTGCAAAATTATTAAATAAATTCGCAGAATCGTAGAACGATTCAATATTTGTTACTTCGATGCCGCTTATCTTTTCTGTCGCACCGCGGGAAATAAGCACATTATTTCCATCAACAGAAACAATCACAGTACCGCTCTGGCTGACTCTGAGAAGCTGGACTTCTTTTCCGCCGATTAAAGATATGCTGCCGAGTTTCATCAATGATGAGTTTCCGACAATCGCAGTAAAGCTTGTATCTGTTACTTTTGTTATTTCATATTTCTTTCCCATGAAATGTATTTTTAATGGCGAATCCTGCGTCGCTTTTGTTAAGTCAATGGAATTTTCAAAGATGTAGAATAATTTTACAGAGCCGTCATCTGCTTCGAGGACTGCTGAATTATATTTATCTGCTGAAGTTAATGCAGTGGCAGGCCCGATGAACCTGCTCTTGTGGCCAAGAACGAGAATTTCTTTTGTGTCAGAATCATCTCCCTGCACGCTTGCAGATTCTTCTCCGAGGCAGATGTCATTCCTGCTCATTTCAGAATCAAATTCTGTGTTGAGGTTTGAACCTAATGCAACCTGCCTTACTTCTGATGGATTGCAGAATGCTGTGGTGGCAGAGCCTGTCATTGTGCTTATGCTTATCAGCGATAATACGACTAAGAGAATTACGGCTAAGAGTTGTATTATGTTTGGTTTTGTGGCCATGGTTTTCTGTATTTGTTGGGGAATTTAAATCTATTGCGCGCGTGGTATGTTAGAAAATCTTTTTTTAAATAGGAATTTTAAGTTTTCGAACCCGTCGCTGAACCCGCGCAGTTTTACCTCGCCAATTCTGCTCATATAGTTTGTCGGTATTTCCACGGATTTAACCTTAGAGAATGCCTCTATTTTGATTTCTTCACTGAATGCCATGCCATCTGCAATTAGATTTAATTTCGGCAGGATGTTTTTTTTGAAAATCCACATTCCGCTCTGCGAATCACTTATTCTTATTCCGAAAAGCGCGCGTGTAAAAAAACTCAAAACATAGTTGCCAAACCTATGCGAAAGTTTCATTGCAGTTTCCTGCCCGCCGAAACGGTTGCATGTTATGAAATCCGCTTCGTTGGCCTGCAATATGCGCACTGCTTCGCTGATAGAGTCCAGCGGATAAGTTCCATCTGCATCTAAAGTTATAATTATATCACCTTTTGCTTCTGAAAAACCAGTTTTGTATGCCCGGCCATAACCCCTGCGCGGCTCGTCAATAACAACTGCGCCAAGTTCCCGCGCAGCCTCCGGAGTACCATCTGTTGAATTTGTATCAATAACCACGATTTCGTAATCAAGAGCTGCGGCCTTGGCCTTAATATCGGATATTACGCGCTTAATGCCATTGCACTCGTTCATCGCAGGTATTACAAAACTTAACATACTAATAGCAAAATCAGATATTTTATAAAACTTATCAAATACGCAAGCCAATGGCAAATGTAGCTATTCTGGGTGCAGGCATCACAGGTCTGAGCTGTGCTATGAGGCTCAGTGAGGCAGGCCACAATGTAACTGTGCTGGAAAAAAATAATAATGTCGGCGGGTTTGCAGCATCTTTTAAGTACAAGGATTTCATACTCGATTACGGCCCGCATAAGATTTTCACGCTGATGCCAGAAATACAAAAAGAAATACTTGGCCTGCTGGGAGAAAATGCCTTATCATTGCAAAAGAAAAGCAAAATACACCTGTTCGGCAGGTTTTTTTCATACCCTGTAAAATTTGCAGAAGTTTTTTCAAACATGGGATTATGGAAGTGCACCCAATGCATGCTGAGTTATGCATTAGCAAAATTAAATCCGCGCGCAACAGATGATGATTATGAATCTTATCTTATAAACCGTTTTGGAAAGAAAATATACAGCCTGCTTTTTGAATCTTATGCAAAAAAAGTCTGGGGCTTGCCAAGCCAGCTGTCTAGCGAGCTTGCAAAAACAAGAATCGTAGTTCCTAATCTGATTTCAATAATAACAAACACTATTTTCAAAACAAAATTGCTAAGCTCAGATACAATATACTATCCGAAGTTTGGATTTGGGATGGTAGCCGAGCGGATAGCAGATAGAATAAGAAAAAATAATGGCACAATAATACTCTGCGCAAAAATAACATCAATCAAGCAGGATGCAGGAAAAATAACCGAAATTAATTACATTCATGACAATGTTGCATCAATAATAAAACCGGATTTTATAATATCAACTATTCCAATAAATAAACTGCCGTTGCTGTTGGAAATGCCGGACGATGCGGCAAAGTCAGCCAAAGAAATTCAATATCAAGATATGGCCATAATATATCTTTTTGTTAATAAAAATAAAGTAATGGATGAAAACTGGGTTTTTTTTCCAGAAGCAAGGTTTGTATTTAATAGGGTTTCTGAGCTGAAAAATTTCAGCCGATTTATTGCGCCGAAAGATAAAACTGTCCTGGTGCTGGAAGTTACAAACCCAGAAATAATAAACGAAAGCGATGATGGGATTACTGAGGCGTGCCTCAGTGATTTTCTGAAGCTTGGCCTGCTGTCAAGAGTTGATATTTATGACACTTTGTTTTTGCGGGCAAAGGGCGCATACCCTGTTTACAAAAAAGGCTTTGATGCTAATCTGAACAAAATTACTGCTTATCTGGATAGCCTTGGAAACTTCATAAGCACTGGCAGGCAGGGCATGTTCAGTTACAACAACATAGACCACTGCATGGATTTGGGGTTCAAGGCTGCGGACTGTGTTATAAATAATAAAAGCTGGAAGCAGGTGCGAGAAGGCATTTCTTACCAGATAATTGATTAACGTGAGCCCGGAGGGACTTTCGAGTAACTTTCTAAGGAAAGTCCGCTGAACTTTGTTCAGCGATATTCGAACCCTCGACTTGCAGCTCTCCGAACCGCGGAGAGGGAAGTGTCCCTCTCCCCAGTTTGAGGTTCTTCCTTGACCCTCACCCACTTTGCCTTCCGGCAAAAAGGCGGGGCATAAAAGGCTGCCACTCTAACCAGGCTGAGTTACGGGCCCACAGTATATGCCATGTTTTGCCATTTTAAAATGTTTTGAGCATGAAAAATGCTTAAATAATGGTGTTTTAACTAAGTTTTATGGCAGAACAAGACAGACTTCAGAAGCTGGAACAGCTGAAAAAGATGAAAGTGAATCCATACCCTGGCGCGGCATTCGAGCGCTCGCATCAGACCAAGGAAATTCACGATGGTTTTGCAAAGCTGGAAAATAAAAAAGTTTCAATAGCTGGCAGAATTATGTCTATTCGAGAGCATGGAAAACTGGCTTTTGCAGACTTGGAAGACTACTCTGGCAAAATTCAACTGTGGCTGGCTGAAGATTCGCTGAAAAAACAATTCAAATTGTTAAAAGCAGTTGAGCGGGGAGATTTTCTCGGAGTGCATGGCACTGTAACAAAAACAAAAAGAGGAGAAGTTTCAGTCAAGGCAGATAAAATTGAAGTGCTGGCCAAGGCATTGCGCACACTGCCGACAGAATGGTCGGGCCTGAAAGATACCGAATACAGATATAGGCAGAGGTATGTTGATTTGATTTTAAACAAAAGCGTAAGAGAAGTTTTTGTAAAAAGATGCCAAATATTAAGAGAAATGCGGACTTTTCTTGATGAAAAAGGATTTATTGAAGTTGAAACCCCGATAATACAGTCAGCATTTGGTGGTGCTGCTGCAAAACCGTTCAAAACACACATCAATGATTTGAAACAGGATGCATACTTGAGAATTTCGGATGAATTATACCTGAAACGATTGATTGTCGGTGGATTTGAAAAAGTTTACGAAGTTTCAAAAGATTTCCGAAACGAATCAATAGACAGCACGCACAATCCAGAATTCACACAAATAGAATTTTATCAGGCATATGCAGATTACGAAGAATTAATGAAGCTCACAGAAGAAATGGTTGCGCGCATGCTGAAAAAAGTGAATGGCGGCATGAAAGTAAAATACGGCGATGTTGTTTTGGATTTCACATTGCCTTTGAAGCGAGTAAAATTCAGAGATGTTGTTTTGAAAGAAACTAGTATTGATATTGACAAGGAAAATACTGAAGACAAATTAAAAAAAGCAATGAAAGCAAAAAAACTTGCGGTTGATTTGAATGGTGTTGTTGGGTATGGCGCACTGGCAGATGAATTGTATAAAAAATATGTCAGGCCGAAATTGATACAGCCATGCTTTTTATTGGATTATCCTGCAGAAATGATTCCGTTGGCGAAGAGAAAAGATGGCAATCCCTCAAAAATCGCAACATTCCAATTGCTTGCAAATAGTTTTGAATTAGTTAAGGCATATAATGAACTGAATGACCCGATTGACCAGAAAGAAAGATTTGAGGAACAGCTTGACTTAGAAAAGAAAGGGCTTGGCGCCTCATTCGGATATGATAAAGATTTCGTAAAGGCGTTGGAGTATGGCATGCCACCTACGGCAGGCTGGGGCTCGGGCATAGATCGGTGGACAATGCTTCTGACCAATCAGCAAACAATTAAAGAAGCGATTTTGTTTCCGTTCATGGGCGAGAAGAAATAACATATACACATAGGCTCTGTTGAAAAAGTCCTGAAATCCAAAAAATAGAAAGGTTGTAAGCAATGATGTGCAGTTCCGGTTTATTGATTAGTAATTCACAACACCAGTATCAAAAATAATTATAATCTAATTTCAAACGCCACAACAGGCATCTCCAAGCCCAAGTTCTTCAGGATTTGCGGATGAATCTCGCCGATAATTCCGATCCGTTCCTTGCCAGCATATATTGCAGCGCACCTGCCGGCAATAAAGCTCTCGTGCTCCGCTTCTTTTACAGCAATTTTAATTCCAAGATTGCTGAATATAGCATCGAGGCATTGCCCGCCTTCAGTGAAAGTTACATCTGAATGGGAAATTGCGAAGCATAGCCTCTGCTCAGTAACGGACATTTCATCTTTCTTGCTGTCCGGATAAACAACGTCTCCAACTTCAAAGACTTTCTGCGGAAATTCTTTTTTAGTATTTTTGGAAAGAAATTCCATCACAGATGGCAGTAATTTATTTCTCAAACAGCTGAATGTGAATGCCATTGGATTTTCCAATTCAACGACTTTTTCCTCTTTTGTTCCCATTAATTTGAAAAGATTATCTTTATTTGTCAAATCGAAAGACATTATCTCCTGCGCGCCCAATCCAATACAAATCTCTCTGAATTTTCTGGAAACTTTTTCAGCAGGAGATAAACTTCCTGTTGTTGGCAGGGCAATCGGCTCTGATACGAATTTATGAAAGCCGTAACCGATTGCAATATCTTCGTAAATATCCACAGCATGCATCACATCTATCCGGTAGGCCGGCACATCTGCCAAAACATTATTAGAGACTGCATCGAGGTTTTGGCCTGCCCCGAATCTCATCTTCTTCAGGATTTTCATCATGTCAACCGCATCTAATTTCAGCCCAAGGCAGTCATTTACCTTCTGCGGGTGCAAAGTCATTCTCTTAGTATCAAAGTTCGGCGTTGTATCTGTCTTTCGGTAAGGATAATCTATTTTTACAGAAAAAATCTTCCCACCCCTGTCTGCAAGAGACATCACGAAGAGCCGCAGTATGTTATTTATAGCATTGTAATCTGTTCCAGTTACTTCAACTAAAATATTTTCTGAATTTTCATTGATTTGCCCAAGATCGTTTGAGTTTACAATCGGAGGCAGAGATAAAACTTTGTTTGCAGAATCGATGAAAATTGGATATTCTTCGAGATTTTTCAAAATGTTTCCGTATTCCTGCCCTTTTGGATGGTTTTTAAGTATCTCGTGCGGCGCCATCGCATCTGAAAAGCCGAGCGGAACAAAAGCGTTTTCATGCGGTTTTGTCAGAGTGTATTTCAACGGCCATTTTATCCCATCCAAATTATACAATCCGATTGAAGTTTTCTTTCTTCCGCGCCCGTGCGTTGCATCAAGCTTTTCCTGCATTTGCATCAGCTGTTTTATCAAATCATCTGAAAGTTTTACTTCCTTGACAACTGCGCAGGCAATGAATCCGCGGATGTTTTCTAATTTTCCGTTTACAATAACCTTGTATTCTGAAGGATGCACTGAGTAGTTTTTCAGCCCTATTTCAATTTCGAGGGCTCCTCTGAGCTGTCGTGCCAACCCTTCGACACAAAGCAGGTCAGGACGGTTGGAATCCTCAACATTAATTGTAGCTATGTCTCCTTCCTCGCTTTCAATTTCAGCTTTTGCGTATGAAAGAAGCTCTGCAAGCTGGCTTCCCCGCGGGAGATGCCTGCCTATGAGTTTTTCCAAGTCTGCGAGTGATATTTCAAAGGTCGGCATTATCTAATCCACTCCTTTCTTAGTAGCCCGAATAAGTATTCGTTTACTGGCACGCCATTTTTTATGAAATTTTGTCGGACCACGCCCTCTGGTTTAAACCCAAGCTTAATTATGCTTTTCCGCGAGCGCAAATTATAATCAAAAACATGGCCATCTATTTTGTTTAATTTTAATTTCTTGAAACCATAATCTAATAAGACTGTTGCAAAGTCCTGAAAATAACCTTGCCCCCAGTATTCTTTCTTCAGCCACCAGCCGGCAATTGCATATTTATCTTTTAATCTCAGCGTATTAAATCCACATCCGCCAATAATTTGCTTTGTCGTTTTATCTAAAACTACAAATGATACAGTTTGTTTTTTTCTATTTTGTTTCAGAGCAGTTCGTATCCATTTTTTTTCCGATTTAACAGTATTTTTTTTCCTATGAACAGCGATATTGCTGCTGATTTCTATTTTGTTTACTTCTTTCGCAAGTATTTTTGCTTCGGATAATTTTGGATATCTGAGTATTGTTTTTTTTCCTTTGAGCATCATATCTTCGCCTCTCTCAGCCACTCAATATCCTGGCTGAATAACTGCCGTATGTCTGCAATGCTCTCTTTTATCATGAAAAGCCTATCAAAGCCGATGCCCCATGCCAGCACAGGCACTTTTATTCCAAGGGCTTCTGTCAATTCAGGCCGAAACATTCCGCCAGGCATGACTTCAATCCATTTATTTAACTTCGGATGGAATATCATTGTCTGGACGCTTGGCTCTGTGAATGGAAAGTAGGCTGGCATGAATTTTATCTTGTCTGAGCCGACAATCTTTTTTGCAAATTCCTCAAACAGCCCAAGCAAGTGCCGGAAATTTAATTTATCTCCGAGAACGATTCCTTCCATCTGGTTGAATTCAGTAAGATGTGTTGCATCAACTTTATCTGGCCTGAAAACCCTCGCAACTGAAAAATATGCACCGGGATTTTTCAGAGCAGGATTCATCAGCATCCTTGCAGATATGGCAGTCCCCTGCGACCTCAAAACCAATCTCGAAGATTCTTTCTCGTCAAACTTGGTTTGCCAGCCAGTGCTTCCAGACTTTCCGCCGGATTCGTGTGTTTTTTTTACTTCATCGACAAACCTTTTGTAGTTTTCAAGATTTCCGTATTTTGGCTCCTTGGTGAAATATAAGTCATGTATTCCTCTCGCTGCGTGGTCTTGCGGCATATACAGCGCATCATTATTGAAAAATCCCATTTCAACCAGAGGACCTTCCATTTCTTCAAAACCCATGCCTACGAGTGTTTCTTTTACTTCGTCGATGAATGCTTTGTATGCCTGCTTTTTTCCAGGGTATATTTTAGGTACGCCTGCTTCAACATCGTACCTGCGGAAACTTGCGCCCTTCCAGCTTCCTGTTTTTATTGCTGACGGTGTCAGAAGCCCAATTCTGCTTTCTGATTTTATTGCAGATGCAACCTGCTTTCCCAATTCAGTTATTGAAAACTCCCTGATTTTCCTATCGCTTTTTGAAACCAGACCCCGCGCCTTAAGTTCCTCGAACGCTGATTTTTCATCAGGCTTTAATTTTGCCAATTCTATTTCTTTCTCCTTGCTTAATTTCTTCAAAAAATCCTCAACGTAAGTTGTGTGCTGAAGTATTTTATCATCAACAAGGCCTACTTTTCCGTGCTCAAATGCGATTGTGTTTTTTTTCTTCAGAGTGCCAAAGGCAAACTGCATCTCACGCTTGTCAAGTTTTGCCTTTTCCGCGATTTTATCCAGCAGTAGGTCTTCTTTTTTCAGGGCTTCTATGAATTTTCTTTCAGGCAGGTCATCCTTTGCATAAGTTTCCCCAAGTTTTTCAATTACTGCAAAGCTCTGCGGCGTTTCCCGGACTTCTATGAGTGCCTTGTTCTGCAGCCACATGCCTGCCCTCGATACCTGCGATTCGTCAAGCAGGGTTTTTTTGGCAAGCTCTTTTGATTCATGCGGAGATTTCGCAAGAGTTTTTAGTACCACTATCTCCGCATCCTGTAAGGTCTCAGCAAGCCTCTCGACACTTGTAGCCATAATTTAGTCTTGTGATTGGACTTTAAAAAATGTGTGTTAAAAAAACAGTAAATCCGCAGTCGCCGCAGATATGACTGCTGGCAAGGCTATTAGGACTGCCTGCTTGAACACTAATATTGGTGTGTTGGCTGTCTGCAATATTAAGACGAACATCAGCGCAGTTAAGATGGAAATTAAATATATCTCCAGCGCTCTTAGGCTAGCAGCATGTTCTAATTTTACGGAAATATATAATCTCCTTCTGGACAAGTAAATTAGCATAAATCCGAGCGAAAAAGTAAGCAAAGTAAGGGCAACAATACTCCACAATTGCAGTTTTGCAGAAATATCCCACACTTCCTGTGTCAATGCAAAAAACATTGCACCGAATGATGCGCCGACAAAATCTTCAAGCAGTAGTGTTGATAGTGTTCCGCGAATCCATGCAAATTCGTGATGATGTATGCCTGAACGTGCAGATGCCCTTGCCCGAAGTTTTAGCATAAATGCCTTGGCCATTACTTTCTTACGATTTTGCGATTTAAAAGAATGATTAAAAACTATTAAATAGTGAGTGGGCCCGGACGGATTTACATCAAACGAAACACGTTTGCTTAAAGCATGCTTCGCCTGCTTTGAACCGTCGGCCTCTGCCTGTCTAATTTCTGAAACCTTTAGAAATTAGTGGGATTTTAATCCCACGCGTCTTTCTTTGGATTCCAAGGAGCCTTTCTTTCCGCAAAGAAAGAAAGGCTGCTTTATCAGAGCAGCGCTCCACCAGGCTGAGCTACGAGCCCACAGATAAAATTAGATTAAGTGTTTTAAAAAGGTTTTTAGAAAGAAAAAATTAGTCCTTGGCCAGCTTATAAATAGCTAGGACTGCTACGACAGTAGCTGCCGGAGCGACCAGGAATACAAAGTAGCTCATTATGTGCAGGAGGTATGAGCCCATCAGGGGTATGTATTTCAGGCTCTGGGCAACAATTATCAGCGATACTGAGGCCAGCAGGAAGCTGTTTACTTCTTTTGCTTTTATGTTCAGCAGTCCAATAACGAGGCCCATCAGCACTAATACTGAAGATACAAATGTTGTATTTGGCAGTGCCACGCCAAGGATTACAGCCATTCCAATTCCAATAAGGAACAGCCAGTGCCCCAAAATATGTAATTCTACTTCTGCAGTTGCTTTTTTCAATTTTCGTCTTGCCATGTTTATTTTTAGAAATAACCATTAAAATAAGTATGGCACTATTGCTGAGTTGAAAATGGACTCGGTGGGATTTTCACTTCTTGCATTGAACCCACTGCCTTTCCGTCTTTCTGCAGCCAGTGCATCAAGCGAAGCGCGATGCGCCGCGCTTTTCTTTGGATGCCCAGGAGCCTTTCTTTTCGCAACAAAAGAAAGGCTGCTGTTGCGAACGGAACGTTCTACCGATGGACTACGAGCCCATAAATCAAAGCTTGTTTCGCTTTTTTAAGCTTTTGAGTAGTGGAAAGATATATATTTATGAAATGTCTTAAGGTAATATGAACCCGCCGCATTTCTTCATTGGCGAAAAAAATATTCTTGATAATCACACACGCGGCACACTCTATAATATCATAATGGGCAATCCTGGAACAACACTGTCAGAACTGAGAGTCTGGCTTAGTGTTCCGTCAACCACACTTCAGTACCATCTGCAAATGCTTGAGGAATTTGAGTTGATTAACACGCGGTGGGACAGCAAGCACGTGTATTATTATGCGGCAGGCACAAAAATACAGAGCGTGCGTTTTAAATTGAACAAAAGCCAGAGAGCTATTTTGGCTACAGCGGAAGAAAACCCAGGCCTTTCGCAGGGAGAGCTTGCCAACGAAACCGGTTTTGTTGCCAGCACTGTTTCATACCATTTACGCAAGCTTGTTGAATGGGGGCTTGCACGCACCGAACGGCATGGCAAGAGCAATAAAGTCTACACAATCAATAGGTTTGGGGATTGACAGCTAAGCCAAACTTTAATAATCTTCCTTTTTAAATTTCTCTGATGGATAATATTGTGTTTCTTGGCAATGGCGGAGGCAGGGTAATCATAGCAACGCAGATGATTTCAACAGCAGGCTTCGTCATGCAAGTCCAAGGCAGGCAGATATTTGTCGATCCAGGGCCAGGCGCATTGCTGCGTTCAAAAATCTGTGGATTGCAAGCCAGCAAGACGGACATCGTTTTTGTCTCACACCACCACATAGACCATTCAGGCGATGCAAATGCAATAATAGACGCAATGACTCTTGGCGGAATCCATCCGAAAGGAGTTTTGATAAGCACGTCCATGATGATAAATGGTGCTGAGAATGCAGGCCCAATGCTGAATAAGTTTTACGCAGGTGTTCTGAAGGAATGCTTTGCTATGAAACCAAATGATTCCATTACTATCGGCGACTTGAAATTCACAGCAACTCCTACGCGGCACGAAGTTGAGAATATAGGCTTTGTGCTTGAAACAAAAACAGGCATGAAAATAGGATATACCAGCGATACAGCACCTTTTGACGACCTGGCAAAGGCATTCATCGGCTGTGACATGCTGATAATTAATGTGCTGAAACCGGGCGCGCAGAAA
>Ga0209210_1002605_pt1 | contig 12965 bp, 7 predicted proteins | sample RifGroA1_FD_183991 | JGI IMG/M metagenome (GOLD analysis project Ga0209210, IMG submission 183991) | Contaminated groundwater microbial communities from Rifle, Colorado, USA - Rifle Groundwater A1 (SPAdes) (version 2) | ecosystem: Environmental > Aquatic > Deep subsurface > Groundwater >...
GGTTTGTCAAACAGCTGGGGATGGTATTTTTCCCCATCCCGGTTCTTTTCGTTGGGGAAATAAAGCAAAGTGACGCCTGCAAAATTGCCGTTTATTTTCTGTTCATAAAGCCCGCCGAAATAGACGATATGGCTGACTGTAATGGCCACGCTTCCCTGCGGCAGCTGTGAAAGAGCGTCAGTTACCATCCTTTGCGAAAAATAATTGTTGGCATAATTGTTGAGTCTAAAATTTGCGGTAAGATAAATCAGAATAAAAACCGCAAGCAAAAAAAGCGCGTACATTGACTCTTCCCCGAATAAGCGCTTGACAATCCAGTCCAAAGCCGCTCCTGCCAGAAACACAAAAAGCACAAAAGACGAAAGATAAAACTTGTTTATTTGAAAAGGGTTGTCTTCGCCCGAGGGATCAATTGTCGAAAGAAGCACAAGCTGGACAATCACAATTGTAAAAAACGCAAAAATTGTAAAAACCAGCTTGCGGTTTTTATAAAACTTGGCAAAAACCGCGCCTATTAGAGTAATGATGGGCAAAATTACACCAAAGCTGAAAAGCAAATTAGCAAAGTAAAGATTAAAGTGCTTAAAAACTTTAAGAAGAGTAAATTTTAGGACCGGGTTGGAAAGCAGAAAAATCGAACCGAATTCAACTCTTCTTACAAAATACAAAAAACCGCCGATCCCCTCAGCATGTCCCCAGTTTATTTCCGGCGACTTCTGCATCCTTAAATACATCAGAACCTGCGGAAAAAAGCCGAGAGCGAAGATTAATATAAACTTTATAATCTTTATAATTTTTATAAACTTGCGTGCACTTTGTGCACTTAAGTGTGTATTCGCAAGTTTAGATGAGCTTGCGAATATAAAATTTATATTTTTGGCTCCCAGAAAGTACCAAAGCAAAAGCGGCGCCAAAATCGCGCTGATGTAAAAATGCGAAGCCGAAAGACCAAGCGCAAAAAATGCCCAAAACGGTCTGTTTTTAAAAACCAGAAAAAAGGTTAAGGAAATCAAAAAAGCCGCAAAAGTAAAAACGTCGGCTGAAATTGAAAATTCCCAGAAAGCCGCAGAAACCGCCAAAAACAAGGACAGTAAAAAGGCAATCCTTTTGTCGACCTTAAGCTCGGAAAAAGAAAGATAAACAAGAAACACTGTCCCTGCACCGAAAATGGCGGAGAGTAAATTAGCTTTAAAAATCAGGGTACCGAAAGGAAAAATACCGGTAAAAATTTTGCCGACTAAAATATAAAGCGGGAAACCCGGCGGATGGCAAATGCCCCAAAACTTCATGCAAAGGGCAATTTCCGCACTGTCGATCGGAATGTATGTTGGCGCAAGGGTCTTGATGTAAAGTGCCAGAGGAAGAACAAAGGCCAAAAGAGGCCAAAGGAATCTGAATATTGTATTTTGTATATTGTATTTTGTATTTTTGATCAGCACCTATACAAAATACTAGATACTGGATACTAAAGACCAGATACAAAATACTGGATACTGGATACTTTACCTTCCCAAAAGCGGCAAGGGATTAAGGGGGACTCCGTCTTTTCTGATTTCCAAATGCACATGAACTCCGGAAGATCTGCCGGTTGATCCCATTGCAGCTATTACATCGCCTTTTGATACGTTTTGACCTGCCGAAACATAAAGCGCGGACATGTGCGCGTAACGGGTAGTGTATCCGTTGCCGTGGTTTACGACAATGGTATTGCCGTAGCCGTTGCTTTCCCAGCCGGAAACGACAACCGTCCCGGAATCGGAAGCTCTAATTGGTCCGCCGCCAAGATTTGAAATGTCCAAAGCCGGATGATACCAGGAAAAGTACTGAGAAAGATCACCCGAAGCCGGCCAGCCAAAGCGGCCGCTCCCCAGATCGGAAACCGGAATATTTTCGCGAGCCAGATACTGAGTCGGTGCTGGCTTGGGAGCCGCAGGCGGCGCCCCTTCCGGCACAATCAGGACTGTACCTGAAGCAAGCTGGAAATCTTCACCGACATCGTTGAAAGGGAAATTGAGAATTGCCTGGGCATTGGCCTGGTATTTCTTGGCAACCGAATAAATCGTATCACCGGAAACGACCGTATGCGCCACACCGGAAACCGGAAGTATTTTCAAATTCTGCCCTGCCTTAAGCGTCGAATTTTTTGAAAGATCGTTTTCCCAAAGAATTGTTTCTTCGGAAACCCCGAACTCCTGGGCAATTGAAGAAACCGTGTCGCCGTCTTTAACCTCGTAATCGGCAATTTTATCGCGCGGTTTTTCGGAAATTATGGTAACCGGGGTAATTGTTGATGAAATTACATTTTGTTCGGAAAGGACTTCGCCTTGCGAGGCAATCAAGGGATTTGCGGGAATACCGGGATACGAACCTGAAATTACCGAAGTTGATGATAACAACCCGCCTGAGACCAAAACCCCGACTGCCATCAGGATAATCGAAGCATGGACAAATGCAGGCGTGTTTGCGCCTCGCCTGGCAAGAAGAATATCGACTGCAAAATTCTTGCCGCTTTCAAAATTTAAGCCTGCTTTTTTGAGACGGGAAGATATCCAAGAGGCAAAAGCCCTGACAAACTCCAAAAACTCTTTATGCAAAGGGTCAAAATCCATCAATTAAATTTCTAATTACTCTAATTTCTAATTTACCTAATTAAAACCCAAAAACCAAATCCAAATTGGGGTTTTGTGCATTGGGAATTATTTAGTAATTAGATCAATTAGGTTAATTAGGTTAATTCTATTTCACATCTTTAGATAGTGAGTCCAAAAATTCCTTGTTAGACGATGTCTTGGAGAGTCTCTCGATCAAAACTTCTGTACGCTCATCCGGCGAAAGCACCGAAAGCATCCTGCGCATGGTGACAATTTTCTTATAGTCATCATCCGAGAAAAGCAGCTGCTCCTGCCGGGTCGATGAACGCTCTACGTCAATCGACGGATAAACCCTTCTTTCGGCAAGCTTTCTGTCCAAATGCAATTCCATGTTGCCCGTACCCTTAAACTCTTCGTAAATCAAATCGTCCATCCTGGAGCCGGTTTCAATTAAAGCCGTTCCGATAATCGTCAACGATCCATTTTCTTCGCAATTTCTTGCCGCTCCGAAAAAACGTTTGGGCGGATAAAGCGCCGCCGGATCAAAACCTCCGGTCAAGGTCCTTCCCGAAGGCGGCACGGAAAGATTGTAAGCCCGCGCAAGCCTGGTAATTGAATCCAGAAGGATCACAACATCAAGTCCCTTCTCTACCAACCTTTTAGCCCGCTCCAGGGCGATTTCGGCAATCGTGGTTTGTTCATCGGCAGGCTCATCAAAATTGGAAGCAATCACTTCGCCCTTAACCGACCTTGAAATATCGGTTACCTCTTCCGGCCGTTCCCCAATTAAAGCGGCCATCAAGTGAATCTCGGGATAATTTTCAGAAATTCCGCGGGCAATATCCTTAAGAAACGTGGTTTTACCCGCCTTTGGAGGCGAAACGATCATCCCGCGCTGACCTTTGCCGATAGGAGCAATTATATCAACAACCCTCATCGAAAGAGGCAGTTTGCCGGTTTCAAGCGTCAGTTTTTCATCGGGGTAAATGGGCGTTAGATCGTTGAATTTTTTGCGGTTGGTCTGTTTTTCGGCATCTTCCCCATTGACTTTCTCGACCTTCAAAAGCCCAAAATAGCGCTCTGAGTCTTTCGGCGGTCTGCCGAGGCCTTCAATTTCATCGCCTCCCCTTAGCTGAAATTTTCTGATTTGTGATGACGAAATATACACATCCTCGTTGCTGGGCCTGAACTTTGGCCTTAAAAACCCGTGGCCGTCGCCTGCGATATCCAAAAACCCCTTTACCTTTTGGGTCGGGACATCCCGGCTTGCCGGCGCCTCTTCAATTTCACCATTGAAACTTGTTGCTCTTGACCGTTCATACGGCGGGGAATCCTGATGTTCGTATGGACTCTGCGGCGGCGTGTCACGCAAATCAATTACCGATGAAGTTGGTTTTTCTTCCGGCACTTCCTGATCCTTATTATTCTTTACTCGTACGGAAACCTTTGCAGGTGACATATATAAATAATTTCTAAGTACTAATTGCTCTAATTTCTAATCAATCGTTGGCAGTTCCTTAAATTTTTTAAATTGGGTTTTGGGACTTATTTAGATCAATTAAAAATTAGGTCAATTAGAAATTTGCAGAGCTTTTAATCACCACTTGTTGGGCATTAAATACATCTGTTTGGAAATCATTAACTGAAGTTCAGGATAAATTCTACTTAATAAAGCACGTCTTGTCAAATATTTTTTTTATATATTCACTCTGCCTTCGCAGAGTTCATGTAAATTTTAAGAAAAATTTATAGGGCCACAAGCCTGCCCTACTTGTGGCCCAAACTTGTGCCCCAAATCAAATAGTTTAGGGCTAATTTAGCCTAAATTCTTTTCTTTTCTTTTCTCGGTTAGGTTAAATCCGATCTCAGAAAGGTCTTCGTCCCTCTTGCCAACTACTCTTCCCCTGCCGTATCTGGCAAGTAAAAGTCCCAATGGTCCTGCACCTGCCATAGAAGCCATGCCTAAAACACCTGCTCCGGTGTCAGGCTGTTTTACAGGAACTGTTGATACTCCGGCAACTTTTGCCTGGGGAACCGTAACGTTTACAGTCTGGTTGTTTTCCTGAGTCTGGTTAACATCCACGTTGACGTTGACTTCCTGATTCTGCTCTTGTTCCTGACCGCCTTGAGGCGGTGGAGTTGGACTAGGTGAAGGTGTAGGAATAGGCGTCGGTGATGGTGACGGTTCGGGTTCACAATCGACGTTTTTAACCTGATAGTGAAAATTGCCCAAATCCCATTGCTCGCCGTTTAAGGAAAGCCAGCCGTCAAGTTCCTGGTCGGTCCTCCACCAATTCGACTGAATACAAACCTCATTGTTTCTAAAACATTGCAAATAATTACCGTTGGAAAGTGTGTACACGTCATCCTGACCTTCCAAAAGTCCATTGCCCGGAATCTGGTGAACACCGCTTTCGTAATGAGCCTTGTCTCCGGGTCCTGTTTGTGAACTGCACGACGGAAATGACGGAGGATTAGAACCACCGGTTGCGCCGGCATTTTTAAGGTTTAGAAAAAGACCCCCCAAAACCAAGGCCGAAAGAGCCGTACCGACAAGACCGCTTTTTAAAATTCTCCCCAAAAATTTAACTTGATAATCCATTTCTTTTCCTCACCGCCTTTCAGAATTTCTTAATTTCTGTGTTCATCTGCAGAATGATTTCCTTCATCTTCGTCTTCTTCGTCATCGTCAGGATTGGGCGTAAGTTCCTTAACAGGTATAACAACTGCCGCTTGGCGACGGCTCAATAGATCCAAACCATATCGGCTCGTAATTGCCGCAGCTCCGAGAAGTGCAGACGCGCCAGCTACAACCATCACCCATGGAGGAATTCCGGCATTATCAGTAAGTGGCTCTCCGCCTGTTGGCGGAAGAGAAACAGCTTTACCATTTACCGGTGCCGGTGTTGGAGCAGGTGTTGGAGCAGGTGTTGGAGATTCGGTCGGTGTCGAGGTTGGGGTGGGCGTTAGAATTGCTTCCGGTGTTTCAGTGGGCGTAGCAGTCGGTGTCGACGATGGGCCAGGTGTCTCGGTCGGTGTCAAGGTTGGTGTAGGTGTTTGTTCTACACAATCTTTATCGAAATCCGGATCCTTGACAAAGACGTAATCAACCATGTCGGGGACTACGTAATTAGGCGGTGTTCGAATTTCGTCGGTTCTTAGCAAATCAACCTGATACCAGCAAAAATCTGCATTGGGTACCAGATATTCAAGATCCTCCTTTCCAGGTTCTGGATCACCAGGGAATTCTTCCCCATTATCTATAATTATTGGTTTTTGATCGACAAATACCTGTGACTCAAGCCAGCCCGGGCCTTGTGGCTTGGTTTGTTTTGAGCCGAAAGCCGTAAACCAAAGAGTATCGGGGCAAGCCTCTCTTTCTTCGGGTTGGACATTTTCGCCCTTGCCTTTTACCGGATTACCAGAAAGATAATCACCTTCATAAAATAGTTCACCTTTAACGTCTGTCACGATACACTCAGTTGGCGGTGGAGTCGGCGTTGCCTCAACCTCATCACAGGCATCCTTATTAATTGCCTGAATCGGCTCATTGCCATGACCTGCAGCTTCTGTTGAAAATGGATCAAGCCTCTCTCCAAGACCACTAAACTGATCTCTGGGGAGTCGAATTGTAACAACTTTTCCGTCCTCGCTTACTTCAATTAAACTTTGACCATCCCCAACAAAGAGAGTCTGTTCAACTTGTATTGGAATTGCCGGTCCCTGTTTGATATTGATAGCGGCTACCTTTTGTATATAAACTTTAGTACCTTCTGAATTCGGTGCTCCTTGCGCAAACAAAATAACATCACTCTTGCCGTCCTCGCCCGCAAAACCGACGCCCAGTGCGATATCCGGTCCCAAAACAGAATTTGCCCCTCGGACATCTCCATTCATTTCAAATTTAACGAAACTGGCTTCATCAGTATCCGCCCTCGAAACTCTCAGAATATCGACTTTTGCCGGATGCTCATCTCCGGCTTCATCGTCACAAACTGGAGTAAACTCAAGAGGTTGAGGTGGATTGCAGTCCCAAGGCAAATTTTCCGCTTGGTAATTGTATGGACCCAGATTCCATTGTTTACCAAATACGTTAAATAAACCATCTATTACAGGAGGTTGCTCATTGCCGAAGTTTAGCCAATTTGTTCGGACACCTTCCGTCCCATTTATCCACTGGTCGGGGGGCGGACATTCTATTTGCAAAAAATCCCCATAAGTCCCGTCAATTCTCGTATTGAGTCTCCAGACATCGTCGCTCCCAAATCTTAGTCCATCCTCACCCACAATTTGGTGCCAGCCTTCATCATAGTGCGCCCAGTCGCCTTCCTCTGGCAGATCCTCTGGAATAGGCGGAAATACCGGCAATTCTGATCCTTCATTTTGAACTGCATCTGGCGTGGAGTCAGGCGCAACGGTTTCAGTATCAACTGCCGGTTCTGGCTGAGATACGGATTCCGGCTGCAATTCACCGCTAGCAGAACCAACATTTATAGTCTCCGCTGAAGTTGCTGTCAGCGGTTCGGGCTGAAGATCCGCTTCGGGCTGGGAAACCTGCTCGGGGCCCGTGCTATCTTGTGATTCGGCTGGTGCCGGTGCCGGTGCTTCAACCTCTACGGTTTCTACAAGCGAAACTCCGGCTTCTTCTGCAACGGCATTTGCTTCCCCATTGACTTTGAGATCCTCTGTAAAACCGGCTGGAACCAAATCTAAATCGGTCGCAGATGCATACCCCGATGCTTGAGCCAACTTTTCTGTTAATATCCAATCTGTCCTCCCAGAAGGGTCTTTGGCCCTCATATCAACACCGGTCTTTTCTTTAACCGCTTTAATAACGGCACCATTGACGGTTTCGCCCGCCGGAACTTGAATGGATAGACTGTCTATCGGCACTTCTACCGTTTTAGGGGCACTGGCGGGTTCTTGAGTTTGGGGAACTAGGTGATTGATTGGAGCATTTCTGGCAATTTCATTGAGGTCGGCTATATTGGTTTCGATTTTTTGGAAACCTAATTGTTCATATTGTGATTGGGGATTTTGAACATTGAATTCTAAAGAAGGGCTGGCAATCGGTGCGCCGGGATATTCTTTGCTATACTCCGCATTTACGGCATTAGCACCAGCTACGGTAACTCCTACGATGGCTCCGAAGGAGGCCACTCCGTGCACAGCAGGATTCTTGACCAATCTTTCGAATATTCCTCGCGATTGAACTTCTGCTCTAGCTGCCATAGTTTTTTAGATTAAGCGCGAAATATAACATATAAAAATTGCACTTGTCAAGTTATAGGGTTTTTCTGTTCATATTATCTTTAGTTCAATTGTTATAAATTATAAGCTTTACTAATTTCCGTTCTTTTTAAGATCCAGATTCTATTTTTGGTACTTTTGACCAAGGCACATTTCGCTTTTTTGCCTGCCGCTTCCTCTCTTGACTTCTTACGTAAACCTTCCCGAGTTCAAAACCTGCCCCAATTCCGATTGCCAAACCAACTACAAATTTTGCTCTTCCTTTATTCTCGGGTGACATAGACAGACTCTCAATCCCATCTAACTATAGGTCCTGAATCGAAAAAGGAATATACCATGGCTTCTTACTCTTTGTCAAGTACTATAAGATATCAACTTCCTCTATTTGCTAGCATCCCGTAAGTTGATAGTTTATATCAGAGGAGCTTCATCGTCAGGCGCGAAGCGCTGACGAGAAGAACTGCTGATACAGGATAGTTTGTAGTACGTAGTCTTTAGTCTGTAGATATCACCAGCAGCGCGCAAATGCGGCAAGAATTCTTACTATCAACTACCAACTACCTACTATCATCTAATTTGGGGCAGAAATCCGGGGGCAGATATATTGCGGGGGAAATATACAACATATATATAGGCTTGTCAACAGGGGTGTAAAAAAGTTGTTCAAAAATGGGTTTTTGGATCAGAAAACTCGTACTTATCCACACAAGATTAGCCTTTTACAACAATCTAAATAATATAGGCTCTTGACAAGTGTAAATTAGTTGTTCTAATGTTAAAAAGGAAAGCAACTTAGCTGCCCTAAGTCGCTTCCCTTACACCTCAAAAGAGCATTGCTATTCGAGTTTCAGTCTGCGGTAGTGATGCTCTTTTCTTATCTTGTCAGTTTCCCTTTCGAGAAACTTACTTTTTCGCTATAGCGAGTTTCAGCCTGCACTAAAAACTATACTTTCCTTTATAATTTTTGTCAAGTCTCAACAATACCCGATAGTAAAAAAATGAGCTTAAAAAAGGTAACCTGTAGTTTCATGAAAGTGCCACATTTGCCTTGTTAGGCTACCTTATCAAGCTAATCGCGGTCAAACAAATCATAAACATATTCCCGTAACGGGAAATTGAAAATCATAAAATCCGACAGAAGTTTTTTAAGAAACCAGGCTAAATGATATAGTAGTATATAATTAAGGAAGCAAATACAAATTAACCTAATTGACCTAATGACTAATTAACCTAAATAAGTACTAATTAAAAAAAGCCCAAAATAGGTTGAGATTTGGGATTTGGGGGATTATTTAGAAATTAGAATAATTAGAAATTAGAAATTAAAGCTATTCAGAATGAATAGCGTAACCGATCGCAGCTTCCAGCGTTTTAAAGCGCTCGGGCGTCACAAAATCGTCAAAACCCAAGCGTTTTGCCTCTTTTTCCCTTGCTTTTGAGGCGGCAACCGTCCTTAATTCGCCCAAAAGCCCGACTTCCCCGAAGACACAGATCCCTTCCTTGACAGGTTTGTCTAAAACCGCAGAAACAACCGCCAAAGCCGCTGCCAAATCGGCTGCCGGTTCTGTAATTCGCAAACCGCCTGCTACATTCAAGTAAATATCCAAGTTTGCAAATGAAAGACCCGCGTTTTTGGAAAGAGCCGCAATTACAATCTGCATTCTGGAAAAATCAAGGCCGGTAACCCTTCTTGCAGGCATACCGAAAATGGTCGATGTGGAAAGAGCCTGGACCTCAGAAAGAATCGGCCTGCCTCCGGCAATGCTGGCGCAAACCACACTTCCTGCCCTTTTCTCAATCCTCTGCGAAAGAAAAACCTGCGAAGGATTGGTTATTTCAATCATGCCCGAATCTGCCATCTCAAAAACGCCGACTTCGAAGGTGGAGCCGAACCTGTTTTTGACGGAGCGTAAAATCCGAAATCCGTAAGCTTCATCACCTTCGAGGTTTAAAACAGCATCGACGATATGTTCCAAAACCTTCGGTCCGGCGATGTTGCCCTCTTTGGTTACATGCCCAACCACAAAGACCGAGGTTCTTGTACCTTTGGCGAGCCTTTGCAGGACTTGCGCACTTTCCCTTATCTGGCCGATACTGCCTGCAGAACCGGTTAGTTTCTCTGAAGTTAATGTCTGAATTGAATCAACGATCAAAATCGCGGGAGAAAGCTTTTCACAGGCCGAGACTATGGCCTCTGTCTGCGTCTGGGGCAGGATATAAAGGTTTGGCGGAATCTTGCCTACCCTGTCTGCCCTGATTTTAACCTGCTGGGCGGATTCTTCACCGGTGACGTATAGAACAACACTTGACACTTTACCATTGACATTTGACTTTAGTGAAGTTTTGCGAGGGGTGGCAGTTGTATTCAATTTTAAATTTGAAATTTTAAATTTGAAATTTTCTTTGGCAGGACCCCGATCAAAACTTGCAATACGCATCGCCGCCTGCAAAAGAAGCGTACTTTTACCTATTCCCGGGTCTCCGGAAATTAAAACCAATGATCCGGGTACGATCCCCCCGCCCAAAACCCTGTCAAATTCCGAAAATCCCGTTGACATACGCAAACTATGCTCTTTTTTGACTTCAGCAAGCTTGACTAAGGAATTCTCAATATTTGGAAATTGGAGTTTGGATTTTGGAGTTTCCGTTGAAACCTCGGTTTCAACCAGACTATTCCACGATCCGCACTCTGGGCATTTGCCAAGAAAGCTTGACGAACGGTATCCGCACTGCTGACAGATGAACTCGCTTCGCAATTTCATTGATGAGCTCTAATTTTAAATTCTAAATTTATATTCGTTGCAGAAAACCCCACCAAAAATTGAATATTTGGGCGGGGATGAATGCAAAAAGCGAATACATACTTTCGAGGGATAAAAGCAAACATATTATTATGGTTTTCTTTACTCATGTAAACTTAAAGATAATACCTAGGGCTTTTAGCCCTCGGAAGTTTATAATTTTAAATGAATATTTAATTTTAAAATATTAAAAAATTTGAATTTGATTAAAAATTGAAAATTTTAAATTGAAAATTAACTTTTATCTATAAAATATCGGCTTTTCCAAAGCATACGGCACCAGGGTTATTTTTCTTGAGGCGACATCCACAGATTCCACCATACACTGGACGGTTTTGCCCGCCTCCCAAGACTGATCTGGCGGAATTTTGGAAGCGCTGACAAAACCCTCCAAACCCTGATCCAAAGTCACGTAAACACCGCCCCTGACAACTTTAGAAACGGCACCTGTAACCTTCTGGTCTTTTGCGTATTTTGCGGAAATTTCCTCAAACGGGTCTTTGGCAAGCTGTTTTGTCGAAAGACTCAGCTTTCCCGCCTCTTCGTCTTTTGCGGAGGCCATAACTTCCACTTTTTGGCCGACTTTAAAAAACTTTGTCGGGTCATCGACTTTTTCCCAGGCAATTTCGGAAATATGCACCAAGCCCACCAACTTAGAGGTATCAGAGGTATCACGGGTACTAAAAGTATCAGAAGCTTTTTTTTGACCATCGCCTTCATCTTTCTTAGCCTTTGATACATGTAATACTTTTGATACTTCTGGTACTTCTATCTGTACAAAAACCCCAAAAGGCAAAACAGATTTGACTTCGCCTTCGTACTTTTGGCCGATTTCAATCTTTGAAAGGAGTTTTTTTACCTCCGCAAGCTCTTTTGCGTCTTTTCTCTGGGCAAAAATTAGCCTGTTGGCATCGCGGTCTACATCGATAACTTCAACCTGGAGCGTTTTGCCGAAAAAATCGCCGGGTGATGAAATCTGGGTATGCAGATGGATAGCCGGCAAAAAACCCTGAAGGCCCGAGTATTCGCAGATAATGCCGCCGCGGTTTGCCTCGATGGCCGTAACCGTAATAGCTTCCCCGGATTCTATTTTTTCCTCAAGTTCCTTCCATAGTTTGTCACCGGAATGTTTACGCAAAGAAAGCACCACCTGACCGGCATCGTTTTCGGGGTAAACTACGGTTGCCTCGACCGTATCTCCGGCTGTGAGTTTGGAAGCCAGATCGCGAACCGCATCGAATTCACGGCCAAAAACAATCCCTTCACTCTTTGCACCGATATCTATTATGATTTCCGACCTGTCTTTGGAAATTACTTTACCCGTGACTTCCTGTCCGCGCCGAAGCGCTGGGATTTTATACCCAGTTGACTGAAGCAGTTCTTCCATTGTTAAGTTCTTTTTACTTTTTTTATCTGAAGGGATCTTTAGGCCCGCAGTCCTGAGTTCAACGAAGGACGAGGACCGCAAGCTCTGCTTATAGCCCGTTGATTCGAGCAAATCAGCCATCGTCAAATGACCTTTTGTCGATACATGGTCATTTGACCCTGAGCGACCCTGAACTTGTCGAAGGGGAGTCGAAGGGTTTCTTTTTGATTTTTTAGCAGATGAAACTTGAGATTGCTTACCGGATCTTGAGGGTTTCGCCAACCATAATCACTTCCTTTTTTAAAATTCAATGACCAATTAAAAATGACCAAATTCCAATTTTGGAGTTTGGAATTTTGAGTTTGGAAATTGTGGTGGAAGTATAGCACTATTTTTGAATAAAAAAAAGAGGATTAAACCCCGCTTCCATCAAAAAAGCCCACCTTTTGGGTGAGCAATTTTGAAAATTTCGACATAAACAACCAACACTTTTGTCCTGCAAAACCTAAATCCAATAAGGAAACAAGACATCAACTATATCCAGTTATGAACTACCGCGACATTACAGTCGTTTAAACGATTCAATAATTCAAATTATTGAATTGGAAGTTTTAAATAAAAAAACAGGAGTGCCCTGGCGATGACCTCTTTTTCGCGTTAGCGAAAAATATCAGATTTCGAAGAAATGCTGATATCTTCGCGGCAGGTTGCCCCATACTCTTTTTGAATCTTTGATTCAAAAATATCAGATGAGCACAAAGTGCGAATGCTGATATTGTCGGCGCTGAGGCGTTTCACTCTTTTTTCGGATAAAAAATATCAGAGGAGCGCTTTGAGATTTATCGAAAAGCGACCTGCTACTTTTTGCTACAGCAAAAATATCGCTCACGAAGTGAGGAAGATATATCCTGTTCGTAAAAAAACAGGAGTGCCCTGGCGATGACCTCTTTTTCGCGT
>Ga0209210_1002608_pt1 | contig 12961 bp, 11 predicted proteins | sample RifGroA1_FD_183991 | JGI IMG/M metagenome (GOLD analysis project Ga0209210, IMG submission 183991) | Contaminated groundwater microbial communities from Rifle, Colorado, USA - Rifle Groundwater A1 (SPAdes) (version 2) | ecosystem: Environmental > Aquatic > Deep subsurface > Groundwater >...
AGCTTGGCCAGTAAATTCTGAGGCGGAATCGACGATGATGGTGATATCGGCGCCCTCGGACTCGTCCTCACCAACATCCCGCATTTCCAGCTTACCGGTAACAATGACGACGTTGTCCGGTTTCCAGATTTGGGAAGTGGTTTCGTAAATTTTGGGGAAAACTACGGCCTCCACGCTTCTGCCTGAATCAGAAATTTTGCAAAAACACATGGGTTTGTTGCCGTTTTTGGTAACGACGTTTCTACACGACTCGATAATGCCGCCAAGGGTGACCCGCATGCCGGTGAGATTGCCTGTGGGAAGTTCGCTGATGCGATGGGTAACAGATTGACCAAGCTTGGCTAATTTGTCTGCCTGGGGATGCTCGGTTAAGTAAAAACCCAACAAGTCTTTTTCCATGCCGAGTTTGATGGCTTTTTCAAACTCATCTATGTCCGGAAGGCGATCCGAATGATCTGGAGTTTCGGAAGAGGTGAAAAGAGTGGTTTGACCTGAGGATTTTAATTTACTGATACTGGTACCCAGTTCACGGATTTTGTCCAGTGCGGCCAGAAGGGCGGCCCGCTTGCCAAATTGGTCCATGGCTCCGGCTTTGATGAGGCTTTCTAAAACTTTTTTGTTGACTTTTTGAGAATCAACCCGCAGGCAAAAATCAGTAAAGGAAGTAAACGGCCCTGCTAATCTGGCTTCAATAATCGAAGAAATGGCAGCCACACCGACGTTTTTAATGGCAGACAGGCCAAAGCGGATTTTGGCATCATCAATAGAAAAACTGGTGTCTGAAGTATTAATATCCGGAGGCAAAACGGCAATCTTGATACGCCGGCATTCGTCGATGGCTTCGACAATTTTTTCGGTATCGCCTGATTCGGCCGTTAGCAGAGCAGTCATATATTCTACCGGGTAGTGGGCCTTGAGATATGCGGTCTGGTAAGAAACAAAGCCATATGAGGCAGCGTGGGCCTTGTTGAAACCATACCCCTGGAAAGGCACAAACAGATCCCAAAGTTTTTCCGCTTCTTCCGGGGAAACTCCGGATGTTGTGATACAGCCTTTGACGAAGATTTCATGCTGCTGAGCCATTTCTTTAGGCTTTTTCTTGCCAATAGCCTGACGTAGAGCGTCTACCGAGCCCCAATCGTAGCCGGCAATTTCTAGTGCCGTATACAAAATATCTTCCTGATATACCAAAATGCCGTAAGACTTGTCCAGAAACTTGGCCATTTTGGGATGTAAATATGTGACCGGAGATTTTTTGTTTTTCCGGGCAATGTATTCGGGAATATTGGCCATAGGACCGGGACGAAAGAGTGCCACCATGACCATCAAATCTTCAATACGGTTGGGTTTGAGCTCTTTGAGCCACTTGGTCATGCCGGAGCCACCTAACTGAAAAGCCCCCATGGTTTCACCGCGGGAAAGCATAGCAAAGGTTTTTTTGTCGTCCAAAGGAATTTTGTCTAAATCAATTTTTACTCCCCTGGTTTTGGCGATAATATCCAGGGCGGCCCCTAAGATGGACAAGTTACGGATACCCAAAATATCAAATTTAACCAGCCCCACATCTTCACAAGCGTGCATTTCATATTGGGTAATGATTTTGTCGCCGTTGGGTTCGAGCTGGAGCGGAGTGTAATCGGTCATGGGACCCGGAGAAACTACGATTCCGGCGGCATGAACCGAAGCGTGCCGGGCATTGCCTTCTACTTCCTGGGCCAGATCTAAAACGCTTTTGGCGGTAGCATCTGTGTCGTACAGGTTTTTGAGTTCCGGAGAAGTGTCGAGAGCTTTTTTGATGGTCATGGGGAAACCTTGAGAGCCCAGAGGGATGAGTTTGGCAATGCGGTCACCTACAGCGTAGGGGTGACCCATGACCCGGGCAATGTCCCGGGCGGCAGCCCTAGCCAGCATCCGGCCGAAAGTACAAATTTGAGCTACTTTATCTGCCCCATATTTATCCACAATAAATTTAATCAATTCTTCACGACGGTCGTCGGCAATGTCTAGGTCAATATCTGGCGGCTTGGGCCGGAAAGGGTTTAAAAAACGTTCAAAAGGCAACATATATTTGACCGGATCGACAGTGGTAATTCCGATGACGTAGGAAACAATTGAACCAGCAGCCGAACCTCTGGTGTTGGTGATGATGCCTTGATCAGTACACCAATTAACCATATCTGACATCATGAGAAAGTAGGGGGCGTAACCTTTGGAACAAATTACTTCTAGTTCGTAATCCAGGCGGTCTGTAATTTCCTTAGTAGAACTTGGATAACGGTCAGAAAACCGGGACTTAGCTAATTCCCTTAAAGCCTGGGGGGCGGTTTTGCCATCGGGCAGATCAATGTGGGGGAAAAACCATTTACCAATTTCTATGTCTACATCGCACCCTTCGGCAACGCTCAAGGTATTTTTTAAAGCGTCCGGGAAATCAGGAAAAATATCTGCCATTTCGTCGGGGGTGCGCAGATGAAAAGTGGGGGCATCGATATAGCGCATGCGGTCAATATCGGAGGTGTTTTTTCCGGTGGAAATACACACCAAGGCGTCTTGGGCGGTAGCATCTGACTGACTTAGATAATGAGCGTCGTTGGTGGCTACTAATTTAATGCCCAGGTCACGGCTGAGTTTGGCAATGCCGTCAACCCAGGTTTTTTCAGTTTTTTGCAAAGACTTGAGTTTGTCTACAATCCGGGGATTGTCTTTGGCCCCGTCAAGAAAATCCTCAAACTGATGCCGCTGAATTTCCAGATAATACCGGTCACCAAAAAGATTTTTGTACCAGGCAACAGTTTCTTTGGCTTTGGCATATAAATTTTCGGACAGCAGTTGGGCCACTTCACCTTTTGGGCAGGCGGAAGTACAAATTAAGCCCTGGCTATATTTGGTCAGAGTGTCTTTATCGAAACGAGGACGGTAGTAAAAGCCCTCCAGGTGGGCAATGGTAGAAAGTTTCATGAGGTTTTGATAGCCCTGATGATTGGATGCCAGAAGCAGCAGGTGATTGTTTTCGCCTTTGCCGGCTTTTTCGGTGTGGTTTCTATTGACTACATATGCCTCCATACCAATGAGAGGTTTTATGCCTTCTTTTTTGGCCTCTTTGTAAAACTCGATGGCGCCATACATCACACCATGATCGGTGAGAGCCACTGCCGGCATGTCCAGCTCTTTTGCCCGCTTTACAAGTTTAGAGATTTTAGAAAGCCCGTCTAAGAGAGAATATTCGCTGTGAACGTGGAGGTGAACAAATTTAGGTGCCATAAAATTCCTTGTGTTGGCAGGGGCCCAGCCCCAGTTTCCGGTTAATTTGCTGAATAAGTTTTAGTTTTATCTAAACGAGTCTTGATTTCTCCGTACTGGTGAGTAATTACAGCTTGTTCTTCTCTAATTGCTTTTAATTCTACCATCAACTTATCGTTTTCTACATAAAACTCGTCTTTCGAAGGAAGGTGAGACAATTTATCATCTAGTGTCTGACCTGATTCTAATCCCAATTTGTTGGTTAATCCCAGATCAATTTCAGTCTTTAGGGCACTCCTGATTTTGCTCACGTCTTCGTCAGTTAACATGCTTACACTATTTCACTAATTAACTTTTGTGTCAATGCTACGTCAATGTTTCCTAGCTGTTTTTTGATTTGACCGATGAGAAAAAACAAAGCCTGTTGTTTGCCAGCTTTAAGATCTGCCACGGCTTTAGGATTTACAGCCAAGATCTGGCTAATAACTTCTTTATCAATGGGGGAAGTTTGAGTAGGCTGTGATCTTTTATTAACCAATGCGTCGGCTGTGGCTTTGGAAGGATCGGCCATGAACTTGGCATACATACCCGGATCGGAACTAATGATGACGGCATACTGGTCTGACAGCAGATATTTTGTGACTAACTCTTGTCTGATTTGGGCAGGAAGCACGGGAAGTTCTCCTCGCCAAGTCTCGATTTGTTCTTTGGTAAATTCAAGCGGGGGAATATCGGGCTCGGGAAAATAGCGGTAATCATTGGCTTCTTCTTTGACCCGCTGACTGACGGTTTCACCTGTGGATTCTTTGAAGCCCCGAGTTTCTTGAACTGGGATTTGGTCCGATTCAAGCAATTGAATTTGCCGGGCTACTTCAAAATCGATGGCTTTTTTAATAAATCGAAAAGAGTTGACGTTTTTGACTTCAATTTTGTATTCCGGCAGAGGGTCTCCTGGGTGACGCACAGAGATGTTGGCTTCCAGACGCATAGAACCTTTTTCCATATCTGCGGTGGAGATACCCAGCTTTCGAACTATGGCCTGAATTTCTTTGAGAAAAATTAAACCATCATCTGAAGAGACAAAATCCGGTTCAGTAACGATTTCTACTAACGGAACGCCGCTGCGGTTGAAATCGATGAGAGTGCTATCACCTTGGTGCTGCAGTTTACCGGTATCTTCTTCCATGTGCACCCGGGTGATTTGGTGGCCCAGCAATTCTCCATTTTTACAGAACGGAATATCATACTGGGAGATTTGATAGCCTTTAGGTAAATCTGGGTAAAAATAATTCTTACGGTCAAACTTAGAAAAAAGATTTATTTCACAACCCAAGGCCAGTCCTAACTTGATACACCATTCGATGGCTTGGGCGTTGGGAACTGGGAGTGCGCCGGGCAACCCTAAGCACACTGGACAAACTTGAGTGTTGGGAGCTTTACCGAAATGGTCGGCAGGACAACCGCAAAACATTTTCGAATTGGTTGCCAGTTCAATGTGGGTTTCAAAGCCCAAAACCGTTTGCCAGGACATAGTCTCCTTTCTTGGATACAAATAAATAAACAGACAATAATAATATTCCTAAAATACCCATGAAGACCGAGACGCCTAAGATATCAGCCAAAGTACCAGCGATAAGAATGGGCAGGGTGCTGGCAATAATCAGCATGAAGGACAGTTGGGAATAGACCCGGCCGCGCAGCCAATTGGGAGTGCGCTCCTGGATGAGGGTTTGGGAAGGCACTGATACGGCAGCTATGGCCGTGCCAATGCCAATGGCTACTACCGAGGCCGCAAATGCCCGGCCCATGGGAAGATATATCACCAGAGACAAAAGAATTAAGGTGATGGCCCCGGTTAAAAGTCCAATTTCCACTACAGACTTTTTACGGGCAGTTTTGAGATACGCGGGTAGACTACGAGTTACCAGCAAGGCCCCAATGGCTCCGGGGACGATTAAGAGCAGTCCGGCAAAATTTAAGTTAAGATGCAAGACTTCGTGGGTAAAAGTAGGCAAGACGATGGAAATAACTGAAATAAAAATCTGGCTGCAAATGACCATGAGCACTGGCAAGAAAATTTCTCTATGAGAGCGGACATAACTGTAGCCGGCCAAAAGATCTTTCCAAAACCTGGTGAAATCTTTTTGGGAGAGGTCTACTTGGGGTTTGTCTTTGGGTAAGAAATACACGGAAACTGCGGCAACAACTAGACCAAGTGCCGCCAGGGCGATAGTAGTATGCCGGCCTAAAATACCAAGTAGTATGCCTCCTAGTCCAAAACCCAAGAGAACCGAGCCTTGTTGGGTAAGTAAGAAAATACCATTGGCTTTGGTAAGGTCTTTGGCGGGCACTACTTGGGGAATAGTGGCTTGCTGGCTGGGGAGATAAATCTGGTCAAAGAGCCAATAGAAAAAGACGATGATGTAGAGATAATAAACCGAAGGAGAAAATAAAAGCATAGCTACGGTCACGGCCTGAAGCAAGTTGGTTATAACCATAGCTTTTCTGCGGCTAATACTGTCTACTAAAGGCCCTGAAAAGGGGCCAAAAAGAAGGGCGGGCAGGGCTCCGGCAATCCACATCAAAGCTACGGCAATGGTAGATTTGGTGTGCAGAAAGATTTGGGTGAGTACGTAAAAGTTCATCAAGTTGATGGTGACTTGAGACAACATCTGGGAAATCCAGAGTTTAAGAAAGTTGCGGTTTTTGAACATGCCAAGTGGTTGCTTGCTGATAACTAAAAGCGGCTTGGAAAACTAACTTTTCGGCAAATTGAGGACCAGTAATCTGCAGACCAATTGGTAGTCCATCTACAAAACCACAAGGGACGCTAATGCTTGTAAGACCGGCAATGCTACTGGGTTCAAGCAACATGTCTTCCAACTCTCCAAACATGGGGGAGTCGATACTGGCCCCGACTTTAAGGGCTGGACCAGGAGAAGTGGGACCAATGATTAAGTCAAATTTTTTGAAAGCTTGTTCAAAATCTTTGATGATTAGAGTTCTGACTTTTTGAGCCTTGGTGTAGTACTGGTCATAATAGCCAGATGACAGGGCGTAAGTTCCCAACATGATGCGGCGTTTGGCCTCATCGCCAAAGAAAGATCGGTCGTGACCAAATCTGATACCGTCGTAACGGGCCAGGTTTGAGGACACCTCGGATCTCTGCACGATAGTGTAGACGCCAATGGAATATTTAGGATCCAGTAAGGAAATTTCGCTGACTTTGTGACCCAGCTCTTTAAATTGTTCGGCAGCTTCTAAGACAACAGACTTAGACTGTCCAACTAAATATTCTTTGGCTATACCAATGCGCAATGGGGCTAGGTGCTTAGTGCTAGGTGCTAAGTTGGGGACATGGGATGGGGATGACGTTGCATCGTAGGGATCGTGCCCGGCAATGATTTGGGCAATCAAAGCAGCGTCTTCTACTGTTTTGGTAATGGGTCCGGGAGAATCGGTAGAGCTGGCCATGGCAACGACTCCATACCGACTGACCCGGCCATAGGTCGGTTTAAAGCCAGTAACTCCACACCATGCAGCGGGCTGTCTAATCGATCCAGCAGTCTCACTACCTATGGCTGCAATACACATGTCTGCGGCAACAGCAGCAGCCGATCCACCTGAAGATCCTCCTGGTAAGTGTCCAGTATTCCAGGGGTTTAGAGTGGGTCCAAAATCGGAAGTTTCTGTAGAGCTACCATGAGCCCAAGCATCCATGTTGGTTTTGCCGATAATAATTGCCCCGGCATCTTTTAACTTGCGGGTGACAGTAGATTCATATTGGGGCAAGTAGCCTTCAAGAACCTTGGAAGAAGCAGTCGTAGGCATTCCCATGGTGAGAAAATTATCTTTAACTGCTATGGGTATTCCACCTAAAGGTTTGGAGATATCGGCATTTTTGGCCTCGGTAAGGGCTTTTTCGTTGATGGCTAAGAATGCGTTTAGTTTGGGGTTAAGTTTTTTGATTTGATCGAGACATGCTTGCACTAGTTCTACACTAGTAAATTTTTTAGATTTCAATCCTTCTAGGGCTTCTGTGAGTGTGAACTTATTGAGCATTGAAGATGGAAGGAACTTTGAAATAATCCCCTACTTTTATAATTCTATTTTTATCGATTTTGTCTTCCCGGGTAACGTTGGTTAGTCCAGTGACTTGAGAGGTGGGTTCTACTTTGGAAGTATCTAACTCATTAATTACGTCTACTGTTTTAAGTGTATCGGCAAACTGTTTAGCAAATTTATCTTCTTCACCTGGTTTTAATGGCAAATTTGCCAGCTTCGCCACATGCTTTACATCCATACCCAAAGTTTAACACAAAATTTTCTTTATTTATTTCCACACTTCGTTAACTCTCAGCTTGAGATATGGATCAACTATTCTGGCTAATTCTTTGGATTCTTGGCTATTTCCTCGCCATCCGAAAGAATTTTTACTATGATAATCTAGAACTTTTCCACTGTAAATAATGACAATAGATTCAAGGAGGACAATATTTTGAGAAATTATTGCCAAGAACGGCATAACCCAATCGTGTGCATCTTCTCCTTCGCCACCAAATTCCCTTTTATGTGTAAACATTCCTCTTGCGTCCACCACGCCTGCTAAAAATTGGGGATTTAAAATTAATGGTATATAGCTCTCCGAGGAAATGTCTGGACCTGTGTTACTTTTTAAAATTTCAACTATTTCGGCTCTTTCATCTCGGTCGTCAGTGTTTTCCCAATTTTGAAAGGCTGTTAAGACTTCTTTTTTAAGAATGGTAAATTGTGCAATTTGTTCTGCTATTTCCAACGCCTTTTTACCCCAAATTCTCCATCTCCAGGTATTTCCTGAATCTTTACAAAGATAACCCCCTGTAATACTTTGTAGTAATAGCATTCTTGCCTGGCTATTGTCTCCTATTCCAATAACCGGGTGATAGTATACATTCCCCGTTTTTTTGTCTATTTGTTTATCGAAATTGATTGATCCTGCACACTCCAGCATCCCTGCTAACCAAGCGGGATGAAATGCACCAGTTTCTGAAATTGAAGCCATGATATGGGAATTTTATCATATTATCTTTCTGAGGATTTCTGATAAAGATAGAGTGTTGAGAATGTCGGATTTGGTGGCCCAGGCGCGACGGGCCACGGAGACGCCGTAGCGTATGTAGACTAATTGGCCGGCGGCATGAGAATCGGTATCCACCACTAATTTAATTCCGTGCTTGATGGCATCTTTGGCAATGACGTCTGGAAGATCGAGTCTGTTTGGCCATCCGTCAATTTCTAAATACTTGTTGTTTTTTATACAGAAGTCGAAAATTCTGTCCCAATCCAGCTCTACCCCTTCGCGTTCACCCAGTAATCTGCCTGTAGGATGAGCTAAGAATTTAACTTTGGGATGATCTAAAGCTGCTAAAACCCGGTCGGTCATAGCTTTGCGATTAAGCCGAAAACTGCTGTGAATACTGACGCAGGCATAGTCAAGCAAGTCCAGGCATGAGTCAGGCAACGCACGCTTGCCATCTGGCTGGATGTCAATTTCGAGGCTATTGAACACATGAATTGCTCGTTTTTTACTTTGAACAACTTCTGTCCTCTTTTTGATTAAATCTATAATTTGAGCTTGAGTATGACCAGAAACACTGGGATTGTGATCAGTGATGCCAATATACTCATAACCAAGTGACTTGCCCTTGGCGGCAAGTTCGTCAATGCTGGAAATACCTAGATCATGAGAGGGCTCGATATTAAAACTGCTGTGCATTTGCAGATCGCCTTTGATATCTGAAACTTCCACTAGCTTGGGCAGCTGGTGATTTTTAGCCAGTTCTATTTCATTCTCTCCTTCACGAAGTTCGGGAGGTATCCAGTCGAGACCAAGGAAGTTGTAGAACTTTTCTTCTGAAGAAAATATCACCCTCTCCTGCGGGTTTCCCCCTCTTAAGTCGAGCCTTCGACTCGCATCTTGCGATGTAAGAGGGGGATTTAAGGGGGTGATACCGTATTCTGATAAAGAGTAACCTTTTTTGAGGGCATATTCGCGAAGTTTAATGTTGTGATGCTTGGAACCGGTGAAGTGCTGTAGGAGAGCCCCGTATGCCTCTTGGGGCTGAACCATGAGGTCGACTTGAGATTCGTTGGGGAGAATTAATGAGGCTGAGTGCTCACCTGCCTCCAGGACCCGGGATTTTTGAGGAAATTTGGTGAAGTGTTCGATAACTTCTTTGGGGTGATTCGTAGCCACAGCAATATCCAGATCACCTACGGTTGAGGCTTGACGGCGCAGACTACCCAGGGCATTAATTTGCTTGACGTAGGGATTTTTGCTCATCCAATCTATGATGGAGTCGGAAATAGTTTGGGCAACGTCTAGAAGCAACCGTCTGGATCTGCCTTGATATTCCTGAATTGATGTGAGAAACCGCTCGTCGATGCGGCCTTTTTTAGCGGCTTTCAAAAGCTCAGATATGGCTGAATGGGCTTTGGTAATGCCCAGTTCTTTACAAAACTTAAGGGCAGTTTTGGGACCAATGCCGGGAACTTCCATGAGTTCAAAAACGGCTGGAGGAAAAGGTTTTAGAATCTGCTCAAAATGGTTAACGTGGCCGGTTTTAAACAATTCGTCTAAAGATCCGGCTATTCCTTCTCCCACTCCTGCTAATTCCTTGAGTTTGCCGTCATCCCAGAGATCTTTGACCTCGGATGAGGAGTGTTCGATAGCATCAGCGGCCCGCTGATAGGCAATGATTTTAAATTTAGTATTCTCTCCTCCTGATAATTCCAGTGCGGCTGCTACAGCTCTAAACAGCTTAGCAATCTGTAAATTGCTCATGTTACGGTTAGTTTTCATAAAGTTCTAGAAATTTCTGAGCCAGGGGCTCCGGGTAAAGTTTTTCTAGCATCTTCGCTTTTGATAATTCTATCCATTCGGGATTGTACCAATCGATCTCTGTGTTTTTCTCTGTTCCGGAAGGGTGGATCTTGGGTTCACCGTTTTCTACTTCACAAACAAAGAAACATTCACTCATCCCTTTTTTGTTTGTATAAGGATACATTTTTTCAGTTTTTGTAACTTTTAGAGATAATTCTTCCCAAATTTCTCTTGTGAGTGTCTCTTCAGGTGTTTCACCTTCTTCTACTTTACCTCCAGGGAAAACCCAATACTCTTCTCCATCTTTTTTTCTGTGCATCAATAAGATCTGTTTGCCTCTAGTTATTACTCCCCTGACAGATTGAAATTTACTTTTCACTCCACAATTGTAGCAAATTATAAGAAATAATTAACCTTGATCAGTTTCATTTCTTCTAATTCTAATATGAGCACTAATATCGGTTACGAGTCTCTTTGCGTTTTTTTTACCTAAAAATAAATAATAAGTAGAATTGTCTAAGACAGTCTCACCTTGTGGAAACTGAGCAGTATCTCCTTCTGTAAACCATTCGTATACCTTCCCTCCATACTTTGAAGCTATTGCTTCTAGCAGGGATTTATTTTGAGAAGTTCCAACTCTTAATTGATCTGGATTTAATTTACTCCTTGCATCTATTATTCCCGCAACAAATGCTGGTTGGTTTACTAATTCCTGATATTCTTGAGTTGATCCAGAGATAATGGCAGTTTGTCCTTTTATTTTATTTGCTAATTGTAACCGCTCAAATATTTCAAGGTTTTGCCAATTTTCGATCAAACCTAAAACATCTCTTCGTGATGGCGAATAGTCTTTAGTTGCTTTTGCTATAGCTATCACCATTGCGCTCTTATAAATTACTAAATTATGTGAGTAATCACTTTTACGGTTGTTGTTCCCACCCAGTTGTTCTTTAAGAAGTTGTATGTAATCGTGTTGGTCTGAAACACTAATTATCAGCCTAGCGTGTCCATTAGAAATGAAACAGCCAATAAAACCGGCTATTTCAAAGTAGCCTGCAACCCACAAGCAAAAATTAGGGTTTTGTAGCTTTATTTGCAAATTTCTAATTTCTGGATCCCATTCTATCTTAGGCATGGTTGCGGATTATAGGACTTGTTGTAGCTACTTTCAAGGTGAAGTTGTTTAAGGCACAAGGATGAGGGCGATGCCGGTTTTGTCGGCGCAATCAGTGCACTGCTATAATACCGTTAAGATGATTTTGGTCGATAAACAAACAACAAGAGGTGAACTTAAACAAATGGCTGCAAAAAGTTTTGGCAATTTGGTTAAAGCTGTGGTGGACGTTAATAAAAAAACCATGGTTGTTGATGCTAGTTTGCACGCTGATCTGGAAGCTTTTTTATTAGATAAGGGGTCTTATCAGAAAGATCTATGGGGTATTAATTTGTATCCGGATTTAGAAGGGGAAGAATTTGTTGAATTTGATTCGATGATAAACTTGAGACCTGGCGGAGGAAATATGAGTAGAGGTGTTGATGATCCGATAGTTCAGAGTGAAATCAGAGATATTGTTGGCAGTTTAGTCAAATAGTATGCAACACACAGATTTAGACAAAAACAGATGGTTTAAGTTTACCCTGATTGAGCAAATGGCCAATATTGGTAGTGAAATTGAACGGGCAATTAAGTGGAGAGACAAACAAAATATAGAATATGCGGATTTAGCAAACGTCAGAGCTTTAGAGTTATTTGATCTGTCGCTGGCAGATAAAAGACACAAAACAGGATTAAAAGAAATATCCAGAGCCAGGGAATTATGGTTAGATTTCTATTTAGGCAGCAATCAGTATAAGCAAACTGCAAACCAATGGCGTAAGTACTTTTCGGGGTTTAACTGGGCGGCAAGAGTGGGGGTTTGATTAGGGAACGAGGGTCAGGGCGATGCCGGTTTTGTCGGCGCGGCCGGTTCTGCCGATTCTGTGAATGTAGTCTTCGTAGGATTCAGGCAGATCAAAATTGATGACGTGGGTAACGTTGTCGATATCCAAGCCTCTGGAGGCTACATCAGAAGCCAGGAGGATTTTTACCCGGTTGGTCTTGAATTCCATCAGAGCGCGCTGGCGGTGGCCCTGACTTTTGTTGCCATGAATGGCGGCTACGGCAAAGCCTCTTTTGAGCAGTTCGTCGGCTAGTTTTTCCAGACCCCATTTGGTTCTGCCAAAAACTAAGACTTTGTCAAAACCGGGTTTAATCAGTAGGTCGTGCAGCACATCAATTTTGGTTTTGCCATTCATTTTGATGATGTCCTGGGAGATATTGCTAATAACTGCCTGCGTCTTGATGGAAATGGTAATGGGACTATTTAAGAAAGTATTCATGATTCTTTGGACGGCAGGAGTAGTGGTAGCAGAGAAAAAGGCCAATTGCCGGGGCTTGGGAAGAGCCAGAAGGATATGGGTCATGCTATGAATAAAGCCCATATCCAGCATCCGGTCTACCTCATCTAGAACGACGGTGGCAAAAGCCGAAAATGAGATGGATCTACGGTCGGCCAAGTCTTTGAGACGGCCGGGCGTACCAATGACAAAATTGGGATTGGATTGAAGAGTGCGCATTTGCCCATGAATGCTGACTCCACCAATGCACAGAGCACTACGGATATTTAAACCTCTGGCAAAACTTCTGAATTCTTCATCGATTTGGACTGCCAGTTCCCGGGTGGGAGCCATAATGAGCACCTTTTGGGATCTGTCTTGGACAACTTTTCTGATGAATGGCAGTAAAAAGGCCGCAGTTTTGCCGGTGCCGGTGTTAGCCAGGCCAATGACGTCTTTACCCTCTAAAAGCAGAGGGGTGAC
>Ga0209210_1002609_pt1 | contig 12958 bp, 14 predicted proteins | sample RifGroA1_FD_183991 | JGI IMG/M metagenome (GOLD analysis project Ga0209210, IMG submission 183991) | Contaminated groundwater microbial communities from Rifle, Colorado, USA - Rifle Groundwater A1 (SPAdes) (version 2) | ecosystem: Environmental > Aquatic > Deep subsurface > Groundwater >...
TTTCCCATTGATATCTTCGACTTTTAAAATTGCAAAAGGGTCAACCTTAAACCCTTTATTGACAAATGCAGAATAAGCTCCGGTCATATCGATTAAACGGACTTCGCCTCCTCCGAGTGTTAGCGAAAGCCCAACTTTCTTTAACGTTTCGTTTGTGGGCGGAAGAGTTGTAATCCCTAAATCATATGAGGTTTCCAAAACATCTTTAATTCCGACTCTTGCCAACATTTTAACTGCAGGAATATTTATTGAATTTCCCAAAGCATAACGCACTTGTATTGGACCTCTATATTTTCCGTCGTAATTAACAGGTTCGTAATCGGGTTGTCCCACTCCTCCCGGAAAAATCGTGGGAACGTCCATTATCAAAGTCGAGGGCGTATAACCTTCCTTAAAAGCGGCAACATAAGTAAAAGGTTTAAAGGAGCTCCCCGGCTGCCTTAGGGAGGTTGTCACATTTACCTGCCCGTCATAATCGGGGGCAGCAAAATTTTTTGACCCGACCATTGCCAAAATCTCCCCGGTTTGCGGATCAATGACAACCGATGCGCCGTTTGTAATGTGCTGGCTTTCCACTTTGGCAATTTCCTCGGCAACAATTTCCTGAGCTTTTCCCTGTAAGTTCAAATCAAGAGTTGTGGTAACCCTCAATCCCCCCGCGTCCATCGCGGCTTCGCCGTATCTTTCTACAAGAATTTTTTGGACATATTGTACAAAGTGAGGAGCTTTAAAATCCGACCCGCGAGGTTGGAATGTGATACTTTCGAGTTGGGCAGTAGCTTCTTTTTCCTGATCTTTATTTATGTAATCATCCTCCCGCATCCTTCTTAGAACATCCTTGGTTCTATCTACATAAGCTTTAGAATTTTCAGAGTAGGGAGAATAAAACGACGGCCTTTGGGGAAGCCCCGCCAAAATTGCGGACTCAACAAGAGTTAAATCGGTAACTTTCTTGCCAAAATAAATTTCGCTCGCCGCCTCAACACCCCAAGCGGTTCCGCCGTAAGGAGCCTCATTCAAATACATCTGAAGAATTTCATCTTTTGAATATTTTCTTTCGATTTGTACAGATAACACAAATTCTTTTATTTTTCTTGGAAAGCTTCTTTCCGAAGTCAAAAGAACGTTTTTAACAAGCTGCTGAGTTAAAGTTGAGCCTCCCTGCGCACGGCCACGGGTTATAATACGAGTTAACCCCCTGATCATTCCAAAAGGATCAAACCCCGAATGGCCGTAAAAGTTTTTATCTTCAATCGCAATTGTTGCCTGCCTAAGGTAAATGGGAATATCTTCCAGATTAACAGGAGTTCTTCTTTGGTCTGTATAAATGTCATAAAGACTTTTGCCGTTTCTATCCAAAATCTTAGTCGAAAAACCCTCCTGCCTGACTATTTTATCGGGCGAGGGAAGATTAAAAGCCAAAAGGGGCAAGATAAAAAAAAGAAAAATAAATCCGGCAATCACCCCCCAAAACCCGAGCTTAGCCCATTTAACAAGCTTTCTGCTTTGAGTAATGCCCCGCCTATATCTAATCCTCTCCCTCCACATCGCTGATATATTCTAGCAAAGATAGATGCGGTTGACCAACTATGCACAAAGAACTATTATGAACTAATGGCAAAACTTGATCCCAATGCAGCTGTCACCAACAAGACGCTCCAAGAGGCGGTAGATGGAATTATGGAGGGAATGGATAGAATCATAAAAGAAACAAGGATGGGGTTTAAATATGTCATGGAAAACGTGGCTACAAAGAAAGATTTAAAAAGGGAAGTTGGTTGGTTAAAAGATGATATCAAAGGCTTGACAGCCGATCTGTCTGACACTCCAACGCGCAAGGAGTTTAACAAACTTCAAGATAGAGTTGACAAATATCTCGTAGCTTAATTCTCCTTTGACGCCCGGTCAATAAAGATTTAGAATTTAAACATGGATAAAATTGAAGAAGTATTAACAAGAGGGGTGGAGCAAGTTCTGCCTGATAAAAGAGGGTTGGCTGATTTAATGGCTAAAAGAAAGATAAAACTTTATCAGGGTTTTGACCCCTCCATGCCTTCTTTGCATCTGGGAAATCTTGTAGGGCTTATTAAACTGGCTCAATTTCAAAAATTGGGCCATGAAGTAATTTTCTTGGTCGGAGATTTTACCGGAATGATAGGGGACCCAACAGATAAACTCGCAACACGCAAAAAACTAACCAGAGAGCAGGTTCTAGAAAACGCCAAAGCCTGGAAAGAGCAGGCTGGAAGAGTGCTGAATTTTGAAGGCATAAGCGCTGCCAAAATCATGTTCAATTCGGAATGGACAGATAAACTTTCCCAGCAAGACTTAGTTGAAATCGCCTCTAATTTTACTCATCAGCAAATAATAGAGAGGGACATGTATCAAGAACGAATTAAAAAGGGGAAAGAAATTCGTTTCCATGAGCTTTTGTATCCAATCTATCAGGGATACGATTCTATTGCTATGGATGTAGATTTGGAGATTGGCGGCAATGATCAGCTTTTTAATATGATGGCTGGCAGAACCCTGATGAAAGCGGTTAAAGATAAAGAAAAGTTTGTTTTAACCACAAAGCTTTTGGTCGATAAAGATGGTCAGAAAGTTGGTAAAACCACTGGCAACGCATTATTCTTGGATTCACAACCGGGAGAGTTCTATGCAGGCATAATGAGCTTCCCTGACGAAGTAATTTATTTAGGATTTGAGCTTTTGACCGAAGTTGACCTAACAGGAATTGAAAAGGAAATTAATGGCAATCCAATGAAGGCAAAGAAAAGATTAGCATACGAGGTTGTTAGACTTCTCTGGGGAGAAACAAAAGCAAAAGATTCGCAAGCAAATTTTGAAAAAACTTTTCAGGAGAGAAAACCGGAATTCAATATCAAAGTTTCAGCGGGGGAGACCCTTGCTGCGACCATTGCTCCCTTTACTTCCTTGCAAAGTATGAGCGATGCCAAAAGACTAATAAAACAGAATGCGGTTGATATTAACGGCAAAACCGTAACCGATCCGTCATATAAAGTTAAGGTGGGGGATGAAATTAAAGTCGGTGAGAGGACTTTTTTGAAAGCTACAAAATGATTAGCAAAAGAGCCAGGAAAATATTTACTGTTATAACTATAATTGCCGGCCTTGCCCTTCTTCTTGGATCAGTTTTGCCTTTCATTTTTATATGATCAGTTGGCTCGCCCTAAAAAAGCTCGGGATTGAAAACGATCTTGATTTACTTAATCACATCCCGGCTCGTTATATAGACTATTCGAATTTAAAATCCATCAGGGACGCAAAAATCGACGAAGCAGTAACCATTAAAGGCAAGGTCTCATCTCTTAAAAATCAATTCACAAAACGAGGCCTAAGGATGCAAATTGGGGCAGTTGAGGATGGGGGCAACAAACTTCCAATCGTTTGGTTCAATCAACCATTCCTAGTTAAAGCTTTATATCCCGGTAGGGAAGTAGCCCTATCCGGCAAAGTGTCACTATTTTCCGGCCGCCCTGCACTCGTTTCCCCCGAATATGAAATATTAACGAACTTGCACGGAACGGTTCACACAGGAAAACTTGTTCCTGTTTACCCCGAAACAGCCGGTATTACCTCAAAATGGATAAGGACGCAAATTAGAAAGAGATTTGAGACAGAGATAGGGAAAATCAAAGAATTTCTCCCTAAAAAGATTTTGCAGGCGTCACATCTAGCAGGTGTGAAGGCTGCATATCGGTTTGTTCACTTCCCGAAAAATTTAGAAGAGGCAGAGATAGGAAGAAAAAGGTTGGCATTTAACGAGCTTTTAAATCTTCACTTAAAAAGTGAATATAGAAAAACCAACTGGCGAAAAAATAAAACCACAAACAAACTTGAAATTGATCAATCAATCGTCCAAGACTTTATCCAATCGCTGCCGTTTGAGCTAACAAATTCACAACAAACATCGGTCAACGAAATTCTTGAAGACCTGCAAAAAGACTATCCCATGAATCGACTTTTGGAAGGTGATGTTGGAAGCGGAAAAACAATAGTCGCCGCAATTGCAGCATTTGTGGCATTCACAAATGGCTATCAATCGGTTTTTATGGCCCCAACCCAAATTCTTGCCCAACAGCACTACGATACCCTTACCAAATTTTTTCCAAAACTAAAAATTTCTCTCATAACAGCCAATAGCATAAAGCCTAAAGCATATAGCAATATATTTGTCGGAACTCATGCCCTAATCCACAAAAAAGTTGAGTTTAACAAAGTCGCTTTGGTGGTTATCGATGAACAGCACCGTTTTGGAGTAGAGCAGCGCGCCCACTTGGTAAAGAAAAGCGGCACGCCGCATGTTTTAACAATGACGGCAACACCAATTCCAAGAACAATTGCCTTAACCACCCATGGAGATTTGGATCTTTCTGTATTAACAGAAATGCCAAAAGGAAGGCAAAAAGTTACCACCTGGGTAGTTCCGGAACAAAAAAGGGGAGGTGCTTACAAATGGCTCCGATCACTGATCACTGATCACCATTCACAAGCCTTCTGGGTCTGCCCATTAATCGAACAGTCCGAAAAAGAATCTATGCGGGATATTAAAAATGTTACGACAGAATATCAAATGTTAAAAGGCCAAATGCTAAATTTAAAACTCGGACTATTGCACGGAAGATTAAAGGCCAAAGAAAAACAAGAAGTTCTCGAAAATTTTAGAAGAGGACATGTCGACATACTGGTTACTACACCGGTAGTTGAGGTTGGGATTGATATTCCAAATACTACCATAATGGTAATTGAGGCAGCAGAAAGATTTGGACTTGCACAACTGCATCAACTTCGCGGCCGCGTTGGACGCGGTAAAAAAAAGTCTTACTGTCTTCTTTTTGGCAAACCAACAAGAAGATTAACGGCAATGACCAAAATGCACTCGGGGTTTGAACTCGCGGAACTCGATCTAAAACTTCGAGGCCCGGGCGAAATCTTAGGAACCAAACAATCGGGCTTCCCCGAACTCAAAGTTGCCAATTGGAACAATTATGAACTAATAAAAGAAACCAAAAATTTGGCCGAAGAAATTTTCAAACATCCAAAAGAATTTCCCTTGTTGCTTAAAAGCCTTAAGTTAGATACAATTTCATCTTGAAATGACACCGCTACCAAAGAAAAAGATGACCCGGGCAAGAACCGGGAAAAGGCGGGGAGGGCAAAAAAAGCTTATCATCCCCAACTTAGTAGTTTGTTCTAGTTGCAAAAAATTAAGGCAATCACATATGGCTTGCCCATATTGCGGGCACTACGGAAAGTGAAAACTTCTACTGACCCCAGACATTTAAGACGAAGGGAGGCCATTAAGGTTCTTTTTGCCCAAGGATTTGCAAAACAGCCTAATCTTCCTGAACTGGTTCAAAAAATCATTAAAAAGAAAGTCAAAATTGATAAACAAATAGAAAAGGCTGCTCCGACCTGGCCAGTTGATCGCTTAAACAAAATCGATCTTGCGATCCTCCGGCTTGCGATATATGAACTTGGATATGAAGATACTCCTCCCAAAGTTGTAATTGACGAGGCGGTTGAACTTGCAAAAGAATATGGCAGTGAATCTTCCCCTTCCTTTGTCAATGGAGTTTTGGGTACAATTTACAATGATCGTGATGAAAAACATATCTAACCTTTTCCAAAACAAAGACCTGCTAAATCAGGCTTTGACTCATCGCTCCTGGGTCAACGAGCACAAAAATGTCAGGCATTCAAATGAAAGATTAGAGTTTCTGGGAGACGCAATTTTGGAATTTATTGTCTCACGAGAACTCTATGGTTCATTTCTCGACAAAGAAGAAGGTTTTTTAACCGCATTAAGAGCAAATATTGTTAATACGGTCTCACTTTCGGAAGTTGCCGAAAAATTGGATTTGGGTAGTGCAATTTTTCTTTCCAAAGGAGAAGAAGACGGTGGAGGGAGAAAAAATATTTCTCTTCTTGCCGACACAATTGAGGCTGTAATCGGAGCATTATTTATTGATGGGGGAATTACAAAAGCAGAAGAATTCATAAAAGATAAAATTCTCTCCGACCTTGATAAAAAACTCCAAGAACCCCTAAAAGACGCCAAAAGCCTGCTTCAGGAATATGTCCAAAGTAAATCCCTGCCTACGCCAAAATATAGAGTCGTTGAGGAGGTTGGGCCCGATCATGACAAAAAATTTGAAATAGAAGTTTTAGTCAATGACAAAAGTTGGGGAAGGGGCCAGGGAAAGAGTAAGGCTATAGCAGAACAGGAAGCTGCTAGACAAGCACTGTCACAAAAGGGTAAAATACCGACATGATTGTAATAAGACTGGCAAGATATGGCCATATAAATTTACCCAAATACAGGATTGTTGTTACTAATAAAAGAAGTAAAAGAGAGGGAAAACCTCTGGAAGTGCTGGGTACATGGGATCCCGCCCAAAAGCAGCTAAAAGTTAATAACGAAAAACTAAAAGTGTGGAAACAGAAAGGGGCCCAAATTAGTGAGGGACTTACTAAACTACTTACTTAAGGGAATACTTGGAGAAGAAAAGTTTGACATTTCCGAGTCCAACGAAGGGGGAAGAACTCTCTATTCAATCCAAACGGAGGACAAAAACAAGGGACTTATTATTGGCAAAGGTGGAAGAATGATTTCAGCTTTAAGAAATATTCTCAAAGTAAAAGCAACTTTAGAAAAACAGGCAGTTAATCTCCAAGTTACTGACTAAAAGGATCGGGACGCTCTCCCGGAGTCGAGGCAGAAAAATTGACAAATAAGGGTTGCCTCAAGCCCGATGCCTCTGTCAGAATTTTTTTCTCATCGGGAGTCAAATCATTCAACGCCTCGCCTAAAGCAGGAAGTTTTTTAGGAAGCTCGGCAAAAAAAGTCTTTACGGTAACTTGGGCCCTTGCGACGCCTCCAACCTCGTTAAGTTTTACTTTTTCAACCAGAGTAATCGGTGCAAAACCCTCAATTTTTTTCAAAAATTCCAAAACCGTGCTTCGTTGACCCTCGATATCAAAATTAACATCAACCCGGGAAAGCCCGGATTTATCTTCAATTCCTGTGCCGGACTTAATATTTAGCGGGGTTAACCCAAGTAGCCCCGCCTCAACCTTAATTTGAGAAGCGACAATTAAGGACGGATTTCTATTGGGAATCGTTGATGAAACAAGCGAAGAATCATTCGAAACTCCAACTTCAACATCGCTTAACACGGAAAGCTTTTGAGACAAAACTCTCTCCTCTCTTTGAGCTTGAGATATTTTGCTTCTGACTTCGGAAATTTTAGCTAAACCGAATTTCGCCGTGGCCGAAAAAAGAATGATTATAATAACTAGTGGGATAAAAGGCCTTAAAATATTTATCTTCATGATTTAGGCATCAATCTGACTGCTACCAAATATCCGGTTTGCGGATTAAATCCAAACGAGGTCAAAACAATTGATTTGAAAAAGGTAGAATTTTTTAAGTTTGTGAGAAATCCTGACAAATCGCCAGGCGATCTGAAGGCAAGAGAAAGGTCGATTTTTGTCGAATCAACCGCAAGTTCAGACACGCTTGAATCGCTGCTCAAGGAAGATAAAATTAAATTCACCCCTTCAAAACCCGAAATTACACTTGGAGAATTCATCGCAGTCCTAATTTTCCCAATCCTATCCTTCAAAAGAACCATCTTTTGCTCGGTAACTTCAAGGACTTTTATCTGCTCTTTGAGCGATGTTCCATTTGCAGTTAAGTTTCTTAACTCGATCGAACTAAGAATAAAAAAACCCGCAACACCAAACCCAAAAACTAAAAATAGGGAAAGCAAAATTAAAGTCAGGCTCCTAACGGCTTTAATAGCTTTGCCAAAAATACCACCGGTTTTTAATTCTGGGGGCAGTAAATTAATCATTCTCTTAAGGCTAGTCCCACCGCAACCGCATACAAAGGTGCATAGGGAGCAAGTTTCTTGGCTACCTCGGAGTCGATAGAAACTTTGGAAAACGGATTACCGATTAAAATTTCCGCTCCCAGTAAATTTGTGAACACGGATGGCAAGTCGCGCATTCCCGATGTTCCGCCCGAAATAATTATTGCCCCCGGTGCCTCGCCTTTTTCCTCGGTTTGATAATAATGAATCGCCTTTTTTATCTCGTCCGTAACCATCTGCAAAATAGGGGAGAGTGCGCCCTTAATTTTCCCTTCAAGCTGCCCTGCTCCCAACCCATAAGCTTTTTTGTATTCCTCAGCCTGAAGAGGGGTAACTCCGAGCGTCTGTGAAACAGCCCGAGTAAATGCTTCGCCGGCAATGGGAATAGACCGGGAAAAACATAATAAGCCCCGGCTGGCAATTGCAATATCGGTCGAGGTCGCCCCTAAATCCATTATCAAAACCGTTTTATCGACAGGGGCAAGTGCCCGGGTTAAAGCAATAAGTTCCGTTTCCACAGCGACGGGGGTCAAGCCCGCAAGGGAAACTACCCTCATCCACTTTTCAACAATTGTCCGGGGAGCAGCAACCAAAAGCACCAGAACTTCGGGAGGAGAAGTTTTTTCTCTTCTTTCCAAGATTGAGTGCTGGATTATCGCTTCAGCAACGGGTATAGGAATGTATTGCTCGGCCTCCCATTTAACAGCTGATTCTATCTCGGCATCGGTCAAAAGCGGAAATTTTATGGTTCTGGTAAAAACAAGCTGTTCCGGAATCGAAACTACAGCATTTTTATCTGAAACTCCGGCCTCTTTATGAAGTTTTTTGATTACCTGGGCCAGATTTGCAAATTCTTTATCGTCGGTTAGTTTGTCAATAGGGTTTCCGTTAAATCCCACAATTCCGGAGGCATTAAGGGCAAAACCGCCGCCTTCTTTGGAAAGCTCAACAATCTTTATCGACTTGGTACCTATATCAATTCCCAACATGGACAGATTTTACTAATTCATTTAACAACATATATGAAGTACGGTCAACTCTTTCTCAATTTTATAATCTTTTTCCCCATCCACTTATGAAGAACTGCGGGGATAACAATAGATCCATCCTCCTGCTGAAAGTTTTCATAAATTGCTATCATCGCTCGTCCCAAAGCAAGAACCGTTCCGTTTAGAGTGTGCAGATATTCACTTTTTCCATTCTTCTTAATTTTGATATTTAGCCTTCTTGCTTGAAAATCCGTGGTATTGCTTGTACTTGTTACCTCGCGGTATTTATTTTGCGAAGGCATCCAGGCTTCTATATCAAATTTTCTCGAAGCCGCACTGCCCAAGTCCCCAGACGCCATTTTCACCACCCGATAGGGAATTCCCAAATCTCTCCATACTCCCTCTTCAATCTCGAGAAGTTTTTTGTGCCATTTGTCTGACTCTTTTGGATCACAAAAAATAACCATCTCAACTTTTCTGAATTCATGCACTCTCAATATACCTCTAACATCCTTGCCGTAACTTCCAGCCTCTGTTCGATAACAATAAGAATAACCGACGTATTTTTTGGGCAAGTCTTTTGCCTCTATCGTTTCATCCGTGTGTTGCCCTACGAGAGTAATTTCAGCAGTTGCAATAAGATCAAGATCCTCTCCCTCAAGATGATAGATTTGTCTTTCTTTGTCGCTTCTGGCTTGAAAGCCGCAGCCAACCATATTTTTTTCTTTAACAACATTTGGTGTTATTACAGGCACAAAACCCATTTTAGCCAGCTTGTTTAAGGCGTATTGCACCAGCGCAAATTCTAAAAAGGCGCCGTCATTCTTAATATAATAAAATCCCGATTGAGAAACTTTAGCCCCCCTCTCAATATCTATCGTGTCAGTCAACTGGCCTATCTCCAAATGATCTTTTACCTCAAAGGCGAAATTTTTGGGTTTGCCAACATGTTTCAAAATCTCGTTTGCTTCCGGAGGGCCAACTTTGACATCTGCCGCCGACGGATTGGGGATTTTGAGCATCAGAGTTTCGAATTCTTTTTCAACCACACCAAGTTTTTCTTCTTCAATCTTAAGTTCCTTTTTGAGCTCTCTACCTTTGGAAATATCGCTTTTGGTCAACTTGTTCCGTTTTGCACGAAGCTGCTCAACTTTGTTCAGAAGTTTTCTTCTTTTTTCATCAGCTTTGAGAGTAAGTTCTACCAACTTTCCGTCAAAACCTTTTGCCTCTGTTGCTTTTCTAATTTTCTCCTTATTGTCCCGTACAAGTTTTATGTCCAACATAGCTTGATTCTAAACCTTAAAAGGTGAATTAACAACTTTCTTGTCTTTTCCGGAGATTAAATGAATTTCCCCTAAGCCGACAGGCGAAATCTGACCACCCTGAAAAATGGCGCCGGCATTCTCTTCAATCGCCAAAATATTCATTCCGATCCTTCCCGCTAAAGCCATCACATCCTCAGTTTTCTTGGGCTCAAAATGGCAGGCAATGGATAAACTACTAATAAGACCTAAACCCTTCACTGACCTAGCACTTTTCACTTCGGGGGCCGTTTTAATACTTCTACCTAAGAATATTGCACCGGCACTACCCCCGTATAAGATTCCCCCATTTACAGCAAATTTTTTTATCTCATTATCAAATAAAGAATCGCAAACAAGTTTTAGAAGTCTCCTTGTATCTCCTCCGCCAAAATAAATAGCCATCTGATCTTCTCTGCCTGCTATTTTTTTGTCAGTCAGATCTTCCCACATCTCAATTTTGGAAACTTTGCCGGCAAATATGGACGAAAACCATTTAAGGCATTCGCTATAGGGTCTGGAGGTCAGTGCTATAGGGACGTAAACAAGTTTCTCTATTCGTCTTTCTTGAAGCGTGTCGACAAAAATCTTATCCAGTTCTGCAGAATCTTTTTCATCTCCACCGCCAGCTAAAAATATCACTTGCTCCATACATTGAGATTTTCTGTCATCCAGGATCAAAAGGCAATATTTTTCCCAATTGCAATATCTTTCATTCTCAAAAGTGTATTATCATCTATAAAAATATCGGATTCTCTCTTAACAACCTCCCGCACTTTAACCCCTCCAAAACCTACAAAGAGATCTACAACATTTTTCGCCTCTAAATCCGTTACCCCGTCTCCAACAAAAACAGTTGACCCTAATTTGGTTATTTGCTTAAGCACTATTTTTTTACCATGATTTTTAGATAGGGGATTACTGTTATCAAAACCTCTATATTTTCCCGATTTGTCAAAAAGCAGCGAGTTGCACAAAACATTTGATTTTTTAACACCAATGTGAGAAGCAAAAATTTTAATAGCAGAATCAAAGCCTCCGGAAATTATAAATACTTTCTTTCTCAATTTTTTAAGTTTGGTAACAAGTTCCTTAGTGCCGGGAACCTCCCTCTCTATATACTGGCCGCCAAGCCATTTCATGTCACTTTTGCACGGGCGAACCAACTGCAACCTAAAAGCCAACGCATCGGCAAAATTACTGTGTCCATTCATTGCATGATGAGTTATCTTTTCGACTTCTTTCTTTACCCCATATTTTTCAGCCAAAAGATCAATCCCCTCAACAGCCGATAGAGTACTGTCGCAGTCAAAAACGACAACGTTATATCCCTGTGGATTAGCTTTAACTCCTTTTATCCGTAAATAATACCACACAAAACTGTCTTGACAAATCGTATATTCCTCAACCACTGGCGACTTGGTGGAATTGAAATCAGGCACACCCTCGGTCACGAAGAAAGAGATAAAGGCTGGGGAACATATATAAATAAAGCAACGAATAAAGAAGTGAGAATTCCTGAACCAATAGATTCTTCCAAAACTCCTTTTGAACCGCTTATTCTTCTGGTCCCCCCGGCACTGCTAGGTACACACGAGGACACTATCGGTGATCCAAATGATCCTCAATGGATTCCTAAGGGTCGAAAAGAAAGCGGATTTTCCGAGATAGATTTAAGCAGGGGTTGGGACGGTTCGCCCATCGCCGTTGCTGCTTTTGCTGTCTGCAGAGAAAACGAGATTATAAAAAGCGATATTTATCCAGATATCTACAGAGTGTTATCGGCAAATGGAGGTATGGGAGTTCTTGATACTCTTGAATATGGAGACTTAGGGATATTAGACGGGCACCATAGAGTTAAGATGGCTGCGGAATCGACAACACAAAGATTAAAATATGTCCCCGTCCAACTTATCCCCTTTTTATACGACGCTTCAGTGGTTTTGGATACCTGGCACAACGATGACTGTGTCTGGACAGCTGAACAAGTATTTGAGTGCTTCAAAACCACGAACAAATTCGCCGATGCCAAAAGAACTAAATTTGGCATCAGGGGCACAGACAGTGTAATTCGAAGAATTCTGGACACACAGCCACACCTCAGAATTCCGCTAGAGAATCTAATTTAGAGAAACCTCGGCGGGGACTATTTTGTTAAACCAGTAGAACTAAAAACGGCAGAGTCAAATATGGAAGGGGGCTCGGAGAAAGACTGGAAAACCTCGACGCGCCTGACAGATTCTCCGCTTGTCCCGGTTGAGTTTATCAAATTTCCTTGGGAGGGAAGGGCGTCATTCCCCGGGAAATTTACATCAACTCCTACGCCGTGACTCCTGTCGGAATTGTAAAACATTCTGACTTTAGCAAAAAGCAGTTCGTCAGCTGCTCCCAAATCAGAAAAGTCGATTGTCTTCTGGAACTCATAAGTTTTATCGCTAATCGTGCATGTCCCTGAATCAGGCTGGCTAAAGAAATTAGAAGTCGGTCTACCTGAATAGGGGTCAAAAGCCCCCCTCCCTATCTTGATACTTCCGTCATCATAAAAAACAGATATTTCAATTGCCGGAGTGGTTGACGAAGAAGCCGAAGTTCCGGATTCTCCCCAGCAAACTTTCATTTGGTTACCGGAAAAGCAAGGATTTTCGGCGTCACAAATTATACTTCCGCTATCGTCATGCGAGACAAACCAGATGGTTGCCGAATCCCCGGATGCAAGATCAAGAGGATAATTAAATTGATACTGCCCCTCGGCAAAGCTTTCCACACT
>Ga0209210_1002611_pt1 | contig 12955 bp, 14 predicted proteins | sample RifGroA1_FD_183991 | JGI IMG/M metagenome (GOLD analysis project Ga0209210, IMG submission 183991) | Contaminated groundwater microbial communities from Rifle, Colorado, USA - Rifle Groundwater A1 (SPAdes) (version 2) | ecosystem: Environmental > Aquatic > Deep subsurface > Groundwater >...
ACTCAAGGCGGGCGCCTCTCGTGATGATATTAAAAAAGCGCTTGCCACCGGCGGGTGGAGCGAGCAAGATGCAAAAGAGGCCTTTGATGCAATAGATGGCGTAGTAAAACCTCCCGCTCCTCCTGTCCCTATGGCTCCTAAACCGTTTATTGCGCCAAAAGCACCAGTTCCTGCAACAATACGGCCAACTGCCCATATAGGCATAGGAGAGGCCGCGCGCATGGCACAGAGTGGCTCACCAGGGCCGGTAGCTCCCATGCAGCAAACACCGATGCAACCAACTCCGCAACAAGTTACGCCGCGCCTAGAAATAGACACACGGCCAGTTGCAACTCTAAACACGGCACATACCTCCGCAATGCCCACACAGATAACAAAAAGCCGAGCCCCTTGGTTGTTTATCTCTGTGCTTGTGATCCTAATTGTCTTGGGCGGAGCCGCCTACTGGTTTTACCCAGAACTTATGGGCGGTGTAAATGCTGTGATGAACACCTTCTTCCAGACCTCAACAGAAACCACACCAGCCACAGACTTCCCTATAGAAGAGGTAGTGCCAAACGGGGCAAGCACAACACCAACTACAACTGCAGGATCTGTCGATAATCCGACAACAAGCGATTAGCCCGTATAAAAGTGCTATCGCATAGCATATGCCGAGCGGTTATACTGGCTTGGTATGGAGCCGTTGGCATCACAAATACGCCCCAAGACGCTTAAGGAATTTTCCGGCCAAGAGCATTTGGTGGGGGCTGGGAGCCCTCTGCGTGAAGCTGTAGCCAAAAAGCATCTTTTTTCCTTTATTCTCTGGGGGCCACCTGGCAGCGGCAAAACAACGCTTGCGCGCATTTACGCCAATGCGCTGGATGCAGAGTTCCACGAACTCTCGGCGGTAGACTCCGGCAAAGATGACATCAAAAAAATAGTAGGGAAGCGGGGGCAACTGCAAATCGGTAAGCCGAAAATACTTTTTATAGACGAGATACACCGCTTTAATAAAGCACAGCAAGATTTTTTACTGCCGTATGTCGAGAGCGGAGACCTGACTATAATCGGAGCCACTACCGAAAACCCCAGCTTTGAAGTTATAGGGGCGCTCCTTTCGCGCTGCAGGGTGTTTGTGTTAAACGAACTGTCAGAAAAAGACATGAAGATAATCATCAAGCGTACGAGATTGAAAATCCCAAGCGAAGCGAGGAACTGGCTCGTACAGATGGCGCAGGGAGACGCGCGGCAAGCAATAAACGTGCTTGATAACGCGCAAAAACTCTACGGCAAGATAACACTAGAGACGCTCAAGGAAACCATACAGAACAAAAACTTGCGCTATGACAAAAAAGGCGAGGAGCACTACAACACTATAAGCGCGTTTATCAAGTCGATGCGCGCCTCCCAGGCGGATGCCGCACTCTACTACCTCTCAAGGATGGTCGAGGCGGGGGAGGACCCTCTGTTTATTGCAAGAAGGATGGTTATATTTGCGAGCGAGGACGTGGGGTTGGCAGTGCCGACAGCGCTTGTGGTGGCCAACGCGGTGTTTGATGCGTGCAACAAAATCGGCTATCCGGAGTGCGCAATAAACCTCGCACACGGAGTGGCGTACCTCTCGGGGTGCAAAAAGGACCGCAGTGCGTACGATGCACTGCGTGCGGCGCAGGCAGATGTAGCGGCGCACGGTAGCTTGCCCGTGCCGCTCAAAATACGCAACGCTCCGACCAAGTTGATGAAAGACTTGAAATACGGCGATGGGTACGAAAAATATCAGTCGGCGGGCGAAAAAGAGTCCTACCTCCCCGACAAACTCAAAAACAAAAAATACTTCCGCTAGTCATTAGTTCATTAGTAAACGCATTAACCTTAAGCTATAGCGTAGAGTTAATGCGTTCTGGAGTTTTTTTACTGTATTAGATATATAGGAAAGGGCGGACGTCTGAAAAACGTCCGCCCTTAAATTCGTGTCACTCAAGCCCGGGGAGCAGGGGCTCGGCCGCCTTTCGCCTTGCCTCATCCTCCGCCTTTTTTGCAGCTTCTTTCTTTCTTTTCCTTGTTTTTGCCGCCTTTTCTGCATTGCTGCTGCGGATGGTCTTAACCACCCGCCCCACCGCTTTCTCAAGGGCGAAGTCGTCTGCGCCCTCGAGCCAGGCGTAGACCCTTAGAAATTCCCTGACGTAGTCAGGGAGCTCCCACGGCCTGCCGCGCTTACGGAAGGCCCTGCCGCTATCGCTGTCTAAAAAGCGTTTGGCAAGGTCCTTGTCCGTAGGAGTGGTCATGTAACTCACCGTGCCCTCTTTGCCGCTGTGGCCGCGGCTCCATGTACACCAAGGATCGAGCAGATCTCCTTGGCAAGACGACCAACGTCTTGTTGGTGGGTAATTCCACTGCCACGCACAGCATCACAGGCAATTACAAACACCCTGCCCCGCTGCTGGCCCTTGACGCGCGGTGCGATCTTGCGCGCCAGCGCCTTCTTCTCAAATTGGTACATTTTTTACGTCTCCTTAGCTCTCTCAGTTGAAATTGATGGAAACGCGGAACTAAACTAGGTTAAATTATGCAGATTTTGGCGCGTTTGTCAATATGTTATCCCTAAAGTTGGACTTCGTAAGTCCAACTTTAGGAGAAGAGGGAGTCAACGACTTCCTTAACTACCGTGCCGCCGGCCTTGCCTTTGAGGTCTTTCATGAGCATACCCATGAGCTTATTGGCACCACTTTTGTCTGTTACTCCGAGCGCGGTGGCTTTCTCTTTTGCCGCTTTTTCTATCTCCTCGCGCGAGAGCTGGGCGGGAAGAAGAGTTTGCAGTATTTCAAGCTCGGCCTGCTCGCTCTCTGCAAGTTCAGGCCGGCCGCCATTCTCAAATTGCTCTATCGAGTCTTTGCGCTGTTTGGCCGCGCGCATGATAACCGTCATCAACTCCTCTTCGTTTAAAATCTCGTCCGGCTTGCGGTCTTTGGCCACCAACTCGTTTGTGGCCGCGGCAGATAGTCCGCGCAAGACCCCGAGTCGCACAGTGTCTTTTGCCTTCATCGCGGTTTTGATGGACTCCTTCAACTCCAGGTGTGTCATATAAAAAGTATAGCAAAAAACGCAACGTGATACACTGGGAGCATGGACCCGTTGATACTGCTACTGGTGTTCCTTGTGCTTGGCAACATCGCCACTATTTATCTGCTGTGGAGGCGGGGCTCCATAGACACTGTACAGGATGCCCAGGCCGACAGTCAGGGGCTTATGCTCCTGCAAAACCAGTTGCAGGAGCTTTCGCGAGTGGTGGAGAACAAACTCGGCGAGGGTTCCGACCGTATGTTTGAAAGTATGAAGACGCAGTCCGAGCAGGCAGAGAGGTTGATGAGCACAATAACCAAGCAGGTCTCCGAGCAACTGCTTGAGGTAACCAAAGGCGTTGCAGAAACAAAAGAGTCTAACAAGCAGGTTTTTACTCTGGCCGAGCAGCTGCAAAATTTAGAAAAAGTGCTCACTCATCAAAAACAGCGCGGCAACTTGGGCGAGGCATCGCTCGAGCTCATACTTAGCAACATTTTGCCGCCCACGGCCTACAAAATGCAATACGAGTTCCCGGGCGGGGAGACGGTAGACGCGGTAATTATGACTAAAGAGGGGATTATCCCTGTTGATGCCAAGTTTAGCTTAGAAAACTACAACCGGCTCGTGAATGCGATAGACAACACACAACGCGAGGAGCTAGAAAAGCAGTTTAAAAACGACCTCAAGGCGCGCATAGACGAGAGCGCCAAATATGTGCGGCCCAAAGACGGTACACTGCCGTTTGCATTTATGTACATCCCGGCAGAGGCCATTTACTACGACCTTTTGATAAACGAGGTCGGGGCGGTCAAGGTCAACACGCGCAACCTTATAGACTACGCCTACAACGAAAAAAAGGTGATTATTGTCTCGCCAACCACTTTTGCCGCCTATTTGCAGTCGGTGTTGTACGGGTTTAAGGCCTTTAAGATAGAAGAGGCGGCAAAGGACATTGCCAAAAACGTTGAGGCACTCTCGCGCCATATGAAGGCGTATGAAGATATTTACAAGCGGCTCGGGGCGTCGCTCTCAACAACGATAAACCACTACAACGGCGGGAGCCGCGAGCTGGGGAAGATAGATAAAGATGTATTAAAAATCACAGGCGAGGCAATTGGTTTTGAGCTTGAAGGTGTTGAAAAACCGGTTTTAGAAGGGAAGGAGTAAGTTGAGCTTGTGTTACAGGCTTTTTTGCGCTATAGTAGCCCCCATGCAAAAGGAGTTTGCCATCATAGAGACCGGCGGGAAGCAATATATGGTATCGGAGGGAGACACGCTCAAAATAGAAAAACTCCTCCCCTCGGGCCCGGAGCAGGCGGCCTATGCTGTAGGCGATTCCGTGACCTTTGAGAGGGTGTTGGTGGTAGACAATGGGCACGACACCACTCTCGGCACGCCATACATCGCGGGCGCCAAGATCTCGGCGGAGATACAAAAAATAGACCGCGCAAAGAAGGTTGTGGTTATCAAGTACAAGGCAAAGTCCAACTACTTTAAAAAGCGCGGCCATCGACAGCCATTTTTTGAGGTAAAGATAACAAAGATTGCGTAGCTAAATAAAAGGTCTTTTGTGCAGGAGTAGGGCTCCCGTTCATCTCTCCGGAGCAAATGACCTTTTATTTAGCTACTGTCTGGATGACAGTGCACTGGCGATAGTGTCCGGGTCGGCATATTCCAGCTCCGAGCCGGTGGAGAGTCCTCGGCCCAGTGATGTGATTTTAAAATTGAGAGCTTGTGCTATGGGCAGTATTTTTTCTTGAAGGAAGCCCCTCGTATGGTCGCCTAGGGTGGTGGCGGAGAGGCCAAGTATCACTTCTTTTAGTATTTTTTGAGAGGCGTCCTCCTCTACCCGCTTTACAAACTCTCTCGCGCGGACGTGGGCTTCTGGATCTTCGGCGGCGAGAGGTATAGTCCCTCCCAAAACAAAGTAGAGTCCTTTAAAGCCGCTGCGCTCGACGTTGTCGAGGTCGGCATCTTTTTCCACTACACACAGAAGACCTTGGTCGCGGTGAGAATCACTGCAGATGGGGCAACAAGGTTCGACCTTGCCGCTTGGGCCCTTCAAGGTCGAACCTTGCCGGCTTTTTGCAAACCACCTAAAACATTTTTTGCACTGGAAGGTGTTTGCCCCGAGACGCCTGATGTCGTCGGCAAGCGCCGCGCGATATGCGCCCTGCTGTACAAGCAAAAACTGCACAAAGCGCCTCGACTGCCGTGGGCCAATACCTGGGAACCGCTCAAAGTTTTTGGTTAGGCGCTCAAGTGGGTTCATACAGAACTAAAAAGGGGCGGCGGTTTCGAACACGCCGAAGTCGCTTTTGTCTATGGAGAGGAAGGTGGTTCTCTTGTCGTCAAAATACAGCTCCACTTTGCCGATGGGGCCGTTCCGGTGCTTTTCCACCAAAATCTCCGCAATATTTGGGCGCTCGGAATTTTCGTTCATCTTGTCGTCTCGGTGGATAAACATAACCACGTCGGCGTCTTGCTCTATAGAGCCGGAATCGCGCAAATCCGAGAGGCGCGGCTTGCCGCGCCTCTGCTCGACAGCGCGTGAAAGTTGAGATAGAGCCAACACCGGCACATCGAGCTCGCGGGCGAGTATCTTAAGCGAGCGGGAAATTTCTGTCACCTGTTGGACCAGGTTGTCCGATGATCGTGCGTTGGTTGGCACCATAAGTTGTAGATAGTCGACGATGAGGAGCCCGAGCCCGTTCTCGCGCTTGAGCCGCCGCGCCACCGCGCGCATTTTGAGGATATTGTTGCCCGGCTGGTCGTCTATAAATATCGGCGCTTGGGAAAGGCGGTCGTACGCGTCGCGGATGCGGGCAAAGTCGCCCTCATCTTTGATACGGCCCGTGCGCAGACCCCAGGAGTCTACCTTGGCCTCGGCCGATACCATGCGGTCCACCAGCTGCTGCGAGCTCATTTCAAGAGAGAATATGCCAACAACCGTTTTATGATGCACAGCGGATTGCCGCGCAATGTCGAGGGCAAGCGCAGTTTTGCCCATGGAGGGCCTGGCAGCGAGGATTATTAGGTCGGAGTTTTGGAAGCCGGCAAGTAAAGAATCGAGCTCTTTAAAACCGGTGCGCGCACCGCGCAATTGGTCGTGATTTTCCTGCAGGTACTCGAGTCTGGTCCACGCCTCGTGCAGAGAGTCGCGCAGGGGAGTAAATTTGGAAAGGGTAGGGCTTGCGGTAACTTCATACACGCGCTTTTCCGCCTTGTCGAGAACCTCTTCTAGCTCCTCTCCTTCTCTCCAACCAAGCTCCGCCACATACTCGCCAGCGTCTATCAAACCGCGCAACATATATTTTTTTTGCACAATACTAGCGTAGTGCTTTGCGTTGCTTGCCGCCGGCACGTCGCTAACCAAGCTTGCCAGGTATGGGACACCGCCAACGCCATCGAGCTGTTTTTGGTCGGCAAGGTAAGCGCGGACGCTCTCTATATCTATCGGCTCGTTTTTGCCGTAGAGCCCGAGCATTGCGCGGTAAATCATGCGATGCTTTTCGCTGTAAAAAGCGTCCGGCGAGATAACATCTATAGATTCCAACATTCCATCTGGGCGTATCATTAATGCACCAAGAAATGCCTTCTCCGACTCGGTTGAGTTTGGCGGTGTGCGCAGTGGGTCAATTTTTCCTGCCCTGATAGATTTCGAAGGGTTAGCCGCCATAGTGTCTCAAGAGTACTCTGTTTGTGCCCGTGCGGAAAGTGGCGTTTTTTCTTTTTTCTTGTGTATTAGGTGGACAAACAGTGGACAACAAAATGATTACTTTTTAGTGAGCATTGGGCCTTTGTCGGAGTCCTTTATGCTGTATCCGCTGTTTTCTATAATGCCGCGGAGCTCGTCTGCCTTGGCAAAATCTTTGGACTGCCGCGCCTCTTCACGATATGCCACCAATTTTTGCACTTCAGCGGGGAGTTCGTTATCTGTCAGCACACTAAGCTTTGCCGAGGCTTGTGGGTCGCTAAACCCCAACCCAAGCACCCGATCTACCTCGCGCAAAGTCTTTTTGTCGAGCGTTTTTATATGTTTCCACACCAGCGCAAGCCCCTGCGCTGTTTTAAGGTCGTTTCCGATAGAGGAGTAGAACTCTGCAAGAAAAGAAGATGAGGTATGTTCGGATGGAGCTTCAAGGAAATGGCGCGTAAGCCGCTTGAGCGTCTGGTCTGCGCCGCCTATTGCCTCCCAAGTAAAGTTCATCGGGGTTCGATAATGGCCGGTTAATACCCAGTAGCGCAGTGCGCGCGGCGAGTAGCCGCGGTCGACAATTTGGCGCAAATATACGGTATTGCCGAGAGATTTTGAAATCTTTTTGCCCTCTATCGTAATGTGTTCATTGTGGAGCCAATATTTGGCGTACTTTTTGCCGGTTAGCGACTGCGCCTGCGCTATCTCGTTGTTATGGTGTATGGGGATATGCTCGATACCACCTGTGTGTATGTCTATTTGTTTGCCAAGGAGCGTAAATATCATTGCGGTGCACTCGATGTGCCAACCGGGGAACCCCAACCCCCAAGGCGACTGCCAGCCGAGTTTTTTGTCGAACTTCCAAAGGGCAAAATCTCGAGAGTTGCGTTTTTCTGGGTTTGCCTCCACTCGCGCTGCCTCTCTCTGGCCGGAAAGGTTTATAGACCCCAGTGCTCCGTACTCCTTAAATTTTGCAGTGTCAAAATAAATACCATCGCTTGTTTTATAGGCGTACCCCTTCTGCTCGAGACTTTTGATAATAGCAACCTGTTCTTGTATATAGTCGCTCGCCCGTGGGAAGCGTATCTTATCGATATTTACACCGAGGGAATAAAGGTCTGCAATATATAGTGCGGCATATTTTTCCGCGAGTGCCCGCATGTTCAGAAGAGTCGGGGTAAGCCCCTCTCGTTTAAGCCCTTTGGACATTTTGTCTTCGCCCAGGTCCGGGTCTCCTTCGTTGTCTCCAGTGAGGTGCCCAAAGTCGGTAATGTTTATAACTTGTTGCACTTTGTATCCCCACGCCTCAAGTGAGCGCCGAAGAGTGTCCGGCAAGATCGCCGCAAACAGGTTGCCTATATGCTGTTCGTCGTACACGGTGGGGCCGCAGTTGTACATTTTGACCATGCGGCCAGAGAGCGGCACAAAGTCCTCTATTTTTCCTGAAATAGTGTTGTAAAGCCGCAAAGAAGGCAGGTCTTTAGCAGGTGGTTTGGAAAAAAGAGAAAATAATCCCATACGGAAGAACTATAACCATTTTTTGTGCTTAAAGAAAAGGAAGAAGAATATAGCGAGAGTGAGCATTAAACTAAGGATGATCCAAAAGTCGCCTGTGCTACCGACAATGGGGAGGTAGCGCGTATTCATACCAAAGACGCTTGAAATGAGTGTCAACGGAAAGGTCACGAACGCCATGATGGTAAGCGTCTTCATAATCTCGTTTTGCTTGGTGGAGAGGAGCGAATTGTTGGTCTCGCGCAGTTCTTTAAGCGAGTCACGCAAACGGGCAAGCGTGTGCTCCACCCGCTCCCAGGCGCCAAAGACGGTGCGCACATGGTAGGAAAACTCCGTTCCAAACATGCGCGTCGCAACTGGCTCCAGAGAGGAAAGCATTTCTTGATGAGGAGCAAGCGCCTGGCGAAAGTCATGTATAGTACGCCCTGCATGCGATAGTTCCACCACCATTTTTCTCTCGTCGCCGTTGAAGACGCGCCCTTCTATCTCTTTGAGGCGCCTACCCACCGCCTCACACTCGAGCCCGAGCGCGCGGTATAGGTTTTGAGCCATGAAGGCAAAAAGATGCCCGCCGTGTGAAGCGGCGCCTTCGCGCCCCAACACAGAGTCGACCTCAAACACTTGCGCAAAGGAGTGGAGAGGATCGATGTTTTCGTAGTGTGTGGTGATAAGAAAGTTTTTGCCTATAATAAAATCTATTTCTTGTTCCGGACGGTGGCCGCTCATGGTAGGGAAGTATAGGATGACATATATAATGTCGCCGCGCCTCTCTACTTTCGGCTTAAATGACGGCAGAAGCAACTCTTCTGCAAAAAGAGGGTCAATGCCAAACTCGTGCATAAGCGAGCGAACCTCGCCTGGTGTTGGTGCCACCAAGTCTATCCACGCAACATTACTGCGCGTGTATCGAGTGAGCATATGACCATAAGTATAACACTACTCGCAAGATATCTGTGGCGCGCGGCGCGTGATATACTGTGTACATGATAAACAGAGGAGCTCGGTTTAAGGCCGTGGTGGTTTTGTTTGCGTTGGGAGTAGTTTTTGGGGCGGGGATATATGTCGGAGTTGAACGTCAGTATGGCGCGCCTGCTTGGGCGGCGACCTCGACACAATTTACCTTTACTATTGGTCCAAACGACACAGAGCCGTCCAACATAAATGCCGCGCAACTATGGCTTGCGTGGAACTTATTGCAAGAAAATTATGTAGTGACGCATACATCAAGCACTCTCCCAACAGAGCAGGAGCGCATATATGGTGCCATAAAAGGTTTGACCGAAAGCTACGGCGACCCGTATACCGTTTTCTTGCCCCCGCAAGACGCGCAGACCTTTCAGGAAGATATAAGCGGCTCTTTTGGCGGAGTAGGTATGGAACTGGGGCTTAAAAATACCCAGGTGGTGGTAGTGGCCCCGCTTAAAGACTCGCCGGCCGAGCGCGCTGGTATGCTAAGTGGCGACGCTATCTTGGCGGTAGACGGCAAGTCCACAGAGGGTTTCGGCGTTGAAGATGCTGTCAAGGCAATCCGCGGGCCAAAAGGCACCACGGTGACGCTCACGGTTGGGCGTGATGGAGAGCCAAATCCGCTCACTATAAAAATCGTGCGCGACACTATAAGCATCCCAACTATTAAAACAGAGGCGCGCGGCGACGGGATATTTGTTATAGAGCTATACAGCTTTTCTGCAAACTCGGCCGAGTTGTTCCGCGGCGCGCTCCGAGAGTTTTTTGAGTCGGGCTCTACAAGGATGATTCTTGACCTTCGCGGTAACCCGGGCGGGTATCTGGAGGCGGCGGTACAGATGGCAAGCTTCTTTTTGCCTGTTGGAGAGGTTGTGGTGACAGAAGACTACCAGAGCAACAACGACAACATTGTCCACAGGAGTATCGGTTACAATGTTTTTGCCAACAAAAAACTTTCTATGACGATACTCATCAACCAAGGGTCCGCCTCCGCATCAGAAATTTTGGCAGGGGCGCTACAACAGCATGGGGTTGCCAAACTCATCGGCACACGTTCTTTTGGCAAGGGTTCCGTGCAAGAGCTTTTGGAGTTGGGTGGCGGTGCGGAGCTTAAGATAACCGTGGCACGCTGGCTTACACCAAACGGTTCGTCAATCTCGGACGGAGGTCTTATACCGGACATACAGAAGGATCGCACTATAGAAGATGTGAAGGCGGGCAAAGACCCGCAAAAAGACGCGGCCGTCTTGTGGCTCTCGGGGCAGTAACATACTCAAAACAATATGAAGGTAATATTCTTAAAGGATGTGCGGGGGGCTGGGCAGCACGGAGAGATAAAAAATGTATCTGACGGCTACGCACACAACTTTTTACTGCCGCAGGGGCTGGCCGAGCCCGCAACGGACGCCAAAGTGGCGGAGCTTGAAGCAAAAAAACAGGCACATGACGAGGAGTTGGTAAAACGAGAAGGAGAACTCACGCAAAAAATACTTTCCCTGCGCGGCAAGAGTGTAGTTATCACCGCCCGCTCTACAGAAAAGGGAGGTTTATTTAAAGCCCTCTCCGCGGCAGACATACTGCGTGCGATTAAAGACGAGCATGACTTAATCATTCCTCAAGGGTCAGTGCATGTGCCGGAGCATATAAAAACAACCGGAGAGCACACTGTTATACTCGCCAGTAAGACACAAAAAGCGGAGCTCAAGGTGTCGGTAATTCCTGCCGTATAAAGCTATTTGGTGACTATATCTACTTTTGGACGGCGTATTGTCTTGCCGGTAAAGTTTGTTTTACGTACAGTTCGGAAGGAAACTATGCCGTCTGCAAGTGCAAAGAGTGTGTGGTCACGACCAACCCCCACATTTTGCCCGGGGAGGTAGCGAGTGCCGCGCTGACGCACTATAATGGCGCCCTTGCGGGCCTTTTCCCCGGCATAGAGCTTAACACCAAGGAACTTTGCCTCGGAGTCGGTAAGGTTATGTGCGGAACCCCCTGCCTTTTTATGCGCCATATTTGTATGTTAGTGTAGTGGCATGATAGCAGGATTTATAGCGCACCGCAAGCCCTTTTTAGATAGACTGATAGTGCCGACCATTGTAGTATTGGTGGGTCTTGCGGCCTTTGGGCTCGGGCGCCTTTCGGCTCTTACAGAGCAAAAAGGCGGCATTACTGTTCACCAACCGCAAGCTCTAGAACAATAAATTTATCTATATGATACGCAATACTAAACGCACGGTTATATTTGTATTAGGCATCCTCTTTTTAATCTTTGGGGTGATTGGTCTTGTACTTCCATTTTTGCAGGGGATACTTTTCTTGGCGATAGGACTCATGCTACTTTCGCTCTTTTCTCCCACACTGCGAGAATGGCTAGAGCGGCATACGCGCAAATATCCGAAACTCCACAGCGCAGTGCTCTCGATTGAGCAATTTATCCGCAGGATAGTGGGGGAGATATAGGCAAAACCATGCTGGCAATCGATGTAGAGGCAACCGGCACCGAGGCGCATAAGCACTCTATTTTGAGTGTTGGTGCGATAGACCTTGGCGACCCGGCACGACCAACCTTTTATGCAGAGTGTCGTGCGTGGGACGGTGCCAAGATAGAAGACGAGGCGCTTGCGGTCAATGGTTTTACGCGTGAGGAGGCAGGAGACCCTAACAAACAAAGCGAGGCGGAATTGGTACACCAATTTATTACCTGGGCGCTTGGGGCCGACGACCGGACCTTTGCTGGGCAAAACCCTTCATTTGACCGCGACTTTTTAAGATGCGCGGCAGAGCGCGCTGGGCATACGGAGTGGCCATTTGCCCACCGCACTATAGACAGCCACTCGCTTTGCTGGATGCACATGGTAAAGAGTGGACTAACTCCCCCAATAGACCCAGAAAAAAAGCACTCGGGCCTCAATCTAGACGCCATTTTGCTGTACTGTGGTATCCCAGAGGAGCCTACGCCACACAATGCTTTGACTGGTGCCAAGAGCCACGCGGAAGTTATATCGCGGCTCCTCTCCGACAAAAAACTCCTGCAGGAGTTTGAGCAGTATCCGATTCCGTGGCAAAATAGCTAGCGAATCCGCCTCCGCGCGTTTTAGCGGGCTTTGCCTCGTCGAAGTCCCGCCATAGGCGGGACGAAGACGGGCCGTAGTATACCGGTAGTACGCGTCCATGGGGTGGATGTAGACCGGGTTCAATTCCCGGCGGCCCGAACGAAACGAAGTTTAGTAAGGGCCTTTGCGCCCATCCGTAGCTTTATGCGAAGGAGGGCGGCCCGATAGTGGCAATGTGCACTACGTGTTTTGGAGGACACTTGAAATAGAGCGGTATGGAGGAGCTTTTCAAGCTCGCAGCGGCTGCCTTGAGCAAGCTTATCCTCGAGCCGACTGACGACACGGATTAGCGAGACAACGGTTAAAAGCCGTTGTCAAATAAGGGGTTCTCGGCTGTACCGAGGACCCTTTTCATTTGTCAAGTTTTTTGCTTGACCACCTTGACAAAAGTGTGCTATCATTTTCTTATCTCCGGTGCTGTCGAGCCCGGGGCTTTTTTGTTCCAGGCCCTCATTGGCCGGTTACAAGGACATTTAGCCGATACAAAGACTATATGCCCATACATATATTATGCATCTCACTACTAGCATCGCTCTGGCATTCTCTCTGGCGCTAGGAGGCCAAGGATCATTGCAGGAAGACGTACCTCGCATACTCTTGATGCCGGCGGCGCAGACAGTCG
>Ga0209210_1002613_pt1 | contig 12942 bp, 16 predicted proteins | sample RifGroA1_FD_183991 | JGI IMG/M metagenome (GOLD analysis project Ga0209210, IMG submission 183991) | Contaminated groundwater microbial communities from Rifle, Colorado, USA - Rifle Groundwater A1 (SPAdes) (version 2) | ecosystem: Environmental > Aquatic > Deep subsurface > Groundwater >...
ACCAAAGCCTTGACTACGTATTCCAGAAAATTCTGGTCCATTTGCATTTCAGACATGGTAATGACAAACAAGTTGCTAATATACAGTCGACCCTCACTGAAGACATATTAGCCAAAAAGAAAGGGGCTGTCAAAGCCTACGAGACGCGGATGGACGCGGATAAAACGCTGAGTTACGCTGGTAAAATATTTGAGAATTTAAGAGTCTTTAATATACCCATAAAGGTCTTTTGGCCATAATCACCCGACACTTCTGACAAATGGATACCAAAACCATTACTGAAACATAAATTGCGATAATTGCTTATTGAACTGACCCAACCACTATCTAATGCCGACAAACTTCCTAGTGTTATTTTTTTGTTACCATTCTCAACTACTGGACAAACATACGCACTATTTAAATAGATTCCCATACTCTCAGTAGGCTGGTCAGTTTCCGGTTTCCCAACATAGTCAGGATTAATTAAAGTAACGATTGGATCATCGCCATAAACTTTATCTTTGTTTTCTTTTATTCTCCAAGACAATGGGTACTTAAACTCAAACCCGTATTTATCGTTTTTATAAGTTTTCCAATTGTCATCTGTGACTGGCTTATTTGTTTTCGAATAAAACACTCCGCCACTAACTAAAATCGCCAAAAATAAAATTATTATAGACTTTTTTATCATAAAAAAATTGGTTATTAATTATTCACCCTTTTTATTATAACACTAAATTGAGCCAGCAAGAGGATTCGAACCCCTGGCATCCACTTATCCCAAAAAATTATTTAATCTCATTGAGCCGATGGCAGGGATCGAACCCGCGACATCCACTTTACAAAAGTGGCGCTCTACCAACTGAGCTACATCGGCATATTTGGCTCAATACACCACAGACTAAATAATTTAACGGGACAAGCAAAATGGTTGCTCTATTTACCCCTTCACTTTTTAATTTATGAGTCCCTAATTAAAAAGTGACTGGGGCCAGCTGAGCTATGCTGGCTTATTTATCAACTGAGCCCCGACGCTTCGGTCGGGATCCCGACACGATTTTTTCAAATCGTCGTCGGGGCTATGCTGGCCTTAACAGGCTTCTTGCTTTATAACATTTTTTTATCCAATTTAAAACCCCGCTAAAATTTTGAATTATGAACCGCGACGTTTTGAAGGGGTCGTGAGTGTGTCGACACGAACGCTTCAGGATTTTTCAAGTTCACCCTATGGAATAGCGAAGCGAAATTTGTCAAAAAAACTTTCTTAATTTCAAAATGGTTGGGCTTGCCTGCCTGCCGTAGGCAGGGGTCTGGGTTTTGAAATTAAGAAAGTTTTTGAACAAATTTATTCCGTAGGGCAAGGAAAATCCGTATCTTCAAAACGTCGCGGTGAGTAAAAAATTTTAGCGGGGTCATAAATTCGAGAAAAACTAGGCTAAGGCGTTGAACAAAAATCCCTGCTGGGGGATTTTTGTGTTGTCCAAAAAATTGTGGCCGAGCGACCTACTTTCGAATATCTATCTCCTTCAAAAACAACGATACCGCTCCAGCATTACAGACTTCCCCTTTGCCGTTAACCACATCCACGACTTTGTTAACTTTTCTTTCTACTCGCACAACATGATGGCGAAGCCAACCTAAGGCAATTTGTGACCAAGAAATCAAACTATAGAGTGCCCGACCAATAAGAACCCGAACCGATTGGACTAGGTTGAAAGCCAAATGATCAAAAAATAACTGAGTCGAACGATAAAAATTCGAACCAGCGACTTCAAATTCTTTACCGCTACGCAAAGCCACCACCCGAAGAGACAGAGCGACAAACAGAACGATAAAACTAATAGCCGAAATCCAGATTAAGATGATATTAAACATAAGTTTTAGACATCATCGACCCGAAAAAACTAGCGTGGATCAGAAGCGTCCAAGCGGGCGAAACGAGAGATGATAATCCTTTCCCCAAATTTTTGAATAAAACTTTTGACGAGGGTATCGATCGTTTGACTCGGATCTTTAACATAATCCTGAGCTAACAACTCCTCGACATCAGCCGGTGAACAAGCCGCAATATGCATAGCTAGATCATTGGCTAAATCCTTAAACTCTTGATTCTTGGCAACGAAATCAGTCTCGGAATTAACTTCCACAATAGTGGCGATGGCGCCAGTACTGTGAACATAGGATCCCATCGTCCCAGCCTTGATGTCACGGCTGGATTTTTTGTCAGCAATCGCGGCGCCCTTGGCCTTTAAAGCCTCCATAGCTTTGGTCATGTCACCACTAGCTTCTTCGAGGGCCGTCTTACATTGAGCGATAGAGATGCCAGTTCGTTCTCGTAATTCCTTGATTTGTTCGGTTGTAATCATAAAAAGTCTAAAGCTGTCTATTAATTTTTAAGACCATAGTATTATACCACCCACGGCACCGATCGGGCAATCGGTTATTGAGCGGAAGGAGTTGTGGCCGGGGCAACGACCGGAGCGACAGAAGCGAGCAAACCTTCTTTGTAGGCCAGAGCGATTTGTTGCAAGAAAAAGTTGATACTGGTACCGGAAGCGTCGTTGGCCACCAGCGGGTAGGCCAGACCATTGATATTACAATCAGAATTAGACAAAGCAATCACTGGCACTTTCATCACCCGGGCTTCATCGACAGCAATTTGCTCTTTCTTTGGATCAATCACAAACATCGCCGCCGGAGTCTTTGGCATATTAGTGATACCACCAAACAGTCTTTCCAAATCCTCGACTTCACGAGAGATCAGCAAGCGCTCTTTTTTAGTATAAACAGCCAATTCACCCTTCTCGCCCTTGTCTTTCCAGTCAGCCAATTTGGCGATCCGTTTGCGGATTTCTTTGAAGTTGGTCAGGGAGCCACCAATCCAGCGCAAGTTAACAAAAGGCATTTCGATCTGTTTGGCGATTTTTTCCACAGTTTCGCGAGCCTCCGGCTTGGTACCGACAAACAGAATCTGCTTGCGATCACGAGCTAGGCCACGGACAAAATCGAGAACCTTGTCGAGTTCGTCAACGGTCTTTTCAATATCAATAATCGCCCCGCGATTTTTATAACCAAAAATAAAACTCTCCACCGAAGGATGTCGGCCTCGACGAGAGTAACCATAATGAACGCCAGCCCGGAACATTTCCTTGACTAGCGACTCTTTGGCCTCTTGTTTTTGATCTTTAATATCAGTTGACATACGGTGGCTAGTCTAACAAAAGAAGCGCCTTTTGGCAACCCGGCAGTAGATTTTGGTCTCGCTTTGCAAGCGTCCGCTCTGAGCGAACAAGACCAAAATTCACTACCGGGCAACACCCGTGAGCTTGTGAACGGAGTAGACATAGCATGACGGCAAATTTTAGAAGTGGTTTTTTCTCAACTTCCTGAGGTCCAACCTCGGGGAACAAAAGTAGGGTCTGACCCTACTCGGCTTCGGTCTCTTCCTCCCCCACCTGACCACTCTTGAGATCCTCAATAATCTGGTCGATTTCGCCAGCCATTATCCGGTCGAGACTGTGCCAAGATTTCTTGATCCGGTGGTCGGTAACGCGATCCTGGGGGAAGTTATAAGTCCGGATTTTCTCGGACCGATCCCCCGTGCCAATCTGACTTTTGCGTTCAGTCGACATGGCCTTCATATCGGCTTCTTCTTTTTCCGCTTCCAACTTAGCCATCAAAATGTGCATGGCTTTTTCTTTGTTGCGAAGTTGAGTTCGTTCCTGTTGACAGCGGACGACGATGCCAGACGGCTTGTGCAAAATCCGCACGGCCGACTCCACTTTGTTAACATTCTGACCACCAGCCCCACCCGCTCGAGTAAAAGTAATTTCCAAATCAGAAGGATTGATCGTGATCGATTCGAAAGTCCGAATCGGCATAATGGCTACCGACACGGTCGAGGTGTGGATCCGGCCCTGCTTTTCGGTCGCCGGCACACGCTGGACCCGATGAACCCCAGTCTCAAAATGAAAATCATCATAGGCACCCCTACCCATTACTTCAAACGACACATCTTTGTAACCACCCAGCTCATTTTTCGATTCATCGAGTAGAGTAAAAGTCCAACCATGTTTACTGGCATAGATTTGATACATTTCCGCCATCTCAAAAGCAAACAGCGAGGCCTCGTCACCACCGGCACCAGCCCGAATTTCGATAATGATACCCTTCGGCGCTTCAGCTTCTTCTTTATCTTTAGCGACAATTTCTGTCATTTGCAGGGCGAGATCAGCCAACTGTTTTTCCAAACTAGCGATTTCTTCCCGCGCCAAATCAGCCATGGTCGGATCAGTGGCCAGAGTTTGAGCCTCGGATAATTTACCAGCCAACTCGGCATAGTAATTGGCCAAATAAACAGTCTTGGGATTGTTCTTAAATTTTTCGAGTTCTGATTCGTTCATAGATTTCTAGTGCAAAATGCAAAATTCAAAATGTAAAATTGCAATGCAAAAATAAAAATTAATTAATTTAGCTACAAAAGACAACTCCCTGTTATTTTACCGCAAATTTAAGCAACAAAAAAGCGCTCCGAGAGTCGGTAGCGCTTTCGTTTTTTAGCTAATTGTCAGACTTGGAGATTTTCTTAGCGGCCGGCTTTTTCTTGGCAGTAGTAGCCGCCTTGGAAGCGCGAGTCTTGAATTTCTCGACCCGACCGGCGGTATCGAGGACCTTGTCATTACCAGTATAGAAAGGATGGCAGTCGCTACAAATTTCAACATTGATCTTTTCTTTGGTGGCGCCCACAGTAAAAGAGTTCCCGCAGACGCAGGTGACAGTCGCCTTATCAAAAAATTCCGGGTGAATATCTTTTTTCATAATTTACCCTATTGAGTAAGATTTGGCCTGGTTGGCAGAACCCTACAAAAAGTTAAGACTAAAGAGTGAGTAATCATAGATTTGATCAAATGGCCAAATCTAGATTTTAAATTTTGAAAATTTAAAACCTTACTCAACTGGGCAAGTATAGCAAAAAACTAGCCCCCTTGCAAGGAGTCAATCATCGCTTGGTATTTAGTGGCTTTAGCCATCACTTGATCACCATAAAAGGCATTTTTAGGACTAGCCCAATTGCCACCAGCGTAGTATTTCAAGGCCGCTTTGCGTTCCGAGGCATAATTACCGCCAATGGCCCCATTATCCAGCAAAAGCAGACCAGAGGCCGCAAAAGCATCTTCGGCATTCCATGGATTCGGCGGATTGTTGCCGGTAATTCTGGCAATCCGATCAATATAAAGCACCCAAGTCGAAGGAATAAACTGAGCTGGCCCCATGGCGCCACCGTAGCCTCCGCCATAAGGACAAGACACCGGCACCGTCTCCGGATCGATACCGAGTGACTTGGTGATCGCCAAAAATGGCTCATAATCTCGTGTCGGTTTCATCACATCACGCCATTTTTTGGTATCCTGAGGGCGATTGCAAGTGCCGACATTGACCCCCAAAGTGCCACTACTGATATCAGATTCCTGAGTAATAATGGCCAGCAGAAAAGCCGGACGAATCCCGATTTTTTTCGACACGACATTGGCATAATCCAAGGCCTGACCAAAAGAAATCCCCTTGGCATCACGCAACTTAAAAAGAGCGCTCAGAATACGACTGCGTTCTTTTTGCTTGTTGGCAATGACTGATTTATAAGCCCCTTCTTGAGCCTTGTTCATTTTTAACAAAACATTTTTTTGCTTATTTAATTCCTCAATCTTGGCTTTTTCGGCTTCAATCGCAATCTTGGCGGTCGTCTCAGCATCACGACGATCCTCGAGGACCACTTTTTGTTTTTCGGTCTGGACTTTGGTGCCTCGAATAATAGCAAAAGAATTGGCCATCGCTTCTTGGATAAACTGAAAAGCCGTCAGGTCGGCAAAAAAATTAGACATGGTGGTAGCCCCGAGAGCAATATCAATCGCGCCGTTATTATCCAGTTCCCTGGTCTGACGTAACAGTTTTGCCAGAGAGACTTTACCGTCTTCAATCTTGGTATTGAGAACACTAATAGTTTTAACTTTTTTACCAATGTCCGTTCCCAATCGAGCAATCTCGATCTTTTTAGCTTGAATATTGAGCTGAGCGGTTTTAATTTTAAAATTTAAAATATCAATATCCCGCTGAACTGAAGCAGTTTCTTTTTGTTTGGAACGTAGGAGACTAGTCTGCTCGACAATTTGTTTTTCCACCGCCGATAACTCGGCCCGCAATTGAACCTCACGAGTCGCTTTTTCCTGAACAGTTTCCGCCCACATCAAAACCGGCAAGGATAGAAAAAAGATAACCGCGAGAGAGACTGGCAGAAAAAAATGACGACCAGAGCCGTTTTGAATCATGAGCTCATTATAGCCGAAAAAGTAAAAACTAAAAACCCGGAGTGGCCAAAGGCCGCTCCGGGTTTTATTACTTACTACTTATTACTTACTACCTTCTCCCTCTCCTTCTTCCTCATCCTTACCCTTCTTTTCTACTTCAATCGAGGACAAATCGGCAGGACCTTCTTCTTCCACCACTTCTTCACCGGCGACAGCGATCGAAGCCACTACTTCTTCGGGCTCAGCCTCAGTCGTCACGCCATGAGGTAATTTTAGATCTGAAACATGGATCTGAGAATCGAGAGTGGCCAGAACCGAGATATCAACCACGATGTCGTGGGGCAAATCCTTAGGCAAAGCTTCGACTTCCAATTCGTGCATAACTTTGACGAGAGCGCCGCCGAGGTCTTTGATGGCCGGAGCAACACCTTCGAATACCAGCGGAACGCTAACTTGAATCGGTTTCTTAACATCCACCACCAGAAGATCGGCATGGACCACTTCGCCCGAGATCGGATGACGAGCCACTTCATGAATCAAAACGTCTTTTTTCTCATCGCCAATCACCACCGTGACGAGAGTCGACTCACCAGCCTGATTCAAGACTTTATTAAATTCTTTAGTATTAACAAAAAGAGAACGATTTGTTTCCTTGCCACCATAGATCACCACTGGCAAACGACCAGCAGCTCGATCGGTAGCTAGCTCTTTTCCCAAGGTTTCTCTGGCTTCGGCCATTAATGTAATCATAGCTGGCATTTTAACAGAAAACGGCCGATTGTCAAAATCTAACCGAAAATCTTAATCTTCTCCTCCACTACTTTTTGCATTTCGGTCACCGATTCGGCCAGCAATTTATAAGGGGAGATTTCATTGGGCTGGACACTCAGACTTCTGACCAAGCCATTTTTCCAAGCCAGACGAATCTCAGTATTAACATGGACAATGACCACCCCAGCCTTGATCACCGCCTTCAAATCTTCTGTTGCTATGCCAGAGCCACCATGGAGCACCAGAGGGGCTCCACCCATAGAATATATTTCTCCCGCCCGTTCCACGTCGAGCCTGGGCTCACCGGAGGCCACCAGACCATGGATATTACCGATCGCGGGGGCCAGGAGCTCTACTCCGGTTTCGCGGATAAAAGGGCCAGCTTCTTCGGCCGTAGTTAGAGTATTTCCTAAGGCGACTCCGGTCGGCATTTTGGTCAAAAGACCAGAAGAAGTCCCAATAAAACCAATCTCTCCCTCAAAAATAATAGGTGATTTTAATTCTTTGACCAAGGCGCCGCACTTTCTAGTTAACTTAATATTTTCTTCTAGGTTTAAAGCACTAGCATCAAAAGTCAGAGAATCATACCCGGCCTCAATCACCTCCCGCACTTCATCGAGATCGTGGACATGATCAGCATTAAGAAAAATTTCTAATCCTCTTTCGGTTCGGACACTATCAACCAAAACCCGAGCCTGCTTAGTGCCAAAAAACTTTCGTTCTCCGGCTGACAAGCCAATGATTACAGGCCGACTGGTCGTCTCAGACGCTTTGACCACCGCCCAAAAAGCTTCAATGGTCGAAATATTAAACTGGCCGATGGCCACGCCATTTTGACGAGCCTCGGCGATTACTTGTCTTAGGGCACGCATGATATAATGATACCATTCGGCATACGAATATGCGAATAATACGAATGCTACGAATTGAGAGCTGAGTATCTGTATTTCATTCGTAGAATTCGTACTTGCCCAGTGAAATAAATTTGCAAAGCAAATTTAGCTTCGCTATTTCATAGGGTAAAATTCGTATCATTAGTATCGCGACACAGAATTTTTTAATTTTCCATTATTATCATGCTCGATTTTCTCGCTATCGGCGATATCGTCACTGACGCTTTCATTAAAATCGATGAAGGCCAAGTTCGTGATCAAAAAGACGGACCGGAACTTTGTCTGCGTTTTGGCGATAAGCTCCCCTACAAATCACTGACGATTGTGCCGGCGGTTGGCAACAGTGGCAACGCCGCTACCGCCACCGCTCGACTAGGATTAAAAACCGCCCTCATCAGCAATGTCGGCCAGGATCAACATGGCCGAGCCTCAATCGTCGCCCTGAAAAAAAACGGAGTCAAGACCAATTTCATCACCAAACACAAAAATATTCCTTCGAATTATCATTTTGTTCTCTGGCACGGTGACGACCGGACAATTTTGATTAAGCATGAGCGATTTCCCTATCAGTTACCAAAATTCAAAGCCCCTAAATGGATTTATCTGAGTTCTTTAGGCGAAGATTCGTTAGACTTTCATCAACAGATTGCTAAATATCTTAAAAATAATCCGGAAGTCAAACTGGCTTTTCAGCCCGGCACCTATCAAATCAAAATGGGAGCAAACAAGCTGGCTTCACTTTATTGTCGAACCGAAGTTCTGCTGTGCAATCGACAGGAAGCTCAGAAAATTCTCAAAACAAAAATTACTAATATTAAAAAGTTACTCTCTGGTTTACGTCAGCTGGGCCCACGCGTCGCGATTATTACCGATGGTAAGCAAGGTGCTTATGCCCAGGATAATGACGGCCAAAACTATTTTATGCCGATTTTCCCCGATCCTAGACCGCCCATCGAACGCACCGGGGCCGGTGATTCTTTTTCGGCGACAGTGATCACTGCCCTGATTATGGGGCAGACCCTAACCGAAGCTCTACGCTGGGGACCGATCAATTCGATGTCCGTTATCCAACAAATTGGCGCCCAAGCTGGCCTCCTGTCTCTGTCTAAACTAAAAGCCTATCTCGCCGAAGCCCCCACTGATTATCAACCCCAAAAGATCTAAATTCTTTTTTCAGACGTCTGGAAAAGATATCCCTTGTCTCTTTTTGGGAAAGTGCTAACCTATCAATATGTTCGTCAAAACCAACAACCAAAACCAACAAACCACCTCCGGTGGCGGTTTTGCTTTGCTCCAGTAAATTCAGATTCGGCAGATTAACTTCGCAAACAAAGTCCCGCCACCAGCGGGGCTTTTTCGTTGGTTTGAGGCTTGGGTCTTTAACAATAGAATAATGGAAGGGGAAAACCCATGAACAGTCCAGAAGATCAAATAAAAGAGAGCCGTGGCTTCGATTTTCTGTCAGAGGTGGAAGCCGGTCATTTCCGACGCTTCCAGAGCGGACCTGATTTTGGCCTGTGCACTGCCGATGGAAAAGATGTTGCCTTCCCAATAGGAAGAGATCTCGCTCCATACGATAGATGTCGGTGTGGTTGGCCAGCAACTAGCCCTTTGGGAATCAATTTCATCTATCCTTTGGAACTGGCAGAAGAAGCCAACAAACGGAGAGACTTACAAACTCACAGACTGGCAGTCCAATGAGCCAGATATTGAGACTGCCCCTTCCAAAAGAGAAGAACATCACCTGGCAGTCTTACAGACTGCCAGGTGATTTTTTATCCAATTTAATTTTTCAACTAATCAATTTTTTAACCGCTTCCATAATCCCCTACACAATCCGAACCAGTCTCGATGCATCTTTAATGGTCATCATTATTATTAAAATATTTACGACCGTAATAACTTTAATAATTAATTTTTGGATGAATGTTGCCTGTCTAATTTTCTCCAATAAACCTAAATCAAGGAATTTGTTGACCATCGACTATAATCTCCTCGGCAAACATAATCGCTGGACGAGCCCAAAGTTTTGATAATTGATTATCGTAAAGTGCCTCATAGACTACTAGATCTTCAAGGGTTTCGCTATGTTTAGCCATACCAAAAACTCGATATTTTTCTCCCTTATAATGTTGATAAATACCGGTTTTAATTTCCATTTTTGTTTTTTATAACTTCATTGACCGCTTCAACAACACTGTCTACCCCTAGACCATAGTGTTCCACCAATTCCGCTGGCGTACCAGACTGGCCAAAACGATCATCAACACCGACAAATTTCATGGGGGTTGGTAATTCTTCCGCCAAAAGCTCAGCGATAACACTACCTAGTCCGCCCGCTTTCTGATGATCCTCGACTGTCACTATTGCCCCCGCCTTTCTGGCCACGGCCAAAATCGTTTTTCGATCGAGGGGTTTGATGGTGTGATTATTGATCACCATGGCCGAGATCCCCTCCTTGGCGAGTTTTTTCTCTGCCATCAGAGCCTGATAAACAAGTGGCCCACAAGCGATGATCGCTACCTGCGGTTTGGCCTGATCAATTAAAATATTAGCTTTACCAATAACAAATGGTGAATCGGGAGTGGTGATAACCGGATATTTTTCTCGTACCAGTCGCAAGTAAACTGGACCGGCGATATCCGCAATCGCCATAGTGGCTTTTTTAGCCTCCCAATAATCGGCCGGCACCACCACTGTCATCCGGGGCAAGACCCGCATCAAGGCGATATCTTCGAGCGCTTGGTGGGAACCGCCATCCGGGCCAGTACCGAGACCAGCGTGTGAACCAATAATTTTCACTGGCTGATTGTTGAAACAAATAGTGGTTCGAATTTGTTCCCAATTCCGTCCCGGCGAAAAGGTCGCATAGGAAGCAATGAAAGGAATCTTGCCAGTAGCCGCCAGGCCAGAGGCCATAGCCGCCAGATTCTGCTCGGCCACTCCGACTTCGAAAAATCGGGCCGGAAATTTGTCAGCAAATAAATCCAAGCGAGTGGAGTTTTTTAAATCAGCCGACACCGCCACAATATTTTTATTCATTTCACCCGCTCGCACTAAACCCTCGCCGAACCCCTCGCGCAGAGTTTTCTGCTCGACACTGATGTCATAGATTTTAGGATTTAGAAACATATATAAAATCTAGAAATTGGCTATTATTATACTGCTGCATAAAAGACAGTTCCATAACCCACATAGACCATAAAATAACGCCAAGATTAATCACAATAAAAAGATACCCCATAACTTCTCTAATTTGAATAAAATTTTGTAATTTAAACATAGACCATCTAAAAATTAGGTATGCTACAAAAAGAAAAAACAGGATGGCCACATACAAAAATGGGACCAATGCTCTAGTATCACTATGATTATATATCAACTGGACAAGAAAAGAGATAACAAGAGACAGTGATCCTGCAATCGCAGATATGTCGATAAATTTTTTTACATTGTACATTTTTATTTACCAATTTCTTCCAAAGCTTTTTTTCCCTCCTCCTCCGTCGGGGCTTTGCCATGCCATTCATAGCGACCTTCGAAATCGGCCACCCCTTTGCCGGGAATAGTGTGGGCAATAATCACTGCTGGTCGATACCACGCCGCTTTGGCGAGATTAATCGCATCATCCAAATCGGAAAAATTATGGCCATCCACTTCGATTACTTGCCAGCCGAAAGCTTGCCATTTTTCTAGCACCGGTTCCAGGGGCATCACCTCTTCGGTCGTGCCACCAATCTGAATCATATTACGATCGACAATGGCGATCAGGTTATGAAGTTTTTCTTTGCCAGCCATTAGGGCCGCCTCCCAAGTGTTGCCACATTCCATCTCCGCATCAGACAACAGACAAAAAACATGTTGACTAGTGTGGGGATTGTCGAGTCGCAAACCGAGCGCCATACCGACAGCTTGCGACAAACCTTCGCCGAGTGGGCCGGAAGAATTTTCCAAACCTGGTAACCATTCCCGATGGGGATGCCCCTGCAGAGGCGAACCGTAGCGACGCAAAGTCAATAAATCTTTGACCGGAAAATAACCAGCCAGCGCCATGGTGGCATAGAGGACGGGGCAGATATGGCCACTGGAGAGGACGAAACGATCGCGCTCTGGCCAAGTCGGATTAGTCGGATCATGTTTAAGCGTATGAAAATAAAGCAAAGCCAAAATATCCGCCGTGCCTAGTGGACTAGCCGTGTGGCCAGAACGAGCGGCCACCAGCATACCAATCACCGCCTTGCGGATAGCGCGGGCACGTTCTGCCAATAATTCTATTTTACTATCGGTCAACATTCTTTAATTATAACTCCAACCGAAACATTTTAATAATTTTGGTTTGTGTTTTGAGCGTCTAATGGAATAGCGAAGCAAAATTTGTCAAAAAAACTTTCTTAATTTCAAAAGGTTCCGCTTGCCTGCCTGCCGCAGGCAGGGGTCTGGGTTTTGAAATTAAGAAAGTTTTTGAACAAATTTATTCCATAGGGCAAAAAACACAAACTAAAATTATTATGCCGACAAAGCTTGTAGTTCTGCCAGTGTTTTCAACGGGTCAATCGCTCCCCAAATCGCCGAGCCGACGACCAGAGCGTCAGCTCCCGCCACCATTAAATCCCGAGCTTCAGCCAAACCAATACCGCCATCTACCACCACTTTCAGATGAGGCCATTTGGTTTTGATAGTTTTGATTTTTTCAATCACCTCTGGGCAAAATTCTTCACCCTGAAAACCGAGGCGACGAATACTCATTAGTTGCACAGTTTTGATCGCATCAGCAATATTATCAATCACTGACACTGGCGTGTCTAAAGCCAGAGCCACAATAATCTCTTGGTGCTTTTTAGGATATTTTTCTAAAATATCTGATAGGTCCTCGGTCGATTCGTAATGGACCACCACCCGATCCGCCACCGCCAGCCACTCCTCGATGACTGTTTCTGGCAACTCGACCATCAGATGAACAGATAATTTTAATTTATCATCGAGTTCATTTAAGA
>Ga0209210_1002616_pt1 | contig 12937 bp, 12 predicted proteins | sample RifGroA1_FD_183991 | JGI IMG/M metagenome (GOLD analysis project Ga0209210, IMG submission 183991) | Contaminated groundwater microbial communities from Rifle, Colorado, USA - Rifle Groundwater A1 (SPAdes) (version 2) | ecosystem: Environmental > Aquatic > Deep subsurface > Groundwater >...
TTAATAAGCTAATAAACTTATTCTCTCTCAGATCCTTGAGCAGAGAAAAAGTGTTTCCTCCACCAATGTACACAGCATCAAATTTCTTTATATCTCCAAAGGTTTTACCATTCAAATTATCTAAGGTTTTTATATTTTTAACATTTAAAGGATTTAAACATTTTTTTAGCCAGTCTAGACATTCTTTAGTGTCATATTTAAGCTTCATAGCTATAGGTATATACAAAATCTTTCTCCCCCCAGGAATTAAACTAACAAAGAATTCATCTAGCCTCTTAGTTTGCTCTGCATCTCCCCCACCAGATAATATCAATTTCATAAAAATAATAATAAAACAAACTATAAAAAACTATTTAGGAACAATAGATGAAACTAAAAAAGTAAATATAAAAGTAACAATCAGAGATAATATTAAATATAAAACAGAAGAGCTAAACAAATTATTTCCAATATCATACTGTTCATTTAATTTATCATATCCATTCTCAATTCTGCTTGATAACAAACTCAAGATTATTACCATTTCTACAAGATAAAACCCAATTATCAATTGTAAATAATAACTCGGAATAATATTGGGTATATTAAAAATTCCTGCAATAGTCCCTAAATTTCCCGTAGCATTGCCAACGCCGCTAGAATCAGTCTGAGAAGCATTTAATGTATTGACAAGCTGCACAATTATAGTAACAATCATTGTGCTTATTCCAACTACAATTCCAGAGATTATTGGACTTAAAAAACTAATCTGGCTTTTCATGCTTGAAATGGTATCTGCCAATAAATCTCTTAATCTTTCATTAACCTGATGTATTCTATTAACATACACAGAAATGCTAACTAGAGATTTAGCAACAATTAACGGGCCTTTCTTGCTGCTCTCAATTAATACCTTCATGCTTGTTTCTATCAAACCACTAGGAAAATTTCTTATTGCTCCTCTCTCTCCAAAAATAGCATTATTCATACTCATTCCAAGCCTTCTTATATTATCATTAACTTCAGAAAAGAAATTACCAGTAGGCGTTCCTTCCATATTGGTTGCAACATCTCCGAAAGCAATCTCAGCAGGAATTCCATCTCCTATTCTATTTCCTAATTGAAATAAACTTCCTGAAAATTCTTTCTCTAAATTTTTAATATTCTCTCTTACCTTAATCAGGCTCCTGCTTTTAATTTTGTAATAAGTTGCTAAGCCTAAAGCAAGTCCTAGAGGAAGAAATAATCCCAGTATTACAGAACCCGGTCCAAAAGGCCCAAAACAATCATTACCAAACCTGCATAACCTTCCTGCATCATCTCTCATATCAACAAAGTATGTTCCTAAAAACCCAAAGTCACTTCCACTCAGCATCAAAAATATTGGAATCATACCAACCAAACTGACAGCAAGGAATACAATAAACCCAATCCAAAAAGGATGAATAAAAATATCTTTTCCAAAAAAATCAACGACAACATTAGTATATTTATCAACCTCAGAATCCTTTAATATATCAACCTCGCTATACCCCGTAGGCCTTTTTGATAATATACTTGTTCCAAAAGAATATAACACTGCAGGCAGTAATAAATTATAAAGTGTAAACAAAATAATAACCTTTGTAATCCCGCTTCCCTGCACCAAACTTCCTACTAAAGGTAAAATTACCAAACCTAAAACAGGCAAAACAACACCAAGCATGTTCAAAATACTTATAGGATTTTGTAATTCATGTGCATAGTGCAGCATCTTTTCATACATTCCGTCTAATATCACATCAAGGGCTTTTTCTAATAAGCTGACTCTTCTATCTTCATTTTCCTCTAGTAAACTGCCTTCAATCAAATGAAATGCTTCTACAAACTCTAGATTATAACCTCTCCATCTAACAAGATAAGAATCTAAACTTTCTTTTATAGTAGAATATTTTCCTGTTTCAACATCCCAGAATATTTTTCTTAAATCCAAAGCTAAAGGCTTGCCCACATGGTCTGCAGCAAATTTCAGTCCATGCTCCAAGTTAGAAGTATGCCTCATATACATAACAATGTAAAGAACGCAAAGAACCATCTGATTCCCAGCTTCCAATCTCCACTTATTGGCAAGATAATTAGGAATATTCGTTAAAGGTTTTAATAATAGTATTCCAGTTAATAAAAATATTAAGAATATTGTTATTACTGTAAAACTAAATTCTTTAGTGAGAAATAAATAAAGCAAACTAAACATAATCCCCAGGAAAATTGTAATTATAGTTATGAAGCTTGCAAATCCTGCAGCCTGCTCAGGAGTTATGTTTAAATGAGTCGCTTCAATGCTTTCATTTAATTTTTCATAATCTTTATCTTTTGGTCTTACAGTAACTATGCTTCCTAAACTATTGCAGGCATTTTCATAAGCATTTCCTCCTGTACTTAATGAATCCTTCCTGAATATCTGGTATTCTCTAGAAAAATTCTCAGGATCATAATCTTCTACATCCTCCATAGAAACATTACTTTTTAATCTATCCTGATACTTCTTTATTATATCATCATCTTCCATTCTAGAATATCTTAACCTCTTTTTTTAGCCATTCTTGCCATTCAAATAAAATTCTTTTGCTATCTAAGCTTCCAACATCTTCCATTACATTCTCGCTTATCTGGTGAAAAATATCATTGCTCTTAACAACAAAATCAGATTCTAATAACTTCAAATTATTAGTTTTATTTGCAAAGATAACTAAATTCCTTTTTACATCAGCCCTTAACTGTATGTTCTCTAATATCGCATCCCAATTCCCGACAAATTCCTTGACATTAGAAGCAATTGCTTTCAGCACATCACTATCTCCATTTAATAAAGCATCAGTAGGTTTCAAAACATCTTCCTTAACATCATACTTCATCAGATCAACAAAACCATTTTCTTTTATAGGATCATCATCCCAATGTTTTCTTACCTCTGTTATTTGTAGAACTCTTCTTTGTCTGTGCATTCCTGTTTTTATAGGATTGCTCACAACAATTATATCAGTTGCTTTAAATGAAGTCTTTGGAACTCCTAAATCATTTACAACTCTGTCATAAACAGCATAAGGGCTTGCTCCGTGAATAGTTCCTGCAACTAAATTTGCTAATGCTCCGATTCTCATAGCCTCATATAATGCTTTTGCTTCAGTATTATGTAATAAGATTCCCCCAGTTCCTCCAATAAAGTTTTGCATAGAATCAACTGATAAGTCATATACATACTCTCCATCTTCAAGATTTATTTCTTTTATTTCCTTAACCTCATCCAAATAAAATTCCCCATTTGCAAATGTTTTGATAAAAGAATCTGCCTTTGATCTATCATCAAAAGAAATTTTCCTCAAGAAGGATTTACCACATGATCTATACTTTCTTAAGTGCCTATAATCTCTAACTAATTTCAAATGTCTTTCAAGTTCTTCTACATCATAACTGACATTATCAAGACTGGAATGAGGAACATTTCTTTCAACAGTTTTTACTTGGTATTTAACAAAATCTACATTATCAATAAATTTCCTGATATATTCTCTTCCCTTAAATTCAATGATATAAATAGGATTATTAGACAGCCCATTATTTTCTCTTTTTAATAGTCTTGCCACAATCCCGACATGTAAGAGTAAATACATTAAATCATCAGCTAAATCAAAAGATGTTGTAAAATACCTAATAGAATTACTACTAGAGACAGAAGAACTAAAACTACCATCACCAGCGTATAACCCACTTAAAAAAGAATAAATCTTAGACTTGGATAGACCAAAAACAAAAGAGGGAATTCTTTTTTCTCTACTTGTTCTCCCGCAACGTAACTTCCCTAACAATTTCGCCAGAGGAGAATTAGAAATACAAATTTGTTTAGAGACACCAAGTCCTTCAGTTTCTCTAACATAAGGATCAACCCCAAAAAGAGATTTAGATAAATTTATTACATCTGAAACAATTTTTTCATTATTGTTGGATATCTTAATGGAAGATTGAGAGTAATATCCTTCAGAAATAAAATAGCCCAAAAATCTACAAAAGTCTTCATTAACAGGTAACAGGGCATTTAGTGTATTACTTGTTCCATTCCTTATTCTTAAAGACTCCAGGGAAGGGTTCTCTTTTGTAATAAGCATTAATTTATTAAATGAAGCTAAAGGAATATTTGTTTTTTGGTTTCTCCTATAATAATTGTAAATATCTCCACATTTTATGTCACATAGTTTTGTTGCTTCCTTCCATCCTATTTTAGATATGACCTTTTTAACATCCTCTTCAAAATTCTCTACACGCACATCATCCAAGGTATCTAAAAGATTTAAATTATCTATATCATTGTACCCACAAGGCAGCCTAGCAGGCAAAACAACTTTACTTCCAATTTTCAAATCCTTACATTCCATTGGAAATATCTTAAAGTTATGGGAAGTGAATAAGCTATGATCCGGAGTTACAGTAATTTCTCTTCCAGTTCTAGTTTTAACTCTTAAAAGTTTCCTTCTTTTAGGATGCTTAACAAATCCGTTGAGTCTAGACAATTTTATCTTAAGATCAAAGTCAAGAGTAGGAACATATATCTCTTTAATGTCCTTATTTTCTAAATCTTTTATCGGTATTCTCTTTGTCTCTCCTTTTTCAATAATAACTACTTTTTCATTTCCTCTTATTGAACTTCTTATCTCTCCAACAATTAAACTGCTATCTCCAAATCTTAAGCTTGTCCTTATCCCTTCATCAGCCCCTAGCTCACTCCCCCCCTTAGTCAAAGCACTTCTCACTTTCATAGGCTGGATATTATATCCTAATTTTCTTAAATAATCAACAGGAATTTCCTGAGTATCTTCAATAGTGATTATTCTATGCCTTCTCATCAGCTCAATTAATGTACTCCCTAATAATGAAGTTTTTCCAGAACTTCTAGTCCCTGCAAAAATAATACTCCTCCCCCCATCAACTAGAAAACTTAACAATCCAGCTGCATAAGGCCCCATCATTCTATTGGAAATAAATAAAGGATAAGTCCATGGATTATCTCTATGTCTTCTAAATGCAAATGCTAATCCTGTAGGATTTAATGGTCTTGTCATTGCTGCAACTCTTGCCCTTGAGTATGGTAAAATTAGTTCAGTGTCTAACACAGGATTTGCTTCATCTAACGGCCTCCCGCTTATAATCCTAAATTTAGTAGCCCAACTCTCCCCATCTTCTCTCGCAGGAATTATATTTGTCGTGCACTCTTCATAATCTCCATGAATAATAAAAATAGGTGTTTCTCCAACAGGACCATTAACACTAATATCTTGTACTTTTGTATCTTTTAATAGTAACTCAATAAATCCAAAACCAACAGTATATCTGACAAGTATATGCGCTAATTCATCAATCTCTCCATAACTCATGTCATAGCCTTTATTCTGTGCTAATTCATTAATCATATCTCTGCCAATGTTAAAGAAAGTCTTCCTCATCTTCTCAGGATCTGTAAATTCTTCTTTTTTTGGTTTATATTCTAGCATCGCATTTCTCGCTATATCTAATAGACCATACTTCTCCTCAGAAATTTTAAACTCCGGAGGGCTTAAGTGGTAATAATATTTTATATCACCTCTTAATTTGTAAATTGTGACATCAGTTCCTTCATCTAAATTGTAAGCATCAACTTCCTCAGCATTCAATGGAATCTCTGCCATTAATCTTGTGAAGACAAAATCTGGCCCTATCTCTGCTCTAAAAACATCTCTGTAAACACTTCTGCTCCCAACAACATGCCCTGATAAAGAAGGTTTAACTAATGAGATTAATTTAGTATTATCCAGCATTTTCAAAATATAGCTCAAGGTTTCAATGTATGCTGTTCTTGCGCTAACTTCTTCCATAGAATTAGTCTCTTTAATCTTGATTTTCTCTTCTCTTATCTTTCTTTTTAGCTCAACATAAGCGCCAATAGGGTCGCTTCTCAATAAATTATAAACCATATCATGAATAACTGCCCCCCATTCCTGAGCATAAACTCTAAATGTTTCTGTCTGGTCAAACAATCCAAGACTTAAAATCCTCTTTTGCTTTGTTAGGTAATTAAACAAAGAAGCAATTTCATTTAGTATCTCAGTCTGCTCATAGCTGTAAGTATAATTTCTTCTTTGAGAAAATATAATCATATTTATCCCTGGAACCTCAATTAACGTGTCTATAATCTTAGCCATAGTAGTAGAACTATCTTCCACACTTGGAATTTGAGGATAATTTTCATAATTAACTCTTAGCACATTATTAGCTCCCTCTTTTACAACTTCATAATCCCCAGGATTTACTTTCTTATCAAACAACATATTAAATCTAAAATAAGGCTATATAAAAACATTATGAAAAATCTTATAAGCGAACCCCCAATAAATAGTGTATGAAAAGACAAACAAAATCTGCTTTCCTTTGGATAATAAAAGTACTTGAAAAGCATAAAATTCCTTACAGAGTTTCCGGAGGATTTGCTGCAAAGGTCTATGGTACTGAAAGGGAGTTAGTAGATATAGATATAGACATTCATGACAAAGATGTTGATAAAATACTTCCATTTGTTAAGAAATATATTATTGCAGGACCGAAAAGATACAAAGATAGACAATGGAATCTTTATTCAATGAGTTTAAGGTACAAAGGGCAAGAAATTGATTTATGTGGAACTGATTCTGTAAAAATTTTTGATAAAAGGAAGAAAAAATGGGTTAAACTTAAAACAAACTTCTCAAAAACAACAAAAAAGAAAATTTATGGAAAAATTGTAAAAGTGCAAAATAAAAAAGACCTTATTCACTACAAAAATGTAATTCGCAGAAAAGTAGACATAAAAGACATAAGAGCCATTTTAAATGACAAAAATCAAAATGTTTTTAAGCAACAAACTTAATAAATAAAGGATGCAAGAACAGCTTCAGGTAAACCCGGATGAAAGATTAAGACTTTTAGAATCAAGATATAACGCCGTAAGAGATAGAGTCTTAATAACTAATCAGAACATGATTTCTGGTTATAAAAAAATCCACGAAGAAATAAGGGAGTTAGAAACAGACCTAAGAGAAATAAAAACAGATATGTTTGAGATAAAGAACTCAATTAAGAAAATAGCAGAAGAATTAAGATTCTTTGCAAAAAAAGAGCAGGTAAAAGTTTTGGAAAAATATATTGATCTCTGGAATCCTTTGAAATTTGTTACAGAAGAGGAATTGAGAAGGGTTTTGGAGGAAAGAGGTGATAAACATACCACAAAAACAAAAGGATCCGTACAGCCAAAGTCTGGAAGAGAATAAAGAAATTAAAGAAGAAAGTAATTCTGGAAATATTCTTGATAGTTTAGAACAGTTCAACACTCCTGATAAAAATGTAAAAAAACCAAATTATGAAAGTAAAAAAACTGAAGAAGAACTTGAAGAAGCTCCTTCTCCTTGGGACAAAGAAGAACGAACTCAAAATTACAGTTTTGAACAAACTCCTCAGCCAATGCAGCAATATTATCAGCCACCTCAGCAATCTTCAACAGAACAGATACAAGAAATAGCAGAATCAATCATAGAGGAAAAGTGGCAGGAATTCATGTCTCAGATGGGTGATTTTGACATTTGGAGAGACAGAGTTAATAGGGAAATTGGCTCAGTTAAGCAGGAATTGATAAGAACTCAGGATCGTTTCAATAATCTGCAAAAGGCAGTTCTTGGTAAAGTTTCAGATTATAATGAGAATATATTAGACATAGGCACAGAAATGAAAGCTCTTGAGAAAGTATTTGAAAAAATCTTAGACCCATTAACTGCAAACATAAAAGAGCTTGAAAGAATCACAAATAAATTAAAGAAATAATTATTTTGATGGTACCACAGTTTCTGAAATCAATCTTACCGCAAATGCAGCAATTATTAGCAAGAATAATGCCCCTAATACTCTCGGATGCACTATTGCATTAAATCCTTCTGTAGTTGCATCACTTGCTCCCGCTCTTTCTGCAATAGGTTTTATGACCGTATCAGAACCCGAACCAGATAGATCAGAACCAAATACTTGTCCTATAGAAATAAACAAGATTATTATCGAAAGAACTATAACAGTCCAATAAACCCTTGGATCAGTCATAACACTCTTTCCTATAGTTTCAGCTTTTACGCCAAAGAATACAAAAAAAGTTGTCAAAAACAATCCAACTACAAGCATTATTACAAACCAGGGAGTTATGAAATTAATTAATCTTACAGCATCTTCTGCAAACAAAAATACGACAGCTATTGAAAGTGCAATTGCTGCATGAATCCCTTTGTTATCTCCTATTAACTTAAACTTGTCCATAACTGCATACATCAATGCAAAAATAAAAATAAAGGAAAAAATAGGTGATATGAAATTCAATAAACTTGTATCAAGAACTGTTGCCATTTTTACGGTGGTCTACCAAACATTTTGTTTATTGCAGTCTGGAAATTATCAAAGCTATTAGGTGGGGTTCCTCCTCCACCTCTAACAACCATGAATATCACTATGAATATTATCAAAAATGCAAGTATTGTAGGCCAATTAGCTTCAACCCAGTAAGGAACTCTAAAATCCAAGCTAGGCCCCAAGGCCCAGTAAGTTGCAACTAATGAAAGAATTGCTGCCAATAAAAGAAGTATTCCCCCTAACCCGCTATCTACATTTGCCCCAAATAGACCAAATAATATTAATACCATTAATGAAATTATTATAAAAAATGAAATTTTCGGTAAGAATGTATTTAAAGATTGTATAATCTCAAACTGGTTAATCATCAATAATCCAAGAACCAAAGCAACAACCGCATTGATATTCTTCTTCGACTCACCATCTTTTGTTGCCCCAAATATTTTAGTCTTCTCTAAAATTGCAAACACTATAGTAAAAACTAATAAAAAAGGTAAAACAAAATCATAAAATCCAAAATCTTGTAATGAGTTTAATAAATCCGCTTGAAAAGCCATTATCCACTCTCCTCTTTTTTCTTAATATCCTCTTTAGAAGGACCTCTTGTGATATACAATATAGCAACAATTACTACTATAAAAATTAGTATGGAAGAAAAGACTGTACCGCTCCACTGCTCAATTATAAACCTCCATAAATAATCAAGCCATGTCCTCCCCTTAGGGTCTCTTATTGCAGCTAAAAAAACCAAGACAACTCCAAGGAACATTATGACCATAATAAAACCATTCACAGTTTTATGTTTATCAGCAAAATTAAATTCTCCAGTTCCCAAAAATATTCCAAGTAATAACAAAAACATTAAAGACACAACCATCAAAAGAACAAGATTAGGCAAAGCCTCGTTTATCACCCCTACAATCTGTGAACTAGCTATTACAAGCATAGCAATAACAAATGAGATTGCAGCATTCAGATTCTTATTCCCAACATCACGGCCGCTAATTTGATCCTTCCCAAGAATCATAGTCTTTTCCAGGACTGCATAAACTAATGCAAAAACAAGTATAAACGGCAGAACTACATCAAATAATCCCAACTCTTGAAAGAACTGAATAGCATTCTGCAAAGATGAGGCCATATAATTATCCTACTTCCAGAATATATAAAGTTTACTCTTCCTCTTCTTCTGCAGGCTCTTCTTGTTGCTGAGGAATTGCATCTTTGCTTATTAAAACAACATCACCAATAGATTTAATCATCTGATGAGGAACTATAACTCCTTTAGCTCCTCCCAAAACCTTGCTTAAATAAGAACCCTTAGTTGCCTTTATCTTCCATCCAAAAACTTTATTGGAAGAAATTATGCTTTCCTCAACATCACCAAAGTAATTACCATCATCAGTAAACACTTTCATATCATAGACTTGACTTACTCTCTTTGTTTTATACATGGTCTACTTCAAATTCTTTAAATATTTAAAGATTTCTCTTATCTCATGCAATCTTACAAAAATATATATCTACTCGGTACCTCCCATATCTCAGTAGAATCGATAAACCAGGTAAAAGAGTTCATAGAGTCAAATAAGCCTGAAATTGTAGCTATAGAACTGGATAAAAAAAGATTATACTCCCTATTGCATAAAAGAAAGCTCAAGCTCTCAGACGTAAAATCCCTTGGAATTAAGGGGTTTATAATACACCTTATTGCTGCTTATATTGAAAAGAAGCTTGGAAAATTAGTTGGAACGTCTCCTGGAGATGAGATGAAAACTGCAATAAACCTTGTTAAAGAGCATAAGCTAAGCCTTGCCTTAATAGACCAGGATATAGAAATTACTTTAAAGAAACTGGCAAAAGCAATAACATGGAGGGAAAAATTAAGATTTGTAAAGGAAATAATTAAGGGGTTAATAACAAGAAAACCACAAATAGAACCCTTTGATTTAAGAAAAGTACCTCCAAAAAAGACAATAAAAAAAATGATTTCTTTAATAAGAACAAATTATCCTGGAGTTTACAAAGTTCTAATAGAAGAGAGAAATGAAGTGATGGCAAAAAATTTATATAATCTTATAACTAAGTATCCTGATAAAAAGATATTTGCTATTGTCGGTGCAGGTCATGAAGAAGATATACTCAAAATTATCAGAAGAAATCAGGGATAGTTTATTAGTAATAGTTCTATTGACAATTGTCTTTGGGTATAACGATAGAAAGGAAATTACAACAATAGCTTCATGGACATCTAATTTAGTATTCACATTTATTGTTGTAACAATATCAGTATTATTCTTAATATTAGGTTATAAATTAGCGGCAAGATATTATGGAAATAAAGCAAAATTTCAGTTATGGAGGATTTCAAAATTAGAGGAAAAGTTTTCAATGAGGGCATTCCATATCCCTTTAATAAAATATCTAGGACAAATGCTTGCTATATTAATCACCCTATTATCATCAGGCTTAAATTACTTTGCTGCAATATCAACTTTCTCTACTGAATTAGTAAGCAAAAGAAAGAAATTTAGAGAAGTAACAGGTTACGAAGACGCTATGACTGCTATTATAGGCATGACCTTTAGTTTTATTGCTTTATTTATTTTCAAATTAGCAAACTCAGAAACAGGAGTCTTAGTAAATACATGGATAATAATAGGAAATCTCATTCCATTTTCCTCTCTTCCGGGTTCTTATGTATTGATGAAGTCAAGAACTTCTTATATTTTCATAGCAGTATTATCTCTATTGCTTTTAATCTTAATAGGCTTCTTGCCAATAAAAATAGCATTAATAGTCTCATTATTGCTTGCAGTAATTTTTGCATTAGTCTATTTTAGATATGTAGAATATGAGAAAAGAATGTTTGGAAATAGGTTCTAGCTAAACAAGCTTATTATTCCCTTTTGTAAAAGCCATAGCACAACTAATACATTAAGAAATGAATAAATATCTATTAATACCAGAGCCATCATTAAAACAGCAACTAAGTCTACCCAACTTGCCCAGCTTGTTATAAAAATTAAGCTTTTCCCTAAAAGTATCAAAAGAAACAACACAAATAAACCAGTAAAAACTATATCAAAACCGGCCAATAAAAGTAAAACAGCTGCAATCAGGTCAATTAAGCCGAATATTTTGGAGATCATGATAAGACATAGTTTAAATAATCTTTTAAACACTTGCTAAAGATGTTTGAAATAAAAAATTTTACCCCAAGAAAGTATCAGAGCAAAATAGTTGAAACATCAATAAATCACAATACTCTAATAATTCTCCCAACAGGACTAGGAAAAACAAAAACAGCAATAATGACTGCAATAGAGAGGTTAAATTCTTGTCCAAACAGTCAAATACTTTTTTTAACGCCTACAAAACCCTTGGCCTCACAAATACAAAAAGAATTCATAGAAAATACAAATATAGAAAAAGATTTTATTGCCCTATTAACAGGTTCAACTTTACCAAATAAAAGAAAAGATATCTTCAATAAAAGCAAAGTAATAATCGCAACACCGCAAACAATCCAAAAAGACTTGGAAAATAAAAGGATATCATTAGAAGACACATCCTTACTAGTAATTGATGAAGCCCACAGGTCAAGAGAAAATTTTGCCAATACCAAAGTAGCTTCTTTTTACGACCAACAATCACAATTCCCAAGAATTATTGCATTAACTGCCTCTCCTGGTGGCTCAAAAGAAAAAATAGAAGATGTATGTAAAAATCTTTTCATAAAAAAAATAGAAATAAGGGATGACGCTCATGAAGATGTCTCTGAATACGTAAAAAAGAAAGAGATAACCTGGGTTGAAGTTGAACTTCCAAAAGAAATAAAAGACATTCATAAAAAAATAAAATCAGTTTATAGTTTAAGATTAAAAGAGCTGCAGAAACTCGGTTTCAATAAACCAATATCAGTAATAAACAAAACAGATATTTTAAAGCTGCAGTCTCAGTTCAGAAGAGAAATAGAAAAGAAAAACCAGATAGCATTTTACGGCATATCAATAACCTCAGGCTTACTTAAACTTGATTTCTTGCTGGAATTAATAGAAACACAGGGTCTTGAAGCGATGAACAAATACTGGAATAAAATAAAAAATGAAAACTCAAGGGCTGCAAAGGCAATAATAAATAATGTAGAAATAAGAAAGGCGGTTGAGGAAAGCAGCAAACTCATGAATAATAACTTAAAACATCCAAAATTATTAATGTTAAGAAAAATATTAAAGGAAGAATCAAAAAACAAAGCAATAGTCTTTACTAATTACAGAGACACAATTGAAGAAATATTAAACTTCCTTAAGGAAGATGAAGAAATAAAACCATTGAAGTTGATAGGGCAAAAATCAGGGTTATCCCAAAAAGAGCAGATAAATATAATAAAAAAATTTGAAGGAGAATGTTATAATGTATTAATTTGCACGTCAATTGGCGAGGAAGGCCTTGATATCTTAGGAGCATCATTAGCAATATTCTATGACTCTGTCCCGTCAGAAATAAGGGCAATACAAAGAGCTGGAAG
>Ga0209210_1002617_pt1 | contig 12933 bp, 16 predicted proteins | sample RifGroA1_FD_183991 | JGI IMG/M metagenome (GOLD analysis project Ga0209210, IMG submission 183991) | Contaminated groundwater microbial communities from Rifle, Colorado, USA - Rifle Groundwater A1 (SPAdes) (version 2) | ecosystem: Environmental > Aquatic > Deep subsurface > Groundwater >...
CAGAATTATTTGAATAATCTCCGCGAATAGGAAATTAGCATGTCTGCCCAAGAGTGGTCAGCCATGAGGGGAGCAGGATTCGAACCTGCGTAAGGCACTAAGCCACAGGATTTCTTACGTCTTTTTCCATAAAGGAAAAGGTGACTTGTCAGGGAAAACCTTGGTTTTCCATACGACTTAAGTCCTGCCCCTTTGGCCGCTCGGGCATCCCCTCAGATAAAAACCTAAAGGAAGACGGCTTAAAAAACTTATTATTTAATAATACATGAAGATAATCCCGCATATCTATAATTTTTTAGTATCCTTTATTAATTATTGTTTCTTTTTCTCAATATGAAACAGCTTGTTGTTCAAATTCTTAAAAAAGCCCTGAAAGAGTATAAAGTTAAAATAGACGATAACAAGATAGCATCTCTTATTGAACTTCCTCCCTCTCAGGAATTAGGGGATTACTCTTTCCCCTGTTTTTTTCTTTATCCTATTCTAAAATTAGATCCTCACGAAATAGCCCTTGAGCTCAGGGAAAATATAGGGGAGCCAAACGCAACAGATTTTGAAGACATACAAGTAGATGGGGCGTATGTAAATTTCTTCATAAACAGAAAAAGCCTTGCCCGCCAGGCAGTGTGGGATGTGATAACCTGGAAAAAGAATTTTGGAAGCTCGAAGATTGGAAAGAAAAATAAGACAATGATAGAATTCTTAAGTCCAAACACGAACAAGCCATTACATCTCGGGCATTTAAGAAATATGGCGATTGGAGAAAGCATTTCCAGAATTTTAGAATTTAATGGAGAACAAGTCATAAGAGCTAATCTTTACAACGACAGGGGAATTCATATTTCAAAATCCATGCTGGCATACCAAAAATGGGGACGAGAGGTTACACCGGAAAAGAAAAAAATCAAGCCAGATCACTTCGTAGGAGATTTTTATACCATGTTCGAAAAAAAGAAGACAAAGGAGCTTGAAGAAGAAGCCAGAATTCTTCTGCAGAAATGGGAAGCAGGAGATAAAAATACCCTTTTTCTGTGGAAGCTGATGAACGATTGGGCTTTGGAAGGCTTTCAAGAAACGTACAAAACTTTCGGGATAAAACATAATGTGAATTTCTTTGAAAGCAAAATATACAAGCAGGGAAGGCAGCTTATTTTAGATGGAATAAAACGCGGCTTCTTTCAGAAAACACAGGGTGGTGAAATAAAGCTCGATTTAAAAAAAGAAGGTTTAGGAGAAAAAATTCTCTTAAGAAACGACGGCACTTCCCTGTATATTGTCCAGGATATTGCTTTGGCTCAGATGAAATTCAAAGATTACAAGATAAACAAATCTTTTTATGTTGTTGGCCATGAGCAAGAGTATCATTTCAAAGTTCTTTTTACCATATTGAAAAAACTCGGCTTCAAAAACAAGGAGATGAAGCATATTTCATATGGGATGATAAATCTTCCACATGGAAAAATGAAATCCAGGCAGGGAGATGTTGTTGATGCAGATGATTTAATTGATAGTGTTTCTGCACTTGCAGAAAAGGAATTGAAGAAAAAAAGCAAAACAAATCTTAATAAGCCAGAGCTGAAGAAAAGGAGCCTCGCAATTGCTCTTGCAGCAATAAAATATTTTCTTCTGAAAATAGACATTAAAAAATCCATGCTTTTTAACCCAAAAGAATCTGTTTCTCTTGAAGGAGACACAGGACCTTATATTATCTATACATATGCAAGAGCGAGCTCAATAATAAGAAAAAGCGGAGATGTTTCCAAGTTTGAAATAGTGGATTTAACAGACAATGAGATAAACCTTGCCAAGAAACTCTCTCAGTTTCCGGAAACAGTGACATCGGCCTATAAAAATTTAAATCCGGCTGTAATTGCAAATTATGCTTATCAATTAGCCCAGGTTTTCAACGAATTTTATCAAACAACTAAAGTCATAGATTCAGAAGAGGAAACTTTCCGTCTGGCTCTTGTTGAATCCACGAGGCAGGTTTTGAAAAATTCACTCGGTCTTTTGGGAATTGATACAATTGAAGAGATGTGATATTGTGTTTAATTTTTAAAGTTAGAAAAAATTCGGCCAGATCCTATCCTCTTTATATTAAAATAATCATTATTAAGAGAGAATATTTTAGATTAACAATAACTTTTCCTAATTAAAACCAAATATTTTGATAAATCAAAACATATATAAAATATATTTTCTTTGAACAAATATGGAGAATAGAGGTTCTGCAGAAATTTTGCATTGGATTGTTGGGATAATGTTAATTCTTGCTGGAATGCTATATATTTTTAATAATGGAACATGGGGGTTAATTATTGCTTCAATTGGATTGCTAATAGAAGCAGTTAGAAATGTTTTAAAATGACAACTACAGAAACCCTGATAGGAATCACAGTGATAGTTTTAAACCTGTTGCCCATCATATTTAAAAAATATAAATATCTTTTAATTACAATAATTTTATCCCTAATACTTATGTATTTAGGTTTAATGATTTAAATTATAAAAAGGAGGTAAAGATAATCAATGGTTAAGGTAAGAATGATGAATGAAGAATTCTTCGCAAAGACCCTGAAAGAATTCAATGTTGCCGGAGAGCTTGTAAGAGCAAGACAGGAAGAGAAGCAAGGGCTTCTTGATGAATTTGACACAGAATGCAAGAGATTTTTCTTCGGAAAGATTTCCCGAAGATCCCTGCAGTCTTCTGTAGACAAAACGAACAAAGAATTGCAAAGGCTTGACAAGGAAATAAGGGAAAACATGGCAAAGGCAAGGCACGCGGGAAATAGAGCCATGAGTCTTGTTTCAGCGCAGGCACCTGTTGGTTTCAGAGCAACAATGTCTGGAATTTCCGGCGGTGCGGGAAAGGCGAAGAGACACTCAAGAAGAAAAGCAAGAAGAAAGAGAAAATAATTTTTTATTTTTAATTATATTTTCTTTTTTAGTAGTTAAAATAATTAAACAAAAAACCGAAATTTCCAAAAATTTCGTAAAATTTAATTTATAAATAAATTAAATAAAGGAGGATGAAAAGATGGCAAAACAAAGCAGTATTTTGAACTTTGTAGCTTGGTTCACAGGTGTTATTGTTTCCTTAGCAGTAGGATTTGCTTTGACTAACGAAACAATAGCTGTTCCTTTCTTGGGAATTGTGAACGTTATTGCAGGATGGGTTGTAATCGTTACAACAGTCGTCAGCGCTGTTCTTGCAATATTGCGGGAATAAATCTATTTACTTTTTTTATTTTTATTTATTTTATGATTTTTTGGTTTTGAGGAATCTGATATAGAAAATATTATAGTTAGAAGAGGAAATATTATTTAGTATAAACAGCTGAGTTATTATAACCTTAAAATTTAAGTGATTTTTATCCAAAACTAAGTTCACTTAACAGGTTTCATGCCATCCCAGGACATGTCAAACATGTGCTCAAGAGCCTGGGAAAAGAATTCTGTATTTATCCAGACGCCAACATCATAATTTGGATGGAATTTTTCGTCATCCAAAAGCATGAACATCATCTGGTTTCCATCAATAACAGCAAATCTTCCTTTGAATTTATCCACATTCCTAACTTCTGCAACCTTTTTCAATTCACGGGCAACTTTTATATTATTATTATTTATTGGCGCTGCAATTCTTACTTTTACACCGCGTTTCTTGACTTTCTCAAGAGTTGGCATTAAAACCTCCATTTTCCTGTTCAACCCCTCTGCAGTTGTCATTATAGTAACCGATTTTTCTGCATCTCTCACCATCATGTCAAGATGATTGTACAAATTCTGCCTTCCTTTTATGCTTCCAGATAAATCGCTTGGCTCTACAAACTTTATTCCTTTTGTGAACAGGGAATCTAGTTCATCAAGAACTTCATCTCCTTTTAATGTTTCCAATCTCTTTGATTTTTCCTTTGCGTCTACAAGAAGATTTTTCTTAACTCTTTCAACAACCTCTCCTGGCTTCAAAGCAACGAATTTGATTGGCTTGCCAAGCTTCATAATAATAAATCCTTTCTTTTCAAGGCTCTCAAGAATGTCATATGTCCTTGATCTTGGAACATCAGAAATATTGCTCAATTCTCCCGCCGTGCTTGTACCCCTGGAAAGCAAAGCAGTCCAGACCTTAACTTCGTAAAGATTCAAATCAAAAATCTTTCGTAGTCGGCCCAAAAATTCTTCTTTTACTATCATTTTATGGATTTAAATGCCCTGTTGGATTTTTAAATATTGTTATGGTAAAAGAGTAACTCTTATGAGATTACCTGTCAGTAACGATTATTGCTATCTCCCCTCTTTTATCTTTAATTTTGAATTCAATTTTGTTTTTAAATGTTTCTTTGATTTTGCCTTTGTCGTCGCCAAAAAATCCTATTTTTTTTGAATTTGTCCTTTCTTTTAGAAGATTATGCTGGTTTTCAAGTAGCTGTAAAAAGTCAGCTTCGGCAAAAATATGTAGTTCAATCTTGTTTTTCTTCTGCAATCCTAGTTTTTTTCTGAATGCCTGAACCTGCCTGGCCAATTCCCTGGCATATCCTTCTGCTTCTAGTTCAGGAGTTATTTTTATGTCAAGCCCAATAGCCAATTCTGTTCCTTTAGAAGCCGGCGATTTAAAATCAACACACTTAACATTTAATTGACTCTTAATTATCTTTTCAAAAATATTATAATTATTTATCCCTTTAACATAAACTATAACTTTAGATAATGGCCATCTTAATCCTATTCCAGCTTTATCTCTTTCAGCCAAACCCATTTCTATTATTTTAAGTACGTTTTCCATCCTCTTTTCTAAAAGTTTATCAATTTTCTTCTTGTCTACTTTAGGCCAGTTGCGAAGATGAACGCTCTCTTCTTTTACAATTCCTCTTTTCCTTAAATCCTGCCATATATGTTCTGTTATAAAAGGGCAGAAAGGTGCAAGAAGCCCAAGCAAAGTCACATAGACTTCTCTGATAACCAACATTGCTTCCTTGTCTTCTGCTGATAATCTATCTCTTACAAATTGAACGTAACCGCGCGAAAAATCATTCAACCAGAAATTTTTCAATTCTCTTACAGCAAAATGCGGATGCATTGCTTCAAGCTCAGAAGTCATTTTATTTACTAATGTGTTGAGTCTTGAAATTATCCATTTGTCTTCTATTTTTTTTATTTTAGTTTTTTTTGCATTCTCAACAAGATTTTGCAGATTGTAAAAAATATTTAAATTATTTCTTGGTTCTTTCGCAACATGGAATCCAAATCTCATTTCCTGGCTTGGATCCTGCAAACAATAAAGCAGTCTCATAGAATCTGCACCAATCTTTTCTGCAGCTTCACCAAAAGGAATTGAATTTCCCTTGCTCTTATGCATCTCCTCTCCTTTTTCATCTTTCAGGGTTTCATATCCGAAAAGAGATTTGAAAGGAACCTTGTTTGTTATTGCAACGCTTGCCCACATCAAAGCATTGAACCATCCTCTTGACTGTCCGGGCATGCTTTCAGAAATAAGGTCAGCTGGGAACCATTTTTTCCAATGTTTTCTGTTTGTTGAATAATTAAGTGTTGAAAAAGGAACAATTCCTGCATCAAGCCACGCATCCCCAACATCTGGAATTCTGGAAACAACGCTTTTACATTGGGAACACCGGATTTTTATTTCATCTATCCACGGACGATGAATTTCCTTGAGATTGTCAACTCTTTTTTTGTCAACTGCTCTTTCTCTTAACTCTTTCAAGCTTCCTGCAACGAAAATCTCCTTGCATTCACATTCCCAAATTGGAAGAGGCAATCCCCAATATCTTTCTCTTGAAATCAGCCAGTCGCCCATGTTCTTGAACCATTCTTCCTGCCTGACTTTTCCATATTCCGGATACCATTTGACTTTTCTGTTTTCAGCAATAAGTTTTTTCTTTATTTCTTTGGAATTCACGTACCATTCAGAGACAAGCCTAAAGACAAGCTCATTTCCACAACGCCAGCAGTGGGGATATCTGTGTTTGTAAAGAACGACTTTGTATGCAGAACCAATTTTCTCAAAGTCATCCAGAACTTGCTTGTTGACTTCTGAATATTTCTTCCCAGAAAAAAGCCCAAACCCTTCAGAGTAAATCCCTGATTCATCAAGAGGTGCAATAACATTTAAATGCAATTTTTTCCCGAGCTCAAAGTCTTCTGTTCCGCAGCCGGGAGCAATATGAACAATTCCTGTTCCCTCTTCTTCTGAAGCCAATTCCCAAAGAACAACTTCGTGCTGAGATTTTAATTGATTACTAAAATTGTTATATGGCATGGCATATTTCATTCCTTCAAGTGCCTTTCCTTTTTTTCTTTCAACAATTTTGTATTTTCCAACCATTTCACCTAGTCTTTTCTCAGCAATCCAATAATATTTTCCCTCTTGTTCTGCTTTTACATAAGTTACGTCTTTATTTACAGCAATTGCGACATTTGCAGGAACAGTCCAGGGCGTTGTTGTGAATATCAAAAAATATTCTTTCTTTCGGCTGTTTTTTTTAGAAACAGACGCAGAAGCTTCCCGTTTCTCTTTTCCTTTAACAGGAAATTTCATAAATAATGCAGGATGAGTTACTTCTTTGTAACCTTCTGTAACAATATCGTGTTTTGAACTTGCTGTGCCACATCGCCAGCACCATGGAACAGAATCTTTTCCCTTATATAGCCAGCCCTTGTCATGATAAGTTTTTAGCAAAAGCCAATTATGAAGATTATTATTGTCAGACATAGTGTAATAACTATTGTCCCAATCCATCCACTGACCCAGGCGAATTGATTGCTCTGTTTGTATTTTTGAAAACTTTTCAACTCTTTTCCTGCAAGCCTCGACAAATTTTAGAATTCCAAATGTTTCAATGTCTTTCTTGTCTTTCAATCCAAGGTCTTTTTCCTCTTCTCTTTCAACCCACAAACCCTGGCAATCAAAACCATTCTGATATCTTATTTCATGTCCCTGCATTGCCTTGAATCTGTGAAAAAGATCTTTGTAAGTTCTTCCCCATGCGTGATGAACACCCATAGGATTGTTTGCAGTTATAGGGCCGTCAATAAAACTCCATCTTTCCTTGCCTTTATTCTTCTTTCTGAGTTTATCAAATACTTTTTTCTGCTTCCAAAACTTCAGGACTTCTTCTTCTGTTTTCTTAAAATCATACATGTTAATTCTTGATAGTGTTTAGCATTTTTAATTCTTTAGACAGCAAACCGCTGTTTTAAATAATAATAGATATAATAGAAACAATCCTGCGTAAAACAGCCAGATTCATAGTCATATTAATCTTTGTCTTCATGGGTTTTTAATGTTTTTTATTCTATTTCTTCCACTCCACAATCTTCCCCGCGTCTATTTCTATCTTGTCTGCTTTTCGTAAGCCAGAAATATGGCTTCTTGTTAATATTGGAAAATGTTTCACTTTGTCAAGATAATCATGAATAAACCAGACATCTTCTTCAGAAGCCATCCAATTTAAACGATCAAGCTTTGATAAATCTACTGGAAGAGAGTATTTTCTGAGATTTTTCTTTCCCTTATCATCAAAATACTCATGAAAAAAGCTCATTACGAGCTCTCTTATACTCTTGTAAATAGGTTCCCTGTATCTTAGAACAGCATGGTTTGTTTTTCCTATTGCTCCCCAGAAACCACGCCTTTGGAAAACGCAGAGAACATGATCATCATCTTTTTCATTTGCATTTAAATCAACTATCAATGGTTTCTCACCATTAACACGCAAAGCCGCTGCAGCGAATAAGGCGCCTTCCATGCAATGGGCTTTGTTGTTTTTCAAAACCATTCTCGGAGAAAAGCACGTGTCTTCTTTTTCCTCAAAATTTATCGGAATCTTGTTCAGGAAGTCCTGGATTTTTCTTGGTGTATTTAATGATTTTAAAATCCGAAGTTCTTTTTCATTTAAGCCGAACATGAAGTGATATAGAAAAAGACATTAATAAATTATTTCTTATTAAGGTTAAGAACATTTAAAAAGAGGGGTTTTTGTATAAATAAATGGGAAAAATGCAGAGTATATTAGAGAAAATAGCAGCCGAAATAAAATTTTTAGTAAGAAATACTAAAATTTCTTTCATGGGTATGTATTATACAATTCCTGGAGAAGAATACATGTCTCCACAAATGCGACAAAGAACCTATCAGTTTATGGATAAAGCCGTCTAATTTTCTCTAAATCTTTCTAAAACTTCTTTTTCCATGAAGTGCAGTTCGCTTGGAATTATAAAGCAATATGGGAGAACTCCCTCGCGGATTTTCTTGATTTCCTGAAAATCATCATAAATTATCCTCTGTTTTCCTGTTCCCAAAGCCTGGCAAAGAACAATACTCTTTAATCTTACAGAATGTTTTTCAGCAGCCTCTTCCAATTGTTCTATTGCATCATCAAATCCAAGCCCTATGTCCACAAGTATAAGGCTATGGGCTTTAATTGAAAGATTTTGCTTGACAATTTCCATAAAGCTGTCTGGAGTGAAATTCTTCTGCCATTTTGGCATGCTTGCTATTTTTCCGAATTTGTAAAGTTGTAATCCAGTTTCTGCAACAGCATCAAAAATAGAAGCATTGTAAATGACTTTTACTTTGACTTCTGATTTCTTTGCCTCTTCTATAAGTGTTATGTGTCGTGGCTGTCAAAGGGCTTCCATAAATGAGAAGAGCAACATCTGACCTTACAGCCTCATCAATTATTTCAAAGCTTTCTATGAATTCTCTGTCAGCTAACTTTACTTTTTTCCCGACTAATTCCTCTATTGCTCCTGGAGCATATGGAAGTTCTACTGTGTAAGATTCAAGGTATATCTTCTTGCATCTTTTTGCTATTTCTAAAGCGTTTTTTGAAATGCTTTCATGGCTTAAACCAAGCCCGATTATGTATAACATGAGAAAAATACTGAAAAAGGGGTTTTAAGGTTATCTCTTTCTCAAACTTCTGCTGGTTACGATTGCAATAAAAAGCAATGCAAAAAGAAGAGCATCATTTCCAAGAATAAGAGCTAAAACAGCCCCAATCAGGCTTAAAATAATAACCGGTTTAAACCATTTTCTTCCTTGCTTTAATTCCTCTTTTGTTATTTTTGCCAGATAATTGCCAATAGGAATTCCAAGAGCAAGAACAAGGATTGCTAGAATAAATTTTAATAAAGTGTCCATAAATCATCTAATAAATTTTAATAAAGTGTCCATAAATCATCTAATAAATTTTAATTAATAAACTATTCTATAATCCCCATAATATTAACTGCTTATACTAAACTGGATTTCAGCAATATTTAAAATCTCAGGCAATTATTAAAAATCATGTCATATACAAAATTCCTAATCGTGGCAAGCAAGCTGGACAAGGCAGGAATAAATATAACAACCAACCTAAGCCAATTTAAGACCAATTCTGGAGAAGACTTCAAGTTTTATCTTGTTGATAATGAAATAATCTATACAGAAAATCTCGACATGGAAAAGATAAACCAATACGACTTTATCATTTTTGCGTCAAAGCACAAGTCAGAAAGCAAGGAGAAAACATTGTCTGTTCACGCCCCCGGAAACTGGAGACTGGCAGAATTCGGCGGAGAAAAAAATAAAGTCTGCAAATCCTCTTCCTTGTTCATGAAGTATCTTTTTGAAAAGCTAAATCAAAAATCAGAAGAGTCTTTTCTTAAGGAATACAAAGTAACGATGGAAGCAACACACCATGGCCCGTTAATTGACAAACCGTGCTTGTTTATCGAGATTGGCCCGACAGAATTTGAATGGACAGACAGAAGGGCTGGCTTTGCCGTGGCAAGGGCAATATCAGAGGCAATTGCCAGCTTCAAGGAAAACCAATATCACGAGACAGCAATTGCAATAGGCGGTCCGCATTATTGTCCGAGTTTCAATAAAATCCAGTTAAATTCAAATGTTGCAATTTCCCATGTAATTCCGCAATATGCTTTTCCTCTCACAGAAGAAATGATTTCAGAAGCAGTAGCAAAAACAGCAGAAGAGATTGATTTTGTTCTTCTAGACTGGAAAGGTTTGGGAAATTCAGAGCAGAGACAACGTATTCTGCAAATCCTTGACAAACTTTATCTGAATTACAAGAAAACAGGAGATATAGGTAAGGGTTAGAGAAATAGATAATTAATTTTATTGTTAATGTAAAAGTCGAGAGGATCTTATATATTCACCCCAATTATTTATTAACAATTTTTTCTATTTAACCAAAAATTAGTTTTACCTCTTCTTCCACGCAACAATCCCTATAATTATCCCGTAAGCAAGAGTTCCAAGCCCGCCCCAAATCAAGCCGAGAAGAGGAGAAAGGGCAAGCCAGCCAGGATATTTCATTTTCTCAAAAACTCTCCAGCTGGAAATTATGAATAAAACACAAACTGCAATCCAGCCTGCTATTGGGATCAGCATAAGGAAAATCCATGCCCAGTGAAAGCCACCAAGTTGGAACCAAAGAGCCACATTGGCAAATGGAATCCATGCAAGCCAAGGTTTTCTATGCCCGCGTTTTTTTGCAATCGTATACCAGGCAAGGGCAAAATAAACATAAATTGCAATTAAAACAATCAACAAAACAAATAAGAGTGTTGCAAGAGCAGCACCTAGAGCCCCGCCAACCAAGAAATCTTGCGGGTTTGTAAGATTCCAATCTGTCCAGTTCCAATGTGTCATATTAAAAAAAGGAAAATTTTGTTTATAAATCTTGTCTGCTTAAAAATTATTCAATAGCAACAAACCTATCTCTTCCGGTATTTTTTGCTTTATATAATGCCTTGTCTGCGCGCTCTTTTATGCTTTTTGCAGTATCTTTATTTTTGTAACAAGCCAATCCGCCAGAGACAGTAATGCCATATTTTCCTAAAATCTTATCTTTCTTTATCGCACTCCTTAGTCTTGATGTGAGTACCTTTGCCTGTTCCAAACTTGTTTGCGGCAGGAGGATAAAAAATTCCTCGCCCCCAAATCTTGCAGCAACGTCTGCTGTTCTTAATTGTTTTTTCACAACACCAGCAAGTCTTTTCAGGAATTCATCTGCTTTTAGATGCCCATATTTATCATTAACTTTTTTAAAAAAATCTATATCTATAATAAACAAGCAGAGTTTCTGTTGACCCCTTTGTGCTTTTTCCATCTCCATTTCAAGTATGTTTTCAAAGAACTTGTTGTTGTACAGTCCTGTTTTTTCGTCATGGACAGCAGCATCATATAAAAGAGAAACTGATTCGTGCATTGCTTCAAGAAGGTCTTTTATCTTTTCCCTGAATCTGGGATCAAGAGCATGAATTTTCTTGTCCAGCTCTTTAAAGTTTCTATCCTTTTTCATTTTCATTATAAGGATAATTAACTTAAAAAGTTATCTTAGAATAAGTCAATAGTGGATATTTTTTTAATTTATAACTTTCCCATTCTCATAGACAAGCATTTTTCTTTCTCTTAATTCCTTGAAAAATGCATCAGGAGGAACAATAAATTCTGGCGAGAAACTTCCGGGATTTTTTATAATTCCCTTAAGAATCATCTGAGCCATTATGCTTGCGGGCATTCCTGTGTCAATATTGCATCCTGCATCTTCCCATCCTTTTAATGGAGGCACAATGCATTCCATCAAGGTTTCCTTTGCCTTTCCATTATGTTTTCCTTTTATCAAAACCCAAAGATTCTCTGTTTCAGTATAGCCTTTTGGATATCCAAGATCTTTCAATATCTCTGTGAGGAATTCACTTGGTGCTATACAAGCGCCACCACTGCATTTTCTCGGCGTATCATCGTTGAATCCTGTGTCGATAAATGTTTGAATAGTTTTCATAGAATGATCCGGAAAGCCGGCCCAAAAATCAATGTTTTTAACCCCTTTATTTTTTGTGAATTTATGAAAAGTGAATGTTTCAGGATGATGTCCGACCTTAAATTCTTTTTCTCTTCCTATTGCCCTATGATAAACAGTCACTAGAGAATTCATTGGTTTTACCTTGTATATTCTTCTATTGTGAAGATACGGCGCATTGGCTGTGAATTCTTCCATTATGCTTTCCATTGAAAAAGGAACAACAAAAACCTTCTGATTTGAATCCCAGGCAAACCCAACTTCAACAGTATCTATCTTGTCAAATTTTTTATCTGCATAATTTAGCATTACATTTCCAATTCCAGGAACAGAGCCGCAACCGGTAATGTGTATTAATCCTGCTTTTTTCAAAATATTATTCATGGCTAATTGGTCTCTTGTCATTGGAATGTCTGAACCAAGGTCAATGGAATGCACTCCTGCCTTGACACACGCTTTCAAAGAATTCAAGTCCATATCTCCTTCTACACAATTGACAACAACATTTGCTCCTGACTTCTTTATGACTTTTGCAGTATTGTCAACATTTTCAAGGTCAACATATTCAAACATTGTCTTCCCTTTGTATTTCTTAAGCAAATGTTCTATTCTCTTCTTATCTCTTCCGCACAGGAAAACATTATATCCGCTTTCAACCAAATCTCTTGTTACAATTCTGCCCTGCATTCCCGTTGCCCCCAAAACACAAAAATCAAATTTCATCTTACTTTTTTCTGATTATGATATGTAATTTATATTTTTAAATTTTAGTAATCAGGTCCTAAAATACTCTCGTAGATTACTCAAAGCAAAACTAATCCTTCTGCCAAGTAACCTTTGTAAGTTATAAGCAAAGAAAAATTTTCTATCTATTCTTGTAAATTCAGACAAATCTTCGACATTCTTTGCATTTACTATTCTTCTTGCGATATAGTCTCCACAATAAGCAGCCCATGGTAATCCAGAGCAACCAATAGCATATTGTATGGATTTATTTTTAGGGTCATAGTCAACAATTGGCTCAAAATCCGGAGTTATATCAAGCATACCAGCCCAATAATGAGTGAAGTCAACACCCCTTATTTTAGGGAGTCTTTCCTTT
>Ga0209210_1002619_pt1 | contig 12930 bp, 11 predicted proteins | sample RifGroA1_FD_183991 | JGI IMG/M metagenome (GOLD analysis project Ga0209210, IMG submission 183991) | Contaminated groundwater microbial communities from Rifle, Colorado, USA - Rifle Groundwater A1 (SPAdes) (version 2) | ecosystem: Environmental > Aquatic > Deep subsurface > Groundwater >...
TATCCCATAAAAACACCCGATGTCGCCTGGAAAGAGTTTGCCGATGGTAAAGCTTTTACCGCAAACATCGGCGTTAACAAAGAGGGAGATAATATAAAAATAAGAAAAGTCTATTTAGCCTACTTTGATGCGGGAATTCAAACAGATTTCTTCCAACCTATTTATGTCTTTGAAGGAGACAATGGCTATGTAGCTTACCTTCCTGCAGTAACTTCAGAATATTACAATCAATAGTTTACGGTAACCTTACTTCTTGCCAAGAATAATTTGCAAATATCCAATTTATTAGCTCTTTAGTTTCACCAAATCTATCCTGACTGCCTAAAACTGCAATCATTATCTTATGATTATCTCTTTCAATATATGTAACCAGATTTTCCCTTGCACTTTCCGTCCAGCCAGTCTTAACTCCCAATACTCCCGGAACTTTTCCTAGAAGTTGATTTACGTTTGCCAGTTTATGAACAATTTTCCCGTCAATACTTTTAACAGTAATTTCTTTTGTTCCGACAATGTTAGCAAACTCCGGATTTTTCATTGCATATGAAGATACTCTAATTAAATCCCTTGCCGTTGAAACTATGTGGTTTCCATATCCATCAAGTCCTGAAGGGTTGGTAAAATTGGTATTTTCCAAATGCAAACTCTTAGTTAAATCATTCATGGCTGAAATAAAATTATCTCTTCCTCCTAAATAATTTTGAGCCAAAGCTTCAGCGGCATCATTTGCCGAATAAACTAAAAGACCGTATAAAAGATCGGAAATTGTAATCTTTTCTCCTTTTTTAAGTCCCATCTTTTGTCCCTCGACCACGATATTACCTATTTCGATAACATCGCCTTTATTAAACGCATTCATAGCCACAAGTGCCGTGATTATTTTTGTGGTGGATGCGGGAAGAAGTGCCTTATCCGCATCTTTTTCAAAAAGTGTCACCCCGGAAACCAAATCGACTGCTAAAACTCCTTGTGCAGAAAAAATTGGAAATGTCGCATCTTTAGAAATAACCGGATTGGCGGGAAATTCTTTTTTAGATATAACTGCAATTATCTTTTGATATACCGCGGGTCTCACAGGACTTAAGGCTAGTGCAGATGATGCAATAAACACAAATGAAAGCATTAAAAAAAAGAGAAAATTATTTTTCTTTATCATGAGAAGAAAGTCTGATATCAACCCTTTCCATATCTCTTGGAAAAAGAGAAGCCTCACGGATGTTTGAAAGATTAAGAATATGCATCGTTATTCTTTCCGAACCAAACGAAAACCCCCCCTCGGGAGGCATACCAAACCTGAAAGCTTGCAAATATAATCCTAGTTTTTCAGGATCGGTATTCCTTTTCTTTGCCATTTCAATTAACAATTTATAATCGTTTATTCTTCGTCCCCCCGTCATCCACTCCGTCCCTCGTCCAATTAGATCAAAACTCATCGTATATTCAGGATCATCTGGATCAGGATAAGTATAAAAAGGTCTTTTGGAAACAGGATAATGGGAAATAAATACAAGATCGCTTCCTTTTTCTTCCTTTGACCATCTGCAAATTTCTTTTTCATCTTCAGGTTGCATATCCGGTTCTTTTCGATTGTCTCTCCCAGTTCTTTTAAAAATGATTTCCTGAGCCTCTCTTAATTTAATCATCGGAATAGTGTCAGAAACTTGAGGTATGGTTACACCATACATTTTCAGCACATCATCACATTTTTTCTCAACTTCTTTAAGCATATATTTGATGGTGTATTCTGCCATTTCCTTGATATCCATCCAGGACTTGATGAAACCAAACTCAGCATCAAGTGTGGTTACCTCGGTTAAATGCCTTGTTGTCACGGAAGGCTCAGCCCTTAATGTTTTATTTACTGTAAAAACTCTTTCATAAACCCCAACCAAAATTTGTTTATAAAGTTGCGGACTTTGAGAAAGAAAAACTTCATGGCCAAAATATGGTACCTTAAAAACTTCAGCTCCTCCTTCCGCAATTTCTGGGATTAAAACAGGGGCTTGGAATTCAAAAAACTCTTTTTTCTTTAAAGCTTCCCTGAAAGAATCAATTACTGCTTCCTGAACTTTAAATATGGCTTTAACCTTGGGATGCCTTAGGGTTAAGCCTCTCCAATCAAGAAGTGTAGGAAGTTCTAAGTTAAGAGTTTCCATACCCATATCAAAAGGCATTTCCTCTGCTTTAGAAAGTACGTTTACTTTCTCAGAGGCAACTTCTACATTCCCTGTCGGAATTTTGTCATTAATCATTTTTTCAGGTCTTGTCTGAACTTTTCCTTCAATTTCAACTACATCCTGAGGCCTTAAAGAAGATAATTCCTCACCACCAACAATCTGAATAATCCCGCTTCTATCCAAAAGATCTATAAAAACAAGTTTTCCATGATCTCTCCTGGTTGCAACCCAGCCTGCAAGAAGAACTTTTTCTCCAATCTTCTTAATCGAATCTAAAATGAGAGTTCTTTCCATACCAATATCTGTATTGTAGTTATTTCTTCTTAGGTTGACAAGAAGCTCAAATTTTTAAATCTTTGATTTTTAACTGCAGACTTGTCTGGTTGTTCCAAATATTTTCTTCGATAGAATAAACAATATCCACGCAGGCATTAGGTAACAACGGATGGGTTTTGGCAAGACCAAAAGCAATGGCATCAAAAACTTGAGAATCTTTTTTTAATTTCAATTTTAAGTGTGTATTTTCCTTTCCCACAGTTCTTGTTTCCAATACTTCTACCTTTTTAGTCAGAAAAGATGGTGCAAAATTCCCTAACCCAATTGGTTCAAAATCTTTTACCCGTTCGACAAGCTTAGAGTTAATTTGTTCAAAATTAATCTCTAGGTCTATTTTGAGCTTTCTGGAAAGTATTTCTTCGGTTAATAAAGGTTTTGATATTTCATTTATTTTCTTTGCAAATACTTCTATCTTTGAAGTTTCAATGGAAAATCCTGCGGCCATCGGGTGGCCTCCTCCTTCAAGATATAATCCCTCAAGCTTTCTGATTGCCTCGATTATGTTAAAACCAGCAATTGACCGTGCGGAAGCTTTTGAAACATCTTTTTTCTTTGAAAGAACAATCGCCGGTCTATAGAATTTTTCCACAAGTTTGGCTGCGGCAAGGCCGATTACTCCCTCATGATAACTTTCATGAGACAAAACAATTACACTTTCTTTGACTTCATTTCCTAACTTTTCTTTTGCGTGTGCCACAACCGTTTCAACTATTTTCTGTCTTTCAAAGTTTGTTCTTCCCACAAGATCGGCAAGTTCTCTTGCTCTTCTTAGATCCTTCGTACAAAGAAGCCTTAAGGAATCAATCGCATGGACAAGCCTTCCCATTGCATTAATTCTTGGAGCAATAATAAACCCTACCTCATAGGTTCCTATTTTTTCCTTTTTAATTTGTGCTTCTTCAAAAAGACAAAGAAGTCCCGGTCTTTTAGTTTCTCTTAAAACCTCAAGTCCATACTTGGCAATAGATCTATTGGGCCCTATTAAGGCAAGTTGATCTGAAATTGTGCCAAGCGCAGCGAGATCCAAACCAGAACCAGACCCCAATTCTCTGGATAAAATCCAGGCAACCGCTGATCCGCTTATTTTAGTTGTATGAATTATCGAGTAGGCCTTAGGAACAGTTTTTCCCTTTTCATGATGGTCGGTAATTATCACATCTATTCCAAGTTCACGAGCCACATCAATTTTTTTGTCAGCAACTATCCCATGATCAACCGTTAAGATTAAACCTAAATCTGGATCTTTTTCTTTTAACTTCTTAATGCTTTCGATATTTAATCCGTAGCCTTCTGAAAACCTTTCGGGGATATAAGGCAAGACATACAAACCAAGTTTGTAAAGACATTCCCATAAAATCGCAGTTGCACAAATTCCATCGGCATCATAATCTCCATAGACAATTACCTTTTCTTTTTTCTTTTTTGCTATTTTTATTCGCTCTATTGTCTTACTAATTTCTAGTTTACTAATACCTAGTGCCTTGAGCGATATTTTTTCAGGCCTTGTGGGATTAAAAAACTCTCCTATTTGTTTTTTTGTCTTTATCCCCCTATTTGCAAGGAGCGCTTTAGTTATTAGTTTTAAATTATTAGTTTTAAGCTTACTCGAAACTTCCCATTTCATGCTGGTATAATGGTATCACAATGAAAATTGACCTTCCTCTTTCAGTAAAAGACATCTTGAACAAATTTGAAAAATCCGGTTTTGAAATATATATCGTTGGAGGGGCGGTAAGGGATATTTTAATGGGAAGAGCAACCAATGACTGGGATTTTACAACAAGTGTGATCCCGGAAAAGATTTTAGAAATAGTTCCCGGAGGGTTATACAACAATGAATTTGGAACGGTGTTTACTCCAAACCCGGATGACAAAGATAGGCCTCACGAAATAACCACATTTAGAAAAGAGGAAGGATATGAAGACTTTAGACATCCGAATAAAATAACCTGGGGAAAGTCCTTAGAAGAAGATCTATCAAGAAGAGATTTTACGATTAACGCACTCGCACTCGACAGTAATCTAAAACTCATAGACCTATATAAAGGAACGGATGATATTAAAAATAAAATAATAAGAGCGGTAAGAGATCCCAATGAAAGATTTTCAGAAGATGCCTTAAGAATGATGCGAGCGATTAGAATTGCGGCAGAACTGGGATTTACCATTGAAGAAAAAACACTGGAAGCAATCAAGAAAAACGTCACTTTAATAGGTAAAATTGCAAAGGAAAGAGTAAAAGAAGAACTATTTAAGCTTCTTAAATCCTCATATCCTTACGAAGGAGTACTTCTTTTAAGAAGTTCAAATCTTTTACAAGAAATTATTCCGGAATTTGAAAAATGCTTTGGCGTGGAACAAAAATCTCCAGGAAGGCATCATATTTATGATGTCGGTGAACACCTTTTAATGTCTTTAAAATTCTGCAAAGCAGAAGACCCATTAGTAAGATTTGCAACTTTAATTCATGATATTGGAAAACCCCAAACATATAAAAAGTTAGATTCCGGAACCATTACTTTCTACAACCACGAAATGGTTTCAACAAAAATAGCCGAAAACTTAGCAGAAAGACTAAAGTTTTCAAACAAAGAAAAAGAGAAACTAATAATTTTAGTCAGGTGGCACCAATTTACAGTTGACGAAAGACAAACTGATTCGGCCATTAGAAGATTTATTAAAAATGTGGGTATTGAAAATATTTCCGACATGTTGGCCTTAAGAACAGGAGATAGACTTGGAGGAGGAGCAAGGGAAACAAGCTGGCGTCTGGAAGAATTCAAAAGAAGATTGCTGGAAGTTCAAAAACAGCCCTTCTCCATTAGGGATCTAAAAGTAGATGGCAATGATGTAATGAAAGTTCTTAAAATAAAACCTGGGCCAAAAGTAGGAAACATCTTAGAAAAACTATTTGAGAAAGTAATCTCAAAAGAAATTCCGAACGAAAAAGATAAACTTCTCAATAAACTTAAGACTTTTTAAGCTTCATTTGCAACTTATCCCAGGTAACTAAGATTGCAACCGATACAAACGGAGAGGAATAAGTTCCCGAAACGGTTCCAATAAGAAGGGCCACCGCAAACCATTTAATTGTTTCTCCTCCCAGTAAAATTAAAGCAAGAAGCATGAAGATAATCGTAAAGGAATTATTTAAGCTTCTGACCATAGTTTCGCTAGTTGCCTCATTGGCAACATCATAAAGCTCCCCACCTTGCTTTTTCTTTATTTCCCTGATTCTGTCGTAATTGACGATAGTGTCATGAACGGAAAAAGAAAGAATTGTTAAAAGGGCTGTGACAAAAAGAAAATCAACTTCAACTCCCATGAAGTGGCCCAGAAGCGAAAAGCTTCCGATTAAAACCAAACTGTCATGAAGCATTCCTAAAACTGCGGATAAACCAAACTTAAAACTTTTAAATCTTAAAGATACCCAAAGAAGAATTCCGCCTGCTGAGATAATAATTGCAGTAATTGTTTTTTTAACAAGTTCCGGTCCTATTGAAGGCCCCACATTTTCAAATCTTACCTCAGTTGCTTTTTGGTTTTTAAAATCAAGTCTGATTTTATCCAACTCTGCTTCATCCATTGGTGGATATTTAAATGTTTGATTTTTACCATTCTCAAATTTATATTCAATCAATGTTCCTCCGGTAAAATCAACACCGTATTTAAGTCCCCATTTATAAAGCGAGAATATTCCCGAAAGAATAACCATTCCGGAAATTATTAAATACAGCCAGCGATATTTCATCCAATCCATGGGTTAGATACTAGCGACTAGATACTAGTTACTAGTCCTCCTTTCTTTAACAAATAATCTTAATAGATTTCTTGAAACAATTATTCCCGTAAATAGGCTAATGGCAATTCCTAATGCCAGAGTTATTGCAAATCCTCTTACAGGACCTGAGGTATGCAGAAAGTTCCAATCCAGGGGGTTTGCCAAAATAAAGGCAGTAAGAAGGGTGGCGATATTTGCATCCCGAATTGAATCCCAGGCCCTTCCAAAAGAAACTTCCAAGGCATCGGAAATTGTAGAGTGTTTATCTTTTTCTTCTTTAAATCTTTCAAATATCAAAATGTTTGAATCAACCGCCATTCCAACAGAAAGAAGAAATCCGGCAATTCCGGGAAGAGTTAAGACAACAGGAATTAATTTATATAAAGCTAGGGTTATCACCCCAAAAACAATTAAACCAATATCGGCAACGAGTCCCAAACCTTTATAGGAAATTATCATAAAAAGCATAACCATTCCAAGTCCGACAAGACCCGCAACAATACTTTTTGATATTGATTCTGCACCCAAAGTTGCACCAATTGTTCTTTCTTCAACCACCCTAACAGGAACAGGAAGCGCCCCTGCATTTAATTGAATTGAAAGTTTCTTAGCTTCATCCAGAGTAAATGATCCTGTAATCTGAGCCGTTCCTCCCACAATTTTTTCCTGCACATTAGGGGCCGAAACTACTTCGTTATCTAATATTATGGCAACAGGTTTCCCTACATTATCGCCGGTTATCTTGGCAAATTTATCTCCCCCTTCTTTGGTAAATGTTAAGGAGACTGCAGGTTTTCCTGTATTTTGATCAAAGTCAACTCCGCTTTCCGCAAGATCAGCTCCTGTTAAATCCGTTGGCTTAAGGGATGCTGACGGCGTTGCACCATCTTTACCTGGTATTTCAATAACTTCGGCAAACACAAGCTGAGCTGTTTTTCCAATTAAAGCTTGGGCTTCTTTCGTATCATTAATACCCGGCAGCTCAACCACAATTCTATCTTTCTCTTCAAAATTGGATGTTTGAACATTAGGTTCGGAAATTCCAAAAAGATTAACCCTTCTTTCAATTACATTTCTTAACGATTCCAAGGAAGAATTTTTCTTATCTGAAGAAATCTTCGAAGTGTCTGCCTCAAAAACAAGCTGGCTTCCCCCCGCAAGATCAAGACCAAGTTTTATTTCATTATTAATACTGAAATATAGACAAACCAGAAAAAGAACAAAAATAAGAATGATTTTCTTTAAGGGAGACATATTATTGTATTTTAACTTACGAGGTCCTCTTCGTCACCTAGAACCATAACACGGCCGAAGGAAAGTATTCCCTGAAGAAATGGATCTCTCCTTTTTTTTCTAAACTCAAATTCTTCCCTGCTCATAACGGTATAATTTATTTCTTTTCCTCTCTTTGATTCTTCGGTTCTAATTAAAGTTGCCAGTTCGGGAAGAACTATATCTCCGACAACTAAAATATCAACATCATCCTCGTGTTTTTTAGGCTGGTGTCTGACAAATCCGCCCGAAAACATTATTGAATTAACTTTACCTAATTTATTTCTACTTTTAATAAGTTCTGCCCCCAATCCCATTGTCTTTGCGGCAATTGAAAGAAGATCTCCGTAAAAAGGATGGTCGCGTCTGACCCAATAATAAACTCTGTTTCCCCGAGGTTCTTTCTTTAAAATCCCCACTTGATCAAGCTTTTCCAATTCTCGTCTGACGGCATTGATTTCTTCTTTTAACTCACGAACTATTCCTCTGACATGGTACATCTCTTTTACATTGGAGAAAAAAAGCTCCAAAATCTTTATCCTTACTTTAGAAGTAATAATATCCGAAAGGTTCGCCATATTTATTTGGGGCAGGCGTTTACCCCGATCAAATCGGGGTTAATACAAAACTTCATTCCCAGCAGGCACTATTTCTATCCAAATTTTACCTTTAACTAAAGAGATTTCTTTCCCTTTATCATCAAGATATTTTGTTCTTGGTGCCTGTGCCGTTTTTGACCAGGTTCCCTCAATAACTCCACCATTCTGAAACACTAACACCTTACCCGTACCAGTTGTTGTATAAATCATATGACCCTCTTTGTCAACCGGACCTCTTTCTTTAGTAAACTGAACAATCACATTTGAAGCTGCGAGATGGGTCTTGGTATCCATATCAATATGCTCCTTACCCCCGTTAAACCTCAAGTAAACATTCTTACTTAAGTCATAAACCCATTTAATATCATAGTCCGGCTTATTATCCCAAAATGAAAACGATATTTCTTTTGCTGTTGCGGTTTCAGAAAATTTACCGTCCACAAATTTCCATGAAGTAAAACTATTTACCCAAGGCTTGCCTTTGGTGTCGTTATAGCCAAAACCTCTTTTATTACCTTCCTCAAAAAGTTTTTCGGTTGAACCCATAAAAGTATGCTCGGTGGCTGCTCCGGGAATTCTTTCGTAATCTCGCCAGACAATTGGAAAACCAATATTAGTTCCCGCATCCATCGAATTTCCCTGAGAATACCGCCAGTTTAAGGTAACCAATTTTTTGAAAGCATCAACTTCTGGAGCAACATCACCTTTTGGTTTAATTCCTCCGGGGCAACTTGAACAAATATTATTCGCTCCTCCGGAATGGACAAAAAGGGGCAATCCGTATTCTTGAGCCCAATCGATAAAATAAACCCTAACACTTCGAACCGGACCAATACGTACATCTTCAGCTGAGGCGTCGCAGTAAAAAACCGTCAAAAACCGAGTAATGCCTCCCTCCGCAATGGCTTCATAAACAACGTCTGCTTTTGATAACCCAGAGGGTGGGCGGGAATCGGCATGATTTTCAATCATCGCCGTTATTGGTCTTCTGGTTTCCCAGATAGTCTTCTCGGCTTTGGTAAACATTTGACCGTTAATAGGACAGGCTTCGGTTTTTGGAAGATCTAAATTGATTTTGGATTTACCTCCGGCGGTTTTGGAAGACCCCGGTGAAGTTTTACCTTTACCTAAAATAAAAGTAAAAACCAAAACTGAAACTCCGACCGAAACCAAAAATAATCCCAAGAAGCTTACGATCATCATAAAAACCTTGGTAGAAGCAAATTTTTTAATTTTTGTTAATATCTCTTTAATTTTTATCATTTTTTTATAGCTCTCTCTAAAGCTTTCTTTTCTTCGCTTGAAAGTTCAAGTTCACTTTTTCCCTTTGAAATTGCCTTCATATATACTCTAGTCCTTTCTCGGGTATGAAGGCAAGTGATAACTACTCCCGAATCTTCACCATCCAATAAAGTCAGAGAGAAACTATGGTCTCCCCCGATTTCCTTAAAGGGATTAAACCTGATTATTCCAACCTTTTGAACATGACTTTTTTTCTCCCAATCAATTCTCTTTATTTCTTTCTCCAAAACTCCGATTGATAGAGAATTTTCATTCTGAGTTTCTAATATCTTATTTAAGACTTTAATTAAATCGCTTTTTTGAGAACCTTTGGTTAATTTCTTTAAAAAAACAAAAAGCCAAGCAAAAAAAATGGTTAGAACCACCAGCCAAACTCCAAAGATAATTAAAAGAACCAATTCCACGTTCACTTAAATGTCATTTTTACATCTTGCAATCTTAGTGTCAAGAAGATATGTTTGAAAAAATGATTCATCACAAACCTACTCTAAGCTGGTCACCTGACAGTGATGTCAATAGGCAAATAAATATAGGCTCAAATCAAAAAACGATAGGTTCAAATAAGAGAAAAAGAGCCGATCTCTTGGCAAAAGAACACTTAGGCATAAGTACTAAGCACAACATTATTAAAAGCCTAATCACCGTTAGCTTCATTCTGTGCCTAGAGCTAGTGATATACTTGGTTCGTTCAAAGTTTGAGAGGAGGTGAATTAAATAATGGCAATGTACTGTGTTAAGTGCAGAGCGAAGAAAGAAGGCAAAAATGCTCAATCCGTAACGATGAAGAACGGAAAGAAAGCAACCAAAGCCGTCTGTGAAACTTGCGGCACGACAATGTTTAGAATCGGAGGGTAACTTCGATTGTAAACTAACACAAAAGGGAAATCCCGATTCAATCGGGATCCTTTTGTTGTAGGTGCAAAGTCAGTATAGAATCCTTATATCATCTTCTTCTGTCTCTTTCGACTTCAGCAAAAGCTAGATTAATTTTGTCAATTTCGTCTTGTTCTTTTTTTTCTTTTATAACTCTGCTTGCGTGTTTTCCATATTCTTCCCTTGTCATATTCTTAGAAGATCCCCAACCGTTCCTGGTTGGATGTTCATGTCTTACTTCAGCGACAATTATTTCTTGAAACAACCCTCTGCCATATCTACTTCCAGATGATTTATGTAATTGCCCAAGTGTGTCGGGTTGCCCAGGTCGAAGCAATTCAGAATCATCACGAAATTTCTTTTGCTCTTCTCTTTCTTTTTGACATCTATCTTTTATTATTTCAAAAGTGATTGGAGCCAAAACCTCAAGGCGATATTTGAGTTGAATTCCCCAAATTTCCTCATCTTCCTTTGTTAGAACCCTACCTTCACCCTCTAATAGGATAGGCATATTACTAAAAACAATTTAAAAATATACTATAATACCCACAAGAGCAATGGATAAAATTAAATACAAGAGAGTGCTTCTAAAACTTACGGGTGAACTATTTGGAGAAAAAGATGGAAAAGGAATTAATTTTTCTTCTTTTGAAAGTATTGCTAAACAAATAATATCGATCCACAAAAAAACATCTATTGAGCTTGTAATTGTTGTCGGTGGTGGAAATATTTTTAGAGGCAGAGAAAGAGCACAAAACGTTGACGAGGTAGCAGCTGATTATATGGGAATGCTGGCAACAATCATCAATGGCATGGCTCTTCAGGAGGCCGTAGAAAGACTTGGTGCCCCAACCAGAATGATGACTGCTTTTGAAGTTAGATTTGTAGCGGAACCTTACATAAGAAGAAGGGCCATAAGACACTTGGAAAAAGGAAGAATAATAATTCTTACGGCAGGCGTTGGAAGTCCTTTCTTTACCACAGATTCGGGAGCGGCCTTAAGGGCCATTGAACTTAAATGTGATCTAATTTTAAAAGCCACCAATGTCGATGGTGTTTATTCAGAAGATCCTCAGAAAAATCCTAAAGCCACCTTTTACAAAAAACTATCTTACGATGAAGCCATTAAAAAAGAGCTTAAAGTTATGGATACAACCGCCTTTAGTCTATGCAAAAACCATAATATGCCGATTGTTGTTTTTAATATTAATAAACTAAACAGTATCGACAAAATCCTCAAAGGAAAAACAATCGGAACCCTAGTTTCTTAAAATGCTCTGGAGGCTAGTAGTCGCTTCGCTTCTAGCTTCTCTCCATTCGCACAAAACAAAAAGACCTTGCTCAATGCAAGGTCGTTTTGTGCTCTGGAGATTAGTAAGCCAGGTTCTGTTTCAAGACGATCATCTGTCTATGCCCCAAATCTTCGGTTCTCGGTAAGGCGACCTAATAACGAACCTTTCGTGGGTTGCAGCGGGGAGGATTGTCCCTTTTCACTCGTGTCCTGTCACGTTTTAAGTGACAAGATCGACATAGTCTCTGTGACTCTGACTGGCGGTTACCCGCTCCGGCTTACACCGGACACCCTGCCTTATGCTGCCTGGACTTTCCTCCATCCTTCGCTTAAAGCTACGGACGGCGATCATCCTTCCTCCAGAGCAAGGGCATCTTATCAAATATGGAGTCTTTTTTCAATCTTTGGAGGATAGATATTCTTTCAGTAAAACCTGAGAGGTAATTAAAACCGGCATGGAAATAAACACTCCGGCAATTCCTGCAAGCTTTGCTCCAATTGCAAGAGCTAAAAGCGTAATAATCGGAGAAACTCCTACTGATTTTTCCATTATTTTGGGAAAGAATAAATAGTTTTCAATCTGATGAATCAGTAGTCCCCAAAAAGCTGCAGCAAAACCTATAAAAGGAGATATTCCAAATCCAATAATTATGGATGGAATTGCAGCAATAATTGGTCCAAGCGTGGGAACAATTTCCAAAATCCCGGCTAAGATGGCAAGAGGAAGAGCATATGGAATTCCCAAAAGAATAAGTCCCAAGAAAGTTGCAACACCAATTAATAGCATCAAAAGAAGCTGGCCTCGCATCCAGTTGCCTAACCTAAATTCCAAATTATCAATCATTTTTGCAATCCTCTTCCCTTTTTCCTCACCAAAAAATGAAGAAAGCTGATTTTCTAATTTCTCCCTTGCTAAAAGGAGATAAAAGGCAAAAACCAGAGATCCGACAACCATTACCATGTTGGAAAAAAAGGAAACACTTAAACTAAGAACCTGACCCGGAATCTGGACAAGTTGAGAAAGGAGATTGTTTGTCGTTTCCTGACCCAAGAAAGCCGGGATCCCCGCGTTTTCCAAATATTTTGGTAGTCCTGTCGCAAAACTTGAAGTTTCATTAACCAAAGGGGTAATTATTGAGGCAATGGTTGCTCCCAAAACACCCACCACCAAAACGTAAACCAAAAGAACAGAAATGCCTCTAGGAATTCTAAACTTAGTTAGACGGGTTACTAGTGGATTAAGAATTGCCATTAATAAAATGGAAGCAAATAAAGCAAAAATTACATCCTTTACTGAAT
>Ga0209210_1002620_pt1 | contig 12923 bp, 11 predicted proteins | sample RifGroA1_FD_183991 | JGI IMG/M metagenome (GOLD analysis project Ga0209210, IMG submission 183991) | Contaminated groundwater microbial communities from Rifle, Colorado, USA - Rifle Groundwater A1 (SPAdes) (version 2) | ecosystem: Environmental > Aquatic > Deep subsurface > Groundwater >...
TCAGAAGTTCTTTTTTTGAATTAAATAAAAATAATGAAAAACCACGATGCAAAAGTGTATTGGAAGTATGGACACTTTCTTTATCTACTATGCCAATTTGTCTGTTTTGATCATCTACTAAAACTATCAGTTCTGACATAAATAATATTATTGTTCGAATCCTGCCTGCCTACGCAGTCAGGCTATGCAGGATGAGAACTATTCAATGATTACTTCTCAACTCATCCTAAGGATTCGTTCGAAGAATAAAAATCTTATGTTGATATTTTCAATTTCGCGAAAAATTCATCAATATACTTATATGCTTCTTTCAAAATTGTATAAGTTTTATTGATAAATTTGGGATTTCCCAAAATTAAAGCAGAAAGCCTTCGATCAACTGGTAAAGGCTGACATAAACATAAGACTGGAATTCCTTTTGTATCTGCTTTTGCCAGTTCATATCCTGTTCCTAAAGAAGGATGTGTTACTTCAGATACAACAACGTCAGCTTTATCCATCCATCCCAAATCCCTATTATAAATATATCTAGCTGGAACATTATTTGCTTGCTCACCTCTTTGATCCAAGGCTATATCTCCTACATGATGAGTTAAAACTTCACCATATTTTTGTAAGTAAGCAATCAGCTGATGATAAACCTCTTCATCTTCCCGACCGCCTGTAATTGATCCGGCAAAATATATTTTCATAAGTGCGCCCGCTTGGGATCGGACCAAGGACATCTACTTTATAAGAGTAGCGCTCTACCGCTGAGCTACGGGCGCAAAAATATTATTGATTAATTATACCATCAGATTGAGGATTTAATAAGATTTGAGAGGTATAGATAAAAAATGCTAAATTACCCCAAAACTGACTATTAAGGAAAAGACTGCCTAAAAACGGTAAATTTTGCAATCTGTTCCCATCCAAACTGATTAAAAATAAAATTAATAAATAAAATGTTTTACCTTTGCCGATTTGGATAATGATAAATGGTAAAAGTAGTGCGAAATAATACTGCCAGGAAATGGGCTGAACCAATAAAATTAAACTTAAATAAAAAATGCTTAAAGGGAAAAGTTTATTATGGTTACGCAGTGTCTTTCGAGTTATCCATATAACGATACTTAATAGCAAAACAACTGTTAAATAATACCAAATATTGTTTATCCCCCATCTTCCCAATACAGCCGAAAGAGATTGATTATAAACAGATATCACCAGACTACCTTGATTAAAAATTTTTACCAATGATTGAATATAAATTAACCAAATATTGAAATTGTTAAATAAGATTAAATGTAACAAAAAGAGAGAAACAATTAATAATATGAATATTGCTCTATCCCGATGAAATACCGGGAGAGAATTATTCATTGTTAACTTCTCATCCCGCATCCGCCAGCCGGCGGAGGGTTTCGAAGAATAATTAAAGAGTTTTAAAATTAAATAAGGAATGATTATAATTATGGGAAATATTTTTAATAAAAAAGCTAAAGTAATTCCTAACCATTTCAACCAATCTTTTTTAAATATCCACAAACTGTAAATGCCTAAAGTTACAATACCTATTAGATTTCCCATCCCAAGTGAAAAAATTATTGGAAAAGAAAAAGACAGCATACCTAATAAACCCCAGAATTTCCAATTTATGCTTAATTTTGCTTTTTTCCATAATAAATAAAAAACTGTAAAATATGAAACTAAATTTAACAATGTTAATAAATATTCAGCAAACTTAAAAGGAAAAATCGTAAAAATTAAAAAAGGCAAATACACAAACGATGGACCAAAACTGGTTGCCAGTAATTTATCAGGAGTAATTTGTTGATTAATTATAAGTTGAGCTACTTGGTAGTAACCGCGGAAATCTCCTAATTCTCCGAATGAGATAATTTGATTTAAGCTAAATATTCTATAACTCCAGGAAGTTAAACAAAACAAAATGGTTAAAGAAGTTAACGAGAAATATTTTTTATTCTTAATTCTTAACTCATAACTCATAACTCTTATTAAAGTCTCGCTCTTTGGGCAATCTCTGCTTCAACTAATTCTTTGGGTTTACCGAATTTAAGACGGGACAGTTGAATGATGGCTTGTGCAACTTTAGGGTTAGATATACGCAACTCTTCATCTATATCCCGAGTCATATCCACACTAAATGGCGGAAGCGGCTCATTACGCAATACGGTTTTTACATATGCATTGTAACGCTCAATATTTATTAAATCTGTTTCGTTAAATATCGGCTGATATTCATGTTGTAAATAATTGGCATCAGTTACTCCTACTCTGAATGAAATCAGCGTACCCACATTTCCAAAAATAGCATTTTTAACCTCTTCCTCCATCTGTCCGATAAACTGGTTTGCGACAGTCAAATCTAACCTGTATTTTCTTGCTTCTGATAATATTTGCGCAAAATCTGGTGTTGCAAAATTTTGGAATTCGTCAACGTACATAAAAAAATCCCGGCGTTTTTCTTCAGGCGTATCTTGCCGGCTCATAGCTGCAATTAAAATTTTTGGCACTAATATAAGTCCCAAAAAGTTAGAATTTTCTTCTCCAATTTTACCTTTGGCTAAATTTATGAGCAATATTTTTCCTTCATCCATAATTTTTCTAAAATCAAAAGAAGATTTACTTTGACCAATGATATTTCGCATCAATTTATTAGTAACAAATCTGCCAAATTTGGATACGATATAATCCAAAACTTCAGACTTATGAAAATCAGCTGTTTGAGCAATTTGATCAGTCCAATAACGCCGGATCATCGGGTCATTTACCTTTGGCAACAATGCTTGTACAAACGAAGAATCAGTTAACACCCTAACCACTTCAACAAAAGTATTGCCCGGCTCTGCCATCACGGTCAACATGGCATTTCTGATGGCATGTTCGAAACGGGGTCCAATAATACCGGTTTTCATCGGATCATAAAGTTTATACATCAGCCCTATGATTGAAGACACTACATAATGTTTTTGATCTTCACTTGATGCTTCTAACATATTAAGCCCCATCGGCCGCTCTGTATCTGAGGGATCAAAGTAAACTACATCTTCAGCCCGTTCCGGTGGGATGAGAGGTAATAATTTATCAATGGTGTCATGTGGATCAATAAAACACACTCCTTCACCATTTTTGATATCTTGAAGTATTAAAGATTTTAACAATTCAGATTTTCCTACACCAGTTTTTCCAATTGAATAAACATGTCTTCTTCTATCATCACGGCTGATATAAACCGGTTTAGTAATCCCTCTAAACCGAGAATTTCCCAGAAATAATCCCGAAGTAGGCAAAGTTGATGAAGCAGGTGCGCGTTTGGCATAAAGCCAATCAATGTGTGGAGTTTCTACGGATTTATTAGGCAGATGAAAAACCGTAGCTAATTCATCACTTGAAAGTATTGATGTTTGGCGGAAATAAGGTAAATTTATAATCGGAAAATAACGATAAATAAAATCAATGATAAATATTTTTTTAAACAAATGTTTGGCTTTGGTAAAATTATTTTGATCAGAAATAAATTGCGAAAAAGAGCCAATTAAATTATCCAGGTGCATTTTGGCTGATTCTTTTGAATATGAAGATACGACTAACCTGATTACTGTATCAAATCCGGCTTTGGAAATTTTATTATTAATTGATTCCAATACTTTTGGATCATATTGAAATCTGGCTTTCTCAGGATCTGATTCCTGTTTTTTCACATGTGCAATAAAAGAATGGCCCTTACTTTTCCATTTACCATCGGATGGAGAAACGATCACCTGAATAGCTGCTCCCTCACCTTCCTGCATTTTGGATAATACCGAAGTTATTGAAGATAGCGGATCAGTAGGCAAATCTTTGAAAGTTCTGATTGGTAAATAATCTGTCTTTTTAAGGCGCAATGACGCAAAAGCTACTTCTCCTTTTTCAGAAAAAATATTATATTCATCCTGTTCTGTAATATCAGCTCCGGGATAAGCTCCATAAATTTGTTTTTCTACTAAATCTTGCAGACTTTTTGGGACACAAACATAAAAACAAATACTACCGGGTTTTGCAACTATTTCAAAACTGATGTGCGGTTGAATGGAAAATTTGGATTTAAATCCTGATTTTCGAAGGGATGCTAGGGCTGAAAACATTTGCTCAGCTGCATCAATTTTTATCTCATTATCTCTAGGGATGGAAATTTTTAATAACTGGTATTCCAATGATTTCTCTTCCCGGTTACGGTATTTAAACCATAAAATAAGTAAATATAAAATACCGTAGATACCTGCTAAGCACACCAACATAATCACTATGCTGATTGTGACTACTTGTACTTTGTAGGTTATATCTGCTAAAACTTCTTGATAAGGCATAAATTTAGAAAATTCTAAATTCAAAACCCTAAAAAAATCCCAAATATTTAATTATTAAATTCAAAACTTTTTTTATTTTTTTAAATTTTTGAATTTGTTTAGATTTTAGAATTTAGAGTTTAGGATTTATACTAATCTTTTTCTCTAACTATTTTTCCTCCCATATTTTTTAGATGTAAATGCGCTTTTTTTAATTGTCTTATACACCACACATACAACCAATAAAAACTGGACATCATTTTAGCACTTTTACCTTTAACAACTAAGTAATCACTGATTGGTAATACAACATGAGGTGTTTGGGCAACTGGTTGACTTGGACCCACTGCTTCAACTCCGGTTTTTTTAAGATCAGAAGGTAAATTGATAGTCTCGCTTATTTTTTCAATTCCTATATTTGTAAGTTCCGGAGATATATTCATTTCCGGCATCAAATCTTGCAAAGTCTGATTTTCTGTTTTTGCAATAGGTTCCTGTTCTTTTTGCATTTGACCGATTAGATTATCGTTTGGAGCAGCTTGTATATTTTGACTAACCGGAAGATCATTTGTTATAACAGGCACATCTGTCACATCATCAGTTGAATTTGTATCTGTAGATTGAATGATAGGTGTTGTTGGTTGTGGATCGGGCAGTGTTGACATGAGATTATGATATCATAAGGCTATACCTGTCACAATGATATATCATAAATAATTATTTACAACTCACATCTTTATTGCATTTGGGACAATCTTTTAATAATTTTCCTTTTGACCTGGTAACTTTTTGTTTACAATGAGGACACTCAAATTCCAGTGAACCGTATTTATCTACATTAGCATAGCCTTTAATTCCCGGAATTGCCGGGTTAAATTTTGCCAATGCATTATTTATGGCTTTTGTTACAGGATCAATAAATTCTTGAGTATTTCCTCCTCCTCCACAACTGCCTCGATTTTCTTGCGCCTGCTGATATGCTTGCATATATAAGGTGTTTTCATAAGGTATATAAGAATTATTTTTGCCATCAATTATATTGCCCGATCGATAAATAGTGACATCAATTTTTTGATCAGGATAAAATTTTTCGTCCAAAGGACGATCAGCCTTTGGCTGAGGGATTTGATTTAACTTATAAGCTTGAATGATTAATAATGCCAAAGCTTGTTTAATTTCTATTTCTACCCTACTTTCTTCAGTTAATACAATTTGCGAAAATTTGTAAAACTCGTCTTCAAATTTAGGATCTAAAAATTGCAACGTTTGTTTATTTAAGCTCTGATAAACTTCCGCAAAAGTTCTATTTTTATAAATATTTTCATGGCCGTTATTTACGCGTATCTGTTGGATGACTTTAATTACATCGGAAATTGTTAATTGGTTATTTTGTGCATTTATAATTACAGGTGTTTCCGCAATTTTTTCTGCTGTTGATTTAGGTAATATTTGATCTGGTTTGAAATAATTTAACAGTTGGCGATGTTCTTCTAGAGTTAAGTCACTTTGCAGATCACAACCTTTCAGTTTTTTATAATGTTTACCTTGTTCCCAAAAATCACCAGTTATTTGTAAAATATAAGTCCTACTGTAAGGATAATCAGGCGTATCTTTCAAACCGGTTTTACCATCTGGACTGGTTAAAATAATGATGGAACCTATTGCTATTTTTACCGCCATTTCTTCTAATTTGACCCAACCTCGATAAACCGCACCATTTCTTTCATCTCGATCAATCATTTTCCGGATTTCAAAAATAGTATTAAAATCATATTTAAATTCTTTTGTTAGAGTAAAATTGTGAGATTTTAAACGAAAATTCTGAACATCATTTATTTCCCCTTCATACTCCACAGGAGATAAAGGAGTGTGTAGAATATATTCTTGGGTATAACCTTTTAGATCTTCACCAACTTCGTGGATCCAATATTTCAATATTGATTTTCTGGAATATCCAGATTTATGACCAACATCTATTAATTGCTTTAAACGGTTAATTGAAGTTTTGATATTAAATTCACAGCCCTTAATTTCTTCCCAACCCAAACCTAATTCTTGAGTAACTTTTTGGCTTTCTAATAAAAAGGTCTGAAAAATCAAGTTATGCGATGTAACTAACAATTCTTTATCCACAAAAAAACCTCTCTTAAATTCCCGAGAGGTTTCATAAAGATGTTTAAAATTAGTGAAATAACATTTACTTCTATTTTTCTATATTTGCTAAACGCTAACTTTCCTGCTCGGGATAAACTTTAAAATAAGTGTCGGACTCTCCTCCGAAGCTTTAGCGTAGGAGGATTACCGTTGCGGCACAGTCTCCGAATTTCCACCTCATCGGCGGATCACGGAGTTCCTTATTTTAAATATTGTAAATTAAATTTATAATTTCTTGATTTTAAAAACAAAAATCCGGCTTCAATAATTGCAAAACCAATTGGAATAATCAATAAATTACCAAATAATTGATTTTTCAAAAATGGCAAACCATTGATATAACAAGTTATTAATCCGTTTAAAGTTCTCTCATACATACTCCAACTATCAAGAACCCATACTCCAAAATTGGTCCACAGATAAAACCATAAACCAGCCACTGCTCCCCCACCTACGGATCCAACTACTGTCATTCCCGACTTGATCGGGAATCTTACTTTTAAAGATTCCCACTTTCCTGACTGCGCAGGCAGGCGTGGGAATGACAATTTATTTATCATAGACTTAAGTTTCCATGCTCCCATCCCAATCACTAAATAAGCACTCCAAGTAAATAACATAATATTGGTGTTTCCTAAAAAAATATCTGATGCTGCAAGAGTAATCAGTGGAACTATGATTGCCCACTTTTTTCCCAAATAAAATCCGGCAATGAAAGTTATCAAAGTAATCAGTTCAATGTTTGGCCCCAAGTCTAACCATAACCGTTCAACCAAAGCTAATAAAATTAGACACAATGCGACTAATAATCGCCATTTGTCATCCTGAAACGAATCCCGATCCGTTAATTTAAGATCGTGGATAAAGTGATAGGATCTATCTTTAAATCTATAGATTCTATCGCGTCGTCCAGCTTCGCTGTCCTTGCTCCAGAATGACATTCCTAAATTCTTAATTTTTAATTCATAATTCATAAATTTTAGAAGTTTGGTTTTTCGTATTTCCACTCAACTGTATCACCTTTATTTACGATTTTTTTATCAGCTGCTATGTCGCCAGATGTCCCATTCACATAATAAATCCAGGCTTTATCAGTTGAATTGGCAAATCCACCGATACTTTCAACAAAAACACCAAAATCATAAGTTTTAGTTTTGATGTCAATATTTTCTTTTTTTCCAAGTTCCACCAAAGCTCCATATGCATTTTCTGCTTTGATATTATCAGCTTCTTCGGATTTATCACTAAAATTAATAATTACCTTAATTCCTTCTGGATTAGTAGTTAAGCTTGGCGCACTGGTTGGAACTATAGATGACCTTAAATTAAGTAATTTATATTGCGGAAAAATCCGGTTTACAATAAAAAGACTGACAGCTAAAATTATTAAAAGATAAACAACACCGTATTTTTTAAAATTCATAAAAAAACCTCTCAATTTCCGAGAGGCAGAATTAAGTTAAGATAATTATCAACTTCTTAAACTATCTTTCGTTTAACCTCCTGCTCGGGAATTTTTTAAACAAATATTAGTTCCGGGCTATTACCGTTGCGGCACAGCTTCTGTATTTCACAGAATTCCTAAATATCTAAATGGTAGGTATGTTTAAAATAATTTAAATTAACACTATGTGTATATTTTACTCAGAAGTCTACACCCTTTTGCGCTAAAATTCCAGAATCGAACGGGTGTTTTACTTTCTTCATTTCTGTAACCAAATCAGCAGCCTGAATAATTTCTTTATTTGCTTCGCGGCCTGTCAAAACTAAAGTAACTTCATCTGGTTTACTTTTTATTAGTGTTAAGACATCATTTGCAACTATCAATCCACCCTTAATTGCTCCGTTGATTTCATCTAATATTACCAGTGGCCATTTATTACTCATAATTTCCTTTTTAGCAAATTCCAGTGCTTTTTTTGCACTTGCCTGATGAATTGATTTTGGTTTCTTGTCTCCTAAAATTCCTACCCATCCTAGACCCATTTGAACAATTTTTATATTTGGTAAAAATTTCTCAATTGCCTTATGTTCGCCGGTTTTTATATGTTTTATAAACTGGACTATCAATGCTTTTCCTCCCCACCCTGCATGTCGCAATACCATACCCAATGCCGCAGTTGTCTTTCCCTTTCCATCACCGGTATAAACTATAATAAGTCCTCTGTTTCTATTCATAAATCCTAAATTCTAATTTCTAAATTCTAAAAAAATTCAAAATCCAAAAATGTTTAGAGTTTAGGATTTAGAGTTTAGAATTTTAACTTAGCATTCCGAATATCCGCATCCATAACACTTTTTACACCCTTCTTCATGAGCAAGCAACGCTTCTCCGCATGATGGACATAAATCAAATTCTTTAGCTTTATTTAAAAATAATGGTTGCTGAGTCACTCCTGTTTCCGGTTTATCTATCTCCAATTGCTCAGTATTTACCTGAGAATGCCCATTAGCATATCCTTCCTCGTGATTATGACCGTTTGCATGCATTTCTTGATTATTTGTAGCAATATGTTTTGCCATCACTTTGGAAATCGCATCTGGTAAAGATCGCACTCTTTTTTCTCCAAATCCTACATGACGGCTGCCTCCAATCCCAGCCAATTGTTCAATGATATTTTTTACCCTTTCTGTTGGCGGTATCGTTGATTGAATGCGTAAGTTTAAGGAAATTAGTCTGCCCAATCCTTCTGCCATGGCAGCAACATCTGAACCTGCTTTACCAACGTTAATAAATACTTCCATGGGCTGATTTCCGCCATTGATATTTATTGTAATGTAGGCTTTGCCTACCGGTGTTTCTATTTTATAGGTTGCGCCATTTACCATCATGGGACGGGGTTTAATTAAAGGCAAAATTGGTTGTTGTTCTTGCTGAACTTCTGTTTTAGTGATTTTCCTTTCCAAAACTCCATCTCTTGATCCTTCCCGCATATAAGCAATACCCTTGCATCCCAAATCATATGCCAGCGTATACAGTCTTTTTACGTCTTCAACTGTATGATTATTTGGAGCATTTACAGTTTTGGAAATTGAAGCGTCGACAAATTTTTGAATTGTCGCCTGCACTCTGACATGTTCTTCCGGAGTCAAATCATTGGCTGACACAAATTGAGCCGGCCTTTCTCCGCGGCTTGGATTACGTCCGTGTTCTTGTTTGAAATTGTTAAACCATTCTTCGTAAAGCGGATGTCTTAAAATATGTTCTCCTAATCTATCACGTCTGATAAATTCAAATTCAAATACCGGTTCAATTCCTGATGAAACACCCGCCAGTAATGATGTCGAACCGGTTGGGGCTTGCTGTAAAATTAATGAATTGCGAATACCATATTTTTTAATTTTCTTACGTAACTCAGGAGGTAATTGTTTGATAAAAAATCCTTCTAAATATTTTTGTGCATCAAATTTTGGAAAAGCGCCTTTTTCGGAAGCCAAATCAATTGACGCATCATACGCAGCATCTCTGATGGTGCGGTAAATTTTATCAATTACTGGTAAACTTTCGTCAGACCCGTATTTTAATTTCATTTTGATCAATGCATCTCCTAAACCCATGGTTCCGAGTCCTATCCGGCGTTCCCCTTTTTGCTGTACTTCTCTGATTTCTTTGAAAACATACACATCTTCATCAATAACATTATCTTGAAATCTGACTCCAATTCTGGCAATTTCTTCCAGTCTTTTATAATCCATCTCTCCTTTATCATTGACTAATGCTGATAAATTGATGGAACACAAATTGCATACACCAAATGCCGGCAATCCTTCTTCACCGCAAGGATTGACACAGTTGATAGTCTCATAATAATAATTATTAAATTGTTTGTTGTATCGCTCCATAAATACAACACCCGGTTCTGCGCTTTTCCAGGCAGCTGAAGCAATCTTGTCCCAAATTTGTCTGGCTTTTACGGTTTTGAAAACTTTCACTTTTTTACCCAATGCTGTCCAATTTGGTAAATATCCATCCCAAACTTGATCATAATCAGGATCATCCAAATCCGGAAACACCAACTGCCAATCATCGTCATTTTTTACAGCTTGCATAAATTTATCTGACACGCAAACTGATAAATTTGCACCATTTATCCGGGTCAAATCCTGTTTTACAGTGATAAATTCTTCAACATCAGGATGCCAATCCCAAAGCATCAGCATGAGAGCTCCACGCCTTGTACCACCTTGTTGAATAATGTCTTTTGTGGCAACGGAAAATAACTCTGCCCAATTGATGGGACCTGAAGAAAAACCATTTACCCGCTTAACTCTAGCGCCCCGTGGTCTCAAAGAAGACAAATTGATACCTACTCCTCCTCCTCTGGCCATAATTTCCACCATTTGTTTTAAGTTATCCAAAATTCCATTTCTGGAATCTTTTGGAGAAGGCAGTACAAAACAATTGTAATAAGTGACTTTATATCCGGTTCCGGCACCTGACAAAATCCGACCGCCAGGTACAAAATTGAAATCCTGCATGACTTCATAATATTTTTCTTCCCAATATTTTTGCAGTTTTATAGTTTTTTCATTTTGGGAAACACCTCTTGAAACCCTTCTCCACATCTCTTCAGGAGTTTTTTCCAAAGGAACACCATCTTTGTCTTTAAGCGAATATCTGTCTAAAAATACTGTTTGACGAATTCCTGTAAGTTCCATAATAATTTAGATTTAAGATAATAAGACATTAAGATATAAGACTATTTAATTTTTCGTCTTATCGTCTTCTCATCTTACTGTCTTATCTGTCTATAATAACTTTTGCAATTCTTTTTCAAAATCTTCCAAATCAACAAATCTTCTAAATACTGATGAAAATCTGATATATGCTACTTTATCTTTTTTCTTCAGCCTTACAGCCACCATTTGTCCGATTTTTTTACTATCAACTTCTATGGAATCTGCACCTCGCAGTTCTCTCTCAACCTCATCAACTATTTCTTCTACGTCTTTATGAGTCACTGTGGTTTTTTCTGCTGCCCGTCTGATCCCCATGTTTAATTTTTCCCGGTTGAAGCTTTCTCTTGATCCATCTTTTTTTATAACTACCAAAGGCACTGTTTCAATCCGCTCATAAGTTGTAAATCTTTTATTGCACTTTACACATTCTCTTCTTCTTCTGGTAACTGACAAGTCTTCGCTATCCCGGGTTTCGACAACTTCTGTTGAATCATGCGTGCAATAAGGACATTTCATAATTAGTCGTTAGTCGCTAGTCTTTAGTCGTTTGTCTATATAACTGGTTTTTAAAGATCAATGGCTATAGCTAGATTACCTTTCCTCATGAAAAAGGTTTCACTCTTGTGAAACCTTAAACACTATACGTAGAGTCTGCAAATACAATATGACACTAAAAACAACAGGTCAAGATGTCAAAATATATCACTATATGTCAATGTAAATGCTAGCTTCGCAATTGAATTTATCAAAATTTTATAAGTTATTATATTTCTTCAGTTTTTTATCAGAATTGTTGGTAATAAAATAATTGTTCATATTCGTCATTTAAGCTTTGTATATGATATACAAATGACTTCGCTTGAACTATCAATTTATTAATTATTTTGAGGATTTAAAAATTTACTAGAAGTGAAATAATAAATAGATTATAGGACTTAAGTTAAAACTACTTTTTCCTTAAATATTCCGACTTTAATGTGTCTAATTCCGTTAACATAGATGTAATTTCCCCTTGTTGGTCACTTGAAAAAACCAGAGATAAATTTGAAATTATCTCTTGATGCTTTTCCAAAGATTTTTCAAATCTGTCTTTGATATTATTTATTTGAGGTTTTTCTGAAGCCGGAATTTCAAATAAATAACTTTCCGTAGTCTTAAGATGATCAACCGATATGCGTAGAGTTTTCAAAGCTAAATCCTTTTTTCCTTGATCTGCCAAAAATATCGCCATATTCAAACTCTTATCAGAAAGCAACATTTCAAATTCTGTTTTCCGTACAGGTTGAGAGATAAAGATTTTTAACAGCCAATCCCTGACATTTTTTAGGAAATAAAGCGGATGATCAGGTAATATTCCCGGATAAGGTAAAGCATACTCGACTTGCTGATTTTTGGGTTCTGGTGTAGTAATTGGCCTGGCTTCCTGTGCACAAGCATAGGTAAACATCAAAATGAAGCTAAATAGAAATAAACTTACAAGAGTAAGACGTTTTTTCATGAAAGTATACCGATATAATCGGGAATACTCGATGCATTTTCAAATGCCATCGGTACATTGATTATTATAACACTATAAACCTAATGTGTAGAAATGGTGATTTTTCTCAACCACCTATTTCCCTGCTGATATCATCGAATGAAACTTCACAAATTTGAAAAATTTCCTGTTCTAAAAGTTTCACTTTTGGATAAGCCTTAACTAATTCTTCTTTTGCTTGAGGAGGTAAATTTTCCCGCCGCCATAAAGCAAACCTGTGATCT